>Ga0207674_10008805_pt1 | contig 11618 bp, 9 predicted proteins | sample KBSCornC72_FD_184303 | JGI IMG/M metagenome (GOLD analysis project Ga0207674, IMG submission 184303) | Corn rhizosphere microbial communities from Kellogg Biological Station, Michigan, USA - KBS Corn C7-2 (SPAdes) (version 2) | ecosystem: Host-associated > Plants > Roots > Rhizosphere > Soil ... | reverse complement strand
CCCGATGGTACCGCAAAACACGAGCGGATTCGCGAGGTAACGCTCATCGAACAGGATCGCGCCGTTGACGGTCGGAATGCCCATCCGGTTACCGTAGTCGCGCACGCCCGCGACCACGCCCTGCATCACGCGGCGCGGATGGAGTACGCCTTGCGGAAGCTGATCCGGCGGGACTCGGCCACCTCGCCGTTGCGCGCCGCGATCCGTTCCTGGATGTCGAGCGCTCCCTCCAGCGCGTCGACGGCGCTCGGGAACTCCGCCAGGATGCTGTCGCCCGCCCTGTTGGGGGACTGCCAGCCATCATCGATATTGATATAGCTCCAGCCATGATCCGCCAGCCCCTTGTCCAGCAGCGCCTGCGCGGATGATCGCACCTTGGTGTCACTGACACTGGTGCCCCAGCAGTTCCAGCTGTTCCATCCCATCGGCGGGGTCAGCGATAGGACATCTCCCACCCTGACCACTAACGTCTGCTGTGCCTTACCCGCATTATTGGTAACAGTTACCTGCACTTTATGGTCTCCCTTGGCGCCCGCCCGGCCCGTCAATAACCCCGTATGCTCATCCAGCTGAAGCCCCGTCGGCAGACCCGTACAGGCATAATGCATCGGCTTTTCCCCAGATGCAGCGATCCTGAACAATACAGGCGACCCGGGTCGCACCCCAAACACTTTGGGACTGTTGATATGAGGAGCAGCGGAGGGCGCCGGAGTAAGTATATAGGGCACATTAAATTTCCCCGACACACTCAATCCTGTTCCTTCTTCTATAAAAGTATATTCACATTCAATACCAGGCCCCGCCGGCACGTTCACAGCTATCTCTTTTTTGCCAAATGGCCCCAGCGCAATATATTCCTGCTGCCGCTTCTCATCCTTCCCTGTCGCCGCATTATGCACACGATAGGTCAGCTGCCCCTTGGTCGTAGTATTGAACTCGTTACGCGATAGCAACGGCAAAATGGTTTCCTTCCCCGATCCGTATTGTATACTGTCCGTCACGATCCTCAGCACAAGCCCATCCGTTCTTTCCAGCATATCCAGATAAGGATGACCCATAAAAATGCCACCCGTACCGCCACCGTCATAATCCCGCACGGCAATGACATTCTCTTTATCCCACCGGACAGCACTGTCATCGACGGCTACATGATATTCCCGGACCGCCGGCCATTTACTGACATAACCACCCGGATCACTGGGGAACCCGCCTGTCTGTCCAATTTTCTTTCCATTGAGAAAAGTCTCATCCACGTCGTTAACGTGCGCCAGAAATATCCGCAGACTATCCTTCCATTTCCCACCCGTCCGCAGCGAAGACGGGATCGCCACATGCATCCGGTACCATGCATATCCATGATAGTCCCGATACCCTTGCGCCTGCCATACGACACCCGTACGCACCACCTTCCAGCCACTGTCGTCAAAGGAAGGATCTTTCCAGGCCGGATCATCTCCCGTAATAAACCGCGCCTCCGCCATGCGGATGGCATCGGGATGCTGGGCCCTGCAAAAGATCATGGGAAGGAATAGTATCCCTGTGAAAAGCAGTCTTATTATCATCGGTTATGCAAATCTTTCAATTAAAAGATCCTACTTCCCAAATCTTTCCACCGCAAAAGGACTCACGTCAATGCTGGTAGTTCTCCCCTCCACCATCTCGCTCACCAGCTTCCCGGTCCCCGCCCCCAGGCTCAGCCCCAGCATGGAATGCCCCGTCGCCACCACCACATTGTTATACTTTCCAATCTTGCCGATATAGGGTAATCCATCCGCCGAACAGGGCCGGTACCCATACCATATTTTCTCCTCCGGCGGCATCGGAACATCGAACTCCGGAAAAAATCTTTTGACGGCATTCAATATCCCCCGCACACGGCTATATCGGGGAGGCGTAGATGTAGATGTGATCTCCATCGTCCCTCCAAACCTTATTTTATTTCCATCCATCGGTGTAATGGCAGCCCGGCCCTCCACCAGTATGGCGGGATAATTCACATGATAAGGCGAATTCTCCAGCGTCACGGAATACCCACGCCCCGGCATCAACGGCAGGCGTGTATCCAGCTGCGCCGCTACTTCCCTGCTCCAGGACCCCGTAGCCAGCACCACCGCATCGGCCGTATACGCCTGCTTCGACGTGATCACCCGCCGCACAGCGCCATTCGCCGTCTCAAACCGCAGCACTTCCTCATTCGGTACAAGATTCACACCGCGCGATCGGAGCAGATCGATCAGCACCTGCATCAGCCGGTTGGGATATAAATGTGCATCGCATTTGAAGAAAATAGCCCCCAGCCCATTTATCCTTGTGTGCGGCTCCCTGGCCTGCATCTCGTCGTAGCTCAGCAGCGTGGCGTCTAATCCCAGATCATGCGCCTTCTCCACCGTATGACGGGCATGCCCGGCCGCCTCGGGCGTCTGAAATATCTCCAGCAACCCCTTATGCTCATAGGCGACATCGAACACCGGCTGCCTGAACCATACCTGTTCATATTCCTGCTGACTCAATAAAGCTATGTCCCGCAGGGGCAAGGCAGACCGCTCCACATGCTCCTTCGTGGCGCTTTTCATAAACTTCAGCCCCCAATCGATCAACGACCTGCTCAGCCGGGGCTGCACATAAAAGGGACTTTGAGAATTCAACATCCATTTCAATCCCTGCTTCACGATACCGGGAGTTGCCAGTGGAATAAAATGACTGGGACATACATAACCACAGTTGCCATAAGAGCAGTTGTCCAGGAAGTCGGATCTGTCGAGTACAGTAACATTATATCCAGCCTGTTGCAAATAATACGCGGAGCTTAGTCCAATGATCCCGCCCCCGGCTACGATGACATTTTCCATCATCAAAATTACCGATACACCCCAACGTTCGCTGCATGGTATTTGACCTCATATAGCATTATTTTAACCATTTTTTGCCCCTTTTTGACCCCTTTATGGTAATATTCGGGAAATGCTTATATTCGGTGCATGAAAGTATTGCAATTCACCATCCCCGTTCCGCACGACAAAACCGTTATTGTGCAGAGAGATGTATTGCCGCATTTCTACCCACACCTCCACCGTCATGAGGAGATACAGCTTACCTGGATCCAGCAGGGTGAAGGGACTTTAGTGGCAGAGAACAACATGCATACTTTCCGGTCGAATGAAATTTACTGGCTGGGAGCCAACCTCCCCCATATCTTCAAAAGCGACCCCAGCTATTTCACACCCAAGAGCCGTAAAAAAGTCCAAACCCTGAATATTTTCTTTAACGCAACGGGCAACCTCGACTCCTTCTTCGAGCTCCCCGAAATAAAAAGCGTAAAGAACTTCCTGCAGAACCAGCAGTCGGGATTCAAAGTACCACCCCAGCATGTCACCGAGATCTCCAATAAAATGCTGGTGATCCAGAACAGCTCCGGAGTCGACCAGCTCATCCACTTTATCGAGCTCCTGAAAACACTCAGCAGCTTTCATGAATTGATGCCGCTCTCCTCTTGTACCCAGCCCGCCTCCTACAGCGAGCACGAAGGCATCCGCATCGGCGCCATCTATAATTTCATCATGCAGCAATATGACAAACCCATCACGCTGGAAGATGCCGCCAAACAGGCCCATATGACCCCACAGGCCTTCTGCCGCTATTTTAAGAAACATACCATGCACACCTTCGTCTCCTTCCTCAATGAGGTACGCATCAACGAGGCCTGCAAAAGGCTGACGGACGGAAATTACGACAGTATCGCCACCGTAGCCTATAACTGTGGGTTCAACAGCATCACCAACTTCAATCGCGTGTTCAAAAGCGTTACCCGCAAATCCCCCAGCGACTACGTCGAGAGCTACTTCCAGCACGTAGAGTAGGCTTCCCTAATTCGTCGCCTCCCGTACCATTCTTATCGTCCCATATATAGGTCCTACGGAATTATTCTTACTCCTCGCCTCGAACTTCACGGTCACGGTCTTCTTCCCCTTCACCAGCTCCTGCGGAACAGCATACTTCACCTCATAGAACTTGCTCTCCTTAAACCCATTCAGGTCCTGCGTAGCAATGGTCTGCCCGTCTATCTGTATATTGAATATCCGCCCCCGGTGATCCGATCCCCAGTATGAGCATATCAACGTATTGCCCGTAGAAGGATCCACTTTCATGACAAAGCTAAAATTACCACCCCTCTCCGCTGAACGCCATTTCTGCCCATGCTCCTCCCCTGTCTCCAACTCCCCCCCCGTAAAGGAATGATCCCGCTCAGGCTGCATCTCTCCCAGCCGCATCCGGTCAATCGTCCTGTCTTCCATCTCCTGCTGCTTTCTCTTCTCCTCCCGGTATTGATCCTGCCGGACTGCCCATCCCTCGGGAGTAAACCTGTCCCAATAGACGGAATAATATTCATTCTTCGTGCGATTGAAGGGGATCAGCTCCACATCCGCCGGCTGCCCCACATTACTTGTATGAAAGACCAGCCCATCCCGCTTTATCCATTTGTTGGGATCCTTTTCACTCGTCACCAGCACCGGCACTCCCTTCAATGGGTCCGGCTCCGTATTCCCAAAAAGCCCCGCCAGCAGCACAGGCCCATAGAACAACGCGATCCTGTCCTCATTGTCCGGCATGCACTCGGTATGAAACGACTCGGGCAGCAGGACAACCACCCTGTCTTTATTGCTCCATGTACGCCTGATAGCAATGTACCCGTCCTCTCCCACCACCTCTTTCACTTCCTTCCCGTTCACCAGCACCCGCACGGCTGAAGTCCATGAAGGCTTACGGATCCGCAGCACAAAAGCCACAGGCCGGGCCGCACCCACGGTCAGCAATACACTGTCCCCCGCCGGAAGCCGGGTCTGCTGCTCGATCGTGACGCCTTTCTCTTTCCAGCTCAGCCGGGATGGGATAAAAAGATTGACGTACAATCCCCCATCCTTCCCCCTGAAATAAATGCTCTCTCCATATTTCACATGATTCTCCATACCCGACCCGACACAGCAGGTGAATGTATGGAACTGATCGCTATACTCCTTCTTCGTCCCCATACGCAGCGGCACGAAATAACACATCATCCCATCCTCGTGGTTCTGCGAGGCCAGGATATGATTGTACAACGCCTTTTCATAATAATCCATCAGCGCCGCGCTGGGATGCAATGCAAACAAATGCCGCGTCAGCTTCAGCATATTGTAGGTATTACAGGTCTCGGTCGTATTGTCCGTGAGATAGTCGTTCAATTTTCGGGCAGGACCTAAATACTCGTAGTTACTGTTTCCTCCCGTAGCATAGGAATGATCTCCAACAACGGTGCGCCAGAAGAACTCCGCTATCGTCTTGTCCCTCTCATTCCCCGTCAATTCATAACGACGTGCACAACCGATGACCTTGGGTATTTGCGTATTGGAATGCTTCCCCGGCAGATCATCCAGCCCCATGGACAACGAGTCCAGTATACGCTTGTCATGAAATTTATACGACAGGTCCAGATACTTTTTATCTCCCGTGATGGCATAGGTATTGACCAGCACCTCATTCATACCACCGTATTCACAAGCCAGCATCCGCTGATCCAGCGAATCGCTCAGATGACCTACGATGGACCCCGTCCAGTCCGCCATTCCCTTTTCGACCTTTAAAGCCTTGGCGTTGTCGCAATACAAATACGCATCCAGCAGCCCCGCCATTACCTTGTGCACCGTATACCAGGGCGACCATCCGCCGTTGAGATCGAACCCCCTGCTGCGTATCTTGCCCGACGACACCTCCATCCACATGCTGTCCTCCCTGGGAATGGCGCCTATATACCCCGTCCTGCGCGCAGTCTGGCATACCTGCAGCTCGTCGACGATATAATTCACCCGCTGCAGATATCTTACATCTCCGGTAGAAGCATATTCCATTGCACAGGCCGAGAGATAATGCCCTAACGTATGCCCCGCAAGCCCCGAAGACTCCCATCCCCCATATTTCTTTCCCTTCGCCTCCAGCCCGGAATGTACCCGGAAGTCCGACAAAAGCCTGTCCGGCTCCACCTGCAGCAGATAGCGGGCATCCGCCTCCATAGCTTCCTTGAAGGGCCCATCCAGCAGCCGCACATCCCTCAGATCAAAAGGATACGCTTCCACAGGCGCCTGTGGCGCAACCTTCATGCCACGGCTTCCATATTCAGGTACATACGATTGGGAATAACCACCCAATACACTTAATGCCAATACTACAGATAAACAATATTTCATTTTACAACGATGTAACAGTTAATTTCCTTCAAATGTAACGGCCACAATATTGCTGCCCTTCCTGATTATTGACCGATGGTCCACGAAAATTATCCCGCCCCTAAGTAAATCCTTTATTCCCGGATTTCGCATTTATTTAGATCCGCAAACAGGTTTTGGCGGATCTCCGGCACCATAGTACTTTGCTGTGAGAATCCAATACCGATGAAATCTCGTCTACACACCACACTGGTGTTCCTTCTATACTTATACGCCGGCCCCCTCACGGCCCAATCCCCCATCACTGCCTTCTCCGCCGGCTACCAAAGCGCCGCCAGTTCCGTCAATTCCTATACCGCCCGACCCGCAGCAGGATCGAGCGCATTCGGCGGCTGCAGCAGCACCTCCTATACATACACCTTCAGCAATGGCGCATCCAATCAATACCAGCTCAACAGCTTTAACGCCAATGGCAGCACCTTTCTGGTAGCGCCGGCAGCCTCCTCCATCGTCAAATTGCGCAGAGTCAGCAATGCCCAGGTGTCGGGCACACGCAATATCGTATACATGGAGGCCACCGCCTCCTCTGCCACCGGCTGCCCCTCGCCGGCAACGTTGAATTTCAAACCTCCCTATATCGATACAATGGAAAATCTCCTGGCGGCAGGCATGCTCAACCAGGGCATAGACAACATTTTTACCAACACCGGTAATGGCGATGGTAATAACAATAACATCGAAAGGGTGGACGTGATCTTTCCCACGGGTCTCAACACGGCCTCGCCGGCACAGGCAGGATTTGCCATCCTGGATAGAGGCGCCAGCAATGCGCACGACCCGTTTCGCATCGTAGCCATTACCAGCCTGGATGCCCAGGGTAATCCCAATGGTTTTGGATCCGTGAAGACCTGCGTAGGTGGCAATGGGTCCAACAACGGCAACTGGGGCCATCCCACTACGGCCAATGGCAACAAACAGCTGGCCTGCTATGTCATGCGAAAGGACGCCGGCGACACATATCTGCGTGTTTCTTCCAATGTCAACCAGGAGATAGGTGGGGTATTTTATACGTTCGCCGACCTGGGTATCACATCCGGTGAGCACCTGTATGGTTATGCATTGCTGGCTCCCGATGGCATTGCCACTCCTACGAGCGCGCAGCTGCTCAATCTCAACGACGCTACGGTCTATCCTACCACCACTACGGAATCCAGTGGGGGACTGGACCTGGTAGCCGTAAACACCGTATTCCAGACGGGGTCTTATGTAGTGCTGTTACTGCAGCCTGCCAAACCCACGCCCCAGCCCCCTGATCCGGCGCCCATCACCAGCTGGCGCATCTTTCCTACCATGCCCCACCAGGGACAGCTCCTGACATTACAGGCGCCCCACGATGGCAGCTACTCGCTGTCCTTTTATAATACTGCCGGCATCGGCCGGACAATCTCCATCCAGGTCCGTGCAGGACGGACATCCATTACACCTCCCACGATCCCGGGATTGTATTGGCTGCAGCTTACCAGCCCGGAAGGCCAGCGCATACCCGGCAGCGGTCACCTGCTGATCCGGTAGGGTCCCCGGCCAAATGGCCGCTTGGCCATCAGGGCATTATCGTAAACTCCTGTTTCAATTTTATATCCGCGGAACTACTACCTATCCAGACCTGAAACTTTCCCGGCTCCACGGTCCAGTTCATATTCTTGTCCAAAAGAGCCATATCATCCGGATGCAGCGTAAAATGCACGGTCTTCTTCTCACCCGGCTGCAGCGTTATTCTTTCAAACCCACGCAGCACCGATTCATAGGTCGTCACACTGCTCACGACATCCTTTAGATACAGCTGCACCACCTCATCTCCCTTTCGACTTCCCGTATTCGTTACATCCACCGATACTTCGACATCGCCCTGCTGATGCTGCTGCTCCGGCGTAACGATCAGATTGCTGTAGGAGAAGCTGGTATAGCTAAGCCCATAGCCAAAAGGATAGAGAGGCCCGAAGACACTGGTATGTCCCACCCCGTTCTTACCTTCCATGGGCTGCGAGCCGGGCTTGTAGGGAAAGTTCAGCTCGATCTGCCCTGTCGTCTTGGGGAAAGTGATGGATAGCTTGCCACCGGGATTATAATCCCCGAACAGGGTCTCCGCAATAGCCTGCCCGCCATAAGAGTTGGGGAACCAGGCTTCCAGTATGGCGGGAATATATCTGTTGGCCCAGTTGACGGTGAGCGGCTGACCGTTGATAAGCACCAGCACCACGGGTTTGCCCGTTGCCTTCAACGCCTCTAATAGCTGTTCCTGCCGGCCTGGCAGCTCGAGACTGGTACGGGACAGGCTTTCTCCTACTCTTTTTTCATCCTCGCCCAATACCGCGATAATTACGTCCGCGCCGGCAGCCTTGTCAACGGCTTCCTGAATACCCGCGTTCTCTGTAGCCGTCAGCGGTGTATGAATGATCTCGCTCTCCGGCCAGGAACTGTCTACGATATTACACCCCTTGACATAATCCAGCGCCGCCTTCCCTCCCAGGTAGGAACGCAACCCTTCCAGGACAGAGATGGGTGAAAGATGTGATGGACCATAACGGCTGATGGCATAAGAGGTCTCCGCTGCAAGCGGTCCTGTTACCAGTATGCGATGGACCTTGCTCTTATCCAAAGGCAGCAGGCTGCTGTCGTTCTTCAGCAGCACCAGCGATTCACGCGCCATCTGCAGCATAAATTCGCGGTTACCGTTCATCAGGGCATCCGATTTTTTAGGGTCTTTTACATACGGCTGATCAAAAAGTCCCAAACGAAATTTCACCCGCAGCACATCCGCCACCCGCTGATCCAGCGTCTTCATGCTGACACGCCCTTCCTTCACCAGTTCGCGAAGAGGCTCGATAAAGATGCGGGGCTGTGTGAAATTGGTACGCACATTCAATCCGGCCTCTATCGCCTGTCGTACCGCCTCTTTATATGTTTCTGCTACATGATGCTTGGAGAAAAGATATTCCACCGCCTCACTGTCGGAAACCACATATCCGTCAAATCCGAATTGCCGCCGCAGCAGCTCCGTTAGAAAATAATAGCTCCCGGTGATAGGCATTCCGTCCCAGTCGTTATAGCTGCTCATTACTCCCATGGCATGCGCCTCCTGTATCACCCGGCGAAAGGCGTAGAGATACAGCTGATACAGCTCCCGTGGCGCCACATGGGGGTCCGTACGGGCCGCGCCATCACGCCCTCCTTTCGGCACGCTGTAGACGGCAAAATGTTTCAGGGTAGAAGCTACCCCCTCATGCTGGATACCCAGCGTCATCTGTTTGCCCAGCTCGGCTACGAGAAAAGGGGACTCCCCATAGCTTTCCACGGTACGGCCCCAGCGCGGATCACGGGCCAGGTCCAATATGGGAGCATAGACATTCGTATATCCCAGGGCCTTCGCTTCCCTTCCGACAATATGCCCCGCCTGGTTCACCAATGCCTTGTCCCAGGTGCTGCCAATGCCGATGGGCGCTGGTAATGAGGTAGCCCGGTCATGATTGAGGCCATGAATGCCTTCATTGGTGAAGTCTACCGGGATCCCCAGCCGCGTCTGCTCCACAAACCAGCGTTGGACGGTATTGATAGCCTCCGCGTGCCGGCTGAATGGATAGGACAGCGATGTTGCCGCCTTGGGGTTGTACGCCAGGCTGTTCAGCTCCTCGTCGATATTGGCGATGCCATCTTTCCAGATCTCGTTCTTCCATTCGGGTGTGGGCAACGAATCTTTCAGTACCCTGCCATATCCATACAATGTCGCCGTCTGACAGGTCTTTTCTTCAAGTGTCATTTGCGACAGAAGGTCGGCGATCCGAAGCTCCACCGGCTGGGAGGGATCCTCGAATATATCCTTAACACCATTTTTGTTGAAGTCGATCCAGCCGTCATGATAAATGGAACGGGAAGTCGCTCCTGTGGAACGTTGTTGTTGGCCGTACCCAACAGCGGCTATAAAGAACAGCCACCCAACACAAGCAATTCTTTTCATAGGCCGGCAATATACGCCTATGCGTGCTCATTCCTTTGAAATGACAGGATTAAAATAATGCCGCTCAGGATGCCCGAAATAAAAATGAACTCCTGGCCAGGGATTTCCACCACGCTGTTCATAAATAACAGCTGGGTGAGGATCAGAAAAATGGAGAAAGCCAGCAATACGATTTTTTGGAGCGCCTGCTTCGACCTGCACTTGACGAGGCCAAAAATAGAGATGGCGGAAAAGAAGAGTCCTACTAGTATAGCCATATCCCCAAGATACACCACACGGCCTGCTATTCCAATAGAAAAACTACTAATCGGGATCAAGTGATTGTAACAGTTCCCCGGGAGTAATATCCAGTCCCATCGATAGCATTACAACGGTGGTAAAGAGGACATCTACTTTTCCATCCTCGATACGGCGCAATTTCTCCGGCGTCATTTCGGCAGCGTCAGCTAATTCCTCGATGGTCAACGATCTTTCTTTTCTCAAGGCAGTCAAATATCTGCCGAATCTTTTTAATAACTCGTCCTTCTGGTCCATTAGAACAGGCGTTTAGAGCTCCTCCCCGTCAGGAGGGAGCGGTTTCCGGTGATTTATTCGAGTGGATAGTCCAGCAAGGATGAAGGATGTACTTCAAGGGCTACGGCTAATTGTAAAAGGGTGGTCAACGTTATATTGATCTGCCCCTTCTCGATCTTTGCGATCTTACTGTTATCTATACTGCAAGCATACGACATTTCGCGGAGACTGAAGTCTTTCTGATTTCGGAGTTTTCGAAGATTTTCGCCGAATTTCTTTAACGCTTTTTTATCGCTTGGAGTAATCATTACATATTTTTCTAAAGAACCCGTAAGGTGAAAGATTTTTTCAAAATTTTTGTGGCCTAAAAAGGCCGCAATCATAATAGTTTACTTTAATTTCATTTTCCCTAGTTTTGTACAAAAGCGCCATGCCCTCGCCCCCTACCATAAAAGAGATTGCCAAACGCTTAAATGTGTCGGTGTCTACGGTTTCCAGGGCATTGAATGATCATCCACGCATTGGACTTAGAACAAAAATGCGTGTGCAGGAACTGGCGAAAGAATTGAACTATGAACCCAACGCACAGGCTATTTTTTTCAAGCAGAAGAAGACGTATGTTATTGGTGTGATCATACCTTCTATTCGTGAAGAATTTTTTTCACAGGCGATAAGCGGAATTGAAACCGCAGCAATGGAACATCATTACACTATATTATTCGGACAGAGCTATGATGATCCTGAAAGGGAGAGGGCAGTTGTCGAAGCTATGAAGAAACAAAGAGTGGATGGGCTGCTCATCTCTCTGTCCAAACTCACCAAAAAGTTTGATCATCTGCTTGCACTGGAGAAAATGTCTATTCCCGTTGTTTATTTTGACCGTGTGCCTCCTTTTG
>Ga0207674_10008802_pt1 | contig 11621 bp, 8 predicted proteins | sample KBSCornC72_FD_184303 | JGI IMG/M metagenome (GOLD analysis project Ga0207674, IMG submission 184303) | Corn rhizosphere microbial communities from Kellogg Biological Station, Michigan, USA - KBS Corn C7-2 (SPAdes) (version 2) | ecosystem: Host-associated > Plants > Roots > Rhizosphere > Soil ... | reverse complement strand
GATTTGAACCCCCGACCCTCTGATTACAAATCAGATGCTCTACCAGCTGAGCTACGCCAGCCCGACCACTACGAAACATTGCCGGGAAACACCGGGAAAACTGCGGACACACTCCGGCTCCGCACATAACACGGCACAGTTTCTAAGGTTAGCACACCGGAAACAGCCGGGCAAACCGCGTATCCACAGTCTATCGCAGGCACTTAGGGTGAAAGTGGTCTTGCCTAATCGGGTGGATTTTCCCTTTGTCCCGGTGCTTTCTGCCTCCTCGCGTGAAAGTTTTCTCGATTGTGACCATCGACGGCCGGATCCAACCTGAAAGCTTGATTTTGGCCGCCGATAAGCAGATCATTGCACTGCTTCCCAAACAACTTGGATTCAATGATGTCTCTAAAGGGGGAACTGTGAAGAGATTGCTCGCGTTTGCCTTGTGTTTTCTGTTTCCGCTCTCAGTATTTGCGGGAGATAACGGGTACAAAGTCGCCTACGATGGCGGTTCGTTGCAGAACGCCAAAGCCGGCACAAACATGAAGTTGTTCATCGATGGCAACAACATCAAGATCATGAAAGATTCAGCCGAAGTCGTGACGATCCCGGCGGCTGCCGTGACTGAAATCAGCTACGGCCAAGACGTTCATAGAAGAGTCGGTGCCGCCATCGGAGTAGCTGTCGTATCGCTCGGCGTCGGAGCATTGCTGGCACTCACCAAATCGAAGAAACACTACATCGGAATCACGTGGGATGACGCGGGCAAAAAGGGTGGTTTAGCGTTCCAAGCAGACAAAAACGACTACCGCGGCCTGCTCGCCGGGCTCGAAGGCGTGACAGGGAAAAAGGCGGTCAACTCTGACGCAATGACCGTAAAGAACTGAACAACTCTCCAAATCTAAGCATCGCCGGCGCAGCCCTCCGCTGCGCCGTTCTGTTTCCTCTCCTTGCCACTCGTCACGTTACTACCCACAAATCCGCTTGCCCCTCCCACCCTTCTCGCGAAATCATTTCTTAATCTGCAGACGATACGTTGTTTCGGCCTGAGGTGCCTTCATGCGTAAAGCATTCCTTACTTGCCTTGCCCTGCTGCTTTGCCCTGTTCTCTTTGCGCAGGAGACGCTGACTAACGACTCCGTCATCAAGCTGCTCAAGGCCGGCCTCTCCGAAGAACTCGTCCTTACCACAATCAACTCATCTCCAGGCAATTTCGACACCTCCGTAAACGCGCTCATCGCGCTCAAGAAAGCCGGAGCCGGCGACAAGGTCGTCTCTGCCATGATCCTCAAGAACTCCGGAGCTACACCCTCTTCCGCTACGACGACTAGCTCAACTGCTCCCATGGCCGCAGGCACCGCAGATGTTCCGGCGCCCATCACCCTCGCTCCGGGAACCCTACCCACCGGCGTCGACAGCGTCGGCATCTACTTCCTCGACAAGACCGGCAATCATTGGCAGGAGGTCCCTGCCGAGGTGGTCAACTTCAAAAAAGAAGGATCCCTCAGGCGCCTCGCCAGCGCAGGCGTGCTCAAAGGCGAAATGACCGGCCTCGTCGGCGGCAACCGCAGCCCGCTCACCCTCAAGCTGCCCTCACAATTCATCCTCTATGTGCCTGAAGGCCGCGCACCGGGCGAGTATCAACTCATCCACCTTCATGCCAACGCCGACAGCCGCGAGTTCCGAGCCGCCAACGGCGGAATCGTCAAAGATGCCGGCGGAGCTCTTCGCGACGTCCTCGACTACACGCCGAAGAAAATCGCTCCCCGCGTCTACCTCATCGAAATGAGCGAAGATTTCGAAAAAGGCGAGTACGGTTTCCTGCCTCCATCAGAAGCATCGATCGGCGACAACATCCCCACTGCCACCAAGCTCTACAGCTTCTCTCTCACCCGCTGACCTTCGCGGCGAAGCCGGGTGCCCCATCCATTCGACTGCTTTTGTCGAATGGGTGGGAACGAAGAACTCCGTCGAGCATCGAGCGCCCCATGTCTCGCTTCTGAGACCTGGGACACGATCCTCATCTCACTCCTTCTTCGTCCGGTGATACTGGTTCGGCGCTCCCGGCGTCGGTACATCGCCGTTCACCCGCGCCCCCTGGTCATGAGCCCGCGCCAGTGCACTGGACAGCGTGATTCCGCTGCCTGAAACTTGTGCATTCACCGCGTGTGCATGAGTCAGCGGCGAAGTCACTGTAATCGAAGTCGCGCCGAATCGTCTGATCGAGAGCACCTCGGCCGTTTCAGCATTCTCTCCGCTTTCAATCGTGATCTTTTGCCCATCGCGGAATCCGTTCGCATTCGACACGGGAATCACGTTTGCGCCTGCAGCTGTTGCCGTCGTCACTCGCGCTGCACCTGCGGTGCCAACAGTCGCGATCGTCGCCTTCTCTTCATCCACGCCCGACCCAATCACCACCGCCTCGCCGGCTTCGAATCCGTCCACGCTCGAGACCTTGATGTTGTTCGTTCCCGCAGCCGCTCCGACTGACAGCGTCGCGGCCGCCTGGATCAGAAAGTCATTGCAGTTGCTGTCCGTGTCAGTACCATCCGGAAAACGCCCGACACTTGTGCTCACCGCGTTGCCGACTTCCGTGCCGCTGAAGCTCATCAGCGCGCCCGGAGCAGGTGCATGACATCCACTCTCATCGGTGCCCGAGACGGCCTGGTATCCCTCTGCGTCGCGCGGATCCACGATGCCGCCATAGTTGACGCTGTCCACAACCAAACCCGCCGCATCCCGCAATACAACGCTCCCCTCTCTGCGGGCCACAACGCGGTCAAAGAACGGGACATGCGAGGTCAGCTCCGGCCCCCCAAACCACTGGTTCGGCTCCGGCGTCCCCTGGTATCCAGCATTCTTCACTGCGGCATCGCGCACCACGGCATGAACGTCGTGAGCCTTCGCCAGTGGACTGTCGAGCGTGATGCCTGTTCCCAACGCCACCACCGGCTCGTTGCTCAAGTGCTCGAATGCGGCCGCCGGCTCGAAGCTGATTCCCGTGCCACGATCGCTGAACGGAAGATTCTGCGCGTGCGCGAACTTCAGCGGCTCCTCAATATCGATCCCCGTTCCTGGAATCAAAACCAGTTCATCGATTCCGTGGGCCTTCGCCAGGGCAGGTGAGAAGTCGATTCCGCTCCCGTTCCGTCCTCCCGTACCCACTGCGGAGATCGTCACCTCTTCATGGTTCGCGGGCATACCTACGAACAGCTTCTCGCCCACGGCGAACTTGCCCACGTTTCGCACCTTGATATTGGTCGCTCCGGCATCCGCGCCGGCCGACAGGTTCGTGTGCTTCGCCTCCGTGCCCACGTTCTTGACGGTGACCGTCTCGATACCATGACCTTTGCTGTCGATGTCGAGCCTGATCTTGTCGCCAACTGAAATATCAGCGGCTGACATTACCTTCAAATTGGTCGAGCCTGCCGCAGCATCAGCTGCCAGGTAAGACTGTGTTCCCTTTTTGCCCACGGCAGTGACCGTCGCGATCTCGTACCGCTCCGTTTCCTTGGCCACCACGGGATACGTTGCTCCGTAGCCGAGCGCGATCTTCTCCCCAATCTTGAAACCCGCCGTGCTGATCACGGGCACGTTCTTCGCACCTTTGGAGATGGTGAGATACCCGTCCGGCAGCGGTTGCCACACCGTGGTTGCATCGGTGGCAGCGGTGCCGATGCTCGCAATCTTCCGCGTCTCAGCATTCGCGCCGGTATCGATGCTGATCTCATCACCCACCGACATGCCTTCCGTGCTTCTCACGTGAATCGCCGCATCGCCCGCGCGCGCATTCACAACCAGCCCGGAGTTGGAAAGTCCCAGTAAATAGAACCCATGCGAGTCGATCTGCGTTCCCGCAGGAATCTTCACCGTCGAAAACATCGCCTGCTGTGTTGGGCGTTCGGTCAGCGTCCAGTTCGAGACATCTACGCTGCTCCCGCCCGCATTGAAAAGCTCAATGAAAGAGTCTGTCTGATTCCCCAAGCCTGATCCAATCCGGATCTCGTTGATCTTCACCGGACTCGCATTCCGCAACTTCTGGACCGCGGTCTCTGTTTCTCTCTTCCCCTTCGCATTCTTCCAAGAAGCATTAGCAATCAGATCGCCGTTGAATGCTCCCGACCCCGACGTAAGCTTGAACGTCGCATTCACAGTTGCTCCCGGCGCTACCTGTTCTGCAAAGGTCTTTGCCGATCCCGTGCCACCCGGCATCGCAGTACTCCATCGTTTAGGCGCCGCAAGACTCAACTTAAGATCGTGCACCGGCGCGCCCGTCGTATTCGCAAACGTCACCGTAACATCCTGCGAAGATTCCGGCGAAAACGTCTGCAAACCCGGAGCCTTTTCCTTCGCGGAAGTAGGCGAGACCGTCAGCGCCGGCACATCGTAATGCGCGGCCACGACATTTTGCTGCACCAGTTGATCCGTCGCATCTGTCGGGAATGTTCCTGCCGCCGTCATCGCCCCCTCGTAAAACGTGCCTTGTGACGAATTGCTGTTGTCGCCGCCATTCCCCAGCAGAATCGCGCCCTGCTTGCGCATCGGGTCATACGTCGAGTTCACGCGCCGCCCATTGAACATCACCGCGAGTTCGCCCTTCTGCGAGTCGCCGCCCAATGAAGTCCAGTGGCGCGGCTCGCCTTTCGCCATCGCGGTTACAAATCGCCATGTGATCGTTGGCAAATTCGGGCAGTACTTCGTTCCGTCCTCATTCACGCAACCGACAAGATTGTTCTCCTGGTCAGTCATCACCCAGGGCCCCGAGCCGTTGCCGTGGTACCAAGCAGTGGCGTTGCCGTAGTACGTAGTCTCCATCGTGCCGTTATCATCATCGCGGCTGTCGATCTCGGCATTTCCATAGTCGAAGCAGCATCCATTGTTGAAGTGCAGGCCGTTGATCACCCAATACTGCCCTTCGGCCTGGTCGTCCACTGCGGTGCCTTTGGGATCATCGTTACGTAAGCCCATTCCAGGTGCGATGAAAACTCCATAGACCTTGTGCCCCATCAAGCTCACCGGCGCCATGTCCGCAAGCGGCAGATTATTGAATCCGCCCATCGCCGGACCGCTGAATCCACCCCGCGGTGCCTGCGTAAGATCATTGTGCTTGGGAGACTGATCGTAGATCTTTGTGATCCAGCAGTACGTGTTCGCGCAAAATTTGTCCTGAGCAGCGGCCTCCGCGTATCCGCCCCCGTCCGACCCAGAAGGCCGGACAATACCAATATCCAGCGTCTTCATGTCCGATTGCCGCAGAACCTGGTACAGCGGTCCCGTGTACGAGGCATAAAGTGCGCGAGTCGTGCTGTGCGCGGCTACGCATTCATCGCCCGCGGCAGCGTAAATATCGCACGGTCCTTTCGGTCTTCCCGACTGACCGATCGCAAAAGGCAGGCTGCCAATGAGTCCTGCTGCTAATACAAGAATGAGTGCGAATCTGTACTTCCGTTCCATAGCTCCCCCGTTGCTGGCTTCAGCGCCCGAAGCGTTCGCGCCAGTGAGTTCTCGCGCTTGCTGTCCGGAATACGTATACCACCGCTGGTCTATTAGTTTTCCACTTGTTCCAGAACTATTGCCAGAATACGTATACCGGCCATAAGCCCTGACCGGCACCTGCCCGGATTCGCTATCCTGTACATGGAACTTGCAGGCCGAAGTTCCATGGCCAATGCACAAACGCACGCGTAGAACGCTTCTGGTCGTAGCCGGTGTCCTGGCGCTGCTGGCCCTCGCCGTCTTCCTTCGCTCTAAGGCCCCACCCGAGGCCGCCCGCCTCCTGCCTGAATCCGACGGCATCATCTACTTCAACCTGAAGCCCGTTCGCACTTTCCTCCGCAAAGACCTCAAGCCCCCGCGCCGCGTACCTGAGTACCAGGAATTCATAGATGCCACCGGCGTCGACTGGGAACGCGACCTCGATTCTGCGGCCATCGCGCTCCACCGCATGCCCGACCCCACTGGACCCAACGGCCCTGTCTCCTACTCCATGGTCCTCACTGGCAAGCTGACTGGTAAGCGCCTGAACACCTGGCTCGACGCGCACGCCGCCGGCCGCGAAGTGTACGCAGGGCACACCATTTTCAACATTCCCTCCGAGAGTCGTACGGTCCGAGTTGTTCAAGTCGGCTACGACATGCTCGCCGTCTCTAACTTCCCCACCACTGAAAAAATCCACTCCATAATCGACCGTCATCGAACGGCGGCTCTGCCCTTCGCCGGGTCGTCTCTCCTCAGCGCTCACTATCATGAAGTCCCGCTCCTCTCAGTCGCCTGGGGAGTCGGTCAGGTCGGTCTCCCTTTCTCTGAAAGCGGAGCCATCAAAGTCCTGGGCCTCTCTTTGCCGCTTGAGGATGACTCCACGATCATCGCCAGCGTCACTCCAGGATTGCCGCTCGCCAGCTCCGTCCACCTCCGGGTGGAGGAGATCGCGCCTGATGAAGCCAAAGCCGCCAGCCAGGCCGCCGCGCTCAGCACAATCGTGATTCTCGCTCGTGATGTGTCGATCCAACTCTCGGCGAATCCGGCGAACAGCGTCCTGCGCGAAATCCTAAAGACCACAGAGATCAGCCAGAAGCGCAATCGAGTCATCGCCACCGCTTCTTTATCGCCCGCGCTCCTGAACCAGGTTACAGATGGCGGAAATTCTTCAGCGCAACCAGCAACCCCGAACGCGGATCAAGCATCAAATACACCTAGGTCTCCTGCCTCACAAGTGTTGCCAACAGGTCGCCGGCTTTAGATTTGCATCTTCCTGGGTTGGGGGATGAAAACTTACGCTGGCGGCCTTTCTCCGTTTGGCTGCATTTCGCTTGCCTCCCTTGCCGTCCGTTTCGCATCCTTAACTGTAGATGCGTCAGGTCTTCTGCCCTTCCAAACGAATTTCCCCGAGAGGTGTCATGTACCGTTTTCTCAGAAGCCAAATTCTGATCTGCACGATTTTCTGCCTGGTCTCCGTCGGAGCCTCAGCAGCCAGGCACTCCGCAGAGTCCAAATCCACCCAGAAATCCAACGCCCAGTCCACCACCAGGGTCCTCACCGGGCAGGATGCTTTTACTGACGCGGCCCACGAATCCCCAGGCACTCGCCGCCACCTCACCATCAATGACCTCCCGTCCCCCAATGAGAAGGAGGCAGTCGACAACGGCCCCAGCATGGTTCCCAAACCAGCGGACGCATGGCCAAAAGCGCCTGCAGGTTTCAAAGTCGAGCAATACACCACTGGCCTGGACAATCCGCGCCTCATGCGCACCGCGCCCAATGGCGACCTCTTCGTCGCCGAAAGTCAGCCCGGCAAAATCCTGATCTTCCGCGGTGTCACACCCGACGGCAAGCCCCAGCAGACCTCAGTCTTTGCAGAGGGCCTTCATCAACCATTTGGCATTGCCTTTTACCCCGCAGGGCCCAATCCCAAGTACCTCTACATCGGTGATACCGATGGCATCGTGCGCTTCCCCTATCAAAGCGGAGACCTCAAGGCTCGCGGCGCAGCTGAAAACCTCGCCGAGTTGCCTGGTGGCGGACGCCTGCGCGGCGGAGGCCATTGGACTCGCGACCTCGTCTTCTCAAAGGACGGCACCAAGCTCTTTGCCTCCGTCGGATCGCATTCCAACGTCGATGACAGCGACACTCACCCGGAGGAGTTCCACCGCGCCGACGTCCTCCAGTTCACTCCCGAAGGCAAGTTCGTGAAGGTTTACGCCTGGGGAATTCGCAACTGCGTAGGCGAAGCCATCAATCCCATCACCGGCGAGCTTTGGTGCTCCACCAACGAGCGCGACAGCATCGGCAACAACCTCGTTCCCGACTACGTCACCCACGTGCAAGAAGGCGGCTTCTATGGCTGGCCCTGGTGGTACATGGGCGGTCATCAAGACCCGCGTCATACCGGCAAACACCCCGAGTTGAAATCGAAGGTGATCACCCCTGACATTCTCGTCAACCCGCACATGGCTTCGCTCCAGATGCTCTTCTACGAGGGTTCGCAATTCCCCGCCGAATACAAAGGCGACGGCTTTGCCTGCGAACACGGCTCCTGGAACCGCGCTCAACGCACCGGATATGAAGTCGTCCGCCTGCCCATGAAGAACGGTCATGCCACAGGCGAATATGAAGACTTCCTCACTGGTTTCACGGTCGGCAATGGCGGTGTCTGGGGACGCCCGGTAGGAATCGCCGAAGCCAAGGACGGCTCTCTCTTCATCTCCGACGACGGCACCAACTCCATTTGGCACGTCATCTACACCGGAAAATAAGTTCGACTAAGTACCCCAGATCTCGATTCTGAGACCTAGGATCTGGCTTCAAATCGCGAGTCAAATCCCCCTCAGTGCAACCGGAAGTTCACCACCACCGAAATCCTCACAGCCACCGGCGTTTCATCTTTCTTTGCCGGCTTGAACCGATATCGCATCACCGCCGCCAGCGCCTTCTCATCCAGGCCCCATCCCAATCGGCTGCACCACTCGCGCATTCTGTGGGTCCCCCTGCGCATCGATGACCACAGAAATCGTGCACGAGCCCTGATACTTCTGCCGCCGCGCCTCATCACTGAATTCCGCTTCCGGAGTGATGATCGGAATCGATGAGTCACGCCGTTCAGTCCCGGCACGTAGATCCCCTGACCTGAGCCAGGGCCTCGCCCCTTCTGACCCTGGCCTGGCCCATCCCCGCCTTCGCCTGCCGAACCAATCCCTGCCTTGCTGCCTGGACCACCCCGACATCAACGTCACATTCGCCGAACTGTGTATTCCAATGACAACGATCTCCGGACTGTCCGGAAGCTTCAGATCCGGCGACACAGCGATCTTGTTCTCGATCGACAGCTTCGGATTCTCAAGCGACGGAACCTGCACCGGCGCGAGCGGATTCATATCCCGCTTCGGATTGCATCCGTTGTTCACCTCGACAGAATCGTTCGCCCCTCCTCCACTGTTCCCATCCGAAGCATGCGGCTTCAGAGTCGCCAGTAGAGGGAATTCCTTGATTACGAACTTATTCATCGGATCGAGGAATGGCGGAGTATGATTCACCGCTCTCATCCCAAGCAAAATCACCAGCGCTATGATCCCGCTGTTCAAGAGCGTCGCCATTCCCACAGCCCAGAGATTTGTGGTCGTCGCCATACGATCTGGCATAAGCACAGGCGTGGAACTCAACTCGAGTGGTGGCAGTCTCTGAGGGAAAACAACTCGTGGAGACTCTGATGCAGCTCGCTCCAAAGCGGCTCTTGCTCTATTCGGTTCGATTGGAAGAGATCTCGATCGCGCAAATTCCGCGGCTCAGGCAGTTCCATGCGTGCATTCTCCCGGCTTTCCCAGCAGCCGCAAGTCGTTCCAGACGCGTTCTACAACTCCGATGCCTGATAGACCACCGTACTTCGTCACCGAAATAGATTCTCGAAGCCTGAGATGGCCGAAGGAGCTCTGGCACTCGGCGACTGGGATAATTACCTGCACACCCCCAGGACAAGAGAAAGAATCTAAATACTCATCTTCCACGGCGCCCTGTATTCGCGAGTCGTCAGCTTGCTTGCCTCTTCGTCGCCGATAATCTTCTCTTCCTTCGCATCCCACCGGATCTTCCTGCCCGTGAGCATCGAGATCGAGCAAAGATGGCCCGGGATCGTTGAATGGTGCCCCACCTCTACCGGAGTCACGGTTGACTGACGTGTCCTGATGCAATCCAGAAAATTCTGCTGGTGATTCTCAGAAGTGTAGAGCTTTACTTTGCGAAGCTCTCTCGGTAAATATTTGCCTCGCTTCAACGCCGGGTTCGACACATCGAATCCGTCGCGATCAACCCACACCCAGCCCTCGGTCCCGATCCACTTGGTGCCCATCTTGATGTCGGAATAGCCGCCTGCGATCGTCATGGTGACATCGCCCGGATATTTCAACTCGAAGCGGTAATGCTGCCCGGTGTTCCAGACTGCATTGGCCGGGGGAAGTTCACCACTGCCCTCAACCTCCAGCGGCCCGGTGTTGTCGAAATCCAGGCCCCAATGCGCGATATCGCCGTGATGGCCGATCCAATCAAGAAGCTTTCCGCCGCCCGTGTTGTAATTCAAGCGCCAGCACTTATGCGAGCGCGCTTTCATGTAGGGCTCCATTCTCGCGGGCCCGACCCAGGTCTCGTAGTCAAGTTCTGCAGGTGGTGCGCTGACCAGTAGATCCCATGCCTTCGTTCCAGGGACAATCTGCTCAAGCTGGCCTTGCAGACCAGCCGCTGCCAGCTTTGCCGCAGTCTCCTCACGGATGTGATCGTAATTGGAGTTTTCGCCCGGCAGACCCACCTCGACATGCGTCACCGTTCCGATCAGCCCATTGCGAACGATCTCCGCCGCCTTGTGAAAGATGGGACTCGAGCGCTGCCATGAGCCCATCTGCCAGATGACGTTGTTCTCCTTGACCGCGCGAACGATTGACTGCTGCTCGGCGATCGTATGCGCCAGAGGCTTTTCCGAGTAGATGTCCTTTTTGCGGCGTGCGGCTTCGGTAGCAACAATCTCATGCCAGTTATCGGGAACGGCAATCATCACCGCATCGATCTCTGGGCGAGCCAGCAACTCGCGGTAGTCGTGATAGCCCTTGCAGTCCTCCGTGCCATAGGCATCGTTGACCATCGTGACGGCGGCCTGCAAATGGTTCCGGTCAACATCGCAGGCTGCCACCACCTGACAATCTTCCAGCGCCAGAAATGCCTGTGTATTGGCGGGCCCCTGCCAGCCCATCCCAATGACACCGATGTTGATCCGGTTGTTAGCCGGCATACTGCTTTTCAGTGTCTGACCCTTTGCTTGACCGTCGAGAACGGAAGGCAAAAGGGCCGTGGCTCCGGTTATTTTCAAGAACTCCCGTCGACCTAACAGATGTTTGACATTCTCGATTCCAGTGCGGCGTGCCCCACGCTTAGATCCCATTTCGTTTCCCATTATCGGTTCTTGCCAATTCTGTCACACCAGATCACATGGATTCTGCACACCAGATAGCTGCGTCACCAGATCCGTTCCCAGTGAGTCCGACACTCTTGAACCCTATCGGAGTTCTCCTTCGCTCTGTCAGCCTGAATTGTGCTTATTGCAACCCACAGAAAGTTGACACCACATGATGGACAACCGGTAAGCGATGTGGGGAGCCTATTGAGTAAAATTCGCGGCCCAGATCCGGATCATCTTCAACTTCTGCACTCAATTTCGTCACTTTGGATAATCTGAAACCCAAGCCAGGCTGAGTGGAACGCCCAATGGCCATCAACACGAGCAAGCAAACCCTTTGGAATCTATTACCGATCAGCTAAGTACCTTTGAATCTATTAAGTGCGAAAAGACAGGGGGCAGGGGTGGTTCTCTGAACCGCCATACGGCAAATCTCAGAGACAGCAAACCCTTTAGATTCTATTATCGATCAGCTAAGTGTCTTGGAATCTATTAAGTGCGAAAGAAGCGGGGGGTAGTCTCCGATACTGCGATACGGGAGATTCAGAGACAGCAGACCCTTTGGAATCTATTATCAGTAAGCTAAGTGCCTTGAAATCTATTAAGTGCGAAAAAGAAGGGGAGACTATTCCCCGAGACGGCTGCACTGGGCTGACTAAGAATCAGCAAACTCGTTCAGCCGCTGGCGAGATGCTAACAAGAT
>Ga0207674_10008799_pt1 | contig 11623 bp, 13 predicted proteins | sample KBSCornC72_FD_184303 | JGI IMG/M metagenome (GOLD analysis project Ga0207674, IMG submission 184303) | Corn rhizosphere microbial communities from Kellogg Biological Station, Michigan, USA - KBS Corn C7-2 (SPAdes) (version 2) | ecosystem: Host-associated > Plants > Roots > Rhizosphere > Soil ... | reverse complement strand
CGCCGTACGAGAACGAGATAATCCATTCTGCTAAATCAGGGGCGATGTCCTTGAGGCTCTCCACCACGGCAGTGCCAGTGCCCCCCGTGATCGCAGAAAGAGCGGCCTCGCCGAGCTCGTACCGTTTGTTTTCAGTGTTCATTTGCTGAGTCTTCCTTCGGCACCTAAGCAGTTCACGAACCTTCTCCGGATTTTGCCTCACCGCCTACTTTGGACCTACCTAATTTGGATTGACGAGCTCTCGCGCGGGAACCGCAATCTGAGTGGCTATGCTCGTGCGGGCGATCTCACGCACCTCCACGATGTACACAGCTGTGGTCAATCGGGTTACTCACACAAACAGCGGAAATAGGGAAAAGATGAAGAGCAGTCCGCCGACGATCATGACCATGACTCCGCCGTAGATGCATAAGACACCAAGAGTGAATGCAGGTGAGAACGGGCCTGCCGCAAGCGTCGAAAAGACATCCCACGACATAAGCTTTCTCGGATCCACTCGCATTGAGCGCTCATACAGGCGAACGAGATATGTGCCGATCTTAATCAAGGCAAACCCAAGAAACGCTACTAGCGCACCTTGTGCCAAGTCCTTCATATGAAACATCTGCACCGCCTAACGAATGTAAGGGACTTCCCCGACGTGGCGAGGCATTGGAGTGCCAAGATTGAAGTGTGTGTGCATGTTCAATCTCAACCTCGAAGGGGAAGTCTTGTGAGCAACGTTACTACCGTGGGAATTGATTTGGCAAAGAATGTGTTTTCGCTGCACGGAGTAGATGCGCGCGGGGTCGTAGTGTTACGTAAGACGGTGAGCAGAGCGCGGCTGGCATCGTTCGTGGCGCAACTGCCGGCGAGCGTCATTGGGATGGAGGCGTGCTCTGGAGCGCATGAGTGGGCGCGGCGCTTTGCGCAGCACGGCCACACGGTGAAGCTGATGGCGCCCAAATTCGTGGTGCCGTATCGCAAGAGCGGCAAGAACGATGGCAACGACGCGGCGGCGATCTGCGAAGCAGTGAGCCGACCTTCGATGCGCTTCGTGCCGGTCAAGAGCGTGGAACAGCAGACGATGCTCACGTTGCACCGGGTACGCCTGGGGTTCGTCGAGGAACGCACCGCGACGATCAACCGTATCCGCGGTCTGCTGGCGGAGTTCGGCGTGGTGTTGCCGCAGCGAGCCATGGAAGTACGGCGCGGAGCTGCCGCTTCGCTCGAGCAGTTGCCAGCAGCAGCGGCGCGTGCGCTCAGCGATCTGCTCGCTCATGTTCGGGTGCTGGATGAACGTGTCAACGAGTACGAGTGCGAGCTCGAGCAACATGCTCGTAGGGACGAGCGTGCGCAGCGCATCCAGTCATTGAGCGGTGTGGGTCCGATCAGTGCCTCCGCTATCGTCGCAAGCGTCGCCGATGCCCACGAGTTCAAGAACGGCCGCCAGTTCGCCGCATGGCTGGGCCTCACCCCGAAGCAATACTCCACGGGAGGCAAGACACGACTCGGGCACATCACCGCGCACGGCGATCCGTACTTGAGAACCTTATTGATCATGGGCGCCCGCTCGATGTTGCAGACGGCGCTGCGGCGTACCGATCGACTCGCCCGTTGGGCACTCGGTGTCCGAGCTCGCCGCGGATATCACCGAGCCTGTATTGCGGTTGCCGCCAAGCACGCACGCATCATCTGGGCGATGCTCGCGAAGAACGAAGTGCTGCAGCTCTCTTGAGGAGAACCCATCAAGTACTTCCTAACTAACGCTGCGTTCCAGGAAACAGGTCAGACCGGCGTCCGCAGAACCTGATCAGCTCACGGGCTAGCAAAGGCCGACTAACGATCGAGGTGCGGACGCGCGGCTTACATCCGGGCCAGGGTGCCATCGTCGTCACCCATCAAAGGCCGATTAGAGACTTGCAGTCAGACCTTCGCTTCAGCAAGCGCAGCGCAAGGTGATACCACCGGGAGAATCGGCATCGCGCAAACTACCAGCAGAAGATCCAGCCATCCTTGACAGCGTCGGGGAGTCCTTAGAGGTTGAGCTGAGCGCCGCGCGCGCAGCGGTTTGGGCTTGGCACTTCATCCTTCACGCGTGCGCTCCAGCGATGTGTTAGGCGGCTCAACATCCCAGGCCACCTATTTGAACATCTATATCTTTCACCGCCGGGCCTTCAGTTTCTACGTCCAGACCGATCATTTGCACCCAGCAGATGCCGCCGCGGTAAGGAATCTCACATCGGATCTGGCCACCGTCTCGTTCATTGCACTCGCCTTTGATATCCCGCACGTAGCGGCGCAGATTCTCGAGCGGCGAGCCCTCTGGAAACTTGGCGCGCAGGGCGGCTCCAAACGTCACCTCGTCGAACGTCCCGTCGGCATTCAGCAAAGTCTTCGTCGCGACAAGTCCACGTCGATCGTGAGCGCACCCGCCCAGGAGCACCATGGCTAGTACGACAAGGACTGCTTGGTATCGGCGCACGAGAGCCGCCTAACTTGATTTATCAGCGTGCGCGCCGGTAGTGCATGGCGACCGCGCCGTTGCGGAGCGGCTTCGCCGAGATCAACTCGAGCCGTCGCGTGCTGGGCAGCCCACTCTCGTACAGGGTCGGACCGTGGCCGGCGATCCTGGGGTGGACGAGTAACTGGTACTCGTCGATCAGATCCAGCCGGTCCAGCTCGGTCGCGAGCTTGCCGCTACAAAGAAGCACGCCGTCCGGGGTCGCGTCCTTGAGCTTTTGTACACTCGCGCGCAGATCGCCGGCGATGCGGTGGCTGTTGGTCCACGGGAAGTCCTTGCGCGTCGAGGACACAACGTACTTCGGCTTGGCCTCGAGCTTGGCCGCCCACTCGCGCATCGCCGGCGGTGCGTCCACGTCGCCGCGGGCGACCGTTGGCCAGTAACTTTCCATCATCTCGTAGGTGACGCGGCCCCACAGCATTGCTCCGCTCTCGTCCATGAGGCGGGTGAAGAAAGCGTGTGTCTCGTCGTCGGCGATTCCTTCCTGGTGGTCGACGCAGCCGTCGAGGGTGACGTTGATGATGAAGGTCAAGAGTCCCAAGGTATCCTCCGCTCGCTGGAAAAGTCAGGTCGCATGCGTGCCCACCGCTCGTTGCAGGTTACTACGCGCTGCTTGCTCGAGGGTACGAATGATCATACGGCCACGTAGATATTGAGCTTACCCATAGCGCGGTCTAGCGCCGTTGTTAAGCCGCGCGCCGTCTCTTGGCGCGTCGGCTCTTCGACAACCTGTTAGGCCTCTTCACTTGCCGGGAATCCTTTCCCACTTGTCGAGGATGGCTGCGAATCGTTTCTGCAATTGTTCTTGCTCCGCATACAGTCGCTCCTGGGTTTCAAGCAAGCTTGCCGCGCGTTCCTGCTGCTGCGCGGTGCGTTCTAGTTGCTCCTGCACTTTTCTTGTTTGCTTGTCATATGCGTCCATCTGCTCTGCGACTCTGGCGCTCTGCTCGGACGAAGATGAACTGCCGTGATGCCGGGTCGAGAAGCTTGCGATAAAAATCAGAATAAGCCCCCAGATGACACCCGAAATCAGGGCGAACGCCGCAGATTTGCCAACGAATACCAGGATTGCCTTACCGCGCATGGCTTGCTTCACTCCGTTTCACGACTCACTTATCCTGCTCTAATGGTTGAGCTGAGCGGCGCGCACGCCGACGTTTGAGCTTGGCACTTATGCATCACGCGTCCGCGCACTCATGACGAATAACCTAGCACGTGCAGACTAACTTGGTGGCCCGAGAGCACATAAGCACCGGAGCGCAGACGGATTGCGAGTCGACTTTGGTCCATGCTCGCTAATCGCGAGGGCACAAGCACGCGCAACGACTTGCAACCTGCATAATTCACGGCGCGTTGTCCGTGGGCACCAGCGCGTCAGCTCACGCCTCATCTTTGGTCGCGGAAAAGCCTTTGAGCAATACATACGACGTCATCGTCGTCGGCTCGCGTTGTGCCGGCTCGCCGATCGCGATGCTGCTGGCGCGAAAGGGTTATCGCGTCCTGCTCGTCGACCGCGCGACGTTTCCGAGCGACACGATTTCAACCCACGTCGTGCATCCCCTTGCCATTTCCGCCCTCAGGAGATGGGGATTGGCCGAGGCTCTGGCCGCGACCGGATGCCCGCCCATCGCTACGTATGCGTTCCACTTTGGAAAGTTCGTGCTCGCCGGCACGCCGGGAACGGCAGATGAGCCGATCGCGTATTGTCCGAGGCGGATCATTCTCGACAAGTTGCTGCTCGATGCCGCGGCTGCGGCCGGCGCCGAAATCCGCGAAGGCTTTGTCGTCGAGGAGATCGTGGTCGAAGATGGACGGGTCGTCGGGATCAAGGGCCGCTCGAAACAAGGTACGAGGGTCACCGAACGCGCTGCTGTCGTTGTCGGTGCAGATGGCAGGAATTCGATCGTCGCAAACGCCGTTGCTCCGCAGAAGTACAACGAACAGCCGGCCCTGCTTGCGCCGTACTACCTGTACTGCAGTGGCCTGCCGATGGCTGGTCGATACGAGACCTACATGCTGCGCAATCGCGGCCTGGCAGTGGCACCGACCCATGATGGCCTGACCATCGTGATCGTCGCCTGGCCGTACGCCGAATTCGCCGCCAACAAGCACGATCTCGAAAGCAGTGCTCTCGCGGTGATCGATCTCGCGCCGGAATTTGCCGAACGCTTCCGTGCAGCAAAGCGCGAGACGCGCGTGTTCGGCATGCCAACGCCGAACTATTTCCGCAAACCTTATGGTCCGGGCTGGACACTGGTCGGCGATGCCGGTTACATCCGAGATCCAATCACGGCACAAGGCATCCGCGATGCGTTCCGCGACGCCGAGGCCTGTGCATTGGCACTGGATCAATCATTTGGCGGCGCGTCGTCGTACGAGAACGCCATGAGCAACTATCAGCGATCGAGAGATGCGAGTGTCCTGTCGATGTACGAGTACACGTGCAAGTTCGCAACACTCCAGGCACCGTCTCCGGAAATGCGGCAGCTCTTCCGAGCGATGCGCGGCAATCAGCAGGCGATGGACGATTTCGCACGAATGAATGCGGGCACCGTGTCGCCGGCGGAGTTCCTGGCGCAGCATAACGTCAGTGCGATCATGGCCGCCGCGTCGGCGGGGAACCATCGATGAGTCCATCGAAGAAGAGTGCGGGCCGCATTCGCTCCGGCATGGGCGGCTGGAACTACGAACCCTGGCGCACGACGTTCTACCCGAAACAGGTTTCCAAGGCTCAGGAGCTGCACTACGCCAGCCGGCAAGTCACCGCGATCGAGGTCAACGGCACGTTCTATCGCTTGCAATCGCCGGCAGTGTTCGCGAAGTGGCGCGACGAAACGCCCGATGACTTTGTGTTCTCGCTCAAGGCGCCCCGCTTTCTCGTCAACCGTCGCGACCTGCGCACCATGGCTGAAGGCCTGACTCGTTTCATCAACAGCGGCCTGTCGCAGTTGCAGACAAAGCTCGGTCCACTCAACTGGCAGTTGGCGCCGACCAAGCCGTTCGACGCCGCGGAAATCGAGGATTTCCTCCGCATGCTGCCCAGGGAAGTGGATGGAGTCCCCCTGCGCCACGCTCTCGAGGTCAGACACGAGAGCTTCATGACACCCGAGTATCTGGAGATCGCGCGCAAGCATCGGGTAGCCACTGTATTTGCAGATACAGACGAACATCCGAGCTTCGCGGACGTTACGGCCGACTTCGTCTATGCACGCCTGATGCGCACCGTTTCTGCCGAGCCGACCGGATACGCAAAGACGGCACTCGCAACGTGGGCCAAGCAAGCTGGGCAATGGGCATCCGGCGAAGACCCGAGCAGCCTTCCGCGCGTCGAGAAAGGCGCTCGCAAAGAAGGCCCGCGCGACGTCTTCATGTTCTTCATCAGCGGAGCGAAAGAACGCGCACCGGCAGCTGCGCAGCACCTCCTCACTCTGTTGGACTGATAGCCGGCTAGTTGCCCCTACCTCGCAGCTGGTTGACGAAAAGCACGCTCTGATCGCCGAGCACGCTGCCCGAACCGAGCGTCACCAGCACGCTGGTGCTACCGACCTGCTGCCCATTCAGATACACGGCGACCTGCGTGTACCCAGTCGGCATTTGTTCCGCGACCGTGTAACTGCCTGCCGTGAGCCCGCAGATCTGGGCGTCCGTGGTTCCCAGTTCGTTGGTGAAATATGCGTTGGTACTGCCGATCGAGTCCGTCACAGAGATCTGCCAGTTCGCGCCGGGCGCTGTCTCCCCGTTCGCTTGCAGGAGTTGCTTGTCGACCTTGATGCAGAACGTCCTGCTGCTGCTCGCAGCCGCTGTCTTGAAGGCGTCCGTCTTCGAACGCGACGCGATGAAGCCGTGGAAGCAGCCTGCGACAGCGCTGCAGTCGTTGGCCACTCGGCTGGGATCGCCGACGAATCCGCGGCCCTTGAGTGTTCCGTCGCCTGCGGGCGTGACCCACACCTTGTACACACCGCTGCTGTTGGGTGTGTCGAGAAACGGCGCATCGGGTGCGGCGCACAGCTCCACGGTGCGTGCTCCGATGCTGCCGTGATCTGCTTCGACGTACGTTGCGTGCGTACCAGTCGGACAATTGCCGGTGATCACACCATTCGCAACGCTGATACACCGGTGACTGACGGGGTCGGTGCTCAACAGTGTTTTGCCGGAAGCATCGGTGACCTGGAAGTAATAGTCGCCGTCAGGAAGGCTGGCCGCGGTCGGCGGGGAGTTCGGGCCGGGCCCGCCATCCAGATACACGCCGTTCACGCCGCACTTGCTGAGATAGTGCGCGTTGCCATTCACGGCGTTGCCGTGCTGATCCGTAGTGAAGATGGCGCCGGGAAGCGCTCGTGTCGCTGCGTGCGCGGATGCGACCAACAGGGCCGCGCTTAGGCACGCAGTCAGCCGGGATGAGATCTTCATGCATGGACTCCCGCTCGAGGTAGCTGCTCGCTATCGGGCGGCCATGCTTTGCGCGCGGCTGCAGGCAGTCAATGCGCAACTCCCTGTTGCAGCCATTATTATTTTGAAGTGAGACGCGCCGCAGATTTGGCTGGAACGTTTCGCAGAGCTCGCACGTGTACCAGCAATCGGGCCGGGTTATTCGCAGTCCTTGACAAGGACATCGTCACGGCGCATTGCGCGCCGTGACCTTCGCACCCGCCGCAAGCGGCGTCACGTGAATCAGCTCCCCCGGGTTCTCGTCTTCTACCATCCACAAGGTGCCGTCCGGCGCTTGCTCTACATCGCGAATGCGCTTGCCGACGTCCCAGCGCTCAGCCAGCTTCGCACCGCCTTTGCCGTCGAACTCGATGCGGTTGAGCGACATGCTCTGCAGTCCTGAAATGAGACCATTGCCTTGCCACTGCGGGAACACTTTGTCGCTCGTGTAGAACATGAGATTGCCGGGCGCGATAACGGGCACCCAATAGAGCACCGGTTTTTGAAACTCAGGGCGGGTGTCGTGACTCGGAATCGGCGTGCCGTTGTAGTTCATGCCATACGACACCAGCGGCCAGCCGTAATTCTTCCCCTTCTCGATCAGGTTCAGCTCATCGCCACCGCGTGGGCCGTGCTCCACTTCCCACAACTCGCCGTTGGGTGCGAACGCCAGTCCATACGGCGTGCGAAAGCCGGTGGCCCACGTCTCGGACGGCGTGAGGTTCGGACCCTTGAAGGTGTAGGTGCTGACGGGTCGGGCGGTCTTCGCAGCTTCAGTGTCGCGCGGCGGATCGATCAACGGAATCGTGCTCGCACCGGTCTTGCCGGCGTAGGGATTGCCCGGCGCAGGCTTGCCATCCAGCGTCAGTCGCAGAATTTTTCCCTCGGGTTGATCCGGGTCTTGCGCGGGCGTAAAGCGCTGACGTTCGCCCACCGAGAGAAACAGGTACTGACCGTCAGGCGAGAACGCGACCGCCGCGCCCTCCTGTCCGCCTTTGCCTGTGGGCAGTTGACGCCAGATCACCTCATAGTTATCGAGCCGCGCACCGGACTGGGTGAAGGTGAGCTTCGCCCGAGCCAACGCGAGACCGCCACCGTAGCTGCCGGGCGCTGCATACGTGAGATAGATGCTTTGATCGGTGGCGTACTTGGGCGAGAGATACACGCCGTGCATGCCGTTCTGCCCTTCGTAGTAGACAGCGGGCGTGTTGCCGAGCGCGGCAATCTTCTGCCCCTCTTTCGACACCAGCCAGACCGGCCCGACTTTTTCGGTCACCAGCATGCGACCGTCGGGCAGGAAGGCGATGCGCCACGGTAACGCGAACGTACTCGTCGTGGTCAGGGTGAACGGCAGCTTCGCCTGGGCCTTCTGCTCGCCGACATTGACCTGGGCCCACGAGTTCGAAAACGTCAGGACCGCAGCCAGACAGACCAAGTTTGTAGATTTCATCGCGCGATTCTACGCAACCGGCGGACCGCCCACACGACGATAATAATCACGCCGCCAAGGCATAGCAGCGGTGCAGCGATCGCAAGAATCGAAACCGCCGCCGCACCCGCAGTCTCCGCAGTACTCACGACGGGGTTGCCCAACCCGCCCGTCAGCGCAGCGCTCTTCGCGCGCACTACCGCAGTCGTTCCCTTCGTGAGGGCTGCAATTCCACCGCCGGCGATCACGGCAATCGGCCACCGTACCTCAGGCGGCATGTCCACCATTACTGAAGCGCTTGCCAGAATGCCTGCGATCACCGCGAGCGGACCTGCCAGGACATCCAGAAGATGGTCCAGTCCGGGAATGTAGAAGGCCAGGACTTCCAGCAGCGCTGCGGTACCCAGCGCGACCAGCGCGGGCGTACTTTGGAGCCAGGCGAAAGATTCAGTGAGCGGCACCCAGCCCGCGCGCGCAGCGAAGCCCGCAACGAGCAACGGAATGAACACACGAAAGCCGGTCGCCGCGGCCAGCCCGATGCCGAGTGCGACGCTGAACAGCAGGTGGAAAGAGTCACTCACAGCCGGATCTTAGGGCGGCGCACTCGTGCGGCGAACGACCCGCTGGAAGAACAGGCTGTTGGGGACTTGTAGCACAGAACTCGCCGGGCCAGGCCCGCTCTCGGTGAGAGTCGTGTAGATCAAATGGATGGCAGTGACCGTGCCGCGCAGTCCCGGCTTCTCCCCGTTCTCGAGGACTTCGATGGAGTCGCCCACTCGAAACGGTCGGGTGGTGAGTAAGAGCAGCGCGCAGAAGGCATTGCTGAGCACGGACCAGGCAGCAAAGAGCGCAACCGCGCCGACCGCCAGGAAGCCGGTCACCCCGGACCACAGCACCTTGGCCGATACGCCCAGGGATTTCAGCACGAGCAGGATCGCGACCAGATTGATCAGCGTTGAGGCGGCCCGGCGCGCTGCCTCGGTAAGTTGGGTGGGGAGCAACTTCTTCTGCCCCAGATTCGTGAGGAGCCAGCGCACCAGTCTGCGCAACAGCCAGGCGCCGATGACGATCAGTGCGACCGCAATCACGACATCCAGCGCCTGGTACGGCTCGAACGACCAGTGCGTAAAAAGCTCGAACAAATCGGCTCGCTGTAGCGCGGTGGGCACGGACGACCCCTTGAGTTGGACGTGGGCTTCTTCTACACCTCTTCTGACCCGGCAGCCCTTCGTAGATCGGGCGCCCCATCGCGCTATTTGCTCCGCTGTTTGGACTTTGCCGCATCCTGCCTGACGCGCAGCGCGGCGATACGAGCGATGAGGTCGTAGGGAATGGGTTGGTCCAGGGGAAAGCGGAGATTCCCTTTCTCACCTGCGTAACGCGCAGCAGCCTTCTGAATGCGTGCATCGCCCGAGACCGGCGGATAAAGGCCAATGTGATTCTTGAATGCTGCGAAGTACAGAAGAATCCCGTTCTGTTTGAAGGCCGGCATTCTGTAGCTGATGACTTCCTGAGCATCAGGCGCCGACTCGCGGATCACCTGACGCACGCGCTGGAGAATGGCTTGCACGTCTGGCGCGAAGCCCTTGATGTATTCGTCAACGTTCATAGGACGCTTACCACCGTGCCTGACTGCTGCCGAGGCGCGCCGCCGCTCGATCCCATTGCATTTCAATTCCATGGACCGTGACCGGGCCGCGCAGGCGGCGTGCAGCTCCGAATTCGCTTTGCTCTTGCTTCGCCTGCCAGTCGCCATCGTCAGCGCGCACGATTTCGCCGGCGCCATCAGCGCGAGGTCCATCGATCAAGAGCGCAGCGCTGCGCGCCAGCGACAATCGCGCTGTGCAGCCCCTGGAAGTCTTGAGTTGCTCGGTGAGCCCACGAATCGCAGCGGCTGCAATCAGATATCCCGTTGCATGATCCAACGCCTGAACCGGCAGCGGCGTCGGACGAGGACGTTGCAACCGGCGCATGCCTTCATCTGCAATGCCGGCGCTCATCTGCACCAGACTGTCGAAGCCTCGGCGATTGCACCATGGACCCGCCCACGCGTAGGCATTGAGTGAGACGTCGACGAGATCTGGGCGCAGCTCGCGTCTGCGATCGGCACCGAGACCGAGTGCCTCGAGTGCATCGGCGCGATAGCCATGAATCAGCACATCGCTCTCTTGCAGCAGCTGCTCGAATATCGAGCGGCCTCGTGGAGTGCGCAGATCGAGGCGCGCGCAGCGCTTGCCCAAAGTGACCTCGGGCACGACACCGGGCTCGTCCCACTCGGGCGGATCGATACGCAACACGTCGGCGCCGAAGCCGGCCAGAAATCGCGTCGCCACTGGACCAGCCAGCACGCGCGTGAGATCGAGCACGCGAGCACCGCGCAGTGGACGCGACGTCTCGGGTCGCCACGTCGAAGGTTGGTGACCCGCTGTCTGATGGATGTGAACCAAAGGCTCTGCGGAGACCGCGGCGCCTTGCTCATGTTCGCGCCAATCCGCCAACGAACGCATCGCCGCTGCGCAGCCATTCGCTTGCACGACTGCTTGTTCAAGTGCGTCGCGCTTCCACTTGGCGACAGCACGAGTCACTGCGTCTCGTTCGGGTGGTACGCCCAGCACACTCAGCGCCGCGGCTCGATGATGGGGCGCATTGGTGTGCAGTCGGATCCAGCCGTCAGCGGCTGCGTAGTCACCGGCAATTGCGTCCCACAGGCTTGGCATCGACCAACCCACCGGCTGAATCGATCCGATGTACCAGAGACTGGCCAACTTTCGATCGACCGTAACCGCATTGGCGCGTCCGCTTCCCGCGGCCAGCAACTCGCCGATGGCGAGTCCTGCTGCGCCAACAGCCGCCGACGCGAAATCCTCGACTGCAAAAACGGAGGGCAGCACACCGCTGCCGCGAAACTCGACACTCGATAGCAAGTTGGGCGGGCCGCCGAGACCCGCCCACAATGCGGCAAGAAAGTCATGCGAAGCTTGCATGGTCATTCGTGCGTCAGCGCATCGGAGGGCCTATGCCTAACGCGCTGGCGATCGGTCGAAGACGACCTTGCCGCCGACGATCGTGAGATCCACTTGCGTGTGCAACAACTGTTCGGGCGCAATCGTCAGCGGGTCGCTATCGAGAACGATCAGGTCGGCGAGCTTGCCGACTTCGATCGTGCCCTTGGCCTTCTCCTCGAACGTCAGATACGGTCCGCTCGCCGTGTACATGCGAATCGCCTCCTGGATCGACACCGCTTCCTCGGCGCCATGCACGGC
>Ga0207674_10008798_pt1 | contig 11623 bp, 6 predicted proteins | sample KBSCornC72_FD_184303 | JGI IMG/M metagenome (GOLD analysis project Ga0207674, IMG submission 184303) | Corn rhizosphere microbial communities from Kellogg Biological Station, Michigan, USA - KBS Corn C7-2 (SPAdes) (version 2) | ecosystem: Host-associated > Plants > Roots > Rhizosphere > Soil ... | reverse complement strand
GGTGGTGCCGCACGGCGACGCTCACGAAATGTGCAGCGCGCAGGGCACGGCTTCCAAGTTGTCAGCGGCGATGATCGCAAAGTTGAAAACTCGCGATCTCAGCGCGATGCAGGCTGGTGGCGGCGGGGACGTAGCGCGTTTCGTTTGCGGGTTTATGGTTTGTGATCCGCTTTTGTGCCGCCCGATTTTGCAAAGTCTGCCGCCGGCATTCAAAGTTAATCTGCGCACTGACAGAGCGGGCCAATGGCTGGAGCACACCCTGCTTCATCTGGTTGAGGAGGCGGCGTCAGAAAATGCGGGCAGCGAAGCGGTACTGGCGAAGCTGTCGGAAGCTTTGTTTGTTGACACGCTGCGACGCTATCTCGCAGGTTTGCCGGAACAGCAGGTTGGCTGGCTTGCCGCCGCGCGAGATCCGAGTATCGGAAAGAGTTTGATGCTGATGCACTCGCGGAGTCCGTATCCATGGACCATTGCGGAGTTGGCTAAAGAAGTCGGACTGTCGCGTTCGTCTCTGGTGGAACGGTTTACAAGATACCTGTCTGAACCACCGATGGCTTATCTAATTCGCTGGCGATTGAAACTGGCCGCGCGTGCTCTCGCCTCAACTTCGCGCGGCGTCGCACAAATCGCTGAAGACGTTGGCTACGAATCTGAAGCTGCTTTCAACCGCGCATTCAAGCGCGAATTCGGTCTTCCCCCTGCCCGTTATCGAAACGAAAGAAAAGGAGTAACTAGTGTCTCTGTTTGATCTTCGCGTAAGCGCCCTCGTCTTCGTCCTGACTCTACTCGCGTTCGCAACTGCCTGTCAGACGCAAGCTGACACGCGTGCCACCGATGAAGCTGCCTTAAGGAAACTGGATGATGAATGGTCCAAGTCCGCCGGATCGTCCAGGGACGTCGAGAAGACCGTCTCCTATTATTCGGACGATGCCGTAGTGATGCCGCCGAATATTCCGACGTTGTCAGGTAAAGAGCCGATTCGAGGGCTCTGGAAGAGCATGCTTGAATCGCCGTCGTTTTCCGGCGGCTGGCAGGCGACAAAGGTCGAGGTTGCGCGATCCGGAGACCTCGCGTATGTGAGTGGCAACTATGAATTCAAAGAGACCGACGCGGGCGGCAAACCCATCACGGACAAAGGCAAGTATTTGGAGATCTGGAAGAAGCATGCGGATGGTAGCTGGAAGTGCGTGGCCGACATGTTCAACTCCGACCTTCCGTCCGTGCCTGCGGAGACACGGTAGCCGTTTTACGACACAGATAAACGCGGATTGATTACGGATAATCTGTTACAAAAATCCGTGTTTATCTGTGGCTAATTGACATGCTGGATCTGAATTACTAGACTGCAATCCTCTTCCCGGTTTTCCCCCTTCATCATCAATTCGGGTTTTCCCATTTTCCAAAGTGTGCACGACGAGGAGAGAAGTATGTCAGAGCTGAGATCTGTTTCGGGAATTCTCGAAGTTGTTAAGAGCATTACGTCCAATCAGGAAAGTGGACGGCTCGAGATCGTTTCTTCCGGCGCGCGCGGGACGCTTCTTTTCAACGAAGGCAAACTCGTTGATGCCAGGCTCGGTTCTCTGAGCGGATTTCCGGCGGTCAACGCAGCAGTTGCGTTGCGGGATGTGGAGGTCAGTTTCGATCACGTAATCCCGGCGTCGCACTTGACCAGCATCACGCCGAGCGAACGTGTTGTCCTGAAGCGCTTCTTTGGGATCGAAGCTGCTGAGATGAACGAACCAGCGGACGCGGCTGAGCCTGAGATCGACTGGAACCCGGCACCTGAGCCGGTAGTTCCCCTCAATCAAGCGGCGACGATCCCGCTCGCATTCTTTACGTTGCCGCGCCTCGCTGTTTGCCTCGTGTTACTGATCGGATTAGCAGTTGGAGCAGTTGCTTTGCGATCGAGGTTCAAGGCGCCTCAACCATCAGCACCGGTGGCAACAGTCGTCGAGTCGCAACCCGAAGTTCAGCAAGTTGCAGCCGAACCCGAAAGGCCCGAGCCGAACGTCGAGGACCTCACGGGTGAATGGCAAGTCATCAACACCGTACAGAAGACTGGTTACAAATCTTTCGACAACATGAAGGTCGGCTTCCGCCTGAAGATCAACCAGCAGGGAAAAGAGTTCACCGGCAAAGGTGAAAAGTTTTCTGAGAATGGACGAACGCTGGCCGCCGCCAATCGAACGCCGATCAACGTGACCGGTTCGATTGACGGCGACAAGGTTGTAGCAACCTTCGTTGAAGACGGAAGGATGCGAAAGACCAACGGTCGTTTCGTCTGGAAACTTCAGAACGGCGGTGACGAACTCGCGGGCACGTTCGTGTCCACGGCCGCAAACAGCAGTGGCCGATCAGCAGTGACCAAACAATAGAACTCCTTCTAGAATGAAGCGATCCTGATGTCGTCCATGTTGCAGTTGTCGAAGTCGCTGCGCACTCCGACGCTGCCTGCAGCGATAATCGGAGGATACTGCGCAGTCGGGTAACTTCCCGGCGTTTTGCAACCCGAGGTCCAACTCGTGTTCGTCCCTCCCGCGTCGGTGGCTTCGAGGAACGGCACGTTGGGGTCGATGTCGTCGTCATAGACTTTGATCGTGACGCTTCCATTGCTGTTCGTTTGGATCGTCACTGAGTAGTGCTGCCAGGTCCCCACAGACCACGCATGCGTGACCGGAATACTCAGATCTTTATAGAACCCTTCGTTGTCGTTCCCGCACGGCACTTTGCGCTTAATAGTCACCTTGTTGTCGGCGCGGTTGAGGCTGACAGCATAGAGATCGTACTGCGTCATATGGCGCAGCCAGATGTGCACCCCGTGCCAGCAGGTGTTATTTGTCTCGCAGTTGGCGTCGTGGATTTCGCTATTGTTCTTTAAGGCTAGCGAGACTTTGATGTTTCCCGCAAACGTCCTGAATGTGTTGAGTCTGAACACATCGGAATTGGTATGGTCGCTGGAATACCTATTGGGACCGAGCGAATCAGGCAGGCCCGTCCACGCGGTGTTCGACTGCCGGAAGAGTGACCCACTGGTCATATTCCAATCAGCCGAGTTGATCCCGTCGGAGTTCCAGTGCGCGTACTCGTTCGTAATCAGCCCGTCGGGCCCGTTGAAAGCATCATTGAAGAGAGTATTGCTCTCACTGACCGAGAAGTTACACACGCGTGCCGAACCGGTGACACTATCAACGATGAGTCCGTAGTTGTTCAGACTGCCGACCGTTGACTGCTCCGTACGAAAGGCGTAGTTGGTTCCGACAGTCTGTTCCGTTCCGCCGGCCGGAGTCACGTAGATCGAATAGGTGTGGGCCGGCACGTTCACCGACAGACGAAAGTGATAAGTCGTGTTGGGTGCATACGTGATTGAAGACGAGGCCCTGTAGCTGCTTCCGTCACGTGCGTCGATCGTTCCCGCAGCGTTGAAGCGAACGAGGCAGGCGAATCCCGCGAACGAGGTCTGCGCACCATTCGAGAGACCCACAATTGCGTCGATGTTGTCTGCTAACGGCATCGCATCCCACTCAGCCGTGAAGGCGCCGGTCTGCGAGGCGAAGGAATTGTTGGTCCAGTTGCTTCCAGGGGTCGCCGAATAACACGGTGCAGCGAACGTGCAACCATTCATTGAGCCTGCGTCGCTGAAGAGCGACCAGTAATTCAGACTTGCTACGCTAGCCTGCTCCGTGCGGAACGAATAGTTGGTTCCGATAGTCTGTTCACTGCCTCCTTGTGGCGTGACGTAGATCGAGTACGTGTGCGCGGGAACATTCACAACGAAACGAAAGTGGTAGGAAATGTTTGGGAGATACGATATCTGCAAGAGTGCCTGGTAAGCGCCGCCATTGCGCGCATCAATCTTCCCCTGGCTATTGAAACGTGCGACACAGGCGAGGCCGGCGTAGGTAGTCTGCGCGCCATTTGCTAGTCCCACGCCCGCATCGATGTTAGTTCCCTGCGGTGTCGCATCGATCTCGGCGGTGAAAGTTCCCGTTTGATTAGAGCCAAGCGCGCGGTTTTGCCAGTTCGGCCCGGCGCCGTCGACAGTTAAGCAACACGTCGGGACAAGCATCGCCTGACGGATAGCCTCGTACGTCAGGTTGCGCAGGACATCGAAGCCAGAGCCAGTGTTGATGAGGTCGTCGCGAAAACCCGAGTGCAACTCAAGTTGAAGGCCGGCGCTACTCGACGTGCGATTGACGAGGTTTGCATCGTCTTTACCTTTCAGATCGACGGCGCTGCAATCTCCGCTGGTGGCGGTAGTTGCGTCAATCGCATTCAATGGGTAAGCGCTCCAAGCTGCGGCGTTGTTATTAATATAGGACCTGAAAGCATCACGTGCCGCTGCGTCTTTACCGCCGACACAAATGGAACCCCTTTGGTACGATCTGCCGTGACCGTGGATTGCTATTGCTTCGGGATGAGCCGCGACAAGCGCCACCGCCCGCGGGTCATCGAAGTTGGTTGCGGTGATGTGCAACTTCTCTAGATTGGTATACGTGTTGGCCAGGCATTGGGATGTGCCGTGCGCGTTGAAGTCGTAGCGGTTCCAGCCATACCGGCGTGCCAACTCCAGCGAGATGTCGCTTGTGTCCCGCTCAATAAGCCCACCATGAAATGAGAGGACGGTCACTCCGGAACCGGGATTTGTGATGTTCACGTCGTAGTCTCTGCCTTCCAGGCAATCGTTGGCGTTTGAAAGTGCGAGCGAACAGTGGCCCGCCTGATAGCATTGGTAGTAGTCGTTGCTGGCAGCGACTCCGGCCAGCAAGGCAAGAACGCAAACCGTCACCAACATGAACGGCACTACTCTCCACACCCTGACACTCGCGATATTCGACTTCGCGTTTGAGATCTCCTGATTGCTTTCCCACTTCATACACACCTCCCCAGAATTGCTGATTTGGTTCTAATTGTTTCCAACCGGGGGCGGGATGAAGGGCAAACGGGAAACTCGATAGATTGCTCAGGCATTACCAGGGCGATAGAATTGGCAATCCCCTCAAGTGTCGTCCACGCAAAGACGGACTGCCTCGAACGGTCTGTTTGGTCGCCTCGCCGCTACCAAACTCGCCGAGTCCGCACCACGTGCTGACTTCGTCGACGATAGTTGCAACTAGCGATTTTGTCCTCAGAAACTTATAGGCAAATTCTCTGAAATTTCTCGGGTGCCTCATGAACAACCTTGACGATCACTTGTATGAGTTTGGTCCCTTCCGTTTAGACCCAACCCAACGCTTATTACTGCGCGCAGAGGAACCTATCCGGCTTTCGCCGATGGTCTTTGACCTACTGTTGTTTCTCGTTCAAAACAACGGGCAGTTATTGGAGAAGAACGAAGTTATCAAGCACCTCTGGCCGGACAGCTTCGTCGAGCAGGGCAATCTGACTAATAACATTTCGATTCTACGGAGAGAGTTGGGCGATAACGGGAAACACCCGAAATATATCGAGACGGTGCCGAAGCACGGCTACCGGTTTGTAGCCGATGTCAGGATCTTGCAAGTTGAGGTAGCGGTCGCGGAAGATGAAGTTCACGTACAGGAGACCCCTCACCACAAACATCATCCAACGAGAAAGTCTCAGGCGTTATCATTTACATTAATTCTCGTTTTGCTTTTGGTTGTGGCGTTCTTCTTTTGGCGAGGACGCAAGCCAGCCTCTGCTGTTACATCAATTGCCGTGTTGCCTTTCAAGCCGCTCGAGGTCGGGAGCGCCGACCCCTCACTTGAACTCGGCATGACTGACAGCATGATCATGAAACTCAGTAACGTCGGCCGGATCAGAGTTCTACCTTTGAGTGCTGTGCGCCGTTACACCGCGCCGGATCAAGATGCAATTAAGACTGGCCGGGAGCTCGGTGTGGAGTCAGTGCTCGACGGCAGCATTCAGAGATCGCAGGATCGAATCAGAGTGCGGGTGAACTTGCTACGCGTCAGCGACGGGCAGTCTCTGTGGACCGGCCAGTTCGACGAGAAGTTCACCGACATATTCACCGTGCAGAATGTGATTTCCGAGAGAGCGGCGGCTGCACTGAAACTCAAGTTAGGCAGTAACGAGACTCGCCAATTGACGAAACAGTACACCGAGAATACGGAAGCCTATCAGGCGTACACACGCGGGCGCTACTTCTGGGAGAAACGTGGAGCGGAAAACCTGAAGAAAGCCATCGAGGAATTCAAAAAGGCGATCGCTCTGGATGATAAATACGCGCTGGCTTTCGCCGGCTTGGCAGACTGCTATAACGTCCTTCCGTCCTACGGAGCTCTCTCGCCTACGGAGGCTTACACCAATGCGAAGGCAGCGGCGACCAAAGCGCTGGAGATTGATGACACAATCGCCGAAGCTCACACCGCACTGGCAAGGATCAAGGCTAATTACGATTGGGACTGGCCAGGGGCCGAGGCAGAATTCAAACGCGCCATCGAACTCAACTCGAACTCATCGAGTGCGCATTACTTTTACGCCCTCAACTATCTGGTTCCGATGGGAAAATTCGCTGAAGCTGCGGCAGAACTGTCTCGTGCGCGTGAACTTGAGCCGTTCTCGCTGATCGTCAACACCAATCTAGGCGTGATCTTTTATTACCAGGGTCAGTACGATAAAGCGATTGAGCAATATCGGAAGGCTTTGGAGTTGGACCCGCGCTTCGTCAGCGCACGCTTGCGTCTGATAGATGTTTATACGGAAACGGGCAGGTTTGATGACGCCTTTGCGGAGCATGAGTTGATCGTAGAGCCGAGGGACACTGAGAATCCGAAATATCTGAAACAGTTGAAAGAGGCTCTGCAGCAGTCGGGTTCTCAAGGCTACTGGCGCAAGCGTCTGGACCAGGCTAAGGAAAAAATAAGCGAGAAAGCAGAGTATGTTCCGCCCACCAGCATAGCCGGCTTCGCGGCCCGACTTGGCGACAATGAGCAAGCGTTCGACTGGCTCGAAAAAGCTTTTGAAGAGCGGGACGAAGGGCTGACGCGACTCAAGGTCGACCCGCGTTACAAAAACCTCCGCGCGGATACGAGGTACGCAGATCTCCTGCGGCGCATTCACCTTGGGCCATGATTTGCGCCGCACCGCATCTCTGAGTCGTGCCTTCTCGTGTCTCTCTACTTGCGCATAAGACACAGAAGGCACAAACCGAAAAGCGTTTGTGCCTCCTAATGTATCGCTCTCTCAACTAAGCGCTAGAACTCAAATCTGATTCCCAGCCTCATATTGAACGGCAGATAGTAACCCGTGGTCTGTGGCAGTGGCGCCGGTTTCAGGAAATCCGGATTTGGCGGATTCTGTCCGGCAACAAAGTCGAGCGCCGCGTTCTCATCGGGTCGACGCAGCTTCTGACTGTTGAAGACGTTGAAGAAGTCAGCAATGAACTTCACCTTCGTCGTTTCTGTAATACCCCACGAGTAGTCAGTGTGAAGATCGAATCGACCATAGCTGGGCGTCCGTCCCTGACTTCCGCGTCCGCCAACAGGAATCTCACCCACATTCAGATAAACCGGGTGCGGATCGAATTTATTGATCGGAAGGCCGGTTTCGAAATGGAAATTGAGTCCAAGGTTCAGGCCAGTCAACTTCTTGAAGCGCTGCTCCTTGCCGAAACTATAACTTCCAAACACATTGATGATGTTTCTGCGGTCCGTGTTTAGTGGTCCAACAGCAAACTGATCACCCAACAGATTCAAGTTACCAGTCGTAAAGTCAAACAACGAACTGATAGCCGGATCGGTCTGGCCGTTATCGTTGCGGAGGTGGCCTTCGAAGTTACCTTCGAGCTTGGCGATTCTCCAGTTGAAGAAGCCCTGCCAACCGTTCGCGAAACGTCGATTGAGCTCGAGCTCAAGCGCTCTGTATTTCCGAACTGCCTGCGGGAAACCATCGGGGTTTCCGTCAGGAGAATTGATTTCCAGGTCAGTGACAGGATCAACGCCGGTCTGTGCAAAGCACACGCTCTGGCCCGTACCCGCGTCGAAATTATATCGGGGCGCGCCCATAAACGTTGCACAGCCTGCAGGCACTGCGCCACCCGTCGTGTAGGTAAACGGCACCAGATTCACCGCCGCGTCAAGACGCGGACTGATGTTGCCGATGAAGTAAAGCTGCGTGATGCAGTGATTGCCGGTGGCCACATCGCACGCCAGTGAGCCTTCAGGCGAAACGGACGCTGCGTCTTCAACGATGCGCTTCGAACGGCGATCGATGTAGCGCGCCGAGAACGTGAAGTTCTTCGGCAGTTGCTGTTCAAAGCCGAACGAATGTTCATCAGTAAAGCCGAGCTTCGTGCCGGCAGTAATCGGGTTTGCCGGATCGCCCGCCGAGATCGTCGTGCCTCCCGGAAGCTGATGAGCCGCATCGATGATCGGATTCACTGTGCCAAACTGGTTGACGACAGCGATTCGCTGACCGGCGCCGTTAACTGTGAACTCGGGAGCGAAGAGGCTGCCGGTCCAATCGTTTTCGGTTGATAGCGATCGCTCGGCCATATCGAGTGGAATGTATTCGAAGAACCTTCCGTAGTTGTAAAAGGCTTTCATCTTTCCATGGCCCAACGGATCGACCGTGACGCCGAGTCGCGGCGCCCATTGATCCGTAAAGGTATAACCCGCGCGGACACCAGATGCAGCACCGGGACTACCGACGAGTCGCTCCTGTTCCCAGCGCATGCCAACCAACGCACTCACGTACTTGTTAAAGCGCCAAACGTCTTGTGCATAGGCCGCATGATAGTTGGAATAGGTTGTAAAGGTCGGCGTTCCAAACTCTGCTCGGAAAACCTGGAGCCGAACCGGCACCAGCTCTGTCGAACCATCGGCCAACACAACCGGGAAAAGCGGATTGACACCGCCGTCGTCGGTTGCACGGAAACGTAAGCGAAACTGCACGTTGGTTGTTTGACCGGAAGCGATTCCGTTGCCGGCCGGGATGGTCCACTTTGGTCCGCTGCGATCGCGCGTTCCCTCGTAGTTGCCGCGTTGGAACGTATAGCCGAGGCCGGCGGTGTGCTGTCCCCAAAGATTATGCAGCTTCGAAATGTTGAACTCTGCGCGCTTCGTCTTGCTGACAGTCGGTTCAACGAATCCAAGGCCGACGGAAACGAAATTGCCACGAGCGGGAAGCTGTCCCGTCGCAGCTTGAATATTGAGTTGATCGGATCCACGTCGATCGGAAACCTGGTTGATGTCGTCGAATCCTGTTTCACTGAAACGTGACCTGCCCAGCCCCAGCGAAGCATTGAAGATCAATGTGGGCGACAAGTTGCCGTTGTATCGCAGGGAGATATTGCGAGTGCCATAATCGAGAACACTGTCGGAGGTAGTGTTATCGATCGTTAGCGGCCGGCCGGGATTCGGGAAAGTGCTCTTGTTTGTCTTTGACGGATCTCCAAAGATGGAGAAGGTCAGTTGATGGTTTGAATTAATGAGCCATTCGCTCTTGAGTGCGTAGTTGTAACTGCGAATGCGATTCGCGAAATGTGGACCACGAATTATCCTCAAACCGGAATCACTAGTGCTCAGGGCGTTCGCTTCCGCGCCGCGGACAATGTCTCTTCTGATGCTCGGATTGAATGATCCGAAGAAGAACAGATTGTTGCGCGCTCCCGGAACATAACCACCGACGTCCACGCCAAAGTCATAGTTCTCCTGATGCAGCAGCTTGCCACCGGTGTTCCGGCGCGGAGCATCGTCCGGTTGTTTTCGAGTCGCTTCAAAAGCTTCGGGAGTCGCGAATCCGTAAATGGAACCGTGATACTCGTTGCTGCCTGACTGCGTAACGATGTTGACGATGCCGCCCTGCGATTGTCCATATTGAGGTTCGAAGCCGGCAGTCTTCACCTGAACTTCTTTAATGAAGGACGTGTTAATGCCCGTGCCGAGGGCACCGTATGAACGAGAGAAAGTTCCGACGCCACCGAACGCTGAGTCGGTAATACTGACTCCATCGGCGATATAGAGATTATCGAGTGCGGAGCCTCCCGAGATCGAAGGATTGTCACGACCACCGCCGAGACTGTCCGTCGTTCCGGGCGCAAGATAAAAGAGACCGGAAATACCGCGAGTCACGGGAATGTTTGAAAAGAGCTGATCATTCAGGTTGGAGCTCGTCTCCGTCCGTCCCTGATCGATGCTCTCGCCGCCGCCGACAACAGTAACCGTTTCGGCAATGTCTCCGACCTGCAAAGCGATCTTCGTTGCGGTTGATTTACCGACGAGCACGGTAACGTTGGTTACTTCACCCGTCTTGAAACCGGATTTCTCAACACGCACGGTGTAGTTTCCAGGAACAAGGCCCTGAACCTCGAAGGAACCTTGATCATTTGTTGCACTCGTGCGCTCGCCGAGTGGACCAGTTACTTTCACTGCCGCGCCGGGAACAACAGATCCATTGGAGTCGAGCACGGATCCCGAAATAGATCCCGTCGTCGAAGTCTCCTGTGCAAAGACCGCCGTGGCAGCCAGCACAATGAATAGAGTCAAAAACAAGCTGAAGATAGTTTTCATTTTTGCTCTCCCCTTTCTTAAGACTGGTGTCATGAGTATTTGCCGGTCGGGCAGTTTAGAGACGAAGCAAAATCATTTTTTTGAATGCTCCCGTGGACCACGACCAGATCAGTTTTTGTAGTGCGCAACGACTGTGCCGGGTGTCGATCTGATTAAGGAAGATGACGTTGAGTGAAGGCTGGACGATCCATGAAGGTGAGCTTCTTGACCAATTTGGATCTCGCGATTGCTAGTTCTGGATCTCGCCAGATTGCTCACGCGAAGAAAATTAATTTTTCGTAGGTTGGTGGATTCCGTTAGTTGTAGATTTCTACAAAAAGTGGGAGAGCTCAATTTCGATTTCTCTGTGCAAACTCTGTGTTCTCTGTGACTCTGTGGTTATAGGAATGAGCGATACAACAACCACAGAGACACAGAGAACACAGAGGTTGCACAGAGAAAGCCAAACTAAGGTTTGCTCGGCTTCAACGGCTGAAGCCAGATGACGAAGCTCAACTTTTGGCCCTTGTAATCGCCCGTAATTTCCCAGCAGCCGGGAGCAGGGACAATAACGCCGGTCAGCATGGCGGCATGAGGGAGAAAAAGCGCGTTCGTCACCTTGTCCACCACAAGGGGCGGAGCGTCCCCATCGAGCCGTCGTCCTGTGACCTTTAGGCTATAGTCCTCTCTTCTGTGGTAATCAAAATCGACGCTTCCCCAGAAAATCTTTGCAGTCAAATCGTGCTCGTGGCCCGGTGCATTCGGCCCCCAACCCCAGACTTCTCCTGATTTCGGAAGGGCGATCCACAGCTTCTCTGTACCAAGCCAAAAGCTGTTATCGTCGGGGCCCATCTTATGCTCGCCGGGAGGCGTGAATGGAACTGCTGGCGGGAGGGTAGCTGGACAGGAAGGCGGCGCTACAGGACGCTGTTCAGGAGAATTTCGCTGCCCCACCGCAGTAAACGCCAGCACTGAAATCAAAAGAGACAGTCGCAAAACATTCATTGCAGATCCTCCTTTGATCTAGCTTCGCACTAATCATAGCCGCATAACGCTCGCGTTCAACTGCGGCGCGCGCATCCGCTCCAAGCGTTTATGGCCGGCGCGGGAAGGTGCACGTCTGATAAGACGCTGAGACCACGCCCCGACGTTTT
>Ga0207674_10008797_pt1 | contig 11625 bp, 8 predicted proteins | sample KBSCornC72_FD_184303 | JGI IMG/M metagenome (GOLD analysis project Ga0207674, IMG submission 184303) | Corn rhizosphere microbial communities from Kellogg Biological Station, Michigan, USA - KBS Corn C7-2 (SPAdes) (version 2) | ecosystem: Host-associated > Plants > Roots > Rhizosphere > Soil ... | reverse complement strand
GTGGACGAAAACATCCGGCCCGTCATCACGTCCGATGAATCCGTAGCCCTTGGCGTTGTTGAACCACTTGACTTTGCCTTTGTACTGAGCCACAGGGTTGACCTTTCTTGCCTCTTAGGGGGTTGGTGAGCAAGTTGAATGGGGAAGCCAGCCCACCCTATCGACTATGACGCCGATTCTTTGTCAAAGGTTTATCGACCCGGTCTAGAAGTTCACAAATTGTGTCCACCCATCGTAAGTACAATTCTCACTTAAACCTGCGGAACAGCTCCTATACACAAGCGCTTCCCAGTACCCAAGATCTCTCTACTCCGTTTCTTATTGCGGTTCAATTACTTCTTTTCGGTCACATCGAAAAAGCCAGGGATGCACTATACTCCCGTCTCATGACTCCATATAGTCGGGCTCTGGGCCTTCTGGGTCTTTGTGCGTCTTTTTTTGTCCTTGGTTGCGGTGGCGGTGGTTCTTCAACCTCAGGTAGCAGCAGCGGTGGAGGCAGCACTACGCCTCCCGCTCCCACAGTCACCTCCATAAGCCCCACCTCTGTGATGGCCGGCTCGGCTGATACGCAACTCACCGTGAATGGCACAAATTTCCAGTCCAACACCACGGTTCAGGTTGGCGGAGTCGCCGAGGTCACCGCCTACGTCAGTTCCACCAGTGTGACGGCGACCGTTCCCGCCTCCCAGCTCGCCAATGGAGGCCAGCTCGCGGTCATCGCGCTGAACGGCACGGTCAGCAGCGGCTCAGGCGTCCCGGTCAACTTTGAAGTCAATAATCCTCTGCCGACGATCGGAGACGTCTCACCATCGACTGTCCCCGCGGGCGCGACATCACAGGTAATTGTCGTCTCCGGAACAGGATTTGTTCCCGCTACGGTGATCAAGGTCAACGGCAATGCGCGAACAACGACCTTCGTGAGCAAAACGCAGGTCAACGTGACTCTGGCCGATGCCGACCTCACCGCCGGCGGCTCACTTTCCATCACAGCAGTCAACGGCACACCGGGTGGAGGCACCTCCGCCGCTTCAACCGTGTCGGTCATGAATCCGGCGCCCGGGTATGGGATTACCGTCTCACCTCAAAGCATCGTTGCCGGAGGAAACAGCCCCGTCACTGTCACCGTCACTGGTTCGAACTTCGTCCAATCCGCTGTCATCCAGGTGAACGGCTCCACTCGCGCCACTACCTATGTGAACTCTACCAAGCTCACATTCCAGGCCACAGTTGCCGACCAGGCCAAAGGCCAGCAGTTCTGGATCCAAGTTCTGAACCCCGCTCCAGGCGGCGGCTTGTCAGTCTCAGTTCCGCTCTACATCCTCAACCAGACGCCCACGCCCGTTCTCACCCAGGTCGCCCCCGCACAAATTGTCATGGGTTCCGGAGATACCATGATCTCCGTTGTCGGGTCCAATCTCGGCCAGCAACTCGCAAACGGCGTCTGGACCACAACCTCTCAAGTTCAGTGGAACGGTACCCCCCTCACAACCGCATGGTTCTCACCCTACGGCGGAACTTCGCAGTCCATAGCAGCCACCGTCCCGGCGAATCTTCTTACCACCACCGGCACCGCCAACGTCACTGTTGTGAGTTCCACCTCCACGCCTTCCACCTCAAACACGCTCACAGTCACCATCATTCCGCCACCCCCGCCGAGTGTTTCCTCCATCACCCCCAATACAGGCCCGATCAACACTGCCGCCACTCTCACCATCAACGGCACCGGCTTCAACTCCTCCTCCACCGTTGCTCTGAACGGCACCGACATCGCCTCCACATTCGTCAGTTCTTCACAGATCACGGTCAACCTGCCCGCATCCGCAGTCAGGCTGCCGGGGAATCTGCAGTTTACGGTCACCACTCCGCCCCCCGGCGGAGGTACCTCCGGCGCTTTGGCCTACACCGCTTACGTGCCCATCGCCAACAACAGCATGGTGCTCAATCCATCCAACGGTTTGCTCTACGTCACCGTTCCTGGTTCCGCGGGCACTCCGTACGGCAACACGGTTGTCTCCGTGGATCCTGAGACGGGCAATATCGGTACACCGATCGCGGTCGGCAGCGAACCCAATCGCATCGCAGTAACCGACGATGGCAAATATCTCTGGATTGGTCTTGATGGAGCCTCCGCCGTGCGCCGCGTCGATCTCACCGCCAACAAGCCTGACATTCAGTTTTCAATCGCCGGTAACAACACGGGCTGGTACGCGAATCCCGCTACCGTCCAGGCAATCGCCGCGCTACCCGGCTCAGATACCGCCGTTGTTGTGGGAACCAATGGCACCGGATATTCAGGGAATTCAAACACGATTGCAATCTACGACAGTGGCGTGCTCCGTGGCACAGCTATTCAGAACTTCGTGCCCTATGCACTTCAGGTGAATGGAACCACCAGCGAAGTCTACGCTGCCGCAAACAACACCTACGCCGTCTACACCTACTCCTCCGGCGGACTCACGCAGAAAGGCACTACCGCCACCAACGGCACCTACACGACCTACAACGTTGACGATCTGCAAGTCGCAGGCGGCCGCACCTACACCGACCTGGGAGGCGTTTACGACGCGGAGGCCGGGGCGCTTCTGGGCACCTTCTATGTCAGCGGCAGCACCGTGGCGCAGGGACCGACCGTAGCCGACACAACTCTAGGCCGAGCCTTCATGCTCGACAATCCACAGGGTTACGTCTATTCCTACGGCTATAGCCAAATCCAGGCATTCAACATCTCCGACTTCAACCCATCCTCAACCAGCGTTATCCCCGTGGGTGTCGCAACCAGCTACAACTATTACTCGACCAGCAACGCCTCGCACCTCACCCGCTGGGGAACCAATGGCCTCGCGTTCCGAACCGGCGTCGGTGTATACAGCCTGCGATCCAACCTGGTGAAGGACCTCTCCGGCACATCCGCAGACGTTGGCGTCACGCTCACATCCAGCGGAGGCACCGCGACAGGCGGCAACACTACCTCCACCGCCACCGTCAAAAACAACGGACCATCCACCGCGACCAATGTCGCGCTCACCGCGCAGTTGCCCACCACCGGAGTGATCGCATCCGCCACTCCCACCGTTGGCTCATGCGGAATCAATGGCACAGGAGTAGCCTGCAATCTCGGTTCTCTCGCCAATGCCGCCACGGCGAAGGTCACCATCATTGTGTTGCAGACTGCATCGGGAAGCGTTGATGCCTCAGCGCAAGTCATCGCCTCAGAAACTGATCCCGTGAGTTCCAACAATCAGTCGAGCACCACGGTCTCGGTTTCCGGCGCAGCTTGGAATCTCAGCCCCGTGGTCGCCTCGATCTCGCCTTCCGGAATCAGAGCGGGGGCAAGCGAGACCGTCATCACAGTGACCGGCGCCGGCTTCAACAGCAACTCCACAGTCGAGCTCGACGGAACACAACTCGCCACCACATATGAGAGTTCCACCACGCTCACGGCCACAGTCCCCTCAGCAAATCTCGCCGCAATGGGCTGGGGCCGCATCTCTGTGCTCAATCCCACGCCCGGCGGCGGCAGTTCCAATGCCGTTCCTCTCACCGTCTACAACGTCATCACGATTGGCGTGAATCACATTCTTTACGATCCGTTCTCTCGCAAGATCATGGCCAGCGTGGGCTCCGGATCATCCAGCGTCACTGGCAACTCAATCGCCCCGATCACACCTGAAACCGGCACGGTTGGAACAGCCGTGAACATCGGCAGTCAGCCAACCAACCTGGCGCTTACATCCGATGGGAACATCCTTTATACGATCCTCGCCGGCAGCCAGAGCATTGCTCGTTTCAACATGCTCACCCAGCAAGCCGACTTCACCTGGGCGGTTCCCAGCATGACCGCGAACCAGTTGCGCGGAATCACGGCGCAGCCGGGCAACGAAAACACCATCGCCCTCGACCTGGGTTCATGGGCCGGCAACGCAATCTACGACTTCGAAACTGTGAACAAGACGGCAAACATACGCGGTGCCGCTACCGGTCCCTATACCGGCTCCTGCATCGTCATGCCGACTTCGACAGACATGCTGTCTTTCGATACCGACACCAGTGGCGCCACGCTCGATCACTACACGGTTACGTCCGCCGGGTTCCAGTACTACAACTACCAACAGTACGTAGGTTCCACGCTCACTCGAGGCGGCTGCTTCAAAGCCGACGGCAGCAAGGTATTCACGGTGACCGGTGGCGTGGCCGACTGGACAACCAATCCGGCCACACAGCTGGGGATCTTCGGCACCACTTCGAATTCAATGTGGGGCTACAACGGAAACGTGCTGCCCGACAGTTCCCTCGGTCGCACCTTCTACGTCGTCAACTCCAACACGTCCTACAGTTACCCGGCAACCTATGACACCCTCCAGGCATTCGACAACAATACGTACATGCCGGCAGGAAATGTCTCCATCGACTTCGCCACCACTGAGGGATCAAACTCCTCCTACACGCTGACCGATGTCATCCGCTGGGGTCAGGACGGTGTCGCCATCCTCACCAGTGGAGGCCACATCTATCTGCTTCGCGGAGCAGCGATTGTTCCTCAACTCCTGAATACAAATTCCGCGGCCACTCTATCCGCGAGTTCCACATCGACGATCGCCAAGGGTACGGGCAACACCATCCTCACACTCACCGGATCCAACTTTGTTCCCGGTGTTGCCGTTACATGGAACGGCAGCTACCGCACCACAACAATCGTTGATGCCACTCACCTCACGGTAGCGATTCCAGCCAGCGATCTTGCAGGCGCCGGCACGGGAAAGCTCGTCGCTACCAACCCTGGTGCATCGGCCTCGAATAGTTTGACTGTCACCATCAACTGATCACTGATCGACTGATCGACGCTACAAACATTGAAGGCTCCCGGGAGACCGGGAGCCCTCAATTTCTACGCGAATCAAGTGCCTTACTTCCTTTTTTTCTTCTCCAGCTTGCGCGCGTAAAGCAGCACACTGCAAAGTGTTTTCCCGTCTTTGATCGCGCCCTTCTCGATCATCTTCACGATCTCTGACAGCTTCACCAGCCGGAACTCGATCTCCTCGTCGTCCTCAGGGTGCGCGTCTCCCGCCATCAGCCCCTCGGCCTGGAACACCTTCATCGATTCGCCGAGAAATCCCGGGCTTCCGTAGTACTCCACCAGCGGCTTCCACTTCCTGGCGCGATACCCGGTCTCCTCCTCGAGTTCTCGCTGCGCACCAGCCAGGGCCTCTTCACCCGCGTCGAGCTTGCCCGCCGGCAGTTCCCACAGATACTGTTTCGCGGCGTGACGGTACTGCCGCTCCATCACGATCCACGGATCCTTTTTGCTCTTCGACTTGTCGATGGCAAGAATTACCACGCTTCCATTGTGGCGAATGACATCTCGCTCGCTCTTTTTCCCGCCCGGCTCGATCAGCTTGTCATGGAGAACCCTGAATAAAGGACCTTGAAAAACGACTTCGGAACTCAGAAGCTGCTCCGTTTCCTTTGGCTGCTGTTTTCCTGGTTTTGTTTTCGGCGGGATATTGGATTTCTCTTTAGGGGCTTTCGCTTTCTTTACCTTCGCGGACTTCTTCGCCATCGTCGGGAAGCTCTCCTTCTTCACTCAAAAGAAGTATATGCGTCGGCCCCGTTGTGATTTCCCAACGCGTCCCCATCAATGCCGCAACTCTCCTCAAGGATCAAATCTCATCTGCCCCGGTGGCTCACTCGCGTTATTTGGTATGAGTGGTCCAGGAAGGATGGCGAGCCTTCGGTATCGCGGACGACGGAATAAGATCTGCGGCGAGAACAAAAATCAGAATCATCGCCGACATGACCAGCAGTACAAAAATTCGGCAAGGCATATTTAGTAAATCTCTAGGCTATGTAATCCAATGACTCCCAGCCCGGATTTAGACCGCACTTGAAGTCGTCTATTAGATGGAACGCACTTTATTTCTAGATGTTTCTATTATTCCAATTCGCCTGAACTCCCCCGTTCACTGCGCCCTCGCCGCAAAAGCTCTTCCGACCCTCTGAGAAAGATGTATCCGTAATGACATCATTGAACTTACAACTTTCCTCGATGGGGACTTCCAAGCCGGGGCATCTTCACCCTGCCTCGCCAGATCCGGAAAACCTTGCCGTCTTTGTTTACTCCGTTTGAACCCGCCTGTGGAAAAGCGGCCTCAGAAAACCGAATGACCTCCCCGGTAGAATGAAGTCATGTCGATCAGCGCACCGAAGCCGGAACTCGCCAATGAACTCCGCTACGCACTTGATGTCATGGAAGAAAATTCTCACCTCGGTCTCGACGATGAAGCCGCCAATCGCCTCCGCAATATCCTCCTCCGCCGCATCAAGCAGGCAGAATTGACGTCCCGGCCGACCGAACCGGTCCGCCTTCCCGCAAAAGAAAAGGCCTACGCCTAGGGTTCGACTTTCAAGAGTCTTTCGCCTTCCCGTCGTCATCTGGCCCTCCGTTCCCTGCCCACCTGCCGACGTTCGCTGCCTTTTGTGCATCAAATACCCCCGGCATGGCATCCTTAACGAAGCCGTCTTGCGCCGCAGGCTCGGTGTGTCCTTTAAGGTTCAGTTAGGCGAATCCACCCGGAAGGTACCTGTTGCCGAGTTCCGACTGTTTTCCCATTGACGTGGTTCCCGGCCAGAGTCGGCTTTTTCTCGACTACTGTGCCGCTGATTCGGCTGTCCGGCCCTTTTATCCGTCCCTGCCCCGCGAAACCGCATGGCAGCAGCGATGTCCGCGTCCCGACCACTGGAACGAAATCGTAGATCTGCTCGCCGCGCAGAATCCCACCCCCTCCGCTACCGCCTCCATCGCAGCCCTCCGCGCCGGTGCCGCCACCGTACTTACTGGCCAGCAGGTCGGCCTTTTCGGTGGGCCTCTCTACACCCCCTTCAAAGCCGCCTCGGCTCTAGCCCGCGCGCGCCAGGCCACCGCCGCCGGACAGCCTCACGTCGCCATCTTCTGGCTCGCAACCGAAGACCACGACTTTGCGGAAATCAATCACGTCTCGTTCCCTTCCAGAAAAGAACTCCGCAAGCTCGTCTACGCGAAGACGCCCGCCGCTCCAATCCCGGTGGGCAACGTCGTTATCGACGAAACCATCGAGCCCCTTATCGAGCAGGCATGGGAACTCCTCGGCACATCCGACGCGATGGACGCCCTGGTCGCCGCGTACAAACCCGGGCGCACCTTCGGCCAGGCCTTCGCAGACTTTTACTCCAAAGCCTTCGCGGCCCAGGGACTTCTCATTCTGGACGCCTCCAGCGCCGAAATCCATCGTCTCGGCAGCCCTGTTCTAAAGGCCGCCATTGAACGGGCCGACGAATTCCACGCCGCCCTGGTCGAACGCAACAAGGCCCTCGAAGCCGCCGGATATCACGCGCAGGTCGCCGTCGCATCCGACTCCAGCCTTCTTTTTCTCCTGGACGAACGAACCGGCGCGCGCCTCTCGCTGAAGCGCATCCCTGCAAGTGCGAACGAACCGCACGACCTGTGGCAAGCCGGACGCGAGCGCTTCACCTCAGCCGACTTGCTGGGCATCCTCGCGGCCGAGCCGCACCGCATTTCCCCCGCCGCGCTGCTCCGCCCCATCTTCCAGGACTACCTGCTCGGCACCTCGCTGATTATCGGCGGGCCTGCGGAGATTACCTACTTCGCTCAGTCCGCTGTGCTGTACGAGCGCGTCCTCGGACGGATTACGGCTGCAGAGCCACGCCTCTCCGCCACGCTCATCGAACCCGCAATCGCGGAGCTCCTGCGCAAACACGAACTCGGCATCGATCGCGTCTTCCGGGAGTCCGCGGACTCCCTGGCCCAGCTGCTCGCCGCGCGCGCCATGCCCGTCGAAGGCAAACAAAAGCTCTCAGCCGCCGGCAACGCTCTTGACGTTGAGCTTCAGCCGCTTATCGAATACATGCGCGCCATGGACCCCGGCCTCGGCCGATCCGCCGAAACGGCCGCCAGCAAAATGCGCTACCAGATGAACCGACTTCGCCGACTTGCCGCCAACTTCGAAATGCAGCGTGAAGGCTCGCTCCGACGCCACGCCGACGCGATCGAGCGTGCGCTTAGTCCCGGCGGAGTCCTTCAGGAGCGCGTTCATGGAGCCGCGTACTATCTAGCCCGCTACGGCTTCGAGCTCACGGAGACGCTCACCGAACTCGCGTCCGATCCGTGTCCCGGCCACAAGGCAATCTGGCTGTAGGTGTGCGCAATCTCCTCTATTGACGTCCGACTCCGCAGACTCTTTAATTCAGCGCATGGACTACAGGCGGAGAGGCAGAATCGCCGCCCTCAAAGCGCGACTGGAAATATGTGAAGAAGAGCGACGCAAGCTTCTGCTGGTCCTGACGACTACCGGCGCAAATCTCGCCAAAATCTCGTGGCGCGCAGAAGAGCTGGAGAAGGAATATCGCAGGCTCAACAAAGAATTGAAAGTTCTCGAGATCTCAGAACCGGAAGAATAGGCGCTTAGCGGCTCATCTTGTATCTAGGAAGAGCTCGCCGCCTCTTCCAGCGCCGCAAGTTTCACTGGCGGTCCAGTCAAACCCCAGCCTGCATGTCCTCGATATGTATCGGCAAAGAGCTGAAACTTCCGCCCGCAGGTGGCGCACTCCAGATTGTGCTCCACAATGTCCGCCGGCCACTCGTCTTTAAATAGATCCTGAAGCGGACAGGTGCTTTCCAGCAGTTCCAGAGTTCCCGTCTCGACTACCTTCAAAACCCGGAGCGCGAATTCAAGGTATTCCCGCGGCTTCTCAAAGCTCAGTCCGTCCAGAAACTCCTCGCATTGAGCGCACGGCAACACCTCACAAGTGTTGCATTAGCGTATCCATACAGTCACTCATGCCGAAGGTGCATGGGTAATGCTGCACAAAAGGAGTGACCCACCACGCAACGGTAACGTTCAGTCTCCCAGGCGTACTGCATTCTCCCGCCTCCTTGTCTCCGGCTTCTATAATTCACCCGATAATCGGAGTCGCATTCATGAAGCTCTTGATCTGCTTGCTGTTGTCGTGTGCCGCCCTCACCCAGGCACAAAGACAAAACGCGCCTTGCGCAACCCCCGGCGAGAACAATCCCTTCCTCGGCGTGCAGACCATCAGGCTGTGGTCCGGCCAAGCCCCGCAGGCAAAGGGAACAGCCTGCCAGGATGTTCCAACTCTGACCATCTTCGATCCGCAGCCTGGACACGAAAACGGCTCGGCAGTGGTCATCTTTCCCGGCGGGGCCTACGCCCACCTCGCCACCAACCTCGAAGGCCGCCAGATCGCAAACTGGTTCAATGCCCGCGGCTTCAAAGCCTTTGTCCTCCGCTACCGGCTGAGTTCGGACGGCTACATCCTCCCCGTCCCGCTCCTCGACGCCCGCCGCGCCATTCAGACCGTCCGCGCCCGCGCGCTCGACTACCACGTCGACCCCAACCACATTGCCCTAATCGGCTTCTCCGCCGGGGGACACTTGGCCGCCCTCGCCGCCACCCAGTCCGTCCCCGGCACTCCCGACGCACCTGACCCCATCGAGCGCGTCCCAAGTTCGCCCGACTTCCTCATCCTCGGCTATCCCTGGATCGGCGCCATCTCCAGCGACACCTCGCACCTCAGCTACTGCAAACTCTTCGACGTCATGGACCGCTGCGAAGAACTCCGCAAGGCCTACTCTCCCGATCTTTTCGTGACCGCAAAGACGCCGCCCACCTTCTGGTTCCACACCGAGAACGATCAGACTGTTCCCATTGAACAGGGCTTACGCTTCTACGAAGCCGAACTCAAAGCCGGAGTCCAAGCCGAAGCCCACATCTTCGAAAACGGCCCTCACGGCGTAGGCCTCGGCAAGGGGGACCAGGCCCTCGATCAATGGCCGGTTCTGCTGGAGACGTGGCTTCGCGTCCACGGACTGTTGACCGTGGAGAAGCTCCCAGCAAGTGCATCCAGTCGCCACTAGAAGTCAAATGCTTGCCAAGGTCCGAGTTGGCTACAACACACCAAAGACTCGTCTCTCGAAGCATCTGAGCGCGCCGGTTTGAATTTCGGGCGGGAACCGGAACCGGCCAGAGATCTCGCGCGTAATGGCGCTTGGAGGCCCAACTACTTGTCTAAGAAACGCTGCTGGCTGGAATGGTGTCTGCTCGCGTTCGCGATGCCTGCATTGATCGCAGGATTGACGAAGGTAGTGTCCATGTCCGACGTGGGAAGTCATCTCTCGTCGGTCGACCAGCAATATGCGCTGAGCATCTCTGGGGGCGTAGCGGCCGAGTGGATCTGCGTCGCTGGATTCTGGCTATTTTTGAGACGGAGAAACGAACGTTTGCAAGATTTCGGTGTTTGGAAACTTGGGAATTGGGCAGGTTGGGGATTCGCCTTGACCTTCGCCGGACTCTCGATCACAAGCAACCTTCGCTTCCTTCCACGGATGGGTCTTCCCATTTCGGTTGCATTCATGCCCCGAGGGTCTCATCTGCTTGTCGCCCTCGCACTTGGAATTACGGCTGGGTTCTGCGAGGAGGTTCTTTTCCGTGGGATTCTAATGACCGATTTCGCCAGAGCAGGATATGGCAAAGCGTTCCAAGTGTTCATTCCAGGTGTCGCATTTGGGCTCTCGCATGTCGGATACTCTTCGCATGGGATCTTGGCTGGTATTGGCATCATGGTGCCAACCGCAATTCTTGGGATGCTTTGGGGCATTGCTTACCTTCTGGGGCGTCGGGGCCTCTTGCCATGCATGCTTGCTCATTTTTTGAACGACGCCACAGCTTTACCGTGGATTGGTTTCTTCATGTTCAAGGGGGCGCTCGGGTAATTCGGGCGAATTATCGGCGATACGGAAACTATCAGATTTTGGCTAGAACGCCCGTTATCTTGCTTGCATATAGAACTTGTACTGATCATCGTGTGTTATACGGAACCCTGGCCGCTCGTACAGATGAATCGCCGGATTGGCCTTCATTGCGGCCAGAGTCAAAACCTTCGAAGAATGCTGGCATCTTGTGATCAACTCACGCACAACATGCGTGCCTATGCCTCGACGTTGCAATTCAGGTTTCACGTCGAGCGAACCAAGGAAAACTTCCTGCTCATTCGTCCGGACTTGCATCCAGCCCACGTCGCTTCCCTCCGCCACAATGATGCTGGCTTCGTGAAGGTCGAACCATTCGCCGAAGCTCGCTTCCTGGCGGCGTTGATCCCAACCGAACGCCGCTATGATGATGCCTATGCCGAACTTCACAAATGCCTGGTTTGCGTCGTTACGGACTGAAGGACCCAGAACGCGCATGGAGAAGATTGCCGTCATAGCAGTCTCATTGGTGTTCGCGATTTGTGGCACTGCTCTGTTCATGGATGCGATCGATTCATACCGAGAAGGTGGATCGAGTTTCTATCTCACTGCCGTCCCTGGTATCGCATTGCTTGCGACCGGTCTCATTGGATTAACGAAAGCCAGAACGAAGGTCAAATCAAAGCGAAAGTGAATCGAACCTTTGCTGCCATCCTGTGACCTGCAGCGCGGAATTTGCCGTCCTTTCGCCTCAAAGCGACAGTAGGCGACAACACAATCGGAACAATCCCAAAAGTATTGGTGTCAGATAGAATAGGCGCGATTGAAATCACAATCAGGGATAGAAATATGCGACTAGCTCGAGG
>Ga0207674_10008795_pt1 | contig 11625 bp, 12 predicted proteins | sample KBSCornC72_FD_184303 | JGI IMG/M metagenome (GOLD analysis project Ga0207674, IMG submission 184303) | Corn rhizosphere microbial communities from Kellogg Biological Station, Michigan, USA - KBS Corn C7-2 (SPAdes) (version 2) | ecosystem: Host-associated > Plants > Roots > Rhizosphere > Soil ... | reverse complement strand
TGGGCCGGGCGATCCGCGCCCGCCGCGGAGCCCGGGGACGGCCCGCAGGAATCCGGCGGCGGAGCCCCAGCGGATGCCGGGGACGGCTCCCGCAGCTGACCGTTCAGCAGCAGGTAGCCGCCCGCGGCCAGGAGGTAGCCCGCGGCCACCACTATGAGCATCGGGTAGGAGAACCCGTTGTCCGGCATGAACGGCGCGCAGACCGCCGCCCCGAGCACGAACGCGGCGTTGTAGAGCATGTCGTTGATGGAGAACACCCGGCCGCGGAAGTCGTCGTCCACCCGCTGCTGCAGGATCGTCGCGGTGCAGATGGCCACACCCTGCGCGGCCAGGCCCAGCGCGAAACCGATGATCAGGAACGGCACCTGCCGGAAGGTCGCGCCCAGCACCCCGGTGCACACCCCGCCGGCGGCCAGCAGGACAGCGATCCAGGCCGGCTTCGGCAGCCGCCGGGTGGCTGCCGGCGTGACCAGTGCGGCGAGCCCGTAGCCGGCCGCCGAGGTGATCACCAGCAGGGAGAAGTGGCTGAGCGCCGCCGAGCCGCCGCTGCCCGGGTAGAAGTAGTTCCGGTACAGCAGGATCGACATCAGCAGCAGGATCCCGTACAGGAACCGGTGGCAGCCGGTGGCCAGCAGCGCCGCCGCGGCCTGCCGCCGGGCCGCCACGTGCCGGACCCCGGCCACCAGCCCGTCAAGCACCGCCCGCAGCTCGCGGCCCAGCCGCCCGCGCCCGGCCGTCCCCGCGTCCGGGCCGAGCAGCCCGCGGGCCATCCGCAGGGCGGCCAGCCCGGCGATCAGGTAGCAGGCCCCGGCCGCGGCCATTACCGCCGCCGACCCGCCTGGACCGCCGCCGGTCAGCCGGTGCACGCCCAGGCCGATCAGCCCGCCCGCGAAAGCCACGATGGTGCCCGAGGTCGGCGCGACCGAGTTGGCCATCACCAGCTTGTCGTCGGCGACCACCCGGGGCAGCGCGGCCGACAGCGCGGACAGGAAGAACCGGTTCACCCCGAGCACGGCCAGCGCGGCCAGGTACAGCGGCAGCCCCAGCGTGCCTGAGGCGATGAAGAACGCGGCCACGGCCACGAACCCGGCCCGGATCACCGCCGACCAGACCAGGATCTGCCGCCGCTGCCAGCGGTCGATGAACACCCCGGCGAACGGCCCGGCCAGCGAGTAGGGCAAGTACAGCACGGCGAATGCCTCGGCGGCGGCCAGCGGGTCGGGGAAGATCTGCGCGGAGAAGAACACGTAGGCGGCAAGCCCGGCGTTGAACACCCCGTCGCCGGTCTGCGAGATCAGCCGGGTCGCGAACAGCTTCCTGAAGTCCGGCTCGGCCAGCACCGTGCGCAGGTCCCCGGCAAATGAGGACCGGCCGCGGCCGCGCGGAGGGGTCACGCAGTCAGCTTAGGCGGCGAAAGGCCGGGCCCGCCCTTACGGCGGACCCGGCCCCCGACCACTGCCCGAAGGGGCGCTGTGGCTAGCGCTCCACCTCGCCGCGGATGAACTTCTCCACCGCGTCCCTGGCGTCGTCGTCGCTGTACTGCTCGGGCGGCGACTTCATGAAGTACGAGGCGGCGGAAAGGATCGGGCCGCCGATCCCGCGGTCCTTGGCGATCTTGGCGGCGCGGACCGCGTCGATGATCACGCCGGCCGAGTTCGGCGAGTCCCAGACCTCGAGCTTGTACTCGAGGTTGAGCGGCGTGTCGCCGAACGACCGGCCCTCGAGCCGGACGTAAGCCCACTTGCGGTCATCCAGCCACGGCACGTGGTCGGACGGGCCGATGTGCACCGAGGCCCGCTCCATCTCATGCGGGATCTGGGAGGTGACCGACTGGGTCTTGGAGATCTTCTTGGACACCAGCCGGCTGCGCTCCAGCATGTTCATGAAGTCCATGTTGCCGCCGAAGTTCAGCTGGTAGGTCCGCAGCAGCTCGACCCCGCGGTCCTCGAACAGCTTGGCCATGACCCGGTGCGTGATCGTGGCGCCCACCTGCGACTTGATGTCGTCGCCGATGATCGGCACGCCCGCCTCGGTGAACTTGCGGGCCCACTCCGGGTCGGAGGCGATGAACACCGGCAGCGCGTTGACGAAGGCCACGCCCGCGTCGATCGCGCACTGCGCGTAGTACTTGTCGGCCTGGTCGGACCCGACAGGAAGGTAGGAGACCAGCACGTCGGCGCCGCTCTCGCGGAGCGCGGCGGTCACGTCGGCCGGCTGCTCGTCGGACTCGGTGATGATCTCCCGGTAGTACTCGCCGAGGCCGTCGTACGTCGGCCCGCGCTGCACCGTCACCCCGGACGGCGGCACGTCGCAGATCTTGATGGTGTTGTTCTCGCTGGCCACGATGGCCTCGGCCAGGTCGCGGCCGACCTTCTTGGCGTCCACGTCGAAGGCGGCGACGAACTCGATGTCGCCCACGTGGTAGTCGCCGAAGCGCACGTGCATGAGGCCGGGCACCCGGGAGGCCGTGTCAGCGCCCTTGTAGTACTCGACGCCCTGGACCAGGGAGCTCGCGCAGTTGCCCACGCCGACGATCGCTACCCGTACCGATCCCATGAGGTTGTGCTCCTTATCTCAGTGCCTGACGGTGCCGCTGGCGGATCAGCCAGCCGAGCCCGCCCGGCCGTCATCTCGATGGCCCGCTGGGGGGCTCCCCGGGCTCGCGTCCGACTGCCGTTCCGAGGCGATGAGCTCGTTCAGCCAGCGGACTTCCCGCTCGACTGACTCCAGCCCGTGCCGCTGTAGCTCGAGGGTGTAGCGGTCGACCCGCTCCCGGGTCCTGGTCAGCCCGGCCCTGACGCCCTCGAGGCGCTCCTCGAGGCGGGACCGGCGGCCTTCCAGGATCCGCAGCCGGATATCGGCCCGGGTCTGGCCGAAGAACGCGAAGTGAACTCCGAAGCCGTCGTCCTCCCAGGCCGCCGGGCCAGCCTGGGAGAGCAGGTCCTGCAGCCGCTCCTTGCCGTCCGCGGTCAGCCGGTAGACGATCTTGGACCGGCGGCCGGACAGCGGCATCGGGGTGGCCGGGGGCGCTTCCTCCTCCGCGATCATGCCCTGCGCCAGCAGTTCCTTCAGGCACGGGTACAGCGACCCGTAGCCGAAGGCGCGGAACGCGCCGAGCACTGCGTTGAGCCGCTTGCGCAGCTCGTAACCGTGCATGGGGGTCTCGTGCAGCAGTCCGAGGACGGCAAGCTCGAGAACGCCAGAACGCTGGCTGGCCATGCCCGCCGCACCTCCTCGTGCCGATCGCCCGGTCTCATGCCGATGGCCGGTCTCATGCCGATGGCCCAGTTACGGGCCCCAGTGTTGTAAGCCGCAGTGTTGTGTGTCGCAGTGTTGTGTGTCGCTCCGATGTATCGGGCCGATACATCACGAAGATATGTCGGCCGGAGCTATCGCGCAAGCCCGGCCCTCGCGGACGGCCCGTCCGGGTCCTGCGGGCGAAGGCCGGGGCTCGGCGCCAGCCCCGTTCCGTCGTACCCTGTCGCTCATGAGGCGATCAGTCGTGGACTACGGACTCGCGCGGCGGGCGACGCTCGCTTCGGTGTTCGCGGGCCGCATGACGACGACTGACGTCTGCGATGCCCACCCCTACCTGCTGCGGGCCGCGAAGTTCCACGGCGAGCCGACCACGACACCCTGCCCGATCTGCCGGAAGGCCAAGCTCACCCACGTCACCTACGTGTACGGGGACGAGCTCGGGCGGTACGAGGGCCGTGTGAAACAATCGCCGGAATTGGCGGAAATGGCCACGGAATATGCCGAGTTCCGGGTGTACGTGGTGGAGGTCTGCCAGTATTGCTCGTGGAATCACCTCGCGTCCTCCTACGTCCTCGGCACGGGCGAGGCACCACGCCGGCGCACCCGGCGGGCCCGGACAGGGGACTAAGGTGGCTGGCCGGTCCTGCCGGGACGCAGTTGCGGTGTCACGCAGGCGGATGCGGGTGGACCTCGCGATAGCCGCCGGGTAACAGCCCGGGGCCGGGTACCGTGAGTCCCGGCGAGGCGTTGTTGCTTGCCCGTGAAGCACTGACCAGCGAGGACGCGTGAGTAATCCAGACTTTGCCGGGTCGTGGCAGGATCCAGGCGCCCAGGCGCGGCCGGACTACCGTGGCCCAGCGGCCGGGGCAGCTAGCGGACGGCCCTGGTCGCAGGACCAGCCGTCGCACCGGCAGGGCCGCCGTGGCACCAGGGAGCGCGGCCGCGGCGACTCCGCCGTTCCCCCCCAGCGGTCCGGCCGCCACTCAGGGGCCCACGCCCAGCCCGGCTACGACGCGGGCGGCTACCGTGGCGGCTACGACGGCGCTGGCTACGACGGCGCTGGCTACGACGCGGGCGGGTATCCGCCCGGCCCGCGCTCCGGCGGCCAGGACGGCTGGGACTACCAGGGCTACGGACCGGAAGGCTACGGCAGCGGCGCCGGTGCCGGGACGACCGCCGGTTACGCCGCGGGCGGCTACAACCCCACGGACGCCGCCGGCCGCACCGGCCTGCGCGAGCGGGCCCTGGACCGGACCGGCCTGGCTGACCCGTACCACCGTGGCGACACGGACCTGGGCGGCCCGCCCGGGCCCGGCGGCCCCGGCGGTCCCGGCGGCAAGCCACCGCGCCGCAAGGGCAGCTGGTGGCGGCGCTGGACCTGGAAGAAGGCCATCGGCGTCTTCGCCTCCCTGGTCCTGGTCTTCATCCTCGCCGTGGCCGGCGCCGTCGCCTGGATGTACGCGCACACGCCGCTTCCCGACGACGTGGCCGTGGCCGCCCTGCAGCAGTCCTCGACGGTCTACTTCAGCGACGGCAAGACCCAGATCGGCACGTTCAGCTCGGGCAGCAACCGCCAGCTGCTCCAGTCGAACCAGATCCCCAAGATCCTCAAGGACGCGGTGATCGCGGCCGAGGACCGGAACTACTGGACCGAGGGCGGCATCTCGCCCACCGGCATCGTGCGTGCCCTCTACCAGGACGCCACCGGCGGCGAGTTCCAGGGCGGCTCGACCATCACCCAGCAGTTCGCCAGGAACTACTACGCGAACATCGGCACCGAGCAGACTTACAGCCGCAAGCTGAAGGAGATCTTCGTCGCGATCAAGCTGTCGCACACGAAGTCCAAGGACTGGATCCTCACCCAGTACCTGAACACGATCTTCCTCGGCGACAACGCCTACGGCGTCGGCGCGGCCTCGCAGACCTACTTCAACAAGCCGGCCATGAAGCTCAACGCGGCGCAGTCCGCCATGCTCGCCGCGATGATCAACCAGCCCGGGTTCTTCGACCCGCACCCTGGCACCGAGGGCTACGAGCCGCTGGTCGCCCGCTGGCACTACGTGCTGGGCAACATGGTCCGCGACGGCGTGCTGACGCAAGCTCAGGCCGACAGCATGAAGTTCCCCAAGCTGAAGCACAGCAAGCAGGCCAGCGGCTGGACCGGCTTCCGCGGCTACATCATGCAGGCCGTCGAGGCCGAGATGCAGTCCAGGTACGGGATCACCAAGGACCAGCTGTACAGCCGCGGGCTGCACATCACGACCACGATCAACCTGGGCATGATGAAGCAGCTGTACAAGTCGATCGCCGAGGAGAAGGCGGCGATGGCGGCCGGCGGCCGGGCGCTGCCCGGCTACGGGCGCATCGGGGCCGTGCTCGAGGACCCGAACACCGGTGCGATCATCGCCTGGTACGGCGGCCCCAGTTACAGCATGAAGCCCAAGGCCTGCGACCGGGTGGACTGCCAGTTCGACATGGCGCTGAACGCGCGCGAGCAGGTCGGCTCCTCGTTCAAGCCGTACGTGCTGGCCACCGCGGTCAAGCAGGGCATGAACGCCAAGACCAGCGTGCTCAACGGGTACTCGCCGCTGTGGATCCCGCCGGACACCGAGCCGATGACGTTCTCCAGCATGACCAAGCCCGCCGACTCCCAGGGCTGGTACGAGCTGAACTCCCCGGGGGAGAACTTCGGCCCGATCAACTCGGCCAAGGCCGCGGCGCTGTCCTCGAACCAGGCCTTCGGTGACCTTATCCACCGGGTCGGCACCCGCAACACGGAGCTGTTCGCCCAGCAGCTGGGCGTGGACGTGAAGGCCTCCGGCCTGTCCAACATGATCGGCGAGGCGGGCATGGCCCTCGGCCAGGGCTCGCTGACCGTCGCGGAGCAGGCCAGCACCTACTCCACGTTCGCCAACGGCGGCACGGTGTACACCCCGCACCTGATCGCCAGCTTCGTCGAGAGCGGCACGGTGCACAACGCGGTGGTCACCCAGAGCCGGGTGCTCAGCAAGGACGAGGCCGGCTCGGTCGACTGGGCCCTGCTGGACGACGTCATCTACGGCACAGGGACCAAGGCGGCGCTGCCCGACGGGCGGCCGATCATCGCCAAGACCGGCACCACGAACAACGCCCAGTCCGCGTTCTTCATCGGCGCCATCCCGCAGTACACGCTGGCGGTGGGCATCTTCACGGCGAACCAGTCCGACCACACGACCCAGACCCTCAACAACCTGGGCGGGGGCGGGGACGCCGCCGGCTTCGGCGGTTACTGGCCCGCACTGATCTGGCACAACTTCGCCGAGGCGGAGTTCACCGGCCTGCAGATCGAGCAGTTCCCGATCCCGTCGACCTTCCCCGGTGACAAGTGGGTGCAGGTCGAGAAGATGCCGGGGAAGAAGCACAAGAAGCACAAGGGCCATGACCCGGTGTTCGGCCCGACTCCGCCGCCGTCCGGCGGCCCGGGTCCCGGCCCGACCCCCGGCCCGACGTGCTCGTTCGGCTTCTGCAACCCGTCCCCGTCCCCGAGCCCGACCCCGACCGGCCCATCGCCTTCGCCGACCCCGGACCCGACCTGCTCGTTCTTCTGCGGCGGCTCCCCGCCCCCCGGCGGCGGTGGCGGCGGCACCGGCGGCGCCCCGGCGGTGGTGAGCCGGGCCTCCCCGGCACCCAAACCCTCGCCGTAGCTGATTTTCTTGCTAGGCAACGGGCCCGGCTGGTCACTGAGACCAGGCCGGGCCCGCTGCGTTCCTGGTCAGCCGCGCAGGCGGCGGCCCAGCCAGGCGACGTCGGCTTCCGGGTCCGGGGTCTCGCAGATCACCGGCGCGCCCGCGGCCCGGATCACGCCCAGGATCAGCTCCGGGTCGATGGTGCCGGACTCCAGGCCCGCGTGCCGGTCCCGGCCAGAGCCGAACTCGTCCCGCGAGTTGTTGCAGTGCACCAGGTCGATCCGGCCGGTGATGGCCTTGATCTGGTCCACCACGGTGGCCAGGTCGAGCCCGGCCGCATGCGCGTGGCAGGTGTCCAGGCAGAAGCCCACGTTGCCGTCGTCCCCGGCCGCGTCGGTGACCGCCTCCCACAGCCGGGCGATGCCGTCCAGGCTGCGGGCCATCGCCCCGTCGCCGCCCGCGGTGTTCTCGATCAGCATCGGCAGCGGCCTGCTGACCCGCTCCACCGCCTTGCGCCAGCTGTCGTAGCCCTCGCCCGGGTCGGTCCCGGCGGTCACGTGCCCGCCGTGCACGATCAGGCCCTGCGCGCCGATCGACGCCGCGGCCTCGAGCTGCTGGCTGAGGATCTTCCGGCTGGGGATCCGGATCCGGTTGTTCGGCGAGGCGACGTTGACCGTGTACGGCGAGTGGATGAACACGGCCACGCCCGCGTCCCGGTACGCCGCCGCAATCTCGCCGGGCTCGCCCGGCAGCACCGGGGCTTTCCAGCCCTGCGGGTCGCCGAGGAAGAACTGGACCGCGTCCGCGCCCGCCGCCTGCGCCGCGGCGAGCGGGTCGCCGTCATGGATATGCAATCCGAGAGGCGCCATGCGCCGAGCCTAGTCCCCGGCGCCACAGTGCCACCCGTCGTGGCCTTACCCGGCGCCGCTGCTACCCGACGCCGCCGTGCGAGATCGCCAGGGCGCCGCCGATGAACGCGGCCACCAGGCCGGTCACGATCACGATGCGCTGGTCCCTGTTGCTCGACACCAGCTGCGCGTACAGCCCGACGACCATGCTGGCTACCGCGAGGATCGTGGCGATGCTGTGCAGCGCGACCACCCAGCCGGTGGCGAAGGCGAGCAGGCCGCTCACGATCGTGAACGCGACCAGACCGTTTTCCATCATGGTGCTGCGGCGCGTGGCGCTGTCCACGGGATCTGGCCCGGTCGCGGCCGCCACTCCTGGCTGTTCCGCGGCCTCGCCCGCGGTGGTCTGGCCCGGGCCTGCTTCCGCGGTATCCGGCACTGCTGCCACCCCTTTGCAAACGGCGGGTTTGCTGTCCTTGCCATGATGTTCCCGCCGGCCGGGCTGACGGAACCCCTCCTCCGCTCTGGACAGACTCTGAACCGGGCCGGGGGTGTCCGTCCAGGCTGGTAAGCTGCAGCAGCCGCGGCCCGCCGACCGGCGGGGCGGCAATCCTCCTGTCACGGAGAGACCGTGGCCGCATCAGTCCAGAGGAGGCATGTTACTCATGCGCCAGTACGAGATGATGATCATTCTTGATCCCTCGCTGGAAGAGCGCACCGTCCAGCCCTCGCTCGAGCAGTTTCTCAAGGTCGTGACCAACGCGGGCGGCGTGGTGGACAAGGTCGACGTGTGGGGCCGCCGTCGGCTGTCCTACGAGATCGCCAAAAAGTCAGAGGGTATCTATACCGTTATTAACCTGACGGCAGAGCCGGGCACGGTTAAGGAACTGGATCGGCAGCTCAACCTGAACGAGGCGATCCTGCGGACGAAGATCCTCCGTCCCGACGCTCACTGAGCACTCTCTGGCCGTTAGGCCCTGATCCACCCACGGAAAGACCGGGAGTAAACCCGATGGCAGCAGGCGACACCGCGATCACAATCGCCGGGAACCTCGTTGATGACCCAGAGCTCCGTTACACCCCGACCGGCCAGGCAGTAGCCCGGTTCCGGGTTGCCTCCACGCCCCGCTTCATGGACCGGCAGACGAACGAATGGAAGGACGGCGAATCGCTGTTCCTGTCCTGCAACGTCTGGCGGCAGGCGGCCGAGAACGTCGCCGAATCACTGCAGCGCGGGATGCGGGTCATCGTGCAGGGCCGGCTCAAGCAGCGGTCGTACGAAACCAAGGAAGGCGAGAAGCGCACCGTCTACGAGGTCGAGGTCGACGAGGTCGGCCCGTCCCTGCGCAACGCGTCGGCCAAGGTCACCAAGACCCAGCGCTCCGGCGGAGGCGGCGGCTTCGGCGGCGGCGGGGGCGGCAACCAGGGCGGGTATGGTGGAGGACAGGGCGGCGGCGGCCGATCGCAGGCCGATGACCCCTGGGCCACCGATTCCCGCGGTGGCGGCGACGGGTTCTCCGACGAGCCGCCGTTCTAGGCACCTACTCACGATCACCGCGCCGGGTGCATTGCGCCCGGGGCGGCCGACCATCCCCGCTGCGGCGGGGCTCTGCTAAGGAGCACCACGATGGCCAAGCCACCGATTCGCAAGCCCAAAAAGAAGGTTTGCCTGTTCTGCCAGGAAAAGATCGCCCACGTGGACTACAAGGACACGGGGCTGCTGCGGAAGTTCATCTCCGACCGCGGAAAGATCCGGGCACGGCGGGTTTCCGGCAATTGCACGCAGCACCAGCGCGACGTCGCGACCGCGATCAAGAACGCCCGCGAGATGGCGCTGCTGCCGTACACGAGCACGGCACGCTGATGCCGGAGGAGGTGGCGCACCGATGAGCGGGACGCCGATGAAGCTGATCCTGACCCAGGAAGTGACTGGCCTGGGCGGGCCCGGTGACGTGGTCGACGTCGCCGGCGGCTACGGCCGCAACTACCTCGTACCGCGGGGCCTGGCCATGCGCTGGACACGGGGCGGCGAGAAGCAGATCGAGCAGATCAGGCGGGCCCGCTCGGCCCGCGCGATCAAGAGCCAGGACGACGCCACCGCGGCCGCGGCCACGCTGGCCTCGATGACGGTCAGGATCTCCCGCCGCGCGGGCGGCGGCGGCCGGCTGTTCGGCTCGATCGCCCCGGCCGACATCGCGGAGGCCGTGGCCAGCGCGGGCGGTCCCAGCCTGGACAAGCGCACGATCGAGATCAAGAACCCGATCAAGACCGTGGGGCAGCACCAGGTCGCGATCCGGCTGCACCCCGAGGTGCGCGCGACGCTGAACGTCGAGGTCGCCGCGGCCAAGTAGGCCGCGTACCGCCGAGCCGTTTACAGCGGAGCCGTTTACCGACTGAGCCCGGCCAGGCCCGGCCTGGCCGGGCTCAGTCGTGCCCGCGGTCATGCCTGCCCGGGCGGCTCCTCCCCGGCGCCGCGGTAGCCGGCCATGCGCCGGGACAGCTCGGGGTCGAGGTCGGCCACCATCTGCCACAGCTGCGCCAGGCGGTCCGCCGCTTCTGCCGTGCCCGACTCGGCGGCCAGCTCGTCGATCGCCCGTTCGATTCGGGCCAGCCGATCGGCTAGAGTCGAACACATGCTCGAACTCTATGGGGTGGCACTGTCGTTGTCCGGGGATCCGGCCGATCGGCAGTCAGTTGCCAGACGCATACCCGGCGTTACCGGGTCGGCAGCCCGCTGTCCGCCCGCCTCCGCCCGCCCGCGAAGCCGGTCCGGCTCGCTGTCCCGGGGCGCGGCCGGCGCGCCGGCCCGCGCGCTGACATGTAACGTTCGACGTCAAATTCCGGTGTGGATAACTTCCCGCCATTGTGGACCGTCTTACCGGCTGGGGAATTTTTTTCATCCACCGACGGTGGACAGGATATCCGCAGGCAGAACAGCTGCCGCCGATCTGGAAACCGACGTTTCCACAGCTGTATCCCCAGGGTGCGCACAGCATCGGCGGCGTGTCTGCACAGTGTTTCCACAGGCCGTGCACAGCGGTGATTGGACGCCCGGCGGCCATGCCGCGAAACTGTCGTAGCCATCCGGTAGAACGGGGTTAGCCGCCCTGCAGACCGTGGTTCGCTGCTTAGCAACGGGGGAGGTGGCCTTCGGTGAGCGTCGCCGAAATGGCTCCGCGTGAAGGTGAGTTCGAGCGCACCCCGCCGCACGACATCGCCGCCGAGCAGTGCGTCCTCGGCGGCATGCTGCTCTCCAAGGACGCGATCTCCGACGTCCTCGAGGTCATCCGCCCCCACGACTACTACCGCCCCGCCCACCAGCTGGTCCACGAGGTGATCCTCGACCTCTACGGCCGCGGCGAGCCCGCTGACGCGGTGACCATCGCCGCCGAGCTCACCAAGCGCGGCGACCTCACCCGCGTCGGCGGCGCCCCCTACCTGCACACGCTCATCGCCTCGGTGCCCACCGCCGCGAACGCCGGCTACTACGCCCGCATCGTCCGCGAGCGGGCCATCCTCCGCCGCCTGGTCGAGGTCGGCACCCGCATCGTCCAGCTCGGCTACTCCGGCGACGGCGACGCCGACGAACTGCTCGACCGCGCAGAAGCCGAGATCTACGGCGTCTCCGACCGCCGCGTCTCCGAGGACTACCACCCGCTCTCCGAGATCATGCCCGGCGCCCTCGACGAGATCGAGGCCATCTGAAGCCAGTGGGAACGCCGGTGAGGGCGCCGCCGCGGCTGACCAACGGCCTGCATCCCGGGCAAATGATCGTCATCGCCGCCCGCCCCGCCCTGGGCAAGGCCCTGGCCCTGGATACCCCGCTGCCCACCCCGTCCGGCTGGACCACGATG
>Ga0207674_10008794_pt1 | contig 11626 bp, 10 predicted proteins | sample KBSCornC72_FD_184303 | JGI IMG/M metagenome (GOLD analysis project Ga0207674, IMG submission 184303) | Corn rhizosphere microbial communities from Kellogg Biological Station, Michigan, USA - KBS Corn C7-2 (SPAdes) (version 2) | ecosystem: Host-associated > Plants > Roots > Rhizosphere > Soil ... | reverse complement strand
AATCCAGTAGTCGCGGCGAGCAGCGTCAATACGAGCCGCCCCGCCGTCGCGGAAAAAGCCTTCATCGTTGTTGTCCTGGGCCCCTGCCCCCACCGACGCGTGACGGAACCGCCGCGCGAACCACGTCGAGCTCTCGCCGCGCCTGGGGCACGAGCGAGCTCTCGGGGAATGTGAGAATGAGATGTTCGAGGCGCGCCGCCGCGGCGGTGTTGTCGCCTTTGCGCCGCAGCAGACGGGCCCACTCGAGCTCCGCTTGCGGCGCCTCGGGCGAGTCCTTGTCCTGTTCGACGATACGTCGCCAGAGCCCGATCGCCGACGAGTCGGCACCGCCTGCCGCGTAGATGCGCGCCGCCGTGAAGAGCAACAACGAGCGGACGGGCGGCGTCACCGCGGCCGCGTGCTCGAATTCGCTTGCTGCCACGGTGCTGTCGTTGCGGGCAAGCGCGAGGAACGCCTTACCGACGGCCACCGCCGTGTCGGTCTTGAGGCGTGCCGCGAGTCCGAGCGCGAGCGCAAGCTCGGGCGACGACTCCGTGCCCCCGCGCAACAGGCTCCGCGCCGATTTGAGATTTCCCTCATACAGCGCGAGCCAGCCGGCGGCGTCGCTCGAGTCACCCTCGGCGCCGGTCGCGGCAAGCGCGGCGCGAGCACGCCCCATGTCGCCGGTTCGTACCCAGCCCCAAGCGATCGTTCGCGTGAGGCTGTTGCGCGCGCCGGGCGCCAGAAAGCGATCGAATGTCTTCACCAGTCGCTCGGCTTCGGCAGGTCGGCCGAGCGCGGATAAAGCACGAACGGTCAGCGGCAAATAGCTGCGCGCGGCGAGCGCCGAGTCACCGTGCGCGTCGGTGAGTGGCGCGAGCCGGAGCGCGGCGGCGGGATCGCCGGCGTTGATCGCGGCGGTCGCGGCGCGAACCGCGATCTCCGACGTACGACGCCAACGGAGCGACGACTCGAGCGCGTCGCGGGCCAATCCCCATCGCTCTTCCGCTTCGGCGCGCTTCGCGAATTCGCTCCACGCCTCCGCGGCGGCGCTATCCGGCGGCAGACCTTTGAGCGCGTTCCACCCGTCGATCGGCGAACCCCAGCTCATCTCGAGCTCGGCAAGCGCTCGTCGCGCCGGCACCTCGATCGGCAGCGAAAGGAAGATCTCGCGAATCTGGTTGCGCGTGGACGATGGTGTCGGCGCCAGCGCGTACGCGGCGGCCTGCACGAGATAGTCGGCGGTCGACAGCGCTTGCCGCCACGCTTGCGCCGATTCGATCCACTGGCCCTGCGCCGCGCGCGCCTGCGCCACCTCGAGCTGCAGGTCCTTCATCGAGCCGAGCGTTTGGCGTGCGCGCGCCAGGACGCTGTCGGCGGCGGTCGACCGGTTTTTTTGCAGCAGCAGCCGCGCGTACTCGCGGTACGGCGCCGCACTGCTGGGCACGTCGTGCACCCACTTGTCGAACGCGCGTCGCAGATCGGCGTCGCGTCCGACCGACTGCAACGTGCGGAGCTGAACCGTTCGATATGTCTCTTCGTGGGGATTCGCCGCGATCAGCGTATCGAGCGGCGCGACCAGCGAGTCCGACCAACCCAGCTCGGCATACACACGTTCGAGACCGAGGAGTGCGTTGACCCCGGCCGACGTTCGAAGCGCCGAGCGAAAGAGGGGCACCGCGTCGCGATACTTCCCCGCCGCCTCGAGATCGAGCGCCTTGTAGAACGCCATCGTATCCGCCGCCTGCGCCCGAAGCACACAGACCGATGGCCCGACGGAAACCAAAGCGCCCGCCAGGACAGCGAGACGCAAGATCAAATGTCTCGTGTCCCGTGTCCCCTGTTCCGTACTACGGATTCCCAGCATTGATGCGCTTGAAATACTCCAAGATCGCGCGGCGCTCGTCCGCGGTCAGTCCGCGAAGCTCTTCCCACGTCGGCTCACGGAACTTCGCCGCGGCGCGGCCGGTGGCATTCGTATTCGCGGGGTTGAATTCGTTTCCGCCTTTCGCGGACGTCGCTTCGCGTTTGTTCGTGTCTTCGCGTTCATCCTTCTGCAGCGACCGGCCGGCGTCGAGGAGCCGACGGAAGAGCTGCTGCTGTCGGGCGACGGTGGACGCGTCGAGCCGTCCGCCTTCGAGCGCTTCGGCAAGCTGTTTGGCTTCCTTGGCCATCTGGGCGGCGCGATCGCCGCCGACGTTTTCGCCCAACTCGTCGAGCTGGGACGCGACCTGGCGCTGCTCACGCGCGAGCGCGCGAGCCGTCGCCTGCATCTGTCCCGACATCTGCTGCTGACCCATCCCCGGCAGCAGGCCTTGGGCCTGCGCGTTGATGGAGCCTTGCTTCTTCGCCATGTCCTGAAGCTGCTGCAGCATCTCGGCGAAACCGGTCGCCGACGATGAGGAGTTCGCTTTTTCGCGGTCGCGTGCAAGCGAGGCCGCAGCGCGATTCAGCGCGTCGGCCGCTTCGCCCAGCGAGCTCGCCGCTTGTTGGCCGGACCGCGCCTCAGCCGTCGACTGCATCGCTTCGGAAACTTTCTGCTGCGCCTCCGCGACGGATCGCTGCGAGCGACCAGAGAGGAGCGACGTCTTCTGTCCTTCCTTTTGAAGCTTCTGCGCGGTGTTGTCGAGGCCTTGCTTGACCGCGCTTTGCTCGCCCCGCAGGTCGTCCGGTTTGGACTCGCCCGAGCGCGCCTTCTGCTCGAGTTGCTGCTCCTGGCGCGCCATTTGGAGCATGTCCTGGATCGACTGGTCGAGCGCGTTGGTGAGCTCGGACTTCCACTGGTTCACCTGTGACTCGCGCGCGTCTTTCATCGCATCGGCCGCGCGATCCATCTGCTGCGCCGCGTCGCGGGCGTTCTGCTCGGTGCTCCCCTGTTGCCCCTGCTGACCGGAGCGTTGCTGGTCGCCCTGCTTGTTCTGTTGCCCGCCAGGCTGGTTCTGCTGCGAACCGGACTGGTTCTGCTGTCCGCTCTGCGGCTGGCCGGCTTGTGGCTGTTGCTGGTTCCCCTCTTTGCCCGCCTGCTGTTTGTTTTTGTCCGACTGCTGCCCAGCCGCCTGACGCATGGCGTCCTGCGACGCGTCGGCGTGCTTCTTCGCCTCCTGCGTCCCGGTGGCGCCGGCGTCCGCTTTTTCCTTCTCGAGACGATCCTGAAGTTTCTTCAGCTCGTCGGCGAACCGCTGTGAGCGGTCGGCGAGCTGCTTGGCGTCGGCCTTCTGCTCCTCGTTCTGCTTTGCCGCCGCCGAATCGGCGAGCGAGCGATCCTTCTGGGCAATCTCCTTCGCTTCGTCCTTGAGCGTCTGCATCGCGCCCTCGAGCGCGGCGCGCTTCAGCATCTCGGCGCTCTTCTCCAACTGCTCGCGAAGTTTTTCCTGCATCGCCTGCAGGTCTTTGAGCGACTGCTGCGCCTGATCGCGCGACAGCTGCTGCGTCGCGTTGTCGAGCTTTTGCATCTGCGCGAGGAGCTCGGGCGTGAGCGCGTCGCGCAACATCGCTTGCGCCTCTTGAAGTTGGCGGGCCAGCGCGCTGTCGAGCGCGCCCGCTTGCTTGAGCTGCTGCTCGAGAGCGGCCGCCGTTTGCTGGAGCTTCTTCACCTGATCCGTGAGCTCGCGCTGATCCTTCGCCACCGCCTTGGCCTTCTCGGCGGCGTCGTAGCTCATCGACCCCTGCTTGTTGCCGGCCGCGTTCGCGTTCGAAGGCGCATCCTGCGATGTGCCGCGATTCGACCGGTCGCGCGCCGCGTCGGCGGTGCGCTGCTGGAGCGAACGCTCGGCCGCGGCCGTGGAGCGCACCTGGCTTACGGCGGAATCCATCGACGCGCGAGCGATCGCCCGGCGCTCTTCCATCGTGGGAATCTTGAGCAGCAGCTCGCGGCTCTCGCCGTGCTGCGCCCAAGGCGAGTTGTCCGTCGCGACGATCTTCACGTGAAGGGCGTCGCCGGGTTGCAAGTTGCGCGGTGCGAGATCGAGTACGGCGCTGCCGTCCCAGACCGTCGCCGAGGCTTCGGCGATGCGTTGCGACACCGGCGCTCGTTGTCCGCCGGTACCCTGCGTCCAGCTCACGATCTCGACACGCGCGAGGCCGTGGTCATCGGTCGCTGTCGCGTGGAGCGTGACGCGATCGTCACCGGCGACGATGGTGTCGATCGCCGGCGAAACGAGCTCCACGTGTGGCGACGAGTCGGCGACGACCTCGAGCTCCAACGGCGCGGGAACGTCAGCGATAGGACCGCTACCGCCGGCGGCGAGCCACGTGTATCGCCCGGTTCGCCGAGGTTCGAAGCGGCCGGCGAAGGTGCGATCGTTGGCCTGCAGTCGGATCGTGTCGAGCGCGCTTGCCAGGAGAACGTTGCGCAGCGATGCCGATGCGCGGCCGGCGATCTCGATCACGGTGCCTTGCGGTACGCGCGCCGGCTCACCGACGGGAAGTCCCTCGGCGGGGCGCCCGAGATACGACGGATAGGTCGCGCGCATCGAGACGGCGCCGACGAACGGCCGGTCGGTGACCCGAACGACCGACGTGTCCGTTTCGCTGCGTCCATCCGACGCGACCACGGTGAGGTCGCCGCGGAGCGGTCCGATCTCGGTGGTGGCGATTCCGGTACGTCGGTCGACGACCAGCGTCTGCGTCAACCACGCCTCGCCGGGAACGCGCTGCGACACCGTGACGGTGGCGCGCTGCGGCGCCGCTACGCGCAGACGGAGCGTTTCGCCCCGAAGGACGTTGGGCGGAAGATTGTCGAAGGCGATGCGCGGAAGCAGTGTGCCGCGCCATGCGCTGACAGGCTGCAGCATGGCGCGGAAGCCGTCGTTGTAGTTCGGAACGGCAAAGGCGAGCATGGCCGCGGCGACCGTCGCCGCCCCGGTGGCCTGCACGGCCCCTCGGCGCACGAGCCGACGTTCTTTCGGCGCGAGGCGCGGACCCGCGGGAGCCAGGCGTTCGCTGACGGCGGCGGCGGCGTGCCGTCCGAGCGCACCGGTGTGAGCGACTTCCAGCGCCGCGCGAATCGCGCCGGCGCGCATCGCCTGCTCTCGCTCGATCGCTGCCGCGACGTTGAGGCGCGTCGCTCTCCGCTCCAGACGCTTCGACGTCCACATGACGACGGCGACGTTCGCGGCGACCACGACGAGCCAGATCATCACCGGTAGCGGCCGTGGCAACGCCATCCAGCGCGACGCCCCGAGCAGCGAGGTGCCACCCGCCAGAAGCAGGAGCGTAGCGCCGACGGCCAACGCCAGTCCGGCGATCACGTGCATTCGGCGCAAGCGTGTTCGCTCGCGGTCCACCAACTCGATGACGGTCATGGCGTGGGCCGGCTTGTCACAGCGTATACGAACAGATTCACGCCCATCCGAAGCGCCGCTTCGTGCAACGCCGGAGGATCGTGGTAGACCTCGGGATCTTCCCAACCGTTCCCGAGATCGCTCGAAAAGGTGTAATACACCGCGAGGCGGTCTCCGAGGAAGATCCCGAACCCGCGGGCCGGAAGCCCGTCGTGCTCGTGAATCTTCGGAACGCCCTTCGGGAAATCGTAGACGATGTGGTAGATCGGGTGGTTGAGCGGGACGTCGACGAGCGGCCGGTCCGGAAACACGCGCTTGATCTCCCGGCGAAAACTTTCATCAAGCCCATAGTTGTCATCGACGTGCAAAAAACCGCCGCGCGCGAGGTAATCGCGGAGCCGCGCGATCTCGGCGTCACTGAATTTGATGTTGCCGTGGCCCGTGACATGGAGGAATGGGTAGTCCCACAGCTTGTCGTCCATCAGGGTGATGCGGGCTTCCGTCTTGTCCACCTGAAGCGAGGTGCGCTGGCGAATCGCCGCCAGAAGATTCGGGAGGCTGGACGGATTCGCGTACCAATCGCCGCCGCCGTCGTATTGGAGACGCGCGATCGTCATCGGGGGAGTCGGAACCGGCCTCTTTGCCGGCGTGGCTGCGCTAACCGCTAGAGAGCTAGCAGCTAAAGCTGTCAGCGTAGCGGTGCGCCGCGCTCGATGGACCGTCCCGCCAACCCTCATTCGCCTTCCCGTTGATCGTCGCTTGCAAATCCGTACGCCAACTTCTTGGACACTCCGAGCTCCCGTGCCGTCGCCGCGGCCGCGTCGCGAGCGCTCATGCCTGACGCGCGCAACTCACGAACGTGCTCCTTGACCGCGTCGTCGCTGACTGGGGCCGGGGTTGCCCCACTAATAAGAAGGACGACCTCGCCACGGGCAGGATTCTCTTGGTAGTACGTTCGAAGCTCGCCGACCGTTCCTCGGCGGACCTCCTCGAACTGCTTCGTCATTTCGCGCGCCACGACCGCCGTCCGGCTTCCGTTTCCTGTCCCCTCCAGCTCGGCTAAGGTCGCTGGCAAGCGGTTAGCCGCCTCGTAGACGACGACCGTGTGTCGTGCGGCGGAAATCTCGTCCAGTTCCGCCTGGCGTTCACGACCCGAGCGTGTAAGGAATCCGAAAAACATGAAGCGCGTGGTGTCGAGGCCGGAGACGACCAGCGACGCGAGCAGCGCGGAGGCACCGGGCACCGGCCGCACGGGGATTCCGGCGTCGAGCGCCGCCCGAACGAGACGAGCGCCGGGATCCGACAAAAGCGGCGTGCCCGCGTCCGACACGAGCGCCATTGAATCGCCCGCCGACAGTCGCTCCACGAGACCGGCGACGGTCTTCGCCTCGTTGTGTTCGTGGTGGGAGGCGAGACGCGTTCGAATCTCGTACCGCTCGAGCAGGTGTCGCGTGTGGCGCGTGTCTTCCGCGAGGATGAGAGAGACCGACTTGAGCACATCCACCGCGCGAAAAGAAAAATCGCCGAGGTTTCCCACCGGCGTGCTCACGATGTACAGCGTTCCAGGCTCGTGCGGCGAGGACGACGTCACCACGCTTTCCAGGGAATCTGATCGAAGAGACCAGCCGATTGGAAAATGTGCCGGCGATCCCAGGTCAGCTCGCGGAAGATCGCTTCCGGCGGGTTGGCGTCGTGGTCGCAGGCGCTCCACAGCACTTCACGCAGCCAGGCGGCCACGCCAGTGGTGAGGGCATGCGCGTCGGCCGTTGGCTCGGTCTCGGCACGACCGGCGACGGCAAAACCTTCCAGAACCGGATGCGCGGAGCAGAGTGTGACTCTGGCTTCCTCGGCAATCGCCGGCGCCTCGCCGCGACCCAACTCGACGAGCCGCGTCACGATGCCCGCGACGAGCTCGCGGTACGCGTGCACGAGGGCCGGCGGCGCCTGCACGGGAAGCGCCGCCGGAATCGGCCACCGGGTGACGCGCAGGTCCCCAATCCGTCCCTCGCGCGCGAACAGCTTGGATACCCGCTCGATGAGCGCGCCGTGGGGCGCGCTCGTCAGGAACGTCCGTTCCACCGCTCCGTTTCGGAAAATCAGGTAGTTGACGTTCTCGTTCGCGACGATCTCGACGAAGCCGTCAAACGTGGTGGCGGCGAGGTGGGGGAAGAGGGCCTGCGGATCGCTCGGCGTCAGGCCGTCGGGCCACGGCTCGGGCGGCGCCGCGTACGTTGCGAACATGCACGCGAGCTGCTCTTCCTCGGCCTGATGAAAGCAGACCTCGCCGTACTCGGGGTCGGCCGGGACTCTCTCGAGCGCCGCGGCAATGGACAGAACGCGTGACCCGTGCGGGTCGTGCAGAGTCGCGTTCACCGCCTCGCCGTCGAGCAGGTAAAAGATCAGGAGCTCATCGAGCAGCGAGACGGTAACGTAGCCGGAGATCTTCGCGTTACGATCGCGCTTGGCGTCGTTGAGAAGGTTGCGAAGATGGATGTAGGCGAGCCGCGTTCGCGGAAGCAGTACGCGGCTGTACGGAAAGCGCAGAGCGGCGGGCGTGACGATCATCACGCCGCCGCGGTCAGGCCGCCGACGCGTGCTGGTGCAGCTTGCCCTCGATCACCGGTCGCTGAACCGCGCCGATGATCTGATCGACGACGCGACCGTCCTTGAAGAACAGGAGCGTCGGAATCGATCTCACGTTGAAGCGCGAGCTCGTCTTGATGTTCGCATCGACGTCGAGCTTTGTCACTTTCACTTTGCCGGCGTACTCGGTCGCGAGCTGGTCCAGAATCGGCGCGATCATGCGGCAGGGACCGCACCACGTCGCCCAAAAATCCACAATCGCCAGACCGTCATGCTTCTCCACTTCTTGCTCGAAGTTCGCATCGGTCACGGCAACAATATTCGACATAACACTCCTCATCACTGGTGTGGGACGGTCTCCATATAGCTTAATCACATGGAAAAGCCCGCCCGACCACAGAGTAACTCCGGCGCGACGATCGCGCACGTGGGCATCGCCGTGCGTGGGCTCGCGGAGGGTGTCTCGTTCTATCGCGACATTCTCGGCATGCCCGAGGTTCCGCTCTCGGACTCCGACGGCGCGAAAATCGTGGGGCTCGCGGCGGGAGATTCGCTCGTCGAGCTACTCGAGGCAGAGACGCCCGATTCGCCGATCGCCAAGTTCGTGGCGAAGCGTGGACCGGGGATTCATCACATCTGCTTCGCGGTGGATGATCTCGATGGCGCTCTTCAGCGCTGCCGCGACGCGGGCGTACGGATCATCGACGAAACTCCGCGCCCCGGCGCCGAAGGCAAACGCGTCGCCTTCCTGCATCCCTCGGCAACAGCCGGGGTGTTGATCGAGCTGACGGAGAAGTAGGCAGTCATCCTCTGGGCGCGAAGCGCCCGGAGGATCTACTGGCACTGTCGAGTGGCATGGTAAGGACGATAGATCCTCCGGCGCTTTGCGCCGGAGGATGACAACACTTACGCCAAACAGATTCCCTGCAGCGGATCCAGGTCGAATTTCTCCACGTACCACCGGTTCGCTGGTCCACGAACGACGACAAAATTGGTGGAGCGAGAGACATCCTTGTACGTAAGGTTGACGACCATCGCGCGCGACCCGCCGGGGTTGGGCGCTTCGCCGGCGATGTCGTACCGGTCATGGCGGAGACAGCGCATCATGATCAGCTCACGCTTCTCGAGCTCCTCACGGCTGATCGCATCTCGTGCCGGTCCGTTGGCGTTGCCCCAGACGCCGCCCAGCGCCTGCAGGTCCTGCTGCTTGGCCGCGGCCATGAATGCCCGGATGGCGCCCTGCGCATCGGCCCCGCCCGTGGCGTTGCCGGTGGCGGGCCGTGTTGCCGTCGAGACGACCACCGGTGGCGACGTGCGGCACGCGGCGACCAGTACGACGGCCATGATTAGTTTCTTCACTCGTTCCTCCGGATCCAGCCCAGTTGGCAACGTACTCGATCGAGTTCTACCGCGGCAGCGGTGACGAGGTCCGCCCGACATGACGCGCCAGCGTCTCTACATCAACGTCGATCACATCGCGACGCTTCGCCAAGCGCGTCGTGCAAGTTTCCCCGATCCCGTCGAGGGCGCACTTCTCTGCGAGCGTGCGGGCGCCGACGGCATCACGGCGCACCTGCGTGAGGACCGGCGTCACATCCAAGACGACGACATCACGCGCTTGGCTACATCCGTCCGCACCGTGCTCAACCTGGAGATGGCGTGCACGGAAGAGATGCTGCGAATCGCCGAACGGATTCGCCCCCATCAGGTGACGCTCGTCCCCGAGCGCCGCGAAGAAGTCACGACCGAAGGCGGGCTCGATGTGACGCACGATCGGACTCGGTTGGCCGACGGACTCGGACGGTTGAACGCCGCCGGCATCCGAACCAGTTTGTTTATCGGCCCCGACCCGGCCGCGGTCGACGCATCCCGCGAGCTCGGGGCGGCGGCAATCGAGCTTCACACCGGACAGTTTTCGCACGACCCGCAACTTCCTTTGACACTGGCAGCGCTCCGTGACGCGGCACGGCGAGGGGCGTCGATTGGATTGGCGGTCCACGCCGGGCATGGTCTGACTACCGACAACGTTGGGCCGGTCGCGGCGATCCCCGAGATCGAGGAGCTCAACATTGGTCATTCGGTCGTCAGCCGTGCCGTGTTCGTCGGACTCGCTGAAGCCGTGCGCGAGCTCCGAAGCGCCATGGACTCCGCGCGGGCGCATTTCTAACTTCGTGACGCTCGATTCCCTGCCGAACGACGTGGAGCACGCATGACGGGCCCGGCTGGTTTTGTCGATTTCTTCGTTCTCGAGGCAAGCGATTACGTGGAGCAGCTCGACGGTCTGCTGCTCCGCGCGAGCGCGACCGGTCCCGACGCGAGCGCCCTGCAGCGCATCGCGCGAGCGCTTCGCGGCGCGGCAACGATGGCCAAGCTCCGATCGTTCGCCGACCTCGCCGGAGCGGTGGAGCGGGTCGGACGAGCGCTGCACGACGGCGTGCAACAGTGGGATCCGGCGCTCAGCGCCGCGCTCGTTGCGGCGATCGACGAGCTCAAGACGCTGATCCACGCGGCGCGGAGCTGGTCCGCCGCGGAAGATCGCCGCGCCGAATCGCGAACAGCCTCGCTGGCGAAGTACGCTCCCGCCGCACCGGCCGCGGCTCTTTCGCTTCCGACCGGCGGAGGCGGCGGTTCGACGGCGATGTTCTTTGCCTCTGAGGCGGCGAACATTGGCGCCGGCCTCGAGCTGCTCAAGACCCCCGCTGCCTCCAGCGCCACGCTGACCAACGTGCTTGCTCGCGTTCGCGCACTGCGCGGCGTGAAGGGCGTGGCGGATTTCGGTGCGCTCGGAGACGTCCTCGAGGCGATCGAAGAAGCCGCGCGCGCACGCGAAACGGGGGGAGGAACGCGAACCGAGGACCCGAACGAGCGCGAGCTGCTCGACGCCGCCTCGGTGCATTTGCGTGCATTGGCGAGCGGGCTGCGCGGCGGCGCCCCGCCGGACGCCAGCGATCCAACCAAGGCGCGATTCTACGCCGCGCTCGAAGCGTGGAACGCCCGCATGGACGAGCGCGAGCGCATCGTCCCGATCGCCGAGCTGTTTTATACCGACGACGCCGCGGGCGTTGTCGAATCGGCGGCATCGCCGCCGACGTCGGCCAACGAGCGATTCCGACTCGAGCTCGTGAGCCTGGGAGAACACCTCCATCGCGTGCTCGACTCCATGCGTGCCGGGGGGGGCGGTCAGATCGCGGGTGGACGGGTGCGTCGGGACCTGTCGCGCGCGCTGCACGCCATTCAAGCAGCGGCGACGAGCTTTGGGGAACGTGGCGTCGCTGAATTCGTCGCGGCCCGCGCACCGAGTGCCGAATCGGGCGACGACGCGTCGCTCGGCGCCTTGTCGCAACTCGCGGCGATCCTCGTCGCGCCGGGCGGCGAAGGCGACGACTTGAGACGACGGCTCCGTGAGCTCGTCGGATCGCGGCCCGCCGAGGCTGTCGAGCGTGAGGAGACCGCATCGTCGACCGCCACGGCCCCGGCGAGCGCTGCCCCTTCGTCGCTGCTCGATTCGACCATCGAGGCCCTCGACGCGCTGAGCGAGAATCCTTTCGCCGCGCCGGTGCCGATCCCCGAGGACAACGTCGTCCCGATCGACACGCTGCTCTATCGCGGCCGCGCGGCGCTCGACCGCGCCGTCGAGATCCGCGACGAGTTGCGACGCCGTGGCGCGTCCTCCGATCAAGCTGCTCTGGACGAGTTGTTCGACCTGCTGGACCTGGCGCGCGCCGAATAACGATCGATGAAGTTCGGCTGGCGGGGCGCCCTCGGAGTAGCCGTCAGCGCCG
>Ga0207674_10008793_pt1 | contig 11627 bp, 9 predicted proteins | sample KBSCornC72_FD_184303 | JGI IMG/M metagenome (GOLD analysis project Ga0207674, IMG submission 184303) | Corn rhizosphere microbial communities from Kellogg Biological Station, Michigan, USA - KBS Corn C7-2 (SPAdes) (version 2) | ecosystem: Host-associated > Plants > Roots > Rhizosphere > Soil ... | reverse complement strand
CTCGCGCTAGCAGCCACCCTTTGCACCGTCGTCCCATCGATCTCAGTCACATCGTCGACACAATCACGGATCGACTCGAAGCAGAGAAAAATGGACGTAATATCCGTTTCGATATTGCTCGTGGCGCACACGTCTTCGCCGACGAAGGCCTCATGCAGGTGGTCCTCGACAACCTCATTGGCAATGCATGGAAGTACACCTCCAGACTCGACTCGGCTCTCATTCAATTCGGGTGCAAAGACGAAAGCGGCGAGACCGTCTTCTTCGTTCGCGACAATGGTGCGGGCTTCAATCCCCGCTACGCTGACCGCCTCTTCCGCCCCTTCCAACGTCTTCACTCGCAAAGCGAATTCATCGGAACCGGTGTAGGCCTCGCGACTGCTTACCGCATCATTACGCGCCATGGTGGCAAGATCTGGGCTGAAGGCGACGTCGACAAAGGCGCCACCTTCTACTTCACCGTCCCCTACTCCGGAACCTAGCGTGAACCGAGAGCTGGAGGCTCACAGCTTCCGCTTACCGCAGCCAGTATTGCCGGTTCATACCCAGTCGATACTTCACCTGCGGCGCGATCCGGCTCTCTCGGCGTCCGATCTTATATCCCAAATACTTCGCCAGCGTTCGCGCAATCGCTGAGGGTATGTGCTGCGGCCCGTGCCCCAGGAGGTACTTAATCTCGGAGGACACAAATCGCCGTCCCTCCCCCGACGCACTGCCAAACTGCTCGTTCAGCCAGCTCTCCCGCGAATGCAGCACGCCGATATCGAAGTACCGACGAAACTCCTCAGCAATGGTGTAGTCATGCGAGTGCCGCGCCAGCGCATCTGCCACATATGCCGTCTTCCAGCCCGCGCGGTGCATCCGCGCCACCACCAGCGTGTCCTCGCCGAAGATAACATCAGACGAGAAGCCCCCGACGCTCATCAGCGCCTCGCGTCGGTAAGCGCCAAATGCATTGGAGAAAAAAATCGATTTGAACCCCATCGTCTGTCGGCTGTCCCACGAACGCACGACCGGCGTCTCTGCATAACTGAAGTGCCTTGCATGTGCCTCGATCGGGCTCGCCTTTTCACGTGGAAGCTGCCGCCCGTACGCGGCTCCAATCTCCGGGTCCTCAAAAGCCTTCACTAGATTTGCAAATGCATTCACCCCAAACGGTGCCGCATCTTGCGTCAGGTATATCAGAATGTCGGCCTCAGCAGCGTATTCCGCTCCCATCTGCCGAGTTCCGCCGTGATTGAATTGCTGCGGTGTTATTTCCAGCACTTCGAACCCGTCAGCACGCGCCAGTTCCGCTGTCCTGTCCGTCGAGTCCGAGTCGATCACAACCACACGATCTGGTTTGAGAGTCTGCGCTCGGATTCCGGTCGACAGCGTCTTCCAATACATCGCTGCGTTGTATGTCGGAATAATGATCTCAATCCGAACCTGTGACATCCCTATTCCACCTGCCTGCTCTTCCCCGCATACATCAGTGCATACCGGAGATGCGCAAGCAGCAAATCCACTCGCGTCTGAATTTGCCTTCGCAGTGACTTTGTCTGGCTCGCATTTTTCGAGTGGCGACGATAGAACAACAGATCTTCCTCGATGAACACCGCTCTTCCGCCCAGCAGATCGTTCCGAGTCCCGATCCACGCATCGTGCAAAAATGAGTCCTGAGCAGGGAATGGCAACACACGCCCTAGCAGCGACGCGCGAACAGCCATAGCCGATCCCTGATAGTGATTCATGTAGAGATTGCGCCAGAACCCCGCTCTGAATCTTCCCTCGCGATTGATCCTCGAATGCGGCAGCCGCCGGTCGTGCTCGTCGATCATCCGCACCCGGCTGGACACAATCTCCACATTCGGATCGCGGAGGAATACGTCCATGAAACGCCGAACCTTGGAGGGTGCCCACACATCATCGTCATCCGCCAGGAACAGAATCTCCCCCGTCGCCGACCGCAGCGCATCCTCAAACGTCGCCAACACCCCTGCGTTTCTTTCATGTCGCAGCAGCTTCACTCTTGCATCGCCCAACTGCTGAATGCGCACAACTGTATCGTCCTTCGAGCCGTCGTCGACAATCACGACCTCATCTATGGGCCTCAGCTGCGTCAGAATCGACTGCAGCTGCGCCTCCACAAACAGCCCCCCGTTATAAGCCGCCATGCACACCGAGATTCGCGGATCCCACAAGGGCCGCTGCGACCTCTGCGCTCGCTCCTCAGTCACCTTCATCCACTCTTCAAGCCGCCTGCGCCTCGATGTGAACAACCTCCGCATTAGAGCCCGCCATGTAGTCCGCCGGAGTTCAGCCGAATCCCTGCGCATCCAGTGCTTCACCATCCGAACCATTAGGCGCAGCGTCCGTTCCCACCCCGCAAGCCAATTCATCCGAAGGTCCCAGAATGCCGTCTCAGCCAGCAATGCATTTTGATATCTGGCCACGCTCATTCGTGCCTGCATATCCTTCATCGAGAATTCATGCTTTACCTGGATATCGCCGGCCACGTAAACACGCTTGCCATGTTCATGCAGCTTGCTGAAGATCATGGCATCGCTGTCGTCCAGCCAGAAACGCGGATCGTACCCACCAATCTGCCTTAACACATCCAGCCGCAGCATCGCGCCCGAGTTGAACGCAAATACCGGCTCTCCCGGCACCCCGATATACCCACTCCTGTACCAGCGTGGAATCGCCCCAAACTGAAACCAGTTCGGAGAAAGCTGCCGCCCTCCCGCTGCAATCTGCGGCACGATCGCTCCGGTCCCCGCATATCGAGCGCTCGCCGTCGCCGCAGCCGCCATTTTTACGAAGAATCTCGCGGGCACCGCTGTATCCTGGTCCAGCGTCAATAACCATTCAGCTCCATGTAGCTCAGCCCACTCCATCGCGCGGTTATACGCTGTCGCCAGCCCCGAGTTGCTCTCATCCGCAAAATAAGCCACGCCGTCCGGAAGATCGTCTCCTGCTCCAGCTGCAGGGCTGTTATTCCACAGCAGTACGCGCACCTCTCCAACATCGCGGCTCAGAGCCTCTCGCGCAGCCATCACGCTCTGAAACGCTGGCGAGTCCTTCGGCGCAATCCGATAGAGCACGATCACGGCCATCACCTTCAGTCGTGTCGCCGATTCCGCAAACACTGGCCTGATCTCACTCATTGCGGCACCACACCCGCGAGTTGCTCTGCTCCCCAATGGAAGCACCTTCGCTGCACCACACTCTGAATCGCAATCTGCAGAATCGTTGAAAGCGGAGCGAACATGTCGCTGAAGAAGATAAATGACAGACACGTTAGCAAGACGCTGGCCACCAGCAGACTTCGTGGCAATAGGCGCTCGCGCATCCACCCGCAACCGATTCCCAGCACCAAGTTCGCCAAGTAGATTCCGAGGTACGAGAAGTCCAGAGCATAGGCTGCAAGATACGTGCTCGCGCCATCGATGATGCTCACATCGTCGTGAATGTAGGCATGGGGATCCGGCGGCATCAGAAACGACGGCAGCAGAGGATACAGAAACGACCACGTCGGCCCGTGGGAATCTCCGTTCGCAAACATCCAGCACAGGTTTGAAAAGGGAATTGACACATAAGACGTGAGCCAGAGGTATGCCATCGGCCAGTCAGAATACTTATGCCTGATCTGCAGGTACTCCAGGAAAACGCCCTGTGTCGTGCGCGCATTCCCGATCACCGTAATCACCACAACCGCAAAGGCGATGAAGCAAACCAGAATCGTGTACAGCCTCCGCTTGCTCATTCGGGTCTTCAGTGCGAATACAAAGAACATCTGCAGCAACGCCACCATCAACAGCCCGCGCGTGATGTATAGGGTCATTCCTGCCACGCCAAACCAGATGAAAAGCGCCTTGCGCCACCGCAATGGGTCAAGCGATGCGTTCACTGTGACCGTGACCAGCAGCGGAAAAAGCACCTGTTTGAACCGCCCATAGGTCAGGTACGAAGTGGGATCACCTAAAGCCGGGGGCGGTCCTGTGAACACCCAGTTGAAGATCATGATTATCAACGCCGCCCCGCACAGCAGCAGATTTAGCTGCCAAAGCTGTGTTATATCCAACGAATAAGACGGCCCGACATTCAATGTCGGCCACCTCTGCAGCAGCATGCGAGAAACGAGATATCCGAACAGAAACGATCCCAGCGAAATAAAAAAAAGTAGTAGAGGCATTCCCATGTGCGGGTACGTGACATAGGTGACCTGGAGGCTGAGCGAAATCATCATCAGCATCCAGTTGCCCACAAAAATCACCAGGGGATTGCAGAAGTGGGGCAGCTCCTCGAGCGGCTTCAGTTCTCCGCGCACCAGCTTGTTCTTCGTGAACCTCTCAGCTTGCGACGGCCATAGTGCCGGTAAAGCCATTTCCATCCCCGTAGTACGGCTGGTGTTGAGCGCGTAACCCCTCATAGCATCTCACGCCCAAGCAGCAGATCGGTCCGCACTGACGCAAGCCCGCGCGCATAATGCAGATAGTTTGGAAGCTGCCCCAACATCTGCATCGTTCTCACGCCAATCTGTTGCGATAGCGAAGCCTGGGTTTTTAGAAAAGCAATCTTTTGGCGGATCTTCCCCACCAACGCATCGTGTTCGCTCCAGCCTTCTGCAAGCACCCTGTCCAGCAGATCCTCGAACTGCAGGGCAACGCGCGCATAGAACTGTCGACGCGACTCCTTGTTTCCGCGCTGTGCCGTATGCGAGGTGCCCACCCCGAGCTGCTGCCCTGCGTGGATTCGATACTCAATCAGAGGCTCTGCAATCAGAGTCACTCTCGAGTGCAGCGCAAGCATCCACGCCAGCCATCCATCATGCACCCAGGTCGTGGGAATCGGTGAGCAATATCGGCGTATCGTAGACCGGAACATCAGCGTCGCTCCGGTCACCACATCATGCTTCAAGAGTGTCGCAGTCGGACAGGTCACAAAACTCCGCTGCTTCGGCGGCGTAAATCTGTGCCGCCCAAATAGAGTCTTGCTCACCCGACGTCCGTCTCCATCGATCAGTTCTGCATCCGAAAGCACGCCACCCAGAAATGGATTCTCAATGAGGCAATCGGAAAGCCGCTCCAGCTTATGCGGCAGCCACCTATCGTCCTGATCGCAAAGAGCGATGAACTCTCCCGGAGCCATCCCGATCGCCTGATCAAAATTGCGCGTCGACCCCATGCGCACAGTGTTCTCAACGATCGTGACTGGAAACGGCGCCTTCCCCTGAAAACTCTTCAGGACCGCGATCGTATCATCCGTCGAACCGTCATCGCATACCACCAGTTCGAAGGGCCGCCGAGTCTGTCCCGCAATACTCTCCAACTGTTCTTTGAGGTACCGGCCTCCATTGAACGTGCACATCGCCACCGATATTCTAAGCTCGGATGTTCCGGTTCCGTTCGCATGCATATTCAGGCCTCCGCCCGCGACCATTGGCTACGCTTCGTCCTGAAGATCGTCGTGGCCGAAATCACTCCCGCCACACCCAGCACGACGAAATACGCAATCGAAACCCCCAGCGATCCCGACGTCTTCGCCAGCACCACCACGCTCGCCGCCGTACAGGCTGCGATCACAATCGACTGCACGAGAAACGGCTCCATCTTGTGCGCACGGAGATAGATGGCTTCACTCTGCACGATATGACTGCCAAGGGCTGTCAGCAGCAACAGCAGAAAGATCGGCCAGCTTTCAATGCGCCTGCTGATCTTCGGCAGAATGTACGGCGAAGCCAGCACTCCCACCAGCACGGCCAATGCTGCCCCGCCAAACAGAACAAGCGACTGGCGCAGCGATCTGAAGAACATGCGATCCAGCTCCGGCCTTTCCTTCTTCGCAATGAGACTCCCGAACGGCGCCGCCTTTGTTGTCATCCACGCCAGCATCATCGCGCTCAACTGCGTCACTATGTTCATCGACAGCCCCATCCGCCCCGCCTCCTCCGGCCCACGGAATGCAAACAGCACCGGAGTAAACAGCTGGAAAATGAAGTAATCACAGAGCCAGCTCACCGCGATCTTCCACTGGAAGGGCCACACTTCGCGTTTCCAGCTGATACCTTCCCCCCGAACATGCATTCGCAGCAAAGGCCGAAGCAAATGCCTTCGCGAATACAGCAGAATGCTTGCCACGAATCCCTGCCCCAGCAGCACCATCGCCGGCGAAAACAGCCCGTGATGGCTCAGCATCGCCGTCCACGAAGCCGCAACGCTTACCATGGATTGAAAGAACCGCATCCGCGCCACATGCGTAACTTGCCCGCATCCTTCCAGAAACGACAACACCGGCCCAATGGAAAACGTAAGGGCGCAAGCCAGAACCGTCACTCTCAGCGGGACGATCCAGATGTTCGGTGCCTGCGGCTGCTGGTGAAGTGCGAAGAACCTCATTCCGCCCACGAGCAGCACGATTCCCATGACCACGGCCGCACTTGTGTACCATTTCACAGCCCGCTGCAGGAGCGACGCTAATCGCACATGCGCCGTCTCGCTACCCGTGACACTCCCATCCATGTGAAATTCCAGGTGCGCTCGCTCATGCGCTGCCACCTGCAGAATCACAAATGAAAACCCAAGCTCAAAGACGCTTTGCAGCGCCACCAGGCTCCACAGCGCGTAATAGTATCCTTGTTCGGCTGCCGTCAGAAAATGCACGATCAGCAGGACGCTTCCCACGCTGCCGAGTCCCTGAACGACCCGTCCGAGCACCGTAAACGCAATGGCTCGATCCAGCCCGATCGCGTGCGGTACCTTGTAGCGAACAAAATTCTTGACCGTCGACCATGGGCCCGTTGGCCTTGGCGACGTTGTCGTGTCGATCAGCATGAGTCGTATCTAGAAACAGTTGCTCCCGTTCGAAAAACCCACCTCAAAATTGCGAAGGCTAAAACCCCGATCCAGTTGCTTCCGGCGCGCAGGTTCCAGTGTATGAACCTCTTTCTCCCCGACGGCTAGCGTTTTCTCGTTGGCCTCTGCCTCTTTCAGATTCTTGCCTCCACTCCAGAGCGACATCTTCAGCAAATCCAATTTGTCCCTCGATGCATGATGCTGCAGGCGTGCAATACCGCCTGTAACGACACAAGCATGATTCCGAACTAAGACCCGCGGCAAGTCCACCCGTAGCCAGCAGTCCGCGCTCGGGAAACGATCTCGTTTCTGGTGCTACCGCCGGATCACGCAAGATAGTTATATTCTCCGTCTCGGCCCCTTCCCGCTTAGATGGTGTTTTCGAGAGACGCAGCAAGCGTTTAGTTAGTACTTCAACCTATTTAATTCGAAAGCCGCGCAAGGCCTATTTTCTTCGGCGCCCTGCGCGGCTAGCTGCCAGTACACTAGATTTTGAGCAGTAATCGGTTAAATTGCCCGGCTCGTACTGCCTATTGCCTTCTACCAGGGCTGCTAATAAGCACCCTTCATCGTAATTACCGCAGGAATCGTTCGCGTCAAGATCTCAAAGTCCAGAGCACAACTCCAGTTGCTCGCGTACTCGCGGTCAAAAAGAACTCGCCGCTCATACCCGATGTCACTCCGGCCCGATACCTGCCAGAGACCAGTGATACCCGGCTTGAACAGGTCGTAGAACGCGAATTCCTGTCCGTACAGGGCAACTTCCGCCTCGACGATCGGCCTAGGGCCCACAAGTGACATGTCCCCCTTCAGCACGTTGAACAGCTGTGGAAGCTCATCCAGGCTCAACTTGCGAAGAATCCGCCCCACTGGCGTAATCCGGGGGTCCGGAACGTCCTTATTCAAAGGGTAGGCTTGCTCGTTGCGCTGATGAATTTCGCGGTGCTTCTCTCTGTCATTGATCGCCTGCACGTTGTTTCTGTGCTTCCGCGAGTACATTGACCGGAACTTGATGATACGGAACGGCACCCCGAAACGTCCGAGCCGCTCTTGCGTAAAGAAAATTGGCCCCTGCGAGGTCACAGCCACTGCGATTGCCACAGCCAGCATGATCGGGAACAGCAGGAGAATAAGCAAGCTCGAAAGCAAGATGTCGAGCGTCCGCTTCAGCACTGCATATCGAAGCGAAAAAGCGCGCTTCACTGCCGACGAAAGAAACGGCGATGGACGTCTCCAGGTTGACGCCGGAAGAGTTTCACGCAATACGCTAACGGCCGAAATTGTACCCAGACTCGGACCGTCGCTTTCTTCTATAACTAATGCATTATTGCCTTGCACATTATTACCTTGCATTCGCGATACCCTCGCCTTGTATTTCCATGCCCTTCAGCATTCTCTGAAGAAGTTGAATTCTGATGGCTTCCGCATGGGCTTGCGATGTAAGTTCTTCGGCAGATTTCTTCAGGCCGTATATCTCAACCTCTTCTATGCATCTTGAGGGCCAATCGAGACCGGGAAGCGGTCCGGGCGATTCAGACTGAGAATGGAGGCTACTTGGATGGTAAAACAGCATACGCTGCAACGGCTTAATCCTTGTTTATCTGTAGCTTTCATTCGTTGCGAAATCGGCGCATATCGCTTCGTCACTTCTCTACCATCCACTTCTCTCGAGATTCACGTGAGTAGGTCGAGTGTAAGGACTACACGGTGCCTGCTCTTTTTTCTATCGATTGAGAGACGCGCCGTCGGCCCCGCGACCAAACTATTTGCACTGCATTCGGCAGCGCGCACCTGTTTTAACAATATTGAATCCATACCTCTACCCGCAGCATCGCGGGAACGTGCAACCAGCCGGCTGCATACACGTCCGCGGATATCGTGACGGCTTGGATATGGTAGGAGCATCTCCGAGCAATGCTTGACCATCGCTCAATTGTGAGCGCTTGAATCAGTGAGGTTTCTGAACCGCTGGAATTGGAACCTAATCTTCTTGTCTGTACTTAGTGAAACCCGCTGAGTATTTACTAATCGGCAAGTCCCCTCTGGGCGGAACTCAACGGCGCTATGAGTCGACACTCCTCCCCGAATAGTAAAGACGCAAAAAACGGGTCAGGAGTTATCCGACCCGTTTGCACATCATCTACTTTCCTCTTTCGAAATGTGGACAAAGAAAGCCTTACGCTACCGGATGCTTCAGGATCTCTGCCAGACCTTGCAGCCGGCTTGCGTCTGCTCCAGTCTTCGCTGAGGACGCTTTGGCGGTCAATCCATCAGTCATTGCTTTCAGCTTCGCAACCTGCTTCTCTTTCAAGTGCGACTTCTCGGCATTCCGGATCGCCTTCCGCAATGAAGAGATCTGGTCCGCAGACAATGCCCGCGACCGCTCCAGTTGATCCACATACGCCTTGGCGATAACCAGCTTCGATGGCCACTCAAGCTTCTGCTGGTTCTGGACATTGAGTTCCTTAACCTGCACAGCCTTCGCCGCATTGATCTCGTTCTGCGTCAGGAGATTCGTTGGCACCAGCTCAAACACATCCAGCCCCCGCGCAATCTCCGATCCATATATCTCTCCGTTGTACCAGTACGCCGACCAGTCTCCGCCCAGCACTAGCATCTTCGGGTCGATCGGCCCACGGTCGAAATACGCAATTTCCTGCGGATGCGCTGAATCTGTGAAATCCATTACGGATATCCCTCCCTGGTACCAAGCCTGCACTTCGATATCGCGGCCAGGCACAGGAATTAGCGATCCGTTGTGCGCCACGCAATTCTCTGTGTCGCCCTGCGCCGCTGGAATTTTGTAGTAGTTCGCGAAGCTCAACTTCTCATTCTTCAAGTTGAATATCGCGTCCGCTCCCCACTTGTTCGGATCGTTCGCTCTGCAACGTGCTCCAAGCCCGCCGCCCCACTCGTCCGTGAACACCACCTTTGACCCATCATTCGAGAACGATGCCGAATGCCAGTACGAATAGTTCGGATCATTCACCGCATCCACCCGCTTCGGGTTCACCGGATCCTTGATATCCAGCAGCAGGCCATTGCCCGAGCACGCACCAGCCGCAAGCCCGATCGCCGAATACACAGTAATGTCGTGGCACTGATCCGTGTCGCGCGGCTTCTCTTCGCCCTTGCCATGGCTTCCGCCATTATTCAAGCCGTTGATCACCCCGGAGCGCGGATCAATAAACACGCGCGGATGCGATACGATCGACGCCTGATCCGGATGCGCTACCGGCACCTTGATCACGTCAAGTCGAAACAACGCAGTGTTCGGATCCTTCTCAGGACCTTCTCCCGAGCAGCCTGCCAGCTCTTCCGGCTGCCGTACGAATGACGTTCCCGAAACGTAAATGTAGACGTTCTCTTTGTCGTTCGGGTCCGCCACCAGCGTGTGAGTATGCGATCCGCGGCACGTCTGCACCTCGGCAACCTGCTTTGGGCTCTTGATATCCGAGATGTCAAAAATCCTTACGCCCCGGAACCGCTCCTTCTGCGGAACTGGGAGCCTCCGCTCCTTCTCCCTACCCGGCTCTGGTGCAGGCTCCGGCGGAAATCCCTGCGCTCCGCAATCGGTCCGCCCATTCGGCATCTCCACCGACATGAACATGAGGTTCCCGTACACCGACACGTCGCCCTGTCCGCCCGGGCATACCATCGACGTCAGCAAGAATGCTTTTGCAGGATTGCTGATGTCGTAAATGTTCACCCCATAGAAATTCCCTTGGAATAAGTGATTGCCCTGGAACGCAAAATCTGAATTCGCAAACGCCAGCTGCGCAATCACCATCTGCAAGGCCTTGGGCATCTTTTCCACTGATCCCACGCCCAGTTGACCTAGCACCTTCTGTACGCTCGGATCATCGGCTGAGTTTGCCTGAAGCTGGAACGCATTTGGCTTCTTCACAAACGCCACATGCTTCATCCCCTTTGCAATCTCTCCCGCGTCATACATTCCCGGCTTCAGTTTCGCGCGGGCATCATTCACATCCGAACCGCTCATCCCTTCTGGCAAGGGCGGAGCGGGCTGCGGTGCAAACGGATCCTCCTCCGCCTTTGGCGTCTCCTGAGATTTCGGAGCAGCCTGCCCCGAGGCGTCGGGTGCTGGTTTCTGTTCTTGTGATTCGCTCAGCGAGGGGAAGAAGAGAACCGCAGCCACCGCGGCAAGGGGAAGTGTCAGACTCCTTTTCGAATTCAATGAAGCTCCTCCAGTAATTCCTGCATGATTTTTATTTCCGCCCGTTGCGAGTTGTCCACATCCGTCGCGAAGTCAAAGATCTCCGCGTCCTGTCCCGCACCAGCACTGTTAAACAGATCCTTCACCATCACCAGCGCCCCGCCGTGATGCTGAATCATTCCCGACAAAAACAGCCTGTCGAACTCCGCACCCCGCGCCTTGCTCAGCGCCTCCATCTGCTCGGGACTCAGCATTCCCGGCATCATCGCCCTCGAATTGCCAGACATGTCCATGCCTGGCATTCCAGGCATTTCCGTGGAAGTCGCTTGCCCACGCGCCGCCAGCCACCTCTGCATCATCCTGATCTCGTCGGCCTGCGAACTGCTGATCTTCGCCCCAAGCGCCCGCACATCCTTGTTGTCCGTGTGCGACGAAATTAACGCCGTCATGTCGACAGCTTGCGAGTGATGCATGATCATTCCCTGCATGAAATCCACATCGGCTCTCGATATCGGCGGAAGGCTCGCATGCGTGTCGGCAGGAAGAGTCTTGGTCGGCTGTCCGGGAGCGCCCGGCTGTACCACTGCTGGAACGCCACTCGCCCTTTGCGGAAA
>Ga0207674_10008792_pt1 | contig 11627 bp, 11 predicted proteins | sample KBSCornC72_FD_184303 | JGI IMG/M metagenome (GOLD analysis project Ga0207674, IMG submission 184303) | Corn rhizosphere microbial communities from Kellogg Biological Station, Michigan, USA - KBS Corn C7-2 (SPAdes) (version 2) | ecosystem: Host-associated > Plants > Roots > Rhizosphere > Soil ... | reverse complement strand
AAAGAGGCGCTGGTCGTCGGCGATCAGGACTCGCACCTGGTTCCCGGCCACGTTTGCCTAAGGTACTCCGCGTGGACGAGACGGCAGCGCGCGAGAAGATCCACGACCTGCTCCTGACCGGCGACAACCGTCTGAAGCAGGGCGTTTCGGCGGAGAAGATCCGGCAGAGCTACGAGCAGGCGCTGACGGTCGCGCGGGAGGCCGGGCTCGAGGAGTCGATCCGGCCGCTGATCGAGATCAGGCTCGCGGACCTCGAACGGCTCGCAGGAGGATCTCCTCCACCCGCTCCGCCTGACGCCTGACGTCGTGCTCCGCAGCGGCGGCGCGCGCGGCCTCGTTCGGCGAAGGGAGCGACGTCGCGGTCTCGAGCGCGCGTGCGAGGTCGTCCGCGTCGAGCGGGTCGACGAGGACGCCGGCCTCCGGTGTCACGAACTCGGGTGGGCCCCCGATCCGCGTCGCGACGACCGGCCGTGCGCACGCCATCGCCTCGAGGATCGACTGCCCGAACGGCTCGATCAACGCGGGTCCGCACACGACGTCGGCCGACACGAGCCACCCGGGCACGCCCGCATGCGGGATGCGACCGACGACGCGCACGCGCGCGCGTCCCTCGAGCCGCGCGCGCAGCGGCCCATCGCCGACGAACGTGAGCGAGCCGCGGCCGAGCTCCGCGAATGCGTCCGCGAGGCGCACGACGTTCTTGCGCTCGGTCAATGACCCGACGTGCACGAACGCCGGCGAGTCGAGCGCCGCCGCCGGCATGACGTCCGGCGAGAAGCGTTCGAGATCGACGCCCGAGTCGACCACCTCGACCTTGCCGCGTGCGCCGGGCAGCTTGTCCTCCAGCTCGCGGCGCAGATAGTCGGAGACCGCGATCACCGACGACGCGCGCGCGATCACGCGCGCGGTCGCGCGGCGGATACCGGGGATCGCGCCGATGTTGCGCACGTCGCGGCCGTGCGCCGTGACGACGAGCGGTCCGCCTGCGGCCAGCGCGAGCGAGCCCGACGGAACGAGGAAGTGCGCCCACGTGACGTCGTGCGGGCCGGCGGCGCGGATCCGGCGGCGCAGCTCGAGGAAGCGGAGCTTCCCGCCGCCGCGCCGGTCGAGCACCGCGAGCTCGATCTCGTGCCCGCGTTCGCGGAGCGCGTGCTCGAGCTGCGCGACGAACGAGCCGAGGTCGGGGTCGGAAGGCCCCGGGTACATCTGCGAGACGAGGAGGATCCTCAAGGGGTGGCGAGGCGGTCGTGCTCGCCCCACTCCGTGCGCAGGACGCCGCAGATCTCGCCGATCGTGCACCGCGCGCGAAGTGCGTCGCGCATCGGATGGAGCATGTTGTCCGTGCCGCGCGCGGCGGCGCGCACGCGGTCGAGCGCCGCAGCGGAATCGTCTGCGTTCCGCTCGGCGCGCACCTTCGCCGTGCGCTCGAGCTGACGTTGCTCGGCGGCGGGATCGATCGACTGCAGCTCGATCTTGCCCTCGACGTCGCTGGTGTACTTGTTGACGCCGACGATCACGCGCTCGCCGCGCTCGACCTGCTGCTGCCAGTCGAACGCCGCGCGTTCGATCTCGTCCTGCACCCAGTGCTGCTCGACCGCCGCGACGGCGCCGCCGAGCTCGTCGATCCGGGCGATCAGCTCGGTGGCGCGCGCCTCGAGCTCGTCGGTCAGCGACTCGATGTAGTACGAACCGCCGAGCGGGTCCACGGTGTCGGTCGTGCCGGCCTCGGACTGGAGGATCTGCTGCGTGCGCAACGCGATCGTCGCGGCTCGCTCGCTCGGCAGCGCGAGGGCCTCGTCGAACGAGTTCGTGTGCAGCGACTGCGCGCCGCCGCAGATCGCGGAGAGCGCCTGGATCGCAACGCGCACGATGTTGTTCTCGGGCTGCTGCGCGGTCAGTGTCGACCCGCCCGTCTGCGCATGGAACCGAAGGGCGAGCGCCTTCGGGTTCGTCGCGCCGAACCGATCGCGCATCACGTGCGCCCAGATGCGGCGCGCGGCGCGAAACTTGGCCACTTCCTGGAAGAAGTCGTTGTGCGCGTTGAAGAAGAAGGAGAGGCGTGCGCCGAAGTCGTCCGGCGACAATCCGGCCGCGACGGCTGCGTCGCAGTAGGCGATGCCGTTCGCGATCGTGAATGCGAGCTCCTGCACCGCGGTCGAGCCCGCCTCGCGGATGTGGTAGCCCGAGATCGAGATCGTGTTCCACGACGGGATGCGCTCGGCGCAGTACCCGAAGAGATCCGTGGTCAACCGCATCGACGGGCGCGGCGGGAAGATGTAGTTCCCGCGCGCGATGTACTCCTTGAGGATGTCGTTCTGGACGGTGCCGCGAAGGGCGGTCGACGGGACGCCCTGGGCTTCGGCGACGAGCTCGTAGAGAAGCAGGAGAAGCGATGCCGGCGCGTTGATCGTCATCGACGTCGACACGTCGCCGAGCGGGATGCCTGCGAGCAGGATCTCCATGTCGGCGATCGAGTCGATCGCGACACCCGTGCGGCCGACCTCGCCGGCGGCGCGCGCGTCGTCGGAGTCGTACCCGAGCTGCGTCGGCAGGTCGAACGCAATCGAGAGGCCCGTCTGACCGTGGTCGAGCAGGTAGCGGTACCGCGCATTCGACTCCTCGGCGGAGGCGAAGCCGGCGTACTGCCGGATCGTCCACGGGCGTCCGCGGTACATATCGGGGTAGGGCCCGCGCGTGTACGGATAGGTCCCGGGAGGCTCGAGCGGGGTCGGCGCATCGTCCGCCGAATAGAGCGGTTTCACCTCGATACCAGACTCGGTTTCGCGCCGGTCGAGAGCGGCCACGGCGAAAGTATGCTCGCGCCGTGCGCGTCCTCGCCTGTGTGCTGCTCGCATTCGTGTGCTCGTCGTCCGCCGCGGCGGCGCCGCGTGCGAGCTGCCCGGGCGGGAAAGGGACGATCGACTTCCTGCGCGGAACCACGGTTCATGCGCTTTCGCTTGGGTCGTGCACGGAGCGTGCGCGCGGCAACGCGTCGACGGCCAACCCCTTCCCCGGCATCCGGACGACCGGCGCGCGCGCGAGGACGCAGCGCATCTGGGCGCACGGCCGACTCGTCTTCTCACACGCCGAGAACGGACCGGTGATGCTGAGGAAGGTCTCCGCGGACGGCAAGTGGCTGTTCTTCTCGATCGATTCGTATGCCTCCGCATCGATCGCATCCGACGGGCTCGACCTGCTCGTCGTCTCCACCCGGGGCGGCCCGGTCCATCACCTCGGTCCGACGCTCGTCTACCGCGACTACCTCACGTGGTGTAGCGGGCGACTCGTCTATGCCGCGGGGCCCGACCGGATCGCCATCCATGCCAAGCGGCTGCTGGTCGCGGCGCCGCCGGACTGGAAGCCGAAGCCGCTCTGGAACGACCCGAACCGGTCGTTCGCGAGCCCGACGTGCGAGCCGGACGGCACCGGCGTGTCGGTCCTCTCACAGCCGTCGAGCGTGAACGCGAGCTTCTTCGCGACCAGATGGCAGCTGTGGCACGTGGGGCTCGACGGAACGCACAACCTGGTCGATGCGCCGCCTGCAGGCTGGGCGGACGAGCAACCGACATGGTCGCCGGACGGCAACACGCTCGCCTTCGTCCGTGAGCGAAAAGGCTACGGTCGGCTGATGATCATGCGCCAGGGAAAGGTGCTCGGGCCTGTCGCGCAGCTCGGCTATCAGCTCGGGTACTACGGCCATCACGACTGGGGCCTCGCCTGGGCGAGGTAACCGTGCGTCTGTTCGCAGGCCTGCGTGAGCGCGCCGGCTGGTCGCGCCGTGCAGTCGATGCCGCGACGGTCGCGGATGTCTGGCCGGCGCTCGGGCTCGGCGATGAGCCGGCCGGGTTGCTGTACGCGGTGAACAGGGAGTACGCAGATCGCGACCGTGCGCTGGCGCCGGGCGACGAGGTCGCGCTCATCCCACCGGTGTCGGGCGGCGCGTTCCTGTTGAGCGACGAGCCGCTGTCGCTCGACCGCGTCGTCGCAGAGGTGCGGTCCGACGAGGCGGGTGCGATCGCGACGTTCACCGGCACGACGCGCGTGCGCTCGCGCGGCCGAACGGTCACGCACCTCGACTACGAGGCGTACGAGGGGATGGCCGAGCAGGTGATGGAGGAGATCGCCGACGCGCTTCGCGCTCGATACGAGCTGACCGAGATCGCGATCCACCATCGCATCGGCCGCGTGACGATCGGCGAGACGTCGGTCGTGATCGCCGTCTCGGCGCCGCACCGGCAGGACGCGCTCGCCGCGTGCAAGGACGCGATCGACGAGCTGAAGGAGCGCGTGCCGCTCTGGAAGAAGGAGGTCTACGAGGGCGGCGAGGAGTGGATCGGCCGGGGGTCGTAGGCGTTCTCCCGCCTCATCGGCCTGAGACCGCCTGATCGGGCCATGCCCGGGGACTGTCCCTGAGACACGTACCCTCCCGGCATGCACGAGCCCGGCGACGACGGCAACGACATCTGGGGCCGCCCGCGCGAGCCGCTCGAGCCCGAGCCGCTCCGCCAGTACGACCCGATCCATCCGGGCGCCAACTGGCGCGCACGGCTCTCGAAGATCACCGGCCCGATCGTCGCCGCCCTGATCGCGCTCGCGAAGTTCTCGTTCATCGCGGTCAAGTTCTTCTCGATCTTCATCGCCGTCGCCGCGTACGCGCTGATCTGGGGCTGGAAGTTCGCGGTCGGTGTCGTGATCCTCATCTTCGTGCACGAACTGGGCCACTACATCGAGGCGAAGCGCGAAGGGCTGAACCCGAGGCTGCCGGTCTTCATCCCGTTCCTGGGTGCCTACGTCGCGTACACCCGCGGCCATCCATGGCAGACCGTGCGGGTCGCGATCGCCGGCCCGATCCTCGGTGGCGCGGCCGCCTTCGCCATCTACCTGCTTGCGCAGTCGCGCGACTCCGACTTCCTGTTCGCGCTCGCGTACTTCGGGTTCTTCCTGAACCTGTTCAACATGATCCCGTTCGGGATCTTCGACGGCGGCGCCGTCTGGCGCTCCGCGCGCTTCCTCCGGCTCGGCGGCGGCCGCAACCTCGCGATCGCGTCCTACGCGCTGTACTTCGCGACCGCTGCGATGCTGGTGCTCGGCATGGTGGCGGCACACGTTCCGCAGCACCGCCTGTGACCGACGACCGCCAGATCCTCGACCACCCGGCGGCGTTCGACATCGACACGTCGGTGCAGAAGATCGCCGACGAGTTCCGCGCCGGCTTCGAGAAGGTCGCGCAGATCGACCGGCCTGCGGCGGCACTGTTCGGCTCTGCGCGCGTGAAAGAAGGAAGCGCGCCGTACGAGGAAGCGCGCGCGGTCGGCAAGCTCTTCGCCGAGCGCGGCTGGGCCGTCGTCACCGGCGGCGGCAGCGGCGTGATGGAGGGCGCGAACCGCGGCGCGCAGGAAGGGAACGGCCTGTCGATCGGCTTCAACATCGTGCTGCCGCACGAGCAGGCGCCGAACCCGTACACGGACATCAGCTACACGTTCGAGCACTTCTACGTGCGCAAGGTGTGCTTCGTGCGGCCGTCCGAAGGCTTCGTGATCTTCCCCGGCGGCTTCGGCACGCTCGACGAGCTCTACGAAGCGCTGACGCTGATCCAGACCGGCAAGATCAAGCACTTCCCCATCGTGCTCTTCGACACCGAATACTGGCGCGAGATGATCGACTGGATCCGCGCCGACCTGCTCGCCGCCGGGATGATCTCGGCAGCCGACCTCGACCTGCTCCACCCGACCGACGACCCGGACGAAGCGGTCGACTACGTGCTGGCAGCCTACGAGCGCCGCCGCGCCGACAAACCGGGCTAGGTCGTCGTCGGCAGGACGATGTACGGCCCAGGCGGCGTCCGTCCCGGCCCGTACACGGTCGTCGGGCTGTCCGGGATGTAGTGCGACTTGAAGACGTTCGAGCGGAGCAGCTTCCCGTTCCGGTCGTACACCTTGCGCCACACCTGGATGTCGAAGCCCTGCTCGCCCGTGCCCGTGACGACCTTCACCGAGCCGCGAGGCGCAGTCGGGTCGACCGCGTAGTTCATCCCGGGCGACGTCCACTTCGTCTGCGGGCCGGTGTGAGAGACGACGCGCCGGCCTTCCGGCGTGCCGTACACGGTGAACGTGAGCGTCTGGTCCGTGTACGACGCCTTGATCAGCAAACCGTGCTTCAGGTCGTTCTTGAACCTGAAGTCGGGACCGCCCCACGAGACGGTCGCGTCGCGGCCGAGCGGATAGTGCGCGAGGTAGAGGTTGTGGTTCGTGCGATCGAGGATCGGCAAGCCCAGCTCGAACGCGTCGTTGAAGAGCGTGGTCGCCGTCTGGCAGACGCCGCCGCCGATCGACGGCAGGACGAGCGAGCCGATGATCATCTGGCCCTCGAGGAAACCACGCTCGGCCGTACGCGGACCGACGACGTCGTTGAACGAGAACACCTCGCCGGGCGCAACGATCGTGCCGTCGATGAAGTCGGCCATCAGATGCACGTTGTGGATCCGGTTCGACGAGGACTCACCCATCTGCGTGGTGTACGACACGAGCTTCTGGCGGATGCCGAGCGCTTTCGCCGCTGCCGTGGTGCGATCGGGTTGGCGGGGACCGAGCTCGATGTGCGCGACGTGGCCGTCGCCGGTCGCCTGGCGCACCTCCTCGACGAGCTGCGCCGGATCGACGTCGCGGCCCGGACGCGACTGCGTCACACGGACGCGATCGCCCGCGACGACGAACTGCGCGTTGTGTGCGCGCACGATCCACTTGCCGAGCCGCGGGCGCACGATCCGCGCGAGCTGCTCGCCGTCGAGCGAGACCGCGAACCGGTTCCCATCCGGATGGACGCTCAACGCGCGTGCGAGCTGTGTCCGCGTGAAGGCACCGCGGTGCGCGCCGTGGTAGTCGATCGCGACGGGCGCGGAGAGCAGCCCGTCGATCGTCGCGGCAGCACTGCGCGCCGCGGTCGTCACGATCGCCGGCCGGACATGCTTGAACGGCGCCTCCACGACGACGTCGCGCTCGATCAACCGCTGCAGCAACGCCCTCCGGTCGAGCCGCAGCCCCGCGTGCGAAGGAGTCAGTACCGCCTGCCACCCCTCGACGCGCACCGTCGCCGACACCGCGGGACGCCCGGCGCGTGCGATCTCCGACAGCACGTTGCCGGCGACCGCGGCACGCCCGACGACCGGCTGGACATCGGTTCGCCGCGCGACGACGAGGCTGCTGATACTGCCATCGGCGAGGGCTCGCGTCGCCGTCGCCTGCGCATCGACCGAAACGAGCCAGCCGCGCGGAACGTGGTAGGTATGCCCGCCCGCGTGGATGGTCACCCGCTGCGCGCTCCAGCGCCGGATCGTCGAGGCGATCTCGGACCGGCTCCGGCCCCCCACGTCGAGCCCGAGCACGTGGACGCCCGGCTTGGCGTCGCCGCGGAATTGCAGCGCGCGGGCGCCCGCGGCCACAAGCACGGCCCCGACGGCGACGGCGACCAGGATCAAGCGACGATCCACCACGGACAGTGAAGCAACGAAAGCGGCGGGCGTATCGTTTCGGGCATGGAGCTTCGCGATCTGCCCTCCGTCGACGAGCTCGCGCGCAGCAGCGACGACCCGCTCGCCGTCGACGCGGCACGCGCCGTCATCGCTCGGGCGCGGGAGACGATCCAGCGCGGCGGCGATCCGGGCGACTTGAGCGTGCTCCTCCACGAGGAGCTCGACGGGGCGCGGCGGCCCGCCCTGCGCCGTGTCCTGAACGCGACCGGCGTGATCGTCCACACGAACCTGGGCCGCGCCCCGCTCGCGGCGGCCGCGCTCGAGCGCGCAGTCGAAGCGACCCGCGGTTACTCGAATCTCGAGTACGACCTCGACGAGGGCCGCCGCGGGTCGCGCCAGGACCACGTCACCGGGATCCTGCGGCGCCTCACCGGCGCGCAGGCTGCGATCGTCGTGAACAACAACGCGGGCGCGCTGCTGCTTGCGCTCGCCGCGCTCGCGGAAGGACGCGACGTGATCGTCTCGCGCGGGGAGCTGATCGAGATCGGGGACGGGTTCCGCATCCCGGACGTACTCACACGCTCCGGCGCGCGGCTCGTCGAGGTCGGCACGACGAACCGCACGCGCGCGGCCGACTACGAGCACGCAATCGACGAGCGCACCGCATTGCTCCTCCGGGTGCACCAGTCGAACTTCCGCGTCGTCGGCTTCGCGGAACAGCCGGCGCTCGGAGAGCTGGCGACCGTCGCCCGCTCGGCGTCGCTGCCGCTCCTCGACGACCTCGGCTCCGGGGCGCTGCTCGATCTCTCGGACGAGCCGACTGCGCGCGCGTCGCTCGCCGCCGGTGCCGACCTCGTGTGCTTCAGCGGCGACAAGCTGCTCGGCGGCCCGCAGGCGGGGATCGTCGCCGGCCGCGCCGATCTCGTGGAGCGGCTGCGGCGCCATCCTCTGCACAGAGCGCTGCGCATCGACAAGCTCAGCCTCGCTGCACTCGAAGGGACGCTGCTGCTCTATCTCGACCCCGAGCGCGCGCTGGCCGAGGTGCCCGTGCTGCGCATGCTCCGCGAGCCGCCCGAGATCGTGCGCGCGCGGGCGGAGCGTCTCGCAGCTGCCGTCGGCGGCGAGGTCGAGGAGACCGTCGGGCGGGTCGGCGGCGGGGCGCTCCCACTGCACGAGCTGCCGTCGTTCGCGTGCGCGGTCGAGGAGTCGCTCGCCGCGCCGCTGCACCTGCGCGAGCCCGCGGTGATCGGGATCGTGCGGGACGGCCGACTGCTGCTCGACTGCCGCACGCTCGCGGACGCGGAGCTCGATGAGGTCGCCGCCGCGATCGCCGCATGCCGCTGACCGTCGGCACGGCCGGCCATATCGACCACGGCAAGACGTGGCTCGTCCGCGCCCTCACGGGCAAGGACACGGATCGCCTGCCGGAGGAGCAGGCACGTGGCATCTCGATCGACCTCGGCTACGCGCCGCTCGAGCTGCCGGACGGGCGTCGGCTGTCGCTCGTCGACGTACCCGGCCACGAGCGGTTCGTGCGCACGATGATCGCCGGCGCGACCGGCATCGACCTGTTCCTGCTCGTGATCGACGCCCAGGAAGGCGCGCGGCCGCAGACGCTCGAGCACCTGGCCGTCCTGCGACTGCTCGGCGTGGAGCACGGAGTCGTCGCGCTGACGAAGGCGGATGCCGTCGACGAGGAGACGCTCGAGCTCGCAGCCGAGGAGGCGCGCGAGCTCGTCCCCGGCGCGGAGGTCGTGGCGGTGTCGGCGAAGACGGGTGCCGGGCTCGACGAGCTGCGCGCAGCGCTCGCGCGGCTCCCGGTGCGCGAGCGCGATGCCGGTGGTGCGACACGGCTGTACGTCGACCGCGTCTTCACGCTGCGCGGCGTCGGCACCGTCGCGACCGGAACGCTCTGGTCGGGCTCGATCTCCGCGGGCGACGAGTTGCGTGTCGAGCCGTCGGGTCGCACGGTGCGCGTGCGCTCGGCGCAGGTGCACGACGCGGCGGTCGAGCACGCTGATGCGGGCCAGCGCGTCGCGGTCAATCTTCCCCAGCTGGAGCGAAGCGAGCTCGCGCGCGGCGACGCGCTCGTCGCTCCCGGACACTTCGTGCCGTCGTATCGACTCGACGTCCGGCTCACCGAGCTCGCGCCCGTCCCGGCAGATGTCACCGTGCACGTCGGCACGCGCGCCGTGCCGGCGCGGGTGGCGCGAGACGGCGACTACGCACAGCTCCGGCTGAAAAGCGCCGTCGTCGCGGCGCGCGGCGACCGGATCGTCATTCGCACGGACACGACGGTCGGCGGCGGGACCGTGATCGACCCCGCCCCGCGGCGCGGCCTCGACAGAGCGCGCCTCGAAGCGTTGGAGCGGGGCGACGCCGCGGCGTTCGTCCATTCCCCCGTCCTGCGCACCACATTGCTGCGCCTGTTCTCGGCGGACCGGCTCGCCGAGCTGCCCGCCGCCGGCGAGCTCGTCTATTCGGAGGCGTGGCTCGCCGAGCTACGCGAATCGGTCCGGGCGCGGCTCGAGGCACGCGCGACGGCGAACCCCGTCGACCCGGGCATTCCGATCGCCGAGCTCCTCCCAGGGCATCCGTGGACGCTGCCGCTCCTCGGGCTCGAGCGGCACGGTGCGAAGGCGTACCTCCCCGGCGCCGCCGCCGGTCTCGGCGACCGCGCGGGCGAGGCCGACGCGCTCGAGGCGCGGCTCGCCGAGGAAGAGATCGTGAAGGTCGAGGACCGCGGCCTCGCCGGGTATCTCGAGGGCGAAGGGCGGCTGCGCCGCGTCGGCGACGGCTACGCGGTCTCGGCCGCGCTCTACAGCCGCGGGGTCGAGCTCCTGTCCACGCTCAACCCGATTACGCTGGCGGCGTTCCGCGACGCGCTCGGCGTGGGTCGCCGCACCGCGCAGCTGCTCCTGGAGCGCTACGACGCCGACGGGCTCACGCTGCGACGCGGCGACGAGCGTTTACTTCGGCGCCGGCGCGGCTAAATCTTCGATCGCCTATCGATTCTCTGGGGAGGGACATGCGCAGGAACCTGATCGCGGCACTCGCCGTCGCTGTGGTTGGAGTCGTTCTTGCGGCGGTCGCGACCGCCGCGCAGAGCCAGGGGGCAGGCTCGACCGGCATCGGCTCCGTGTTCGCCGACAACCCGGTGCAGGAGCTCGGCAACGAGAACCTCACCGACCAGAAGGATTCGGACGCGGCCGTGCCCGCGGACGCATACCACGACGTCACGCTGACGAACCTCGACGGCACCGGCTACCTGTGCGGCGACTACGCCTGCGTGCGCACGTCGACCGGGGAGCTGGCGTTCTCGCCCACGAACACCTTCGACTACACGCGGCATGACGACGAGTTCGAGCAGGTGATGGCGTACTACTGGATCACGGAGGCGCAGAAGTACGTCCACAGCCTCGGCTTCGGCGAGCCGCACGGCCTGCCGCCCGTCGACAACGTCTCGCAGCCCGTGCGCATCAACCAGTACGGCGTCGACAACTCGTTCACGACCGACCATCCGACGAACGAGATCCGCTACGGCAAGGGCGGCGTCGACGACGCCGAGGACGCGGAGGTGATCCTCCACGAGTACGGCCACGCGCTACACCAGGGCCAGGGCTTCCAGTTCGCTTCGGAGGAGGCCGGCGCGATCAGCGAAGGCTTCGCCGACTACTGGGCGGTGACGGTGACGGACGTGGTCGACCAGCAGCACGGCTGGGCGCAGAAGGAACCGCTGCCCTGCGTCGCCGACTGGGACTCGACGTCGTACACCTCGACCGTGCCGCACTGCCTGCGGCGGCTCGACTCGGGACTGATGTACCCGACCGACCTGAACGGCGAGGTGCATCACGACGGCGAGATCTGGTCGCAGGCGCTCTGGCAGATCCGCCAGTCGCTCGGTCACGTCAAGGCAGACACGATCATCCTCGACGGCTCGATGAACTTCCCGGGCACCGACATGCCCGACCTGGCGAACCGGACGGTGGCTGCGGCCCAGACGCTGTACGGGACGAGCGAGGCGAACGCGGTTCGCGACGCGTTCCACGCGCGCGGCATTCTCTGAGTGACGCATCGCGCCCCCGCCGCTCTACGATCAGTCGTGGAGCGGCGGGGGCCGGTGCCCCAGCGGGTCTTCAAAACCCGTCAGGCGTGGCAG
>Ga0207674_10008788_pt1 | contig 11628 bp, 7 predicted proteins | sample KBSCornC72_FD_184303 | JGI IMG/M metagenome (GOLD analysis project Ga0207674, IMG submission 184303) | Corn rhizosphere microbial communities from Kellogg Biological Station, Michigan, USA - KBS Corn C7-2 (SPAdes) (version 2) | ecosystem: Host-associated > Plants > Roots > Rhizosphere > Soil ... | reverse complement strand
GCGATCGCGGCGGCGTAATAGCCGTAGATCTGGAAATCGTACATTTCCAGAGCGTTGCCGGCGGCGACGCGGACGACTCTGCGAACTTGCGACGTCCGGACTTGGGTTGAGCTAGCGAGGCTGGACTGGGTGGCCATCAAGCTTCCGTTCAAGCATACCGCCGAAGTCTCCAATACGTCACACGTCAGTCATCGAACTGCCAAACCCAATTGGTATCAAGGATGCGACGGCGTGCTGAGTTCGGAAATCGACTTCAGCAACGCCGCGAATCCTTAATCCTTTGGAGGCCTTAATGTTTCATTTCAGACGTCACCGCACGCTGGGCGCTTGTGCTCTCTTCAGCGCACTGAGCAGCTTCAGCGCCAACGCGGCCGACATCAAGACTGTCTTCGTGATCGCAATGGAGAATCACAACTGGACGCAGCCAGCCCAGGTGGCCGGCAAGATCCAGCAGATCTATCAGAATCCCAACGCTCCGTTCATTAACGCTCTGGTGGGCGGAACCGCCGCCGCGATCATTAACGGAAAGGCAGTCAATATCAGCGAACAAACTTCGTATGCGGCGGATTACCATAGCGTTCTGGCCACGCCAGACGGCAACAATCCCCACATTCATCCGTCGGAACCCAACTACCTTTGGGCGGAAGCCGGAACGAACTTTGGCGTGCTGAACGATAACGACCCCTTCAAAGCCGTGGGGGGCACGAACCAGAACACACCCCTGCACTTGAGTAATCTTCTACAATCGGCCGGGAGGACGTGGAAGTCGTATCAGGAAGACATCGACCTGACCAGGAACGCCAGCAACCAGCTCACCAACGTTCCCCTCCCGCAGGATCAGTGGACCGTTCCGCTGACCAGTTTCTCGGGAGTGTTTGCCAGCGGAGTCAATGCCTACAACGGATCGGCTCAATACAACTACGCCGCGAAGCACAATCCCATGGTGTTCTTCACCGATACCAATGGCGGCAACAATGCCACGCCCAGCAATGCATTGTCCGCGAACTATGCGCCACTGCAGCAACTGGCGACGGATCTTGCCAATAACACGGTGGCCGACTACAACTGGATTACGCCAAACCAGTACAACGATATGCACACGGCGCTCACGGGAGGCTACCAGGGACTGACTGGCGACTCCGCCAACATTAAGCAGGGCGATGACTTCCTGAAGCAGATCGTTCCCATGATCATGGCGTCCGACGCTTACAAGAACCACGGCGCGATCATCATCTGGTGGGACGAATCCGAATCAGACGGCGTCACCGGCGACAATCCGGACGAATTCGATCACACCATCGGCGAAATTGTCATCTCCGACCATGCCCACAAGAACGTCAACGGTCTTCCGTACGCGAGCCCGGTTAATCTGACGCATTCTTCTGACTTGCGGACATTGCAGGAAATCTTCGGCGTGGGACCATTTCTCGCCGATGCGGTGAACGGTGACGACCTGTCGGATCTGTTCGCACCGGGCGGCATCCCCAAGAAGCCGTAACAGAAGGCGCGCAGACAGGGCTGGACCGAAACGCGGACAGCCCCATTTAGGAGTGATATGCTTGCGGGAGCATGAAAACCCGACTTCTGCAAGCTCTCTCCTTGCTGCTGGCCGCAGCGAGCACCATCTACGCACAAGCGCCTGCACAGGGCAAAGGCAAGCAGCCGACGGGATCGGCCGGAACTGAATCCGGATGGGCCGCGTTCCAGACACGCTGCATGGGCTGCCACGGCAACGCTTCCGTTCCGAATGCGCAAACGCCCGAGCAGATTCGGCAGATGACGCCGGAACGAATTTATGCGGCGCTCACTACGGGCTCGATGAAAACCCAAGGCGATGCGCTGAGTGAAGATCAGCGTCGCATGCTGGCGACGTTTATGGCGGCCCGCCCGCTCGGGAGTTTGAATGAAGGCGCGGCGGCGAGCATGCCCAACCGTTGCGCAAGCAATCCTCCTATGGCCGATCCGGCAGCCGGACCTGCATGGAATGGCTGGGGAGTGGATACCGGCAACTCTCGTTTCCAGACGTCTAAGGGCGCGGGACTCACCGCGGCGCAGGTTCCGAATCTCAAACTGAAGTGGGCTTTCGGCGTTCCCACAGGATTATCGCAATACAATCAGCCGACCATCGTATCGGGCCGGATGTTTGTCGGTACGGACACCGGCTACGTGTATTCGCTGGATGCCAAGACGGGCTGCGTCTACTGGTCGTTCCAGACCAAGGCGGCCGTTCGAGGCGCGCTCAGCGTGGGAGCCGTGAAGGGCAAGGGATCGACCAAATACGGCGTCTTCTTCGGCGATTTCCGCACTTTCGTTTACGGACTGGATGCGCAGACCGGGCAGCAACTGTGGTCCACTCGCGCGGACGATCATTTCATCGCGCGCATCACGGCGGCTCCTATCTTCCACGACGGGAAAGTATATGTGCCGGTATCGTCGTCCGAAGAATTCCAAGCGGGGAATCTGGATTTCCCTTGCTGCACGTCGCGAGGCAGCGTAGTCGCATTCGATGCCAGTAATGGCGAGCGCCTCTGGAAGACCTATGTGATGGATGAACCCAAGCCGGTTCGTAAGAATTCCAAGGGAGTGCAGCTATATGCACCCGCGGGTGGATCGGTGTGGAACTCTCCAACGATCGATGCCAAGCTCAACGCGATCTATTTCGGCACAGGCGATGCGGAAACCGAGCCCGCCGCGAAAACCAGCGACGCCGTGATGGCGTTGGATCTGAAAACCGGCAAGGAGCTGTGGCACTATCAGATCCAGGAAAACGATGCATTTCTCGGCGGCTGCGGCGGCGGCGTAAACAAATCCGATAACTGCCCCAAGAATCCGGGACCGGATCTGGATATCGGCAATTCTCCGATTCTCAAGACCCTGCCGGATGGTAAGAGAGTCGTGCTCACGGCGGGCAAGGACGGCCGCGTGTTCGCGCTGGATCCGGATAAGAAAGGCGCGCTGCTGTGGATGACGAATGCAGCTCCGCCGCCTCCTCCGGGCGCTACGGGATTTGCTCGCCTGGGCGGAATCGTGTGGGGCGGTGCGGCGGACGATCGCAATGTCTATTATGGTCTGAGCTCGGGAGGTATGTCGGCACTGAAGCTGACCACGGGAGAAAAAGTCTGGTACACGCCGCTGGCCAAAGAGGGCACGCGCGTGAATAATGCCGCGGCAGTGAGTGCGATTCCCGGAGTCGCATTCGTAGGCGGATCGGACGGAGTGCTGCGGGCGCTTTCCACAGCCGACGGCAAGGTGATTTGGGAATACAACACGGCTCGCGATTTCGATACAGTCAATAAGGTCGCGGCCAAAGGCGGCGCTATTAATTCCATTGGTCCCACGATCGTAAACGGGATGTTGTACATAGGATCGGGATACGCGGTCAGCGGAAACAATTTTGGCAACGTATTGCTGGCGTTCTCGCTCGAGTAAAGTCGTCATTATCCACACCAAACCAAAAAGGAGAACACCATGAGTAAGTTTCAAATCGTTTTGAGCGCGGCCATTCTACTGGCCGGCGCTTCTACAGCCTTCGGCCAGGCAAAGGACGGCAAGGGCAAAGCGGCTCCGCAACCGATGAGCTTTTTCGTCACCAGCACGGGCGGCGGCAAAGGCGCGGACCTGGGCGGTCTAGCCGGCGCGGACCAGCACTGCCAGATGCTGGCGGCAGCGGTCGGACGCGGCAGCAGCACGTGGCACGCCTATCTCAGCACGCAAGCTGCGAACGGCCAGCCGGCGGTGAACGCTCGCGATCGTATCGGAAACGGTCCGTGGTACAACGCCAAAGGCCAGCAGATCGCGGCGAATGTCGGCGAGTTGCACGGAGACACGCTGGATCAGGCACGCCTTGGCAACCGAATCAACAAAATCACCACGGTCGACGAGAAGGGTGAGATGCAAAAGGGCGTCGGCGATACGCCGAACGAGCATGACATTCTCACGGGATCGCAGCCGGACGGCCGGGCATACACGGATGCCGCCGACCACACCTGCAAGAACTGGACCAGCAGCTCGGACGGTACCGCACAGCTCGGTCACTTGGATCGCCTGGGCGGCGGAAATGCGTCGTGGAATTCGGTGCATGCGAGCCAAGGCTGCAGCCAGCCTCAACTGGTCGCCACGGGCGGCGCGGGTAAGCTGTACTGTTTCGCGATCAACTAAATAGATGCGTATCGCGCTGGGGTGCGTAGTAGCCGCAGGTCTCCTGTCGGCGCAGGACGGATCTACACTGTACGATCGCACCTGCGCGTCGTGTCATAACGGCGGCAACGATCGTGCACCCAGCCGCGATGCGCTCCGGTCCATGTCGGCCGATCGTGTACTGGCGGCGATGGAAACCGGTCCGATGATCAGCATGGCGGTCCGCCTGACAACGGCGGATCGCCGCGCTATCGCAGAATTCGTAAGCGGGAAACCAATCGGCCAGCCCCTGGTGACGACGCCTTCAGCCAAGGCTATGTGCCCTGCATCTTCCGAGAGTTTTGCGTCTACGAACAATCCGTGGATTGGCTGGGGTGCCGACACCAGCAATACGCGGTTCCAGAACGCGGGGGGGATCAGCGCTGGAGATGTACCCAGGCTCAAGATAAAGTGGGCCTTCGCATTTCCGGGCGATATCCAGGCGTACTCGCAGCCGACGATTGCGGGCGGTCGCGTTTTCGTCGGAAGTCCGGGCGGCAAAGTATATTCGCTGGACGCAAAGACGGGGTGCGTGCACTGGTTCTTCGATGCCGAGGCGGGGGTCCGCTCGGCAGTTACCATCGTCCGGATGGGAGCGAACAGCTTTGTGGCGTTCTTCGGTGATGCGAAAGCTAACGTCTACGCTGTCGAGGCGACTTCGGGAATCCTCTTTTGGAAGACCAAAGCCGACGCGTTTCCGGTCGCCGGGATCACTGGCTCTCCGGTATTTCACAACGGGAAGATTTACATCGGCATCCGCAGTGGAGAGGAAGCTGCGGGGGCGGATCCGCTGTACGAATGCTGCCGGTTCCGCGGCAGCCTGGTGGCTCTGGATGCCGCCACCGGAAAGCAAGCTTGGAAAACGTATCTTGTCGATGAACCCAAACGCACCACCAAGAACAAAGCGGGTGCGCAGTTGTGGGCGCCTTCAGGGGTCGCCGTATGGAGCACGCCTGCGATCGACATCCGCCGCAATATCCTCTACGTCACCACCGGCAACAACTACACCGATCCCGCCACGAGACTCAGCGACGCGTTTGTCGCGATGGACCTGAACTCCGGTAAGATTCTGTGGTCGCACCAGATGACGCCAAAGGACGCGTACACGTCGGCTTGCAGGCTGCCGGATAAGACCAACTGCGCCGAATCGAACGGTCCGGATTTCGACTTCGGGTCGTCACCGATATTAGTGACACTGGCCAATGGAAGACGCGCGCTGGTTGCCGGTCAGAAGTCCGGAGTCGTCTGGGCAGTCGATCCCGATAATCAGGGAGAAGTCTTGTGGCAAACCCGTGTTGCCAAGGGCGGCACGGCGGGCGGCGTCCAATGGGGCTCGGCCGTGGATCAGAACAATGTGTACGTGGCCGTGTCCGACATCGGACGGATCATGCTCACTTACACCACGTCCACCGATGCCGATCCGAAGCAGGGCGGCGGCATGTTCGCGCTGCGCCTGGATAACGGCGAACGCGTCTGGTACACGCCGCCTGAGCCGTGCGGCACTCGCCCGCGATGCAGTCCCGCGCAATCGGCCGCAGTCAGCGCGATCCCGGGAGTGGTGTTTTCAGGATCGGTAGACGGGCACTTGCGGGCGTACGCATCGGCGGGCGGCAAAGTGGTCTGGGATTTTGACACCGCGCAAAACTACGAGACCGTCAATGGCGTTCCCGGACACGGCGGATCGCTCGACGGCCCGGGTGCGGCTATCGGCGACGGAATGTTGTTCGTGAACTCCGGCTATCCCACCGCGGGCGGTCTTCCTGGCAACGTACTTCTGGCGTTTTCGGTAGACGGAAAATAGCCTTTCGGCATACTGCATCCTGCGCAAAAAAGCGCTGAAAACCGTGAAAAACTTGACCTGGCCCGCTCCGTGAATCATAATTTGGAAAGCGCTGTTTCAGGGTCTTCAGGGAGGTCTAAATGCGTTTCTCAGTGCCCGTGGTGTGCTTGTTGACGTGTGTCTCGGCGGTGCTCGCTCAGAGCGACCGCAGTCAGATTACCGGAACGGTTTCCGATCCCGCGGGCGCGGTGGTCGCGAATGCGCCGGTTCAAGCCAAGAACGTAAATACCGGATTGGAATACCAGACGGTAAGCACGACGACGGGAAACTACACACTTAACGAACTGCCGGTCGGCCGGTACGAGATGACAGTCGCCGTTCCCGGCTTCAAGAAATATGTGCGGCAGGGTCTGGATGTACTAGCTGCTCAAACGTATCGTATCGATATTTCCCTCGAAGTCGGCGCGACTTCCGATTCCGTCACAGTGACTGAAAACACTCCCCTGCTTAAAACAGAGAGCGGCGAGCTGGGCCACAGCGTCACTGGCCAAGCCTTGAACTCGCTGCCGGTGCTGGGGATCGGATCGGGATTCGCCGGCAATAGCGGAATCCGATCGGCGCTGGCGGTTACCCAGCTTATTCCGGGATCGACGTACGTTGGCGACAACGTGGTCCGCGTGAACGGCACGCCGGCCAATACTGAAACCGTTCGTGTGGAAGGGCAGGATTCGACCAACTACACATGGCTCGCGGCGGTATCGCAGAATCAGCCGAGCGTGGATTCTATCCAGGAATTCGCGGTGCAGACCAGCAACTTCGCGGCCGAGTATGGCAAGGCCGGCGGCGGCGTGTTCCTGGTGACCATGAAGTCGGGCTCCAACCAGTTCCACGGGACGGCCTACGACTACAACGTCAATGAGATTTACAACGCCAATACTGCGCTGCAAGGCACTGCGCGGCCCCGGGCGCGCCGCAACGATTACGGCTTCACTACCGGCGGTCCGGTGTGGATCCCCAAAGTTTACGACGGCCACAACAAGAGCTTCTTCTTTTTCAACTTCGAGCAGTTTCGCGAAAAAGTCGGGCTGAACACTCCGCTCACGGTTCCCACGGCTGCGTATCGCATCGGCGATTTCTCCACGGCTCTTACCAGCCGCGCGCCGGTTACCGTAAATGGCAGGACCTATCGCGAAGGACAGATTTTCGATCCTCAATCCGGAAATCCGCGGCTGCCGTTCGTCGGCAACATTATCCCGAAGAACCAACTGGATCCGGTGGCGCTGGCGATCCAGGGTATGATTCCGAATCCGCAGGGAGCCAACGCCAGCCAACTGGTCCAGAATTTCACGCCCACGGGACCGTCCGCTCAGGCCGACCGCCTCACCGATATTACGTCGCTGAAGGGCGATCACACGCTCACCGACAAGATGAAGATCTCGGCGTTCTGGTCCTTGACGCGGACACAATCCGGAACTTCCCTGGCACTAGGCGCCGACGGCTTGCCCGATCCGATCTCCCAGGCGCGCGCTAACTACGATTGGGTGAATACGATCCGCATTAACTACGATTACAACGTGACGCCCACGATGCTCCTGCACATCGGCGCAGGCTACGTGGATCAACATGGTCCATCGTCCTTCATATTGCCGCGCAACTCCTTCGATCCGGCTTCGATCGGCTTGACGGGTTTGCCTCAGACGGGAGTCTTTCCGCAGATCAGCGGACTCACGGTTGCCGGTTTAAGCAACGGCGGCATGGCAACGATGGGGCAAGCGACGGCCGGCGGCTCACCCGGCTGCCCCTCCTGCGGCGGCATCCATTCGTGGAGGCCCAGCGGCAACGTCAGCATGACTTGGATTCACAGCAATCACACTTACAAGGCTGGCGCGGAGGCTATCGTCGGCAACTACTCGTACGGTCAACAATCTACCACGCGCGGACTGTTCGCATTCAGCAACCAATCGACTTCCGACTCCGCCTTGTTCGGACAGACGATTCCGGGAAGCGCCGTCATCGGATTCCCGTATGCCAGCTTCTTGTTGGGCGCCGTGAACAGCGCCACGGTGGGCGCACCGACCGATCAGCACATGGGTGAGAAATCGTATGCGCTGTTCCTGCAGGACACCTGGAAAATTACGCGCAAATTCACATTGGACTACGGCCTGCGCTGGGATTACCAGACCTACCTGCGCGAGGGCGCGGGACGCATGCCGAGTTTCTCTCCGACGACACTTAACCCTACCATCGGCCGCCTGGGAGCGACGATCTTCGACGGCTTTCTGCCGGGACGCTGCCAGTGCAATTTTGCATCGAACTATCCGTTCGCGATTGGTCCGCGGTTAGGCGCAGCCTATCAGATCACGTCCAAGACGGTTTTCCGCGCGGGAATCGGATTGGTATACGCCAAGACGGCTGCGTATGACAACCTCACCATCATCGGCAACGATCAAAGCCTCACGGGCCCCGGCCAATTTATACCAGCGCTCTACCTGAAGAACGGCGTGACAGTTCCGACCACGTGGCCGAATCTGGATCCGGGACAGTTCCCGACCCCGGGCACAGTGAGTGCCCCAGCCAACTACGCCAACATCGATCCGAACGCCGGCCGGCCCGCCCGCCAGCTTCAGTGGAGCATCGGGCTGCAACGGGAAATTCACAAGGATCTGGTGGTGGAAGCCACGTATGTGGGCAACCGCGGAGCCTGGTGGCTGGCGCCCAACATGGTCGCCTATAACGCGATCACCCCGCAGTTGCTGGCCAGTTACGGCCTGGACATCAACAACGCCGCAGATCGCACCTTGCTGCAATCCAACATTCTGAGCCCGGCAGTGATCGCGAAAGGGTTCAAGCTTCCCTACGCCACGTTCCCGACCGCACAGACGCTGGATCAGGCGCTGCGACCCTTCCCGCAGTTCGGAAGCATTGGCGGCATGTACTCCCCGCTGGGCGACACCTGGTACAACTCTCTTCAGGTCAAGGCCACCAAGCGCGTTTCCCACGGCCTGGATGCCAGCTACAGCTTCACTTGGCAGAAATCGGAAACCATCGGCGCGGAGGCGTCCGGACTAATCGTCTCGGGCGGCCAGCCGGTCCAGACGAATGACATTTTCAACCGCCAGAACAATAAGTATCTATCCGGATTCGATCAGCCGTTGGTAAGCCAGATCGCGATCAACTATCAAGTACCCAAGTGGAGAGAAGGTAAGAATTTCGCCGGGAAAGCCCTCTCGTGGCTGCAACGCGACTGGACCCTGGGAACATTTCTCAGCTATCGGAGTGGAACGCCAATCCGCGTCCCCGCCGCGAATTCGGGACTGAACAACTTCCTGCAGCAAGGCGCCAGCTTCGCCAATCGAGTTCCAGGCCAGCCCTTGTTCCTGGCCGACCTGAATTGCCACTGCTTCGATCCGTCGAAGACCATCGTGCTGAATCCGAAGGCCTGGGCCGATCCGGCAGCCGGGCAATGGGGAACATCGGCGGCGTACTACGGCGACTATCGTTTCCAGCGGCGTCCGGCTGAGAATTTCAATATCGGCAGGACCTTCCGGTTCACTGAAAAAGTGTCGTTGAACGTCCGGGCGGAGTTCAACAATATGTTCAACCGTCTGGAAATGCCGAATCCGAGCTCGACCAACGCGACGACTGCGACGCAGACGGATACGCTGGGCCGCTACACTGCCGGCTTCGGGTTCATCAATACGACCGGCGGAACGGCGAGCCTGCCTCGGCAGGGTCAACTGATCGGACGAATTACGTTTTAATCCTTAACGCACGAAACGGAGCGGGGCGCGAGGACGATTTCGTTTTCGGAATCGAATGGGCCCCGCCCTTTTTGCCTCCTTGCGCTTCTCGTAACAGGGTGCCCGAACGCAGACATCGAGCACGTGTTAAATTGGGCGGCGGGTATACAGTAAGGCGAAGGAGACAGATTATGACGCGTACTCGATTGCTGCGAAGTCTGTTGATGGCAGCCTCAGCGGCTTCCATCTTTGGAGCATTCGGCTTGGTGAGCGCCGCCGAACCCGATCCCAAGGCGTTGAAATACACACTGCCGGAAAACCTCAAGTGGACCGCCAGTCCCTCCGGCAATTCGACCGCAGTGCTGTATGGCGATCCGTCGAAGCCCGGTCTGTACATTGTGCTCACCAAGTGGACGGCCGGCCACATGAGCATGCCGCATTCCCACCCCAATGACCGGCTCATCACGGTGATCTCGGGAACGTGGTGGGTAGGAACCGGCCCGAACTACGATCCGGCCAGCACCAAAGCCATTCCGGCGGGCAGCTTCGTGACACACTTCGCCAAGCAGCTCCACTATGACGGAGCCAAGGACGGCGACTGCCTGTTGCAGATCGTCGGTATGGGACCGGAACGATGACGCCGGAGGGCAAAGCAGCGATCTAGCGAACGGGAAATTTCCAGTCCTCGGGATTCGCGGGCGGCTTGAACTCATCCGTGCTGAAGATCCGGAGCTTGTTGTCGTCGGGCGCGGCGATTTCGAGGATTAACGCAACCTGCAGACGAGGACCCTGGAAGTATTGCACGCGGATGTTGTGGATGCCGCCGCTTAGCTCCACGCTGCCCGATTTGGTATCGATTGCGTGGATGCCGTCGTTATCAATCACCATTCGATCGTCGATAAACAGGCGTGAGCCGTCGTCGGACGTCAGCGCAAAGCGGTAAAGACCGGGCTTCTCGATCCAGAACCGGCCGGAGTAGTCGATGGCAAACCACTCTTCGCGCTTCGTCACGCCAGGAAAGCCTTCGGTAAAATCGCGGAGGGGAATGTTCAGCTTCGATACGTAGATCTTTCCCTGCGGCTTGATCCGCGACAGATCGGGAATCACTTTCGCGCGCTTGGAGATGTGGTAAATGACGCCTTCGAGCCCGCCAGGGACAACTACGGTGGTCCCGAAACTTACAGGCTGATCTTGTCCCGGAGCCAGCATTGCGCTGGCCAGAATGTAGAGCAGTCCTCGCTGGACCATTCTAAGCATGACGCACCGCTTCCATCGGATCGATGGTGATCCAGGATCTGGCACAGATGTACGCGACCAAGGCCGATATCGCCAGCATCGCAAGGGTTACTGGAACAAGCACGGTCCATTCGATGGCGCTCACTCCGTAAAATAGCGAGCGAAGCAGCATAGTAGCTGTCATGCCGAGCACGATACCGATGGCCGTGCCCGCCCCAGTAATCAACAGCGTCTGGCGCAGAACCATTTCCAGCAGTTGAGCCGGCCGCGCTCCCAGGGCGACGCGAATACCGAGTTCTTTTTTTCGCTCGCTGACGGAGTAAGAAATCGCGCCGAACAGCCCTACTACCGCGAGCAGAATTCCCAGCGCGCTCAGGCCCGTCACCGCATATGCGGTAAGCCGCTCCTCCAGAAGACTGAAACTCGTCCAAGAGTCAAACGTCACCGGACGGAACGGGAGCAAGACGCCCAGACCGTGCACGGCCTGACTGAGCGGGTCGATCCATAGACTGGGGTCGCCTTTGGTTCTTGCGATCACGACAACCGTTTGCCGATAATGCGGGCTGAGAGCAATATACATCACAGCATGCGGGGGCTCGTCGAAACTCGTGTACTTGCCGTCGGCGGTCACGCCGATCACGGTTGCCTTCTGCGGAGGGTCGCCGGTGAGAACCGTTTTGCCCAGTGGATCTTGTC
>Ga0207674_10008775_pt1 | contig 11642 bp, 10 predicted proteins | sample KBSCornC72_FD_184303 | JGI IMG/M metagenome (GOLD analysis project Ga0207674, IMG submission 184303) | Corn rhizosphere microbial communities from Kellogg Biological Station, Michigan, USA - KBS Corn C7-2 (SPAdes) (version 2) | ecosystem: Host-associated > Plants > Roots > Rhizosphere > Soil ... | reverse complement strand
CTGTTCGCCGCAGGCGGCGTGCGGCGCTTGCACGGTCGATTTGAGCGGCAAGGCGGTGCTCGCCTGCATCACGCCGATGAGCAAAATCGACGGCCAAACGGTGACCACGACGGAGGGCATCGGCAATCTGGCGAACGACCTCCAGCCCTTCAGGCAATTCAATAAACTGGCCCTGTTCCTGAAGCTTTTTGATGTATTCCCGCAGCGTGCCGCCGGGGATGTACTCCATGACAATGAACAACTGGCCTTCGACGTTGTCCACCGCGTAAACATCAACAATATTGGGATGATCGAGCACTGCGTCCAGGAGCCGTGTCTCGATCTCGCGTCCGGTGTGGTCGCGCGCGTGCACGATACGGTGGCGCGAGTGCCCGCCTTCGAGCCCGAGTGCCAGCGCTCCGTGATCGGTGGTGAACGCGACCCCGAGCTCGACGAGCTCGCGGATGCGCGAAGGCCCCTCGCGCACCACCATCTCCACGATGTCGCGGTGGCAGAGCCCGGCGCCCGCCGCCAGCGTGTCCTGGATGTGCAGACCCGGATCGTCGTCGAGACCCATCACGGCCGCCACGCCGCCCTGGGCATAGTTGGTATTGGAGTCGGTCAGCTCCTTCTTGGTGACAAGCGCCACGCGCCCCGCCCCGGCGAGGTTGAGCGCCAGGGAAAGGCCCGCCACTCCGGAGCCGATAATGAGAAAGTCAGATTGGATCACGCGGCGAAGATTGCGTTACGTGGTAGGCAGACAACACCGCCGGGCGGCACTTTTGGCCATGCTATGAACGGCGGGTCCGGATTGCAACAACGAACCCCGGTCGGACGCAGTTTGCATGTGATCACACGGCCCGGTCCGCCACTCGCCCCGGAAAGCCCCCACAACGCCCCGCTAACCGCTTCGGGCCGCACGTTTTGCGACTCCGGGCCGGATACGACCACTGGCACGCCGATTGCGAATGCACGGCCGGACGAGTGTTGGGAAACCTCGTCCCACAAAGACAGATTCATTTCAGGAGGTAGGGTTCCATGTTGAAGCAGGGCATTATTCTGGTACTTCTCGCGATCGCGGCCATGTTCGCCGTCGGTTGCGATGACAACGCGGCGACTGACGGCATGGCCGTATTCGGCGTGTCCGATATCAACGGTTCTACCGGCGATCCCATCGTGGCTGCCAGCGCTTCCGCGGTTCCGATGACGTTCCGCTGGCGCCCCTATTTCGATCCCAACGCGGCGATCGTCGAAGCGGCTCCGCACGGCGACTACGTGATCGATCACTACCGCGTGGTGTTCAGCGCGAACACGTCCGGCGCCACGCTGCCGGGTCCGCGTGAGGAATCGTGTTCCATCCTGGTTCCGGTGTATGAGCTGGTCACCGCCGGCATCGTGGTGGTTACACCCACCGAGGCGACGTCGAACTCGGCGGGAACGCTGCTCAACGCGAATATCGAATTCACCGCCCACGAATTGGGCACGGAAAAAGAAGCCACGTTCAACATCACCGTCACGGTTCATTTCTAGTAGTCGTTCACTACCTTCCGAAATGGCGAAGCGCCGCGAGACATCTCGCGGCGCTTCTTTTTTTCAGACCAGCAGCTGGAACTCCGTGAGAGACACATCGAGGCGTGCGATCCACACCGGCAAGGGCATCTCGAAATGCCGGAGCTTCACCCAGTCCTTCTCCGTCGTCACGATGGCGGAGGCATTCGCCTCGCGCGCACTGGCCACGATGCGCTCGATGTCCCGCGCCTCGTAGCGATGATGATCCCGGAATACATAGTGTGCCGCAACCTGCGCGCCCGCGTTGACGAGCGATTGCTGGAAGGCGTCCGGACGCGCAATCGCGGACACGGCCTGGAACACGGCGTCCGCACGTCCTTCGTCCCCGGCAGGTGTCGTCAACACGACGCGACGCGCCATTCCCGACACCAGCACTCCGGGCCGGAGAAAGAGCTCGATCTGCGCCCGTGCAGCCGTCACGGCGGCGGGAGTCGCGGCGCCGTTGAAGATGATCTGATCCGCGCGCGAAAGCGCGCTCGGGAGCTCGCGCAGGCGCCCGGCCGGCAGGAGTTGCCCGCCATCCAGCGGACGCTCAGCATCGAGCAATACGATGTCTGAATGCCGGGGTATGCGCCAGCTCTGGAACCCGTCGTCCAACACGATGAGATCCGCGCCGCACTCTGTCGCCGTCCGCACCGCCCGCACCTTGTCGCGACAGAAAAACGCGCTCACCAGCGGAACGCGTTCGCATACCATTGCGCCCTCATCGCCCACCGCTCGAGCCAGGCGTTCGTTGGTTCGCGCGATTACGCGAAGCCCGGCCATCGACGCCGGCAACACGTTCTGCGCCAGCACGCATGTCACCGCCGTCTTCGAGACATGGACACCGCCGTATCCGCGACTCACATAAGCGCAGGACTTCCCCTGCGCCGACATGCGTGCCAGGATCCACATCGCCAGCGGCGTTTTGCCGTTACCGCCGGCCTCGAGGTTGCCGATGGAGGTAATGTGCGGATGTTCGAATGTTGGCTCGCCCACCATGGCGGCGTCGCGGTGGAGGGAGACACCAAGGGCGTAGAGAAACGACAACGGTGTCAGCACGTTCACGCTCTGTCTCCGTGCGCCGAACGGTCGGCCTCCGTGGTGATGCGGGTGAGCTCGCGCTCGAGATCGAGGCGGCGCGCCTCCACCTGCGCGCGATCAGCATCCGCGGAAACGATCATGGGCTCGCCGTAGCGCACCACCACGCGGGCGAAGGGATGCGGAAGCTCAAAGGCGTCCCACGAGTTGAACGTCCGGTGGCGCTGCGATGCGCTGGTGAGAGGAATAATGACGGCGCCGGTCTGTCGCGCGACCTCGATCGCGCCCGACTTCACCACGCCGCGCGGACCGCGCGGTCCGTCCACGGTGAGCCCGACATCGAAGCCAGCCCGCACTTTTTGGGATAGCTCGCGGAGCGCGCGCATTCCGCCCCGCGTGCTCGACCCGCGCACGTGGCCGTAGCCGAGCCGGCGGATGGTCTGCCCCAGCATCTCGCCGTCCGCGTGCTCACTGGCCAGCACATGAATGCGCTCGTTCTTGTGCGCGAGAAGAAGCGGCAGCAGACGGCCGTGCCAGAAACTGAATATGAGCTGCGGGCCCATGCCGCGCGCGCGTTCCAACAGCTCGGGATTTTCGGTGCGAACGCGCCACGTGGCGCCGAGGGTGCGAATGACGACCGCGCCCGTGTTCGCCACCAGCCAGATGGGGGGCTTCATACCAGCAGCTCACCCGCCATGGCGGCCACGCGCTCGCTGCCTCCGCCCTGTGCGAGCTGCTCGCGCAGGCCGCGAAAGCGCGCGATGGTTTGCGCGCGCCGCGCGCCGTCGGTGAGCAACGCATGCACGGCATCCGCGAGTGCTGCCGGCGTGGCCTCGTGTTGCACGAGCTCGGGTGCCACGCGCTCGCCCAAAAGCACGTTCACCAGCCCGACGTCCGGAATCTTGATCAGGCGTTTCGCGAGCGCATAGTTGAGCCGTCCGGTGCGATAGGCGATGACAAGCGGTGTCTCCAGCAAGGCCGATTCCAGCGTCGCGGTGCCGGATGCGACCAGGGCAAGACGGGCGCGCGCGAGCGCGCCCACGGCTCCATCAACGAGCGTCACATCGAGTCCGGACCGTCCCACGATGGCGTCGTAGAGGTCCCGATTCACAACCGGGCTGCGGCTCACCGTGACCGGAAGGCCGCGGTGACGTTCGCGCAGGTGTCGCGCGGCCTCGAGAAAAATCGGAAGCAGCGACGTCACTTCGCCGGTTCGACTGCCGGGCAGAAGTGCGATTCCGTCGCGCTCGCGCTCATCGACAGGCGCGGGAAGCTCGTGGTCGGTGATGAAGGGATGGCCGATGAATTCCACGTTCATGCCGGCCTCGCGATAGATCCTGGTTTCGAACGGGAGCACGACCGCCACGCTGTCGACGGTGCGGCGCATGCGCTCGACGCGCCGCGCACCCCAGGCCCACACCTGCGGCGCAATATAATAGAGCACGCGCTTGCCGCGCTCGTGCGCGTAGTCGCACAGCCGCAGGTTCAGTCCCGGGTAGTCGACCGCAATGAAAAGATCGGCATCATCGATGAGCGCGCGCAGATTCTTTTCCAGACGGTGGAAGCGCGGAAGACTGGCCAGAATTCCCGTGAAACCGATGACCGCGTAATCGCGATACTGGAAGCGAACGTCCATGCCCGCTTCGGCGCAGAGTGCCCCCGCCATTCCGGTAATGTGCGCGCCGGGAAGATGTCTGTATAGAGCGGACACCACGTGGGCGGCGTGCATGTCGCCCGAGAGCTCGCCGGCGCACAGGACAATGCGGGAGGCCACGACTCAGGCCCGCGCTTCGCCGACCCGCTCCAGAATGAGCGCCGCCAGACGAACCGCGTCGAGACCGTCCTCGCCGCTGACGGCCGGCGGTGTGCGATCGGCCACCGATTTGCAGAACGCTGCCAGCTCTTTCACGAGCGGCTCGCCGCCGTCGCCCCGCATCTGCTGCACCGAAATGATGTCAGTCATCGACACGCTCCCGGCGCCGCCGCGTTTCACGTCCGCAATGCGGTCGGCAAACCCGTCGGCCTTGCGGTAGTGCGTGGCGCTCCCGGTGAGAAGATCGATGGAGAAATAACCGCGGTCGGAGAAGACGCGTACTTTGCGCATGGGTGAGGCCGTCACGCGGCTGGCGGTGACGTTCGCCACACATCCGTCCGCATACTCGAGACGCGCGTTGACGATGTCGGGAGCATGGGTGAGAAGCGCGGCACCGCTCGCGCGCACGTCCACCGGCTCCGCACCCACCAGAAGACCCAGGAGGTCGAGGTCGTGGATCATCAGATCCATGACCACGGAGACATCGGCGCCGCGCAGATTGAAGGGCGCGAGACGATGCACTTCGATGAAGAGCGGACGCCCGATGGAAGGAAGCGCGGCCTGCACGGCGGAATTGAAGCGCTCGATGTGACCGACCTGGATCACCCGCGCGCGTTCACGCGCGCGCGTCACGATGCGCTCCGCGTCTGCAACCGACGACGCGAGCGGCTTCTCCACGAAAACATCCAGCCCGCGATCAAGCGCGGCGAGAGCAACCTCCGCGTGGGCGGAGGTTGTCGTCACCACGCTTACCGCTTCGACCTGCGAGAACAGCGCGTCGAGTGAATCGAACGCGGTGGCGCCGAACTCGGCCGCCGCTTCCTGTGCGCGTGTCGCGTCCGCGTCCTGGCAACCCACGAAATCGACGCCGGGAAGCGAGCGCAGCACGCGCACGTGGGCCCGTCCCAACCGCCCCGTCCCCACCACTCCGATGCGCAGTCCCACGAGCTACTTGGTGATGCCCCGCTCGCAGTGCCGCAGGAACTCCGCCATCTCGGCCGCCTCGGCGCTGTCCCAGTCGTCACCGTCGAGCGTCTCCAGCACCTGCGAGACGTTCATCTCGCCGCGATAGAGCAGCTTGTAGATGCGCTTGATCAGCGCGCGGCTCTCGGCGGAAAAGCCGCGCCGCTCGAGCCCGATGGAGTTGATGCCGTAGATCTGCGGCGGATTGCCGGCCACCTTGATATAGGGAGGCACGTCGCGCTCGATGCGGCTCCCACCGCCGATGAACGCGTACTTGCCGATGCGCACGAACTGGTGCACCGGCGTGAGCCCGCCCACGGTGGCGAAGTTGTCGATGTGCACGTGTCCGGCGAGGTTCACCGCGTTGGCCAGAATCACTTCATCGCCCACCGAGCAGTTGTGCGCCACATGGACATACGCCATCAACAGGCAGCGGCTGCCGACGCTCGTGGTCTCGCCTTCGCCGGTGGCGAGGTTCAACGTCGTGAACTCGCGGAACACATTGTCGTCGCCGATGGTGAGATAGGTGGTCTCACCGTGGTACTTGAGATCCTGCGGAGCCGTGCCGACGCTGGCGCCGTGGAAGAAGCGGTTGCGCTTCCCCACCTTCGTGGCGCCTTCGATAAGCACATTGGTTCCGATCTCGCACTCATCACCGATCTCGACGTTTTCGCCGATCACGGTGTACGGACCGATCTTCACGCCTTCCCCGATGCGTGCCCAGGGATGGATCACCGCGGTCGGGTGAATCTCGGTCTTTTTCAGGACATGGGATTTCATCGCGCCCCTTTCGCGCGGGGCGCCAACCGGCGTTACAGCGACCACGATCCACAGCCTCTCCTTGTGCGGGGGCCGCGCATCGCGCGTTCGCGTTTCGCCGTTAGCGCTCCACGATTACCGACGACAGCTCGGCTTCTGCGGCGAGCACGCCGTCGACGTACGCTTTGCCTTCCATCGTGCACATCCCCCGGCGCAGACTCTTCATTTCGAGCTCGAAACGCAGCTGGTCTCCGGGCAGCACGGGCCGCCGGAATTTCGCTTTGTCCACGCGGGTGAAATACACGAGGTACTTCTTCGGATCATCTACTGTATTGAGCAGCATCACGCCGCCGGTCTGGGCCATCGCTTCGATGATCAGCACGGCGGGCATGATGGGATGCCCCGGGAAATGCCCTGTGAAAAACGGTTCGTTGATGGTGACGTTCTTGATGCCGACGACGCGCTTGCGGTCCTCGAGCTCGAGAATGCGGTCCACCAACAAGAATGGATAGCGGTGCGGCATGATCTCCTGGATCAGGCCGATGTCCCAGATACCGGGCGCCGCGGACGCGGAAGAGCGCTTCTTCTGCTGGTGCAGCTCATGGAGCTTGCGCACGAAGCGCACGTTGGCGGCATGGCCCGACTTGATGGCGTGCACGTGGCCGCGAATGGGCGCCCCCAGGAGCGACAGGTCGCCGACCAGATCGAGGATCTTGTGGCGCACGCATTCGTCGGGAAAACGCAGATGCTCTTCGTTCATGACACCGTCGCGCGTGAACACGAGCGCGTTCTTGAGACTTCCGCCCTTGATCAGCCCCATGCCGCGCAGCCGTTCGACGTCGTCGTACATGACGAAGGTGCGCGCGGGCGCGATCTCCTTCTCGAACACAGCGGGTGAGATCGAGAAGCTGGCGTACTGCGTGCCGATCTGCGGATTGTCGTATTGAATGGTGAAGCTCACGCGAAAATCATCCGCCGGCACGGCGTTGATCTCGATGCCGTTCTCCTTCATGGTCACGGCGCGATCGATGGTGAGCACGTCGGCGGGCGAACCCTGCGCGACGATGCCTGCCTTGTCCAGGTCGGCGGCGTACGCCGCGTACGTCCCGCTGGGCGGCTCGGGCGGCTCGTTGGCGTCCATCTCGATCACGAGGTTGTCGATGCCGAGGCCGTAACAGGCGGCGAGGATGTGCTCGACGGTGTGGATCTCCACGTCACCGTTCGAGATGGTGGTATTGCGATAGGTCGAAACCGACTCCGGGATGCTCGTCACGTTGGCCGGAATCTCCACCGCGGGCGAGCGGTCCACGCGCACGAACTTGATCCCGGCGCCGGACGGCGCGGGCTTGATGCGCATGGTCACCAGGTTGCCTGTGTGCAGGCCCTGGCCCTGGATGACCACTTCCTCAGCGATCGTTCTCTGCTGACGAACCAACTTCGCCTCCTTCCTGGCGCAAACCGAGACGGCGTTCGATGTCTTTCACGCGCTTGAACAGCTCCGGGAGCAGAGCGAAATACGCGTAGAGCTTCCGGGCCGCGGAATGCTCCCGGGCCGGGTAACCGGACACCATGGTATCCGCTGGGACCGATTTCGTCACGCCGGACTGTCCGCCCACCATAACCCGGTCTCCGATCGTCAGATGGCCTCCCACGCCGGCCTGTCCCCCCATGCTCACGCTGCTTCCGACCTCGGTGCTGCCCGAGATCCCGACCTGGGCCGCGAGGGCGCTGTTCTCGCCGATCACGACGTTGTGCGCGACCTGCACCAGGTTGTCGATCTTGGTGCCGCGCTTGATGCGCGTCTCGCCGGTGGTGGCGCGGTCGACGCAGCTGTTGGCGCCGATTTCGACATCGTCCTCGATCACCACGCATCCAACCTGCGGTACCTTGTGGTACACGGCGCCCTGGCGCGCGTAGCCGAAGCCGTCGGAGCCGATCACAACTCCCGGCTGCAGGATCACGCGATCACCCAGGCTGCACTCTTCGCGAATGGTGACGTGGCTGTAGATGAGACAGCTTGCGCCGAGTTGCGCGCGCTCGCCGACGAACACATTGCTCACGAGCGTGGTTCCGTCACCAATTACGACGCCCGCCGATATGTGGCAGAATGGCCCGATGCTCACTCCGGTGCCAAGCCTCGCGCTTGCGTCGACGACTGCCTGCGGATGAATTCCGCGCGCGTAGCGCGCAGCTTGATCGCCCGCGAACAGATTGAGCACCTGGAAGTACGCGAAGTACGGATTGTCGGTGCGAATGAGGGGAAGGGTCGCATTCAAGCCCGGCGCGGCCAAGAGGGCCGATGCGCGCGTGGCGGCGACGAACTCTTCGTATTTCGAATTGGCGACGAAGGTGATCTCGCCCGGCTGCGCTTCGCGAATGCCGGCCACACCGTGGATGACGAGCTCCGCGTCGCCCTCGAGGCGGCCGCCGACGAGTGCGGCCAGCTCTCCCAGCTTGTAGCTCCGCCCACCCACTGTTGCTCCCATCCGGGCCCAGGGCCCGGGTTATTGTCCGCCCGAACGGAGCGACGCCAGCACGACCTCGGTGAGATCGAGCGACTTGTCCGCGTACACGATGTTCGCGTTGGCGACGTCGAACACCATGGTGAGTCCCTTTTCCTTGGCGATCTTTTCGACAAGCTTGTTGATCTTGTCGACGATGGGCTGCGTGAGCTCTTTGTTGCGCTTGGCGGCGAGACCGGTGTCACCAAAGGTCTCTTCCATGAACTTCTTGTACTCGTCCATCTTGCGCTGGAACTCGAGCCGGCGCTCCGCCTTCTTCTCCTCGGAGAGCATCGGGCTTTGTGCGTTGAGCTCGTCGCCCATCTTGGCGAGGTCCGCTTCGTAGCGCTGCTTCTGCTGTTCCCACTGCGCCACATCGCTGCGATAGAGACGCTCCGCGTCCTGCGTCTCCTTGTTCTCCGCGAAAATTTTGATCGAGTCAATGTACCCGATCTTCAAGGTCTGGGCAAGCGATGGCCCGGCCATCACCGCCAGCAGAGTGGCTGCCAGTAACACCGGGGCAAACAGTCTGTTCATCATCGAGTTTCTCCTTTTTTCGTCGTGTTCACACAGCAATAAATCAGAATCCGGATCCGAACGTAATGTGCGGCTCCCAGCGTCCGCCACCGAAGCGGTCGAATCCGTACGCATAGTCAAATCCGAGCAGCCCGATCATGGGCAGCTCGATCACGACGCCCAGGCCCGCGCCACGATAGCCATCGCCGAAATCGGCGGCCGCGAAGCTGTTCCACGTGTTGCCGAAATCGAAGAACGTGTGCATGTACACGCTCGGCGGCACCAGCGGCCATTCCACCTGGGCGATTGTAATACCATAGAAGCGTCCGCCGGTAAAAACATCGTTGCCCCGCGGAACCACTTCGTAGAAGTCGTAGCCGCGCAGTCCGAAGCGGCGGTTGCCGCCCAGGCGGAAGCGCTCGTAGTCGGGAAGCTCCTTGCCGCCGTAGCCGTCGACCTTGCCCAGCGTCTGGTCGAGCATGAGCACGAACTTCCACGCCAGCGACTGGTACCAGGCGAACTCGCCTTCATATCGCTGCACCCCCACGTCGCCACCGAGCCAGAAGCCGGTCCAGCGCGCGTTGAGCGTGGTGCGCGTACCCGTGGTGGGATGGAACGGACTGTCTGTCGAGTTGCGCAGCATGGTGAGGCCGATCGAGCTCGTCGTCTGCGGCCAGACCTGTGTGCGCAGCGATCCCTGGTAGTTGTCGGCGAAATTTGCGAGCTCCACTTCCTCCAGGCTGTAACGCACCGACGCACTCGTGTAATCGAGCCACGGGAACGGACGTCCCACGCGCACCGAGAAGCCGGTGCGGCGGTCGGAGTAGAACTGCTGCGATACGCGGTCCTGGTTGGCGGCATACACCTGCAGGCCCAGCTCGGTGGGCGTTCCCATGAACCACGGATTGGTGAACTGCAGATTGATGTCCTGGCGCGAGCGCGAGAACTCCCAGTTCACGCCCACGCGGTATGCCCGTCCGAGAAAATTCGGCTCGGTCAGGCCGATGAAACCGCTCACGCGGTTGAGCTGCGAGAAACCGGCGCCGACGCGGAACTGTCCCGCCGATTTTTCCTGCACCTTGAGATTGAGATCGATATCTCCCTGCTCGCCCACCTGATTGACGCTCACCTCGGGCGGCCCCGCAAAGAAGCCGAGATTGAACACTTCACGCAGCGATCGCCGCAGACGCGTGCTCGCGAACACATCGCCCGGATACAGGACCAGCTGGCGGCGGATCACTTCCTCCCACGTCTTGGTGTTGCCGCTGATGTTGATCTCGTGCACGTGCGCGAGATTGCCGGGCTCGAACTCGAAGGTGAGATCGATGACGTCGCCCGTTATCTTCTTCACCGGCGTCACCGTCGCATAGATGTAGCCGCGATCACCGTAGAGATTGGCCAGGTCGAACTGGATCTTGGAGAGCATGATGTCGTTGAAGGGCTGGCCCTTTTTGAGCGTCACGCGCTGCGCAACGGTGGTGTCGGGAAACAGCGTGTTCCCCTTCCAGTCGATCTTGCCCACGAAGTACTGCCTGCCCTCGACAAGCGTGAGATAGATGTCGAGCCCCTTGCCGTCGGGCGTGAACTCGAGCTCGGGCTCGTTCATGGTGACGTCGAGATAGCCTTCGCTCTTGTACAACTGGATGATGCGCTCGCGGTCCTCGGCCAGATCCTTGGGATTGAAATCGCCGCCGCGCAGCCAGTTGTCGGTCTTGGTCTTCATCGAATGCCGGAGCACTTCGGTGTTGAGCAGCTGGTTGCCGATGAAGTCGACGTGCTTGACGTGGACCTTGGCGCCTTCTTTGATCCGGTAAACCAGGGTCTGCTCTTTCGACTTCGGCTCCGCCATCACCGTGTCGGTTACGGCCGCGCGGTAGTAACCCTTCTCGCGGTAGATCTCCTGAATCGCTTCCTTGTCGCGCGCGGTGAGCGACGGGCGCACGAACGTGCCCTTGGTCACCTTGATGGCCTTGGTGAGGTCGTCTTCGCTCACGTGATCGTTGTCGTCGAACCGCACACCGTCGATGCGCGGATATTCGACCACCTGGATGACGACGTTGACCGAGTCGGATGCGGTGCCGTCGGTGCGCAGCGCGCGCACGTCGCGAAACTGGTGGGTCTCGTACAGGCGCTTCACGCCGGGCCGGATGCGCTCCGGGTCGTAGCCCTCGCCCGGCTTCACCCCGAGGATGCGGACGATCTGCGACCGGGAGACCTTCCGGTTGCCCTTGACCTCGATTTTCTGAATAAACGCGGTAGGCCGGCCGGCAGCGGATGCACCGGCGGCAAAAGCCGCCACCAGGAGCACGGCCACGAGACCTAATGCCTTAAATTTCATGAAGCTACAACGTTGGATCAAAACCGCAGCATGGTACCATGCGGCACAGGGGAGATAGAAACAAAAAGCAAGATACCCCCGGCGTTAGCCAGGGGTATCTTATTCAAAAATCGCCTTCTGGGTTCCCGGCCGCTAGGGCTGGGCGCCGTCCGGCTGGGTCTGGGTGGTCACCTCGAAGGAGAGG
>Ga0207674_10008774_pt1 | contig 11643 bp, 10 predicted proteins | sample KBSCornC72_FD_184303 | JGI IMG/M metagenome (GOLD analysis project Ga0207674, IMG submission 184303) | Corn rhizosphere microbial communities from Kellogg Biological Station, Michigan, USA - KBS Corn C7-2 (SPAdes) (version 2) | ecosystem: Host-associated > Plants > Roots > Rhizosphere > Soil ... | reverse complement strand
CGAAGTCCCGTTCGACGTGCTGCTCGTGTTCGCGACGAACCGCACTCCGTCTTCGCTGGTGGATGAGGCGTTCCTAAGGCGCATCCAGTACAAGATCGAGATCAAGCCGCCGACGCCTGAGGAATTCTCCGAGATCCTCCGTCGCGTCTGCGAGAACCAGAGGATCACCTTCTATCCGAAGGCGGCGGAGTGGATCGCGAAGTACTGCCTCGAGCGGAACATCTCACTGCGCTCGTGCCACCCGCGTGACCTCATGCAGCACCTCGGGGCAGCGGCGCGCTTCCTCGGGAAGCCGTCGGAGCTCACGCCGGAGCTGGTGCAGCTCGCCTGCGAGACCTACTTCGTAGCGATCTAGTTCCGCAGGCTAAGCGTGCTGCTCGTGCCAGCGATGCACGCCGCTCGCGAGACGACCGAGCGCGAGGGCTCCGAGCAGTAGCGCGATGTCGCGCAGAGCGACGTCGTAATGCGTGCCGAGCATGAATGAGTTGACGACGATCAGACCGAACCAGCCGGCGACCCAGTAGGACGCACGACGCGGGACGAACGCGAGCCAGATCCCCAGCGCGATCTCAACGATGCCAACACCCCAGAGGAACAGCTCAGGCGCCAAACCCAGCGTGCGCGGGATCGCTGGCGCGAGGTACTGGTGCCAGTCGACCATCGCGCTCAGGAACTTGTCCGCGCCTGCGAGGATCAGCGCGATCGTGAACGCGTTGCGCAGAAGCAGGTACGCCTGATAGGCCGGGTCAGCAAGGTCCGCGGTGACGGTCATCTCGACCACATCGCGGGTCCGTGGCGGGGCGTCGCGTCGAACGGCATCCATCTGCACAGCGCTACTGGCACGACCGATGCCACGAACGCACTGCGCCCTATCCTGACCGCGTGAGCGCGAGCGAACGACTGACCGATCTGCGCCAGCGTGCCGTTGTTGGCGGCGGCGAAGCGCGGATCCAACAGCAACACGCGAAGGGCAAGCTCACCGCGCGCGAGCGCGTCGACCTGCTACTCGACGAGGGATCGTTCACCGAGCTCGACGCCTTCGTGATGGCGCGACCCACCGAGCTCATCCCCGACGACGAGCGCGTGATGGGTGACGGTGTCGTAACGGGGTTCGGCCACGTCGACGGTCGGCTCGTGTACGTCTTCTCGCAGGACTTCACGGTGTTTGGCGGCTCTCTGGCGGAAGCGCACGCGGCGAAGATCTGCAAGGTCATGGATCTGGCCGTGCGCAATGGAGCGCCGGTCATCGGACTCAACGATTCCGGCGGCGCGCGCATCCAGGAGGGCGTCGTGTCACTTGGTGGTTATGCCGACATCTTCCTGCGTAACGTGCTCGCGTCCGGCGTCGTGCCTCAGCTTTCGGCGATCCTCGGTCCCTGCGCCGGCGGCGCGGTGTACTCGCCGGCGATCACCGACTTCATCGCGATGGTGCGCGACACGTCGTACATGTTCGTGACCGGGCCGAATGTCGTGAAGACCGTGACGCACGAGGACGTATCGCTCGAACAGCTCGGCGGAGCGGACGTCCACGCGCGACGCTCGGGCGTCGCGCACTTCGAGGCCGACGACGAGATCTCCTGCCTGCAGCTGCTTCGGCGTCTTGTCGGATATTTACCGTCGAACAATCTCGATCCCGCGCCGGTCGTCCCGACGGATGACCCGATCGATCGCCAGGACCGGGAGCTCGACGCGCTCGTGCCCGAGGCTGCCAACAAGCCGTATGACATGAAGGAAGCGATCCGCCGGATCTGCGACGACGGCGAGTTCCTCGAGGTGCACGAGGGCTGGGCGCGCAACATCATCTGCGCTTTCGCGCGACTCGACGGCCGCAGCATCGGCGCCGTCGCCCAGCAACCGATGGTCCTCGCCGGCGTCCTCGACATCGACGCGTCGATCAAGGCCGCGCGCTTCGTCCGGTTCTGCGACGCCTTCAATATCCCTCTCGTGACCTTCGTCGACGTGCCGGGCTTTCTCCCGGGTACCGCGCAGGAGCACGGCGGCATCATCCGCAACGGTGCCAAGCTTCTCTACGCATACGCGGAAGCGACCGTCCCGAAGCTCACCGTGATCACGCGCAAGGCCTATGGCGGCGCATACGACGTCATGTCGAGCAAACACATCCGTGGCGACTACAACGTCGCGTGGCCAAGCGCGGAGATCGCGGTCATGGGTCCCGAAGGCGCTGTGAACATCGTGTACCGCGAGGAGCTCGAGGGCGCCAAGGATCCGGAAGCGAAGCGGAAGGAGCTCGTCGCGCGTTACGTCGAGCGTTTCGCGAACCCGTATGTCGCGGCTGAGCGTGGCTATCTCGACGATGTCATCGAGCCGCGCGAGACACGGCCGCGGCTGATCGCGGCGCTGCGTTCCCTCGCGGGGAAACGCGACACCAACCCCAAGCGCAAGCACGGGAACATCCCGCTGTGACGCCCTAGAACGGCGGTGTTCAAGCGGGTCCTCGTCGCGAACCGTGGCGAGATCGCGGTGCGCGTGATCCGCGCGTGCCGCGAGCTCGGCATCCGCGCCGTCGCTGTGTACAGCGACGTCGATCGGGACGCGCTCCACGTCCGCCTCGCCGACGAGGCGTATCCGATCGGACCGGCATCCCCGCGCGAGAGCTACCTTGCGATCCCGAAGCTCCTCGAGGTCGCGCGCCGTGCCAAATGCGACGCGGTGCATCCCGGTTACGGGTTCCTCTCGGAGAGCGCGGCTTTTGCCGATGCCGTCCGTGACGCGGGTCTCGTGTTCGTGGGACCGCCGGGCGACGTGCAGCGAAAGCTCGGTGAGAAGACGCAGGCCCGCCGCCTCGCACGCGAAGCGGGGGTTCCCGTCGCGGAGGGCACGCTCGAGCCGCTGCAGGGTCTCGATCACGCGCGTCGCGAGGCGGAACGCATCGGGTATCCGGTGATGCTGAAAGCAGCGGGGGGTGGTGGCGGAAAGGGAATGCGCGCCGTCGCCTCGGTCGGTGAGCTCGATGCCGCGTGGCGTGTCGCGTCGGGGGAAGCTGCGGGCGCGTTCGGCTCGGCGGCGCTCTTCGTCGAAAAGCTCATCGAGAACGCGCGGCACGTCGAGATGCAGTTCCTCGCGGACGCTCACGGCGGGATCGTGTGGCTCGGCGAGCGGGACTGCTCCATCCAGCGCCGTCACCAGAAACTGATCGAAGAGTCGCCGGGGCCGTCGGTCGATGACGCGCTGCGCGAGCGCTTGGGCGACGCCGCGGTGCGGATCGCGCGCGCCGCGGGGTACCAGAACGCGGGCACCGCCGAGTTCCTTGTAGATGGGCGTGGCGGTTTCTCTTTCCTCGAGGTGAACACGCGGCTGCAGGTCGAGCACCCGGTGACCGAGCTCGTGACCGGCCTCGACCTCGTCGCGCTGCAGCTGCGCATCGCGGCGCGCGAGCCGCTGCCGTTCGCCCAGGACGACGTGCGCCGCCACGGCGCTGCTATCGAGTGCCGCATCACCGCCGAGGACGTGCGGCGCGGCTTCATACCCGCGACCGGCCGCATCGCGCTGCTGCGCGAGCCGACCGGTCCCGGCGTGCGGGTCGACTCCGGTCTCTTCGAGGGTCTCGCGGTCACGAGCGATTACGACCCGCTCCTCATGAAGCTCATCGCGCACGGTGCCGACCGCGCCGAGGCGCTCGCGCACGCGCGCCGCGCGGTGCGAGAGACGATCGTCGCGGGACTGCCGACGAGCCTTGCCTTCCACTCCCACGTCCTCGATGAGCCGGACTTCATCGCGGGCCGCTACGACACCGGCTACGTCGCCTCCCACTGGCCGCCGCGGACTCCGGTGACGCTCGACGACAGTGCGGTGACGGCAGCCGCTCTCGTGGCGGTGCTCGCGACGCGCGGACGCGCGATGCGCCGACCGGTGGCAGCTCCCGACGGCACCTGGGCACGCGCGGGCCGCGAGGAGGCGCTGCGGTGATCTACGAGGTGAGCGTGGGCGATCGGCGCGTGCGCGTCGACCTCGCGGCGGATGGCCGCTTCCTCATCGACGACGCGGTCGTCGCGGCCGAGACGACAGAGATCGTGCGCGGCCGGCAGTGGTCGGTCCGCATCGCGGGTCGCAGCCACGAGGTCACGCTGATCACGACAGCTCCGATGCGGCTCCTCGTCGACGGAAACGACGTCGAAGCGAGCGCGCTCGACGAGCGGGCGGCGGCCGCGGTGCGTGGCACGAGCGCGGCGCGCGGCGGTCGTCACGAGCTGCGGGCACCGATGCCCGGGCTGCTCAAGACGGTGCACGTCGCCGAGGGCGACCTCGTCGACCGCGACGCGCCGCTCATGACGCTCGAGGCGATGAAGATGGAGAACGAGCTCCTCGCGCCGGCGCGCGTGCGTGTTGTGCGCCTTGCCGTCGGCGCGGGGACCAAGGTCGAGGGCGGTGCGATGCTGGCCGTGCTCGAGGACGCGGAGTGAGGAGGCTCGTCGTCGCAGCGATCGTGCTCTTCGTTCTCCTCGGCGCGATCTCGACGACCTTCGGTCTACTGGTCCTCCGGCCGCTGCCGACGATCGATGCCGACGAGCGTCTCCTCGGCCTGCACGAGCGCGTCGAGGTCCTCCGCGACAGCTACGGCGTGCCGCACGTGTTCGGCGGCGACCTGCACGACGTCTTCTTCGCGCAGGGGTACGTCACCGCACAGGACCGCCTCTGGCAGATGGACATCTACCGGCGCGCCGCCGAGGGACGGCTCGCGGAGGTGCTGGGCGAGCCAGGTCTCGAGTCCGATCGCTTCATGCGCACGCTGGGCCTCGGACGCGCCGCGCAGCTCGACCTCGGCGTGATCTCCGACGAGGCGCGCAGCTTCATCGAGGCCTACATGGAGGGAGTGAACAAGTTCCTCCAGCAGCACGGCGAGAGCCTGCCGGTCGAGTTCACGATCCTCGGCTACCGCCCGGAGCCATGGACGCTCGTGGACACGCTCGCGATCGCGAAGCTGCAGCTGTACGACGCCGCGGGGAATTACACGCAGGAGCTGCTTCGCGCGAGCATCGCGGCGCGTCTCGGACCTGAGGTACTCGCGACGCTGCTCCCCGACGCTTCGACGAATGCGGTCGCCGACGACGTCCGCGCGTGGGCGCTGGTCGCGCCAGAGATATCGCCCGGTCTCGCAGGCGACGGACCCGCCGCGCTCGCACGCGTTCTCGGCGGCGCGGGCCAGGGGCTCGGCTCGAACTGCTGGGCGCTGAACGGCTCGCGCACCGCGTCAGGCAAGCCGCTGCTCGCGGGCGACCCGCATCTACCGGTGCGCAATCCGAGCATCTGGTACGAGGTCGCGCTCGACGCCGGCGATCTTCATCTCATCGGCTTCTCGATCCCCGGCGTGCCCGGCGTGATCATCGGTCACAACGACCGCGTCGCGTGGTCCTTCACCTACGCATACGCCGACACCCAGGACCTCTTCGTCGAGCGTCAGGATCCCGTGGACCTGCGCCGGTACGAATTCGAAGGGCGAATGCAGAACGCGACGTTCACGCGCGAGGTGATACGGGTGAAGGGGCGCGCCGACCCCGTGGTCATCGACGTCGCGATCACGCGCCACGGACCGATCCTCACGCCGGTCCTGAAGGAGCAGAAGGCGCAGCTCGCGCTGCGCTGGAGCGCGCTCGAGGGATCGCGAACCGTTGAGGCTGTCTTCGGAATGGGACGCGCGCGCAACTTCACGGAGTTCCGCGCGGCGGCTGCGCTCTTCGTCGGCGCGACTCTGTCCGCGTGCTACGCGGATGTCGACGGCCACATCGGTTATCAGCTCGTGGGTCGCCTTCCCGATCGCAAAGCAGGAGACGGCCGGCTGCCGGTCCCGGGCTGGAGCGGCGAGTACGAGTGGCGCGGCCTGCGCCCCGCGGACGACAACCCGTTCCTCTTCGACCCCCCGGCTGGGCTCGTCGTCAACGCGAACAACCGGCCGGTGGACCGCGCGACGGAGACCGGCTGGGAGGGGGAATGGGACCCCGGCTTCCGCTATGCGTATCTGCGTGCCGCGCTCACGAACGTCACCGGCGCGGACGTCGCGCGCTTCCGCGCTCTGCAGAACGACGTGGCCTCGCTGCCGGTGCAGCGCTTCCGCGCGACGATCCTTTCCGCGCACCCGGCGAGCTCGCTTGCGGTCGAGGCGCAGAACCTCGTGCGGAACTGGGACGGTGTTCTCAGCGTCGACTCGGCCGCCGCCGCCGTCTACGAGGCATGGCTCGTTCACATGTGCGAGCGGACGTTCCGCGACAAGCTCGGCCAGACGCTCTACGAGCAGTACCTCACAGACGGCCGTCCAACGTTCGCGCTCTATGACCTCATCGGGTCGCCGTCGAGCACGTGGTTCGCCGATCTCTCCAGCGGCGAAGTGGGCGACCGCGACGCGATCGGGTCGCAGGCGCTCGAGGACGCGACGCGTGACCTCACAACGCGCCTCGGCGGCGCGCCCGCGTCGTGGCGCTGGGGCGATCTCCACAAGATCTCCTTCGAGCATCCGCTGTCGGCTGCGAAGCCGCTCGACCTCATCCTCACCATCGGGCCGGTCCGCCGCGCGGGCGACGGTTACTCGCCGAACAACGGCGCGTACGCGTTGATGCGCCCCTTCGCGCTGCGCAGTCACGCGTCGGAGAGGCAGATCGTCGATCTCGCCGACGTCGACGCCTCGATCTCGATCATCCCGACGGGTCAGAGCGGCCAGCCGTTCTCACAGCACTGGGGCGATCAGACGCAGCTGTGGGCGAATGGCGAGTACAAACCGATGGCGATCGCACGGGAACGCATCGGGAAGATCGAGGGAAAGCTAGTGTTACGAGCTCGCTGATGATCCGAAATGTCGTTCTGTTCAGCGTCAAGGAGGGCACGCAGCCCGAGCAGGTCGAAGCGATCGCGCGCGCCATGAAGGCGATCACGTTCGTGGGATGCTCGCGGTGGGAGATGGGCCGCGACCTGAACCTACGCCCCGGCAACATGCCGTACGCGTTCATCGCCGAGTTTGACGACGAGGCCGCGTACCGCGCCTACGACTCCCACGAGGAGCACAACCGGATCCGCCGAGAGCTCCTCGCTCCGATCGTCGAAAAGATCGAGCGCTTCCAATACCTCGTAGGCGCGAAGCGCTGATGGCCGAGACGCGCCGCACTCCCAAGCGCGAGCCTCATGAGACGACCTACGGCGCGCCACTGCCGCCGGCGTATGCCAACGACGACGCGTACCGCGAGGCCGTCGAGCGGCTCGGCGTGCCTGGCGAGCCGCCGTACACGCGCGGTGTGCAGCCGACGATGTACCGAGGCCGCCTCTGGACGATGCGCCAGTACGCGGGCTTCGGTACGGCGGAAGAAACGAACGCTCGCTTCCGCTATCTCCTCGAGCACGGACAGACGGGTCTCTCGGTCGCGTTCGACCTCCCGACGCAGATGGGCTACGACGCGGACGATCCTCAGGTCGCGGGCGAGGTGGGGAAGGTCGGCGTGTCGATCTCGAGCCTCGACGATCTCGAGCAGCTCTTCGCCGGGATCCCGCTCGACAAGGTCACGACATCGATGACGATCAACGCGACCGCGGCGATCCTCCTCGCCATGTACGCCGCGGTCGCCAAGAAGCAGGGCGCTCCGCTGGCGGGTATCGGCGGCACGACCCAGAACGACATCCTCAAGGAGTACATCGCTCGCGGAACGTACATCTTCCCGCCGCGGCCATCACTCCGACTCGTGACCGATCTCATCGCCTATTGCGCGACCGAGCTGCCGCGCTGGAACCCGATCTCGATCAGCGGTTATCACATCCGCGAGGCGGGCTCGGACTCCGTCCAGGAGCTCGCGTTCACGTTCGCAGACGCGATCGAGTACGTCGCGGGCGCGGTCAAGGCCGGGCTCAGCGTCGACGCGTTCGCTCCACAGCTCTCGTTCTTCTTCGCGGCGCACTCGACACTGCTCGAAGAGGTCGCGAAGTTCCGGGCCGCGCGACGCGTGTGGACCGACGTGATGCGTGCCCGGTTCGGCGCGAAGAGCGCGGATGCGCTCGCGCTTCGCTTCCACACGCAGACGATGGGGTCGACGCTCACCGCGCAGCAGCCTCTCAACAACATCGTGCGGACAGCGATCGAGGCACTGGCGGCCGTGCTCGGGGGGACGCAGTCGCTCCACACCAACGCGTACGACGAGGCGCTTGCGCTCCCGAGCGAGGAGTCGGCGCGTCTCGCGCTCCGGACGCAGCAGATCATCGCGGAGGAGACGGGCGCCGCCGACACGATCGATCCGCTCGGCGGCGCGTACGCGATCGAGTCGCTCACCGCCGACATCGAGCGGCGCGTTCACGCCGAGCTCGACAAGATCGCGGACATGGGCGGCGCGCTCGCTGCGATCGAGAAGGGCTATCAGATGCGCGCGATCGAGGACTCCGCGTACGCGCAGCAGAAGGCGGTCGAGAGCGGCGAGAAGGTGATCGTGGGCGTGAACGCGTATCGCACCGATGGCAACGATCCCGTTCCACCGCTCCAACGCGTCGACGACGCGGTGGTCCGCGGCCGCGCCGAGCGCCTCCGGTCGCTGCGGGCGAAGCGGGACGCCGCCGCGGTCGATCACGCTCGCGCGGACCTCCTCGCCGTCGCGCGCGGCACCGCGAATCTCGTACCGCCGATCGTCGCTGCGGTCGAGGCAGGCGTGACGCTCGGCGAGATCTGCGCCGACCTGCGCACGGTCTTCGGCGTGTACCACCCGCCGCGTACATGAAGGGCATCGGCGCCAAAGAGCTGCATCACGTCGCGGTCGCGGTGCCCTCGCTGTCCGAAACGATCCCCTTCTATCGAGATGTGCTCGGCTACCGGGTCGACGAGCCGCGCGTGATCGCCGACCAGCGAGTACGCGTCGCGTTCGCGACGCGTGACGGGTCGCGTATCGAGCTGCTCGAGCCGACCGACAGCGAGTCCGGTGTCGCCCGCTTCGTCGCCGAGCGCGGACGGCCCACGCTGCATCACCTCTGCTTCGTCGTCGATGACCTCGCGAGCACGCTCGGTCGTCTTGCGAGCGAGGGCGTCGAGCTCGTGGATCACGCGCCTCGTCGTGGCGTCGAGGGTCTCGTGGCATTCCTTCATCCCCGCGCGGCGAACGGCGTGCTCGTGGAACTGATCGATCGCGATAGCCTGCGCGACTAGACCGCCTCGCGCTCCACTAAACCGAATACCATGGACACCGATGGGACCCCGCATCGCAGTCACCTTGTGCGGACACGACGCGCCCCGCTGCGTCGTCGCGCGCGATCAGTATCTGGAGGCGATCCGGCGCGCCGGTGCTGAGCCGATCGCGGTCCATCCGACGGACGCCGTGCCCGATGAGTTCGACGGTTTGTGTCTCAGCGGCGGCGGCGACATCGACCCGGAGCGCTACGGTGCGGACAACGTCGCGTCGACCGACATCGACCACGCGCGCGACGCTATCGAGCTCGCGCTCCTCGAGCGTGCCCTCGAGCGCGACATCCCCGTCCTCGGCGTGTGCCGCGGCCTCCAGCTGATCAACGTCCGCTTCGGCGGCTCGCTGGAGCAGCACCACCTCGGGCACTCCCCGAAGTACCCACCCGCCGGCGCGCCGGTCGCGGACGACCCGGCGGGCGCGGAGGCGGTGCACCACGTCGTCACCGCAGAGCGCGGCTCCAAGCTCGCCGCGGCATGTGGGGGCGAGCCCTTCATCGTGAACTCGAGCCACCATCAGGTCGTGACGTCCGACCGTCTCGCGTCGGACCTGGTCGCCACCGCGCACGTCGGCGAGCTCATCGAAGCGCTCGAAGCGCCCGCGCACCGGTGGGTCGTCGCGGTGCAGTGGCATCCCGAGCGCACTACGCAGGTGGCGCCAGCCGCCACCAGGATCTTTGACTCCTTCGTCGCCGCGGTGAAACGCACACCGGTCACAGCAGCGTGACCACCTCGACCGAGCTCGTCGCTTCGGTCGAGATCGCGCACGAGGCGCGGACAGAGCGCATCCCTCCCGGCCCCCCTGACGGTGCCGTCCTCCGCGTCATCCCCGGCGACGTCGTGCGCGTCGCAGCGCTGCTCGGGCGCGATCCGCAGCTCGCGCGCGCGATGGCGTTCGGCGCACTCGCTGGTGGCGCGTCGCTCGTGGCGCTCGTTGGGACTCACGACGGACGCACCTTCGTCGAGCGCGGCGCGTTCCTCCGGGATGCGCATCCCGACCTCGTGGTCGCCCTCGCGACGGATCGCCGGGAAGCCGACGGCGTGGTCGAGCTCGCCGAGGCCCTGCGCTTCGGCTGCGCGCAGCAGCGCCCGCTCCCACACATCCTCGTCTCCGCCGACGAACGCATCCGAGATCGGATCGCCGCCTCGTGTCCGGCGAACACGATCGAAGCGCTCCCTGATGTTCGGACACCCGCGGGACGTGAAGCGCTCGTCGCGCGTCTCCGCGGTATCCGCCGTCGCGCTCAGGGTGATGTCGTCCTGCGCGACGAGGCGCTCGAGGCCGCGGCGCGCGCGATGGCCGTTGAGGCCAAGTCCGACGTCGTCCTTCTCGACGTGACCGGCGGCGCCACCTCGGTGATCCATGCGCGGCCGGACGGTGCAGTTGTCGGGATCCACGAGCGCCTCGGTGTCGGTGCGGCCGCGGACCAGGTCGTCGCGCGCGCGGGTCTGGATCGCGTGCGCCGCTGGATCCCGCGTGCGGTCGAGGCGCCCGCGCTCCTCGAGCGCGTGTTCAACCGCGCGCGCTGGCCCGACGCGATCCCCGCATCCGTTCTGGCGCTCTCGCTGGAGATGGCGCTCGCACGCGAGGCGATCGCGCACGTGCTCGCGGATGCGGAGCGCGCCGGCATGTCGCTCGAGCCGGCTTGGGCCGCTCCGCTGCTGGTGCTCACGGGTCGTCTCGCGCAGCTCCCGCGCGCCGCGCAGTCGCTCATCGTCGCAATGGACGTGTTCGGCGCAACTGGACCGACGCTCGTGTCGCGCGCGCCGGGCGACGCGCTCGTCGCCGCGGGCGCTCTCGCCGCGCGCGGCAGAGTGCCAACGTTGCCGACCATCGATCCCATCGCGATCGTCGCCGAGATGTGGCCGCGCCGTTCGGCGGTCGTCCGCATCAAGGATTCGAGCGGTGTCATCGAGGAACGCGTCGCACGCGGCTCGTTCGTCCTCGTGCCGACAAAGGGTGTGACGGAGATCGTCATGCCGGGCACGACCGTGCGTCCGCGCGCGGAGCAGCTGGAGCTCGGCGTGGTGATCGACGCGCGCGGCCGCCCGCTCTCGCTTCCGCCGCGCGATGCCGAGCGCATCCCGACCCTCGCGCGCTGGAACTCAGCCCTCGATGTCCTGCCGGCGGAGACGCGCTGATGCCGTGGAAGTACTGGCGCTGGACCGCTGACCATCCGCTGCCGATCGGCGCGAGCGAGCGTACGGCGGAGGGACAGGAGGTCCGCGCGGGCGACATCCTCGCGGCGGGTACGACCTACGGCACGCCGCTGCGGGTGGCCGGTGCGCGCCGTCTCGGCGTCACTTCTGAAGATCTCACGCGCGTCATGCGTGTGCCGGTGGGCGGCGATGTGGAACGGCGCACGGTCATCGCGCGCACCGGGCGTCGCTTCGCGCGCGCGGTCTCGTCGCCGATCGCGGGCCGCGTGATCCACCAGCGCGCCGACGGCGATCTGTACATCGCGCCGGTCGTCGGTCGCTGGGTCGTG
>Ga0207674_10008770_pt1 | contig 11645 bp, 9 predicted proteins | sample KBSCornC72_FD_184303 | JGI IMG/M metagenome (GOLD analysis project Ga0207674, IMG submission 184303) | Corn rhizosphere microbial communities from Kellogg Biological Station, Michigan, USA - KBS Corn C7-2 (SPAdes) (version 2) | ecosystem: Host-associated > Plants > Roots > Rhizosphere > Soil ... | reverse complement strand
ACATCGAGCGCGTCGCGGCGCAGCGGCGCGCGCTGCCGCCCGGCGGTGAAGCGCGCGACTACCGCTTCCGCGACGAGGCCGGCAAGACCATCGGCCTCGCCGACCTGTTCGGCAAGCACGACACGCTGATCACGTACTTCTGGATGTACGGCCCCCAGCGCGAGCGGCCCTGCCCGATGTGCACGGCCTTCGTCGGCGCGCTCGACACCCCGAGCGTCGACCTGACGCAGCGCGTCGCGTTCGCGGTCGTCGGCCGCTCGCCGGTCGAGCGGCAGCTCGCGTTCGCGCGCGAGCGCGGCTGGCGCAACCTCAAGTTCTACGCGACGGTCGGCGACGACTTCGCGCGCGACTACCGCGGCCTCGCGCCCGACGGCAGCGAGTGGGGAGCGCTCGACGTCTGGGTGAAGCAGGACGGCAAGGTGCTGCACTTCTGGGGCGACGAGCTCGGCGACACCAGCGATCCGGGTCAGGACCCGCGCGGCGCTCCCGACCCGACGCCGCTCTGGAACTTGCTCGACCTGACGCCCGCCGGCCGCGGCACCGACTGGTACCCGAAGCTCTCGTACCCACCGAGCTGACGCTGGCGACGACATGACGCTTCGCGTCGAGTGCAGTCCCGGCTTCGGCGGCGACGCCGAGCCGCTCGTCGTCTGGTTCGGCTCGCGCCGCGTCGGCGTGCGCGCGATCGTCGATCGCTGGTTCGCGCCGCGCCGGCGCTGGTTTCGCATCGACGCCGACGACGAGCAGCTGTACGTGCTGCGCCACGACGAAGCGACCGGCGAGTGGGACCTCGCCGCATTGACGAGGCGCGACAGCTAGACGCATCCGTTTTTTCCACCCGGCCGCGCGCTCACGGCCGAACAACAGAGAGAAAGAGAGAGGAGACACCATGACTTTCGCACCCGGTCGCAAACAGCGTTCGCTCCATGCCGACGCCAGCGCGCGCTTTCGCGTCGCGCCGCTCGCGCTCGCCGTCGCCGGCGCGCTCGGCTGCCTCGGCACCGCAGAGGCACGCATCACCAAGATCGACATCACGACGACGGAATCGCCGACCTTCGGCGGCTACTCGTGGACGGGAGTCGGGCAGTACGAGAAGCTCGCTGGCAAGGCGTACGGCGAGGTCGACCCGCTCGACCCGAAGAACGCATCGATCGTCGACATCGAGCTCGCGCCGCGCAACAGCCGTGGCATGGTCGAGTACGCATTCGACTTCTACATCCTGAAGCCGATCGACCTGCGCCGAGGCGCGCACAAGGTGATGTACGAGCCGCCGAATCGCGGCGGCAAGACCTGGAACACCTTCGGTCGCGTCCCCGGCGGCAACGACCCGGGCTCGATCACCGACCCGACGGTGCTCGCCAACGCGTTCCTCATGCCGCGCGGCTACACGATGGTCTGGAGCGGCTGGGACAAGTCCGCCGGGACGGCGAACAGCGGGCCGCCGAACTTCAACACGACGATCACGCTGCCGGTCGCGGTCAACAAGGACGGCAGCACGATCACCGGGCCGGCGTTCGAGTACATCGTCACCGGCGCCGCGACGTACACGCTCAACTATCCGGCGGCATCGCTCGACAAGACGAAGGCGAAGCTCACCCACCGCGTCCATCTCGACGACGTGCCGGTGCAGATCCCCGACAGCGGCTGGGACTACACCGACGCGAACGGAACGGCGATCAAGCTGGCGAGCGGCAACTTCGTGAACAACGACATCTACGAGTTCTCGTACACGGCGAAGAATCCGACCGTCAACGGCCTCGGCTTCGCCGCCGTCCGCGACTGGAACTCGTGGTTGCGCTCGGCGCGCATGGACGACTTCGGCAACAAGAATCCGCTCGCGCGCGACATCGAGCGCATCTACACGGAGGTCGTGTCGCAGCCGGGACGCTTCCTCAACGACTTCACCAAGCTCGGCTTCAACCAGGCCGAAGACAACAAGAAGGTCTTCGACGGCATGATGCAGTGGATCGCCGCCGGCTCGGGCATCAACCTCAACTACCGCTTCTCGCAGCCCGGCCGCACCGAGCGCAACCGCCAGGACCACCTGTTCATCGAGAACCGGTTCCCGTTCGCCAACGTGCTCGCGACCGACCCGATCACCGGCAAGGTCGACAGCCGCTACGCCAAGTGCGAGATGAACAACACGTGCCCGCTCGCGGTCGAGATCTATTCGGCCAACGAGTACTGGGTCAAGACTGCGTCGCTGCTGCACACGACCCCGGACGGCAAGTCCGACCTGCCCGAGTCGCCGTTCGCGCGCAACTACTTCATCTCGAGCCACCAGCACGGCGTCGGCAACGCGGCGAGCAAGGGCAACTGCCAGCAGCTCCAGAACCCGCTCAACTCGGCGCCGATCCAGCGCGCGCTCTTCGTCGCGCTCGACGACTGGAGCAACGGGGTCGCGCCGCCGGCGAGCCGCGTGCCGCGCCTGGACGACGGGACCTTCGCCAATCCGTTGCCGCAGTCGGCGGTGGGTTTCCCGAACATTCCCGGAGTGACCTACACCGGGCTGAAGACGACGCGCTATCTGTTCGACTACGGCCCGAACTTCTACGCGACCGGGATCGCGACGATCAATCCGCCGGTGATCACGCCGCCGTACGAGGACAACCCGCTCAACGGTCCGATCTATCCGAGCTTCGTGCCGAAGACCGACAGCGACGGCAACGACATCGCCGGCGTGCGGCTGCCCGATGTCACGGTGCCGCTCGCGACCTACACCGGCTGGGCGCTGCGCTCGGGTCCGCAGGCCAACGACGGCTGCGAATCGTCAGGCCAGTACATCCCGTTCGCGAAGACCGCTGCCGACCGCGCTGCGACCGGCGATCCGCGGCCGTCGGTCGGAGAGCGCTATCCGTCGTTCGGGATGTACCGCGCGGCGGTGAACAAGGCGATCGACGACCTGGTCAAGGATCGGCTCATGCTCTGCGAAGACACCGACGACCAGCAGACGCGGCTGCTCGCGGCCGGGCTGGCGGCCGGCGTGCCGGCGCCGACCGGAAACGGCAGGCCGCTGCCGATCCCGCACTGCCAGGGCCGCTCCGGACGCTGACGGGCGCGGCGGCGCGAAGCGGGCGCACGGATCGTCGCGCGCCGCCGGCGGTGCGCGGACGATCGCGTCGAACGCGCCCGCCGGCATCGTGCTGTCGGTCTCGAGGAAGCCGACCGACAGCACGCGTGCCGCGTCGAGCGCGAGCCAGCGTGGCACGCCGAGGTCGCGGCGCGCGTGGCCGTTGCCGGCGAGGAGCACCGCGCCGGCCGACGCGTGCTCGCCCAGCACGTGCGCCATGAACGCGTCGCGCGCGTACTGCGCGCGCGCCATCCGCGGCCAGACGTCGCTCGGCAACGCGTGGCAGTGGCCGGCGTCGATCTCGCGCTCCTGATCCGCCTGCCACGCCGGATCGATCGTGCGGTCGAGGCCGAGCGCGGCGATCGTGCCGCGATCGAAGACGGCGTCGTAGCCGCCGCGGACGATGCGCGCGGTGTCCGCCGCCGAGACGTTGCCGGCGACGAGCGGCACGCGGTGGGCGAGCGCGAGCGCGATGTACGGGCGGTAGTCGTCCCAGTTCCAGCCGCTGCGCTGCGGCGCCGCGACGTCGATGACGTGCTGCGCGTCGTCGGGGCGCTCGCGGCGCGCGCGCTCGATGTCGGCCTGACGCTCGCGGTCGAACTGCTCCATCACGATCGTCGGCCGCCAGCCGGCGGCGAACGCGCGCTCGAGCACCTCGAGCCGAAGTCGCAGCAACGCGTGGTTGTCGTGCACTTCGCCGAGCAGCACGACCGCGTCGCCGTGCAGACGCGCTTCCCAGCCGTTCTCCAGCGGCGGTGCGGCGCACGAAGCGAGGACCATGCTCAGCGTGGCCGCGAGCGCGGCGCCGATGCGCTTCACGTCGACCCGCGCGCTGCCTTTGCGAGAACGACGTGCAGCGCGTTCTCGGTCGCGGCGTGGCGCACCACCGAAAAGCCGAGCGCCGGCAGGTCGATTCCGGCAAACAGCGCTTCGCCGCCGCCGAGCAGCGCCGGCGCCATCGCGAGATGGAGTTCGTCGACGAGGCCGGCAAGCAGGTACTGGCGAACGGTCGCGACGCCGCCGCCGATCCGCACGTCGGCGCCGCGCGCGGCGTCTCGCGCGCGTTCGAGCGCGGACTCGATCCCGTCGGTGACGAAGTGGAACGTCGTCCCGCCCGCCATCGCGAGCGGTGCACGCGCGTGGTGGGTGAGGACGAAGACCGGGACGTGGTACGGCGGCTCGTCGCCCCACCAGCCTTTCCATTCGCCGTCGGGCCACGGCCCGCGCACCGGGCCGAACATGTTGCGGCCGAGGATCCAGGCGCCGACGCCGGCGAAGCTCGCGCCGGCGAATTCCTCGTCGACTCCGGTCGTGCCGCCGCCGTTGCCGAACATCGCCTGGAACGTCCGCGTCGGCCACGCCCAGGCGTGCAACTGCTCGCCGCCGATGCCGAGCGGCGCCGCGAGGCTCTGCTCGCGGCCGGCACCGTAGCCGTCGAGCGAAACGCTGAACGCGGCCACTCTCACCTTTGCCATCGCTGTCACTCCTTTGCGGCCATAGTGTGCAACGTGCGCACGACGCTCGATGTCCGTCTGGTCGATCCCGGGGCCTTCGAGCCCGGGCTCGTCGTCGATGTCCGCGACGAGAAGCGCGCGCTGCTGGTCGATCTCGGCGAGATCGACCGGCTCGCGCCGCGCGTGCTGCTGCGCGTCTCGCACGCCTTCGTCAGCCACACGCACATGGACCACTTCGCCGGCTTCGACCATCTGCTCGCGCTCGGCCTCGGCCGCATGCGAAAGCTCGTGCTCTGGGGCGGCCCGGGCTTCGTCGAGCAGGTCGAGCACAAGCTGCGCGCGTACACCTGGAACGTCGTCCACCGCTACGAGGTGCCGATGACGATCGAGGCGCACGCGATCGGCGACGACGGCACGAGGACGCAGGCGACGTTCGAGAGCGCGCAGCGGTTCGCACGCAGCGACGGCGCGACCGAAGGCGCTGCCGCGTCGCCAGGCGACGTCGCTGTGCTCCTCGACGAGCCGCTCTTTCGGGTCAGCGCGTGCATCGTCGATCACGAGATGGCGGTGCTCGCGTTCGCGATCGACGAGAAGGCGCAGGTGCGCGTCGCCGTCGACCGCATCGCGGCGATGGGACTCGCGACCGGTGTCTGGCTGCGCACGCTGAAGCAGGCGGTGCTCGCCGGCGCGCCCGACGAGACGGCGATCGAGCTCGCGTGGCGCGACCGCAGCGGCGAGCACGCCGAGCGGCGCAGCGTCGGCGAGCTGCGCCCGCTCGTCCTCGACACGATCGCCGGACGTCGGATCGGCTACGTCACCGACCTTCGCTTCACACCCGACAACGTCGAGCGGCTCGCGCGCCTGCTCGACGGCGTCGACGTGCTGCATATCGAGGCGGTCTTTCTCGACCGCGACCGCGACCAGGCGCTGCGCAAGAACCACCTGACGGCGCGGCAGGCAGGCGAGATTGCGCGCCGCGTGCGCGCGAAGAAAGTGGTGCCGTTCCACTTCTCGCCGCGCTATCGCGACAAGGACGAAGGCGCGTTGCGCGCCGAGGTCGCCGCTTGGCACGAGGCGTGCCCAACGGCATGCTCGCAATCCTGAGGCGCACTACTCGCCTGGCGCGTTTACATGCGACGCGCGCACTCCTAGGATCGTTCGCACGGTGGGCACGGGAGGAGCGGCGTGGCGCGCCGTTCCGTTCTCCGCGGTCGCCGTGGCGCTCTCGTGCGACGGCTCCGGGTCGTCGCAGCGAAAGAAGACAAAGAGACGAACGAAGGAGACGATCTCATGCGAACGCTACGACTTGCTTCCGTCGTCGCCGCGGCCGCGGTGACGGCGGCGACCGCCGGCCTGCTGCTCTGGTCCGACCAGAGCGAGGCCCAGAGGGGCGGACCGAGGGTGACCAAGTACCAAGTCGACGGCAACTGGCCCAAGCCGTTCCCGTCGACGCCAGATCCGGTGACCGGTCGGCCGCGGACGTGGATTCCCGGCGAGGTCGCAGGCACCTGCGTCGACTCGCAGGACAACGTCTACATCGTCACCCGCGGCAACCTGATCTCGCCCGAGGATGTCAAGGGCGTCGCGGCGCCGCCGGTGATGGGCTTCGATCCGGCCGGCAACACGATCGCTGGCTGGGGCGACCGCAACGTGCTGCCGAACGGCATCCACGGCTGCTTCATCGACTACCAGGACAACATCTGGATCGCCGGCAACGGCGACGGCATCGTCCAGAAGTACACCAAGGCCGGGGTGCTGCTGCTGCAGATCGGCACCCGCGGCGTGTGCGACAACCCGCCGGCGAACACGTGCGGCAACTCGGGCGCCAACCCGAACGCGAACCAGAGCCACACGCTGCTCAACCAGCCGGCCGACATGTACATCGATCCCAACCCGGATCCGGTGACCGGTCAGCGCGGCAGCATCTACATCGCCGACGGCTACGGCAACCACCGCGTCGTGGTCTTCGACGCGCAGGGCAACTACCTGCGCCAATGGGGCGGGGTCGCGGGCACGGTGAACAACGTCGTCCTGGACTTCCCCGACAAGTTCGGTGCCGGCGACGGCGGGCACCCGCACTGTGTCGTGATCGGCAATGACTTCATGGTCTACGTCTGCGACCGCCAGGACGACCGCATCCAGGTGTTCACGAAGCTCGGCCAGCTCGTGAAGGTCATTCCGGTCATTCCAGGCACCGGCGCGACGCCGGGTCCGCACGGCGAGGCACCGCTCAACACCGCCGGCTCGGCGTGGGACCTCGACTTCTCGACCGACCCCGGTCAGTCGATCATGTACGAGGCCGACGGCGGCAACGAGCAGATGCTGCAGATGGACCGCGTCGTCGGCACGATCCTCGACAAGTTCGGGCAGCCGGGCCGGCAGGCAGGACAGTTCACGTTCCTGCACACGGTCGCGCGTGACTCGAAGGGCAACCTCTACACCGGCGAGACGATCAACGGCCGCCGGATCCAGAAGTTCGTCCCGTGCCGCGGTCTGCAAGGCCGCTGCAACTGACGCGCGCGTTCGCGCTCGCGGCGGCGCTCGTCGCCGCGGGCGCCGCGTGGGCGCACGAGTTCACGCTCGAAGCGCTCGTCAGCGCCTTCTTCAAGGTCGAAGGGAAGGAGGCGCACCTCGTCATCCGCGCACCGCTCTACCTGTTCAAGGCGGTCCGCTTCCCGGTGCGCAACATCGAGGTCGACACCGAGCACTCGGGCGAGGCCATGCAGCGCGCGCTCGCCGCGTTGCAGTACGGCATGGTCGTCACCGCGGACGGCAAGCCGCTGCAGGCGAGCGCCGCGAGCGGGCGCCTCGCGCTGCCGTCGGACCGCTCGTTCGACACCTACGAGCACGCGGCGGCGCACGTCGCCGCGCCGCTCGAGCCCGATACCCACATCGTCGTCGACCAGGGCTACGTCGACGCGCACATCGTCTATCCGATCGAATCCCCGGACGCCGTCTTCGCGCTCTCGACGTCGGCCGGCAAGGAGATCGGCACCAAGCTCGCGATCCGGTTCCTCGGCGCGCACGGCGAGGACCGCGCGGTGCTCGTCAAGAGCGGCACGGGAACGGTCGAGCTCAACCCGAGCCTGCTCGGCGCGGCACGCGGCTTCGTCGGCCTCGGCATCATGCACATCGCGACCGGGCTCGACCACCTGCTGTTCCTGCTCTGCCTGGTCGCGCCGCTGCGCCGCGTCAAGCCGCTGCTGGCGATCATCACCGGCTTCACCGTCGCGCACTCGTTCACGCTGATCGGCTCGGCGTTCGGCCTCGCGCCGCAGGGCGCGTGGTTCGGCCCCTTCGTCGAGATGATGATCGCGATCTCGATCGTCTACATGGCGATCGAGAACGTCCTCGGCGTCAGCGTCACGCGTCGTGCGCTGCTCGCGATCGGTTTCGGTCTGGTGCACGGCTTCGCGTTCTCGCAAGGGCTGCAGGAACAGCTGCAGTTCGCCGGCGCGCACCTCATCACCGCCCTCTTCGCATTCAACATCGGCATCGAGATCGGGCAGCTGCTCGCGCTCGCGGTGATGCTGCCGCTCCTCATGCTCGTCCTCCGCCACGTGCTGACGGGACGGGTCGGCTCGATCATCCTCGCGCTCCTCATCGGCCACGTCGCCTGGCACTGGATGGTCGATCGCTGGGACGCGCTGGGCCGGATGCCGTGGCCGAGCCTCGGTGTCGCCGACCTGGTTCCGGTGCTGCTCTGGTCGGTCGGCCTCGTCGCTGCGGCGGCCGGGGTGCGCGCGGTGCTGTCGAAGCTGCGCGTCGAGCCCGCGATCGCGCCGCGCGGCGAGCGCTGAGCGCGCCCGAAGCGGCGCCCGGAACGCCAAGATTCGCACGGTCGGCGCCCGCGGGTGCGCTCGCCAGGGACGCGCGGGCTCAAGCGCGCCGCCAAGGGCGCCGAAACGACGTAGGTCGAAAAGCCGCACGAGCAGGCCATGTCCGCCAAACCATCGAAGTCGATCGAGTCGCGTGGCGACGCCGGCGCGCTGCCGCCCAAGCGCCGCTCGCTCGACTGGGTGCGCGAGGTCCTCGGCCGCCAGATCCGCCTCGAGCATGGGCGCAAGCACCAGGCACAGCGTCCAGCGAGCGAGAAGCGCGACGATGCCGAGCCGGCGGCGATGTCGCTCGTGATGCAGCAGTGCGCCGAGATCGGCGCGCGCCTCCTGATCCACGATCCGGCGACGCAGCCGGTGCGCCATCTCTTCATCCTCCACGACGAGTTGCGCAACGGTGGCTGGGAACGCGTCGAGAAGCTGCCGCTCAAGGTCATCGACCGCGCTCTCACCGAGGCCGAGATCCTCGAGTGCTCGGAGCCGTCGCCGCTGCTGACGACGATCGTCGCCGAGCTGCGCGAGCACAAGGCCGCCGGCGAGGCGCGCGCCGCACGCGAGGCCGCCGAGGGCGACTGGGAGGTTCCGAAGGTGCCCGAGGTCTCGGACAGCGACTTCGCCGAGTGGGAGCTGATGGAGCGCAGCTGGGCGGGAACGGTCCCGGCCGGCCTCGACATCCCCGTCCGCGACACGACGATGTGACGACGGCCGCGCGCACGCGGCCGCCATCCGCGATGGATCGCCTCGCAACCTTCGCTGCGGTCGCGGCGCCTGTCCCGCGACAGGGCGTGGGGATGCGGTTGTCGGAGCTGATCGGCTCGCTCAGCCACGCGCTCGATCTCACCGAAGGCCAGCCCAAGGGCCACTGCGTTCGCGCGTGCTGGATCGGCAGCCACGTCGGCGCCGCGATCGGCCTCGGCGCCGCCGAGCTGCGCGACCTCTACTACACGCTGCTGCTCAAGGACCTCGGCTGCAGCAGCAACGCGGCGCGCATCTGCGAGCTCTATCTCACCGACGACCTCGCGTTCAAGCGCGGCTACAAGACGGTCGGCGACGGCCTGCCCGAGGTGCTCGGCTTCGTCTTCGCGCACACCGGGCTCCGTGCCGGGCTCGCGGCACGGCTGCGCGCGGTCGCCAACATCCTGCGCAACGGCAAGAAGATCACCGACGACCTGATCCAGACGCGCTGCACTCGCGGCGCCGCGATCGCGCGGCGGCTGCGCTTCGGCGACGCCGTCGCCGCCGGCATCGCGAGCCTCGACGAGCACTGGAACGGCAGCGGCCGCCCGGAAGGCCTCGCCGGCCAAGCGATTCCGCTCAGTGCGCGGATCGCGCTGCTGGCGCAGGTGGTCGACGTCTTCCACACCCTCGGCGGCCGCGACGCGGCGCTGCGCGAAGCGCGCGAGCGCGCGGGCAGCTGGTTCGACCCCGCGCTCGTGCGCGCGATCGAGCACGTCGGCAGCGACGACGCCTTCTGGCGGACGCTTGCCTCGGCCGACGTCGAGCGCGCCGTGTTCGCGATGGAGCCCGGCGCCGGCGAGGTCGTCGTCGACGACGACTACCTCGACGACATCGCGGCCGCGTTCGGCGAGGTCGTCGACAGCAAGAGCCCGTACACGAGCGGCCACAGCGAGCGCGTCGCACGGATCGCCGACACGCTCGCCGAGCGGCTCGGCATCGCGGTCGCGCGCCGCCGCTGGCTCAAGCGCGGCGCGCTGCTGCACGACGTCGGCAAGCTCGGCGTCAGCAACGCGATCCTCGACAAGCCCGGGCCGCTCGACGACGACGAGTGGGCGTGCATGCGCCAGCATGCGGCGCACACCGAGGCGATCCTCGGCCGCATCGGCGCGTTCACCGAGCTCGCTCGTGTCGCCGGCGCGCACCACGAACGGCTCGACGGCGCCGGCTACCCGCGCGGCCTCGCCGGCGACGCGATCGCGCTCGAGACGCGCATCATCACGACCGCCGACGTCTTCGACGCCATCTCGGCCGACCGGCCGTACCGCGCCGCAGTGCCGATCCCGCAGACGCTCGCGATCATGCGCGCGTCGATCGGCACCGCCATCGACCCGCTCTGCTTCGAGGCGCTCGAGCAGATCGTCGACGCTCCACCGGCACGCGCCTGAACCCTCCGTCATCGCGGATGGTCTCGATGCCGTCGCGCGGGCAGGTGCGTTATCGTCGATTCGCCGGCCGTGCTCCGTGCCGCCGACCCACGACGACCGTAAGGAGACAACGTGATCCAGAGACTTCGCCTTCTCGTCCTCGCCGCGTGCTCGCTGGCCGCGATCGCCGTGCCGGCGCGCGCCGCCGACTACCCGACCCGGCCGGTGACGTGGGTGGTGCCGTATCCGCCGGCAGGAACGACCGACACGCTCGCGCGCATCGTCGCGCAGTGGCTGACCGAGAAGATGGGGCAGTCTTTCGTGATCGAGAACAAGCCCGGCGGCGGCAACAACATCGGCGTCCAGTACGTCGTCAACTCGGCCCCCGACGGCTACACGATGCTGCTCGTCAATCCGGCCAACGGCATCAACGCGACGCTCTACAAGAACCTGACATTCAACTTCATCCGCGACATCGCTCCCGTCGCCGGGATCGTGCGAACGCCGAACGTGATGGAGGTGACGCCCAAGCTGCCGGTGAAGACCGTCGCCGAGTTCATCGCCTACTGCAAGCAGAACCCGGGCAAGATCAACATGGCGTCGTCGGGAAGCGGCACGTCGGTGCACCTCTCGGGCGAGCTCTTCAAGTCGATGACCGGCTGCAACATGCTCCACGTCCCGTACAAGGGTGCGGGGCCGGCGCTCACCGACCTGATCGGCGGCCAGGTCGACGTCATCTTCGACAACCTGCCGTCGTCGATCGGCCACATCAAGTCCGGCAAGCTCCGGGCGCTCGCCGTCACGTCGGCCGAGCGCGATCCGTCGCTGCCCGACGTTCCGACCGTCGCCGAGACCGTCCCCGGCTACGAGGCGACGGCGTGGTTCGGCATCGGCATGCCGAAGGGCACGCCGAAGGAGATCATCGAGAAGGTCAACGCCGAGGTGAACCGCGCGCTCGCGGACCCGAAGATGCGCGCCAAGCTCGCCGAGCTCGGCGGCAAGCCGATCGCCGGAACTCCCGAGGACTTCGGCAAGGTGATTGCCGCCGAGACCGCGAAGTGGGAGAAGGTCGTCATCTCGTCGGGCGCGAAGGTCGAGTGACGCAGTCGCCGGCGCTCGCCGACGCGATCGCGTACGCGGTCGCGCACGAGTCGCTCTGGCCGCGCAACCCCGACGCGCAGGT
>Ga0207674_10008769_pt1 | contig 11645 bp, 8 predicted proteins | sample KBSCornC72_FD_184303 | JGI IMG/M metagenome (GOLD analysis project Ga0207674, IMG submission 184303) | Corn rhizosphere microbial communities from Kellogg Biological Station, Michigan, USA - KBS Corn C7-2 (SPAdes) (version 2) | ecosystem: Host-associated > Plants > Roots > Rhizosphere > Soil ... | reverse complement strand
ACGACTTTGACGCCGCGGGCGCGGAGCATCTCGATGTTGGCCCTGGTCGCCGGATGCTGCCACATGTTCACGTTCATGGCGGGAGCCACGATGACCGGGACAGTGGTGGCGAGGTACATCGTGCTGAGGAAGTCGTCGGCGAGGCCGTGCGCGAATTTGGCCAGCGTATCGGCGGTGGCCGGAGCTACGATCAGGGCACGCGTCGTCTGCGCTTCGTTGATGTGCTCGATGCCGGACTCGTCATCGTCCGAGCCGACACCGGCGTCTTCGCTCCAGAGACTGCCGATGACCTTGTGGCCGGAGATAGCGGCGAAGGTGAGCGGGCGAATGAACTCCTCGGCGGCTCGCGTCATCACTACGTGAGGATCGAGGCCGGAATCCTGCAGGAGGCGCACCAGCTCGACGGCCTTATAGGCGGCGATTCCGCCGCAGACCCCTACCGTAACCTTCATGCGCTCGGCGCACATATGCATACTCCCACGGGCGATGTTCTCACAAGCGAGGGGGATGATGCACTCCGAACGCTGTTTCGACGCCGAACAGATACAGATAAGGACAAAGGCGAGATACAGGGGTCTCTCCGCTGCGCCGCGCGATGATGCTGCGCAGCTCCGGTCGAGATGACGTTTTTGGAGGAAGGGAACCTTGCGGTAAGTAAAAGGCCGGTGGAAGCCCACGTCCCAGAGGAGGGACGTGGGGCACCCGGTTTCAGCGCGGCGCGGTCTAGAAGGTGGTGCTGACCGTGAGGCGGAAGGTCTTGCGCGGCTCGCGGAGCTGATAGTCCGCGCCGTAGTACTGCACCGCCTGCTGATAGGTAAACAAGCCCGCGTCCGAGTCGGGGAAGAAGCTCTTGAAGGTGTTGTTGGGACCCGAGTTTGGCACCGCCAGCTCCTGCGGGACGCTCTTGAAGAGGCGCATCGAGTTGTAGGCGTAGTAGAGGCGGAAGGGAGCGTTCACGATGGGCAGGATCACCTGAAGCTCGACGCCGTTGGACATGCGCGGCACGAAGTTGGTGCCCGGCACCACATGCAACTGGGTGGGGAAGGCGACCGACTGGCCGCCGAAGCAGGAGCCGTTGATGAACGTCGGGCAGCCGTAAGACGCGCCCGCGATGGTCGCCTGGCCGGCGACGCTCTGTCGCAACTGGCTGGCCTGCGCGTCGAAGGTCAGGTTGAAGTCGGTGAAGAAGGCGAAGGTCACCTGGCTGACGATGGGGATGCGGTACTCGGCGTTGGCGGTCACGCTGGTGTCGCCGCCGATCGAGACCATGCGGTAGACGGGCAGCGGAATCTGGACGTTGCCGAGCGCGGGGTTCGACGGGTCGCGGGGAACGGTGTTGCCGTCCGGGTTGGTGAGGTTGAACATCAGCCGCGTGGGGATGAAGGTGTAGGGACCGGCGGAGCGGACGTCGAAGCCGCGGATGTCCTGGTCGCCGCCGCTGTAGATGCGGTTAGTGGGCGGAGCGACTTCGCCGCCGAAGCCGGCGACGTGCGCGAACTGCACACGGTAGCCGAAGACGTTGTGGCCTTCGCGGTTCTTCTTCAGACCCTTCATCGGGAAGAACTGCCGGTAGCTCATCTGCGGCGAGTAGTACTTCACGTTGCCGCCGATGCCCGCCACCTGCACGGCGACGTTGAAGTCCTTGCCGTTATGCGGGCCGACGGCGCGGTCGAGGCTGGAGAAGGTGAAGCTGGGCGTTATCACCGAGGTGACGATGCCGTTCAACTGGTTGAGACCCTGGACGCCGGAGCGGAAAGCGAGCGACTGGAAAACGTTGCGCGTGTTGTCGTTGAAGGTGGAGACCGAGGAACGCGACAGCGAGTAGGACAGGCCCACGCGTGTGACGCCGCTGCGCGACCAGAGATGCTGCAGCGGCCGGCTGGTGGTGACGGTCAGGCCGGTGGTCGCGGTGTTGTAGTTGGTCAGCAGCGACTGCTGCGCGTTGGTGAGGTTCTGGCTCTGGTTGTTGGCGATGCCGTAGCTCTTGGCCGGGTTGTAGTCGGTTTTGTTGGTGAAGACCTGGATGCCCAGCGAGACAGGCTTGTTGCGCAGATAGGGCTCGGTGAAGCCGAAGCTGAGGTTGCGCGACAGGTCGCCGATGTTGGCCTGCACGGAGAGCGTCTCGCCCAGTCCAAGGAAGTTGTTGGTCGAGTAGTTGAGGCCGATGAAGGTTCCCGACAGGCCGCTGATGCCACCGTTGAGGCCGATGGAGTTCTTGCCCTTCTCCTTGAGCTTGAGCAGAAGGTCGACGGTGCCGTCGTCGGCGTTCTGGCGGCTCTCGGAGTCCTGGTCGGCCTTGAGGGTCTCGAAGTAGTTCAACTGGTTGAGGCGCAGGATGGAGAGATCCCAGAGGCGGCTGTTGTAGACCTGGCCCTCTTCGAGCATCAGCTCGCGGCGGATGACCTTGTCGCGGGTGATGGTGTTGCCGGTGAACTCGATGCGGGAGACGTAGAACGGCTTGCCCTCGTCGATGTCGATGTTCAACGAGATGGTCTTGTTGGCCTCATCGATCTTGGGCTCCGGCGTCCCGACCATGTTGATGTAGCCGAGTTCGCCGTAGGATTTGCGCAACTGGTCGAGGCCCTTGCCGAAGAGGGTGGCGTTGAACCACTCGCCGTCCTTCTGCGTGAACTGCGCGCGCAGGACCCGGGTATTGGTCACGGCCTTGTTGCCGGAGAAGGTGATGCTGCCGAGGCGGTAGCGCTCGCCCTCTTCGACCGGCATCAGGATATCGACGCGCTTGCCCTTGGAGGGCCGCAGGGTGAAGGGATTGAGACCGCCGGCATCGCGGACGTGCGTGGTGGGCTCGCTGGTCAGCGCCTTGAAGTAGCCGCGGTCGCGGTAGGCCTGGCGCACGCGCTCGGTGTCTTCATCGAGCTTGGTGGCGTCGAAGGTCCGCGCAAAGAGGTTTTCAAGGATGATGGAGTGCGGAATGCCGATGGGCTTCAGGTTCTTCATCGCCCGGCGCAGGGTGCGGTCGCTCAGGTTGTGGTTGCCGTCGAACTTGATCTTGCCCACCTTGACGGTCGGGCCTTCCTTCACGTTGAAGGTGATGGAGACGGAGGCCGGGGGGATGGTCTTCACCTCGGTCCTGATGGTGGCGAACTGGTGGCCGTGCTCGGCCAGCAGCTCCTTAAGGACGACCTCGGCGCGCTTGACCTTGGTGGGATCGTACTGACTCTCGACCGAGAGCGCGACCTTGGCCTTCTTGAAGCGCTCGAGAATGTCGGACTGCGAGACCGTACTGACGCCCTTGTAGTTGATCTCGCGGATGGTCGGCTTCTCTTTGACGTAAATGACGAGCTGGACGCATTTGGGGGTGTCGACGCGCTCGATGCGGATGTTGTCGAAGTAGCCGGTGTTCCAAAGGGAGTTGAAGTCGCGCTCGACGACCTGGGGATCGTAGAGGTCGTTCTGGTGGCTGAACAGCCGGGCCAACACCGACTCCTTGGGGATGCGGCGGTTGCCGATGACCTGCGGCTGGCAGAGGGTCTGAACGCCCTGGTTCGCCGTGGGCGTGCTGGCCGCGCCGGGCGTGGCCTGTGCCATCAGGTTGGAGCCGGACAGAGCCGCGAAAGTGGCGGCGACAAAAGAGGAAAGCAGCGCGGCATGAGCTATGCGGGAGCGGCTGGAGCGCGTGCACACAGGCTTGGTCTTGCTTTTCAGGGAGCTTCCGCTCTCTCGATTCACGGTAAAGATACGCACACCCTCACTGCTCTAGGAATAACGCTCCGCCAGCACCTTTCAGCGAAGTCTCGATTATATGGGAGAGCCTGACTGTTAGCGAGTTCACCGCGAGGTTCCGGAGAAATCGCCGACAACTTATCCTACAACCTCGAAGGCCCTCCGACTGCTTCCCGACTGCTTCCCAATTGCCCCCATCGGCCTTGAGACTCCATGATGGAAGCATCATGAATCTCGACACCCTGCCCACCGAAGCCCGGAACCCGGCCAGCGAACGGATCGACCAGCTTTCCACGCTTGAGATGCTACGCATCATTAATCAGGAAGACGCCGGGGTTGCTACTGCGGTGGCCGCCGAGTTGCCGCGCATCGCCGAGGCGGTCGACGCCATCGCCGGACGCTTCGCGGAGGGCGGCCGCCTCTTCTATATAGGAGCGGGCACGAGCGGTCGGCTGGGCGTGCTCGACGCTTCGGAGTGTCCGCCGACCTTCTCGGTTCCGGCGACGCTCTTTCAGGGCATCATCGCCGGGGGCGACGGCGCGCTGCGCAATTCGAGCGAAGGCTCGGAAGACTCGCCCGAACAGGGCGCGGCCGACCTCGCCGAGCGCGGCTTTGCCCGGCAGGACGCCTTGATCGGCATCGCCGCCAGTGGGCGCACACCGTACGTGCTGGGAGCGCTGGCCCATGCGCGGAAGCTGGGGGCGCTGACGATCTCGCTGGCCTGCGTTCCGGGTTCTGAGATGGCCGCGCTGGCCGACATCGCCATCGCCCCGGTGACCGGGGCTGAGATTCTGACGGGAAGCACGCGGCTGAAGGCGGGGACGGCGACGAAGCTGGTGCTCAACATGATCAGCACGGGCGTGATGATCCGGGCGGGCGCTGTGTACGGCAACCTGATGGTTAACGTGCAGCCCAGCAACGAGAAGCTGGTGGATCGCGCCCGGCGCATCATTGCCGCCGCTACCGGGGTGGACGCGACTGTCGCTGCAAGGCTGCTGGCCGAGGGCGGCACGGTGAAGGCGGCCATCGTGATGCAGAAGCTCTCGCTGGACCGTGCCGCTGCCGAGGCGAGGCTTGAAGGGGTTAAAGGAAATTTGAGTGCGGTGTTGCGGCAGACTCCCTGAGGACACTTCCAAACTAGTTCGAGCACGAGTATTCGAAGGCGGACAAGAGCAAGAACAAAAGCGAAATACAGGGGTCTCTCCACTGCGCCGCGCGGTGAGGCTCGCGCGGCTTCGGTCGAGATGACGTGCGTTGGAGGTGAAGCGAATGATTGGACAGGTTCCGAGGCCGGTTCACCTCCAAGCAACCGCGATGGGCTATGATGGCCGTCCAATGCGTTTTTATCTCTCCGCACTCTCTGCTCTTCCGGCCCTTCTGTTCGCAACCGCCTCTCTCTCTGCCCAGCAGGCTGTCCCCATGCCCACGAATCCTTATCTTGCCCTGATGACCGCGGCGCGCACGCATGCCCACGCGCATGGAGCGCCCACGCCGGTCCTGTCGCCGGTCGATTCCACCCTGCTGGGAGCCAATCCTCCGGTCGACGTCGTGCAACTGCACCAGGCCGGATTCCGCGTGGTGCCGTGGACAACCGACGAACCGGCGAAGATGCGCGCGCTGATCGGCTTTCGCGTGGACGGCATCATCTCGGACCGGCCCGACATCCTGCAGACGGTTCTGAAGCAGGAGGCCGCCACCCATCCGGCCGACGCTGCCTACTTTGCCTCCTTCGACGTTACCGCCCATCGCGGAGGCCGCGGGCTTCGCCCGGAGAACACGCTGCCCTCGTTCGAGGACGGTCTGGACCACCTGGCCACCACGCTTGAGACCGACACCGGGGTGACTACCGACCATGTCTCGCTGATCTGGCACGACCAGTATCTGAATCCTCAGTCCTGCCGCCACGCCGACGGGACGCCGTACACGCTCGAAAACCGCGTCTATACGCGCGACATCTCGTCCACCGAAGCGCAGCGTACCTTTATCTGCGACAAGCTGCACTCCACGCAGTTTCCGGAACAGGTCAACGATCTGAAGCTCTCGCCGGTGGCCGTCGCCTTCGCGAAAAAAGAGGGCCTCATCAGCCCCTATGTGCCTACCTACGTCGAGCAGCTCTTCCGCTTTGTCGACTTCTATGTCGACTACTACCGCAACGGGCCGGGCAAGTCCAATCCGGAGGCCGGTGCCCGCGCCGCCAACGCGGCGAAGGTCCGCTTCAACATCGAGACCAAGATTCTGCCGCTGCCGAACGATCCGGCGGGCAAATCCGTAGCGAAGCTACCCGTTCCCAAGCCGGGTGTCGAGCAAACCACCAACCACACTGTTGACCCGCAGACCTTCGTGACTACGCTCTGCGGAGCCATCATGCGCAACCACATGGAGAGCCGCGCCGAGGTGCAGAGCTTCGACTTCCGCACACTGCAACTGGTGGAAGAACAGTTCCCGAAGATTCCCACCTACTACCTGACCGGTAGCCCGAAGTCGCTGAGCACGGAGCTGGTGCCGGCTTTGCTGCGCCAGCCTTAGGGTCTGCCCGGAAACGGCTGCATCCCGGGGAATGTGCATCGGTCTCTTAAGGGAGTGGCGGCGTAAAACAGGCAGAGGCGCAATACAGGGGTCTCTCCACTGCGGCGGCAAGTGCGCCGCCTCTCCGGTCGAGATGACGTGCGTGTGCGGTCCGTTGGAGGCGACTGAGTTTAGGGATTGAGTCCAGACGAAGGAGTTGGCGGCATGTCGAGAAGCAAAAAACTACGTCATCTCGACCGAAGCGCAGCGTAGTGGAGAGACCCCTGTATTCCTATCTTTCCTCGTCTCAATTGTTGCCGAAGCGACAACGGACGCTGTTATGAGCTTCGAGCCAGCCGGTTACTCTTCCCCGACCTTCAGGACGGCGAGGAAGGCCTCCTGCGGGATGTCGACCTTGCCGATCCGCTTCATGCGCTTCTTGCCCTCCTTCTGCTTTTCGAGGAGCTTGCGCTTGCGGCTGATGTCGCCGCCGTAGCACTTGGCGATGACGTTCTTGCGGATGGCCGTGACCGTCTCGCGGGCGATGACCTTGGCCCCGATGGCCGCCTGGATGGCGACCTCGAACATCTGCCGCGGGATCAGCTCGCGCATCTTCGAGACCAGCGCCCGGCCGCGGTCGTAGGCGAAGTCACGGTGGACGATGATCGAAAGCGCATCGACCGGATCGCCACCGATCAGGATGTCCATCTTGACCATGGGCGAAACCCAGGTGCCGGAGAGCACGTAGTCGAGCGACGCGTAGCCGCGCGAGACCGACTTGAGGCGGTCGTAGAAGTCGAGGACGACCTCGTTGAGCGGCAGCTCGTAGGTGAGCAGGACGCGGGTCGCGCTGACGTATTCGAAGTTCTGCTGGCGGCCGCGCTTGTCCTCGACGAGTTTGAGGATGCCGCCGACGTACTCCTCGTTGGTGAGGATCTTGGCGGTGATGATGGGCTCTTCGATGCTCTCGATCTCGCTGGGGTCGGGCCAACGGGAGGGATTGTCGACCTCGACGACGCTGCCGTCAGTCAGCGTGATCCGGTAGCGCACGCCGGGGGCGGTGGTGATGAGGTCGAGGTTGAACTCGCGCTCCAGCCGCTCCTGAATAATTTCGAGATGGAGCAGGCCGAGGAAGCCGCAGCGGAAGCCGAAGCCCAGCGCCACGGAGGATTCGGGCTCGAACGAAAAAGAGCTGTCATTAAGTTTTAGCTTTTCGAGCGCGTCGCGCAGCATGGCGTGCTCGTGCGAATCGACTGTGTAAAGACCGGCGAAGACCATGCTCTTGATGTCTTCGAAACCGGGCAGCGCTTCGGCGCAGGGGTTCTCGACCGAGGTGATGGTGTCGCCGACCTTGGTGTCGGCGACGTTCTTGATGGTGGCCACAAAGAAGCCTACTTCGCCGGCGGTCAGCTCGGCGATCTCGACCGGCTTGGGCGTCATCACGCCCATGCTCTCGACGTCGAAGACCTTGCCGTTGGACATGACCTTGATCTTCATGCCCTTGCGCAGCTTGCCGTTGATGATGCGCGCCAGCACGATGACGCCGCGGTAGGCGTCGAACCAGGAGTCGAAGATGAGCGCTTGCAGCGGAGCGTCGGGGTCGCCGGCGGGCGGCGGCAGGAGATGGACGACCGCTTCGAGAATCTCGGCGACGTTGAGGCCGGTCTTGGCGGAGACGGCGATGGCATCGGCGGCAGGCAGGCCGACGGACTTCTCGATCATCTCCTTGGTGCGCTCGATGTCGGCGCTGGGGAGGTCGATCTTGTTGATGATCGGAATGATCTCGAGGCCGTTGGAGATGGCGAGGTAGGCATTGGCCAGCGTCTGCGCCTCGACGCCCTGCGAGGCGTCGACGACCAGAAGCGCGCCCTCGCAGGAGGCCAGCGAGCGCGAGACCTCGTAGCTGAAGTCGACGTGGCCGGGGGTGTCGATCAGGTTGAGCTGGTAGGTCTCGCCATCCTGAGCCTTGTACATCATGCGGACGGTGTGGGCCTTGATGGTGATGCCGCGCTCGCGCTCGAGATCCATGGTGTCCAGCACCTGCGTCTGCATCTCGCGCGCGGTCAGCGATCCCGTCAGCTCGAGGAGCCGGTCGGAAAGGGTGGACTTGCCGTGGTCGATATGCGCGATGATCGCGAAGTTGCGGATGTGACTTGGATCCATGGGGGGTGCCGAAGAGCCTCAACGTCCATCTTAACATCCATGCGCGCTGTATCTGACTGCCGGCGGCGGCTTTGATTTCCGCTACACTGACGCCATGCGCGGCGCCTTGATCCCCTCTCTGCTCCTGATGATCTTCCTGCTCGCTGCTGATTGCGGCGATGCCTCGGCGCAGGGCTATACGCTGAAGGCGCAGTCCAACATCGTGCTGGTGCCGACAACAGTTGAGACCAAACACGGCGAGATGATCTACGCGTTGAAGCCGGAGCAGTTCGTGGTGGAGGACAACGGAGTCGCCCAGAAGATTCATATGGATGAGGACACCGATATCCTCGGGCTCTCGCTGGTGGTCGTCGTCCAGTGCAGCCGGGCCGCGGTGATGGAGTACGCCAAGCTGAACGGGCTGGGCACCATGATCGACAGCATCACCGGCGGCGCTCCGCGCGAAGTCGCCATCGTGAGCTACGGAACGCAGCCGGAGGTGTTGGGCGACTTCTCCGGCAGCACCGACGCGCTGGGGGCAGCGCTCTCGCAGCTTCAGCCATGCGACGACTCGAAGGCCGCGACACTCGACGCCGTGGCCTATGCGACGAAGATGCTGGAGGCGCGGCAGAATCACTATCGCCACGCCATTCTTCTGGTCAGCGAGACGCGCGACCACGGCAGCGAGATCAAACCGGCAAAGGTCATCGCGGAGCTGGGGCGGACGAATACGGTGGTCGATTCGGTGGCGTTCTCGCCGGGAAAGACGGAGATCCTCAACGACCTGCGCTATGGCGGCGGCAGCGGGCCGATCGGGCTGATGGTGATGGCGGTCAATGCGGTGAAGAAGAATGCGGCGCGCGAGCTGGCCGCACTCTCGGGCGGCGAGTACATCAACTTCACTACGCAGAAGGGATTCGACAAGGGGCTGTTGCAGCTCTCCAACCACATCCACAACTACTATCTGCTGAGCTTTCAGCCGCACGCGGAGGGCAGCGCGAATCCGTCGCCAGGTATGCACAGCATCCAGGTACGGATACCGGATTATCCCGATGCGCGGATACGGTTTCGGCAGAGCTACTTTGCCGGGGATCTGGATACGGCAGCGCCGGAGAAGTGAGAGCTGACTCCGGCCAGGGGCGATAAAGTGGAAACCCATGTCCCGGAAGCGAGACATGGGCACCTGATTACTTGATTTGTTGCCGATTTATTTAGGGATGCTCTGATTAAGTCTCGGAAGATGCCCTCAGCGGCTAAAGCCGCGTTGCGGTCAGGCCACTTGCGGCACGGCTAAAGCCGTGCCCTTAACAGAACCGGACTTAATCAGAGGTTCCTTAGGTGAGGACCGGCAGGCTGATCTGCTGGCCAACCTGGATCTTGTCCGGGTTGTCGATGCCGTTTGCCTTGGCGATCTGCGGATATTTATTGGCGTCCCCATAGAAGAGCTTACTGACTTTAGAGAGGTTGTCGCCGGATTTGATGGTGTACGGCTGCTCGTCGCCGCCGGTGGTGGCGATCTCGTGGTGGAGGTCGGCGTAGGTGGGGTCGCATTGCTTGATGAAGTCCCATACCCGCTCGGCGACGACCTTGGAAGGCACATTGGCCTTGATGTGGAGCTTCTCGCCGTCGAGGTCCACGGCGTCGAGGGTGGCGCCGTATTCGGCAAAGCTCTGGATGGCCGCGATGACCGGAGCGTATTTCTGCTTGAGCTGATTGAGATCCGCCATAGAACAATTCTCCCTTGACCTGTCTGCACAGGCTGGTTGGTCATGATGTTGTGGTTAAGGACGCGACAGCTTACGCGAAGCGGCTGAGGAACTGCGTCGCCAGCCCGCCCAGCGAGCTTTGCGGCGCGGCCTGGCCACCGGGGGCGAAGTGCTGGATGAGCATGGGCAGAACTGTTGTCAACGCTGCCTGTACCACCTGCGGAGAGACCCCGGCGTGCTCGGCGGTCTTTTCGATGAGGCCGGTGCCGGCAAGGCCCTGCTGAATCTGGTCGGGAGTAGCCTCTGCGGTCTGGCCGTTGCTCCATGCGCCGACATGCTCGGCCATGCCGTTCTGGGTGAAGCTGTTGAGAATGCCCTGGATGCCCTCGGGGTGCTGTGTCAGCGCCTGGACGAAGCCTCCGGCCACCTTGGCCTGGTCGCCCTGAGAGTCCTGCCCAACCTGCCCAGCCAATGACTGGATCGTATCCAAAATACCCATCGTGCACCTCGATTCGAGATCAGACGGCTTGATTGACGCCCCTTCTGTGTGGAAATGGTTTTATCAGTTCTTCGCCCGCCTTGTCGTGCCGGCTGCGGTGAATTTCCATGCGGTCAATATGGAGATAGACTTGAAGGCACCATGAGTGACCAGATGAAGACCGCGATTTCGACCACGGATGCACCTGCCGCCATCGGCCCCTACTCGCAGGCAGTGCGGATTGGCGATCTGTTGTTCGCCTCGGGACAGGTTGGCCTTGACCCCGCCACCGGGCAGATCGTCGCCGGTGGAATCGTCGGGCAGACCGAGCGGATTTTTGAGAATATCAAAGCGGTTTTGGCCGCGGCGGGAGCCGATCTGGGCCAGGTGGTCAAGACGACCGTCTTTCTGAAGAATATGGCCGACTTCGCCGCCATGAACGAAATCTACGCAAAATATCTCGCCCCAACCGGCGTGGTGCCGCCGGCGCGGTCGACCGTGGCCGTAGCGGCACTGCCCAAGGATGCGCTGGTCGAGGTAGAAGTGATCGTCCGGGGATAGGCTGAGCCGATCCTACCGGTGTGAGGACGACACATAAGCCGGAACAAAAGACGAAATACAGGGGTCTCTCCGCTGCGCCGCGCGACGAGACCGCGCGGCTTCGGTCGAGATGACGTGGCTAAGAAATTCTTCAAATAGATTATGAGAAGGAGGAGCGATCCGATGGCTGAGGCTGAAAACTTCGCAAAGATTCACAAGACCGAAGAAGAGTGGCGCGCGCTGCTGACGCCGGAGCAGTTCCATGTGATGCGCGAGAAGGGGACCGACCGCCCCTTTGCGGGCGCGCTACTGAATAACCATGAAGACGGCGTCTACCACTGTGCCGCTTGCGACGCGCCGCTTTTTACCTCGGACAAGAAGTTCGAGTCGGGCAGCGGATGGCCGAGCTTCTGGCTGCCGGTATCGGCCGAAGCGATTGAAGCGCACGAGGACAACTCCCTGGGGATGCAGCGGATCGAGGTGACCTGCCGACGGTGCGGAGCGCATCTGGGACATCTCTTTCCGGACGGGCCGAAGCCTACAGGATTGCGGTATTGCCTCAACAGCACATCGCTTGGCTTTAAGAAGCA
>Ga0207674_10008765_pt1 | contig 11646 bp, 12 predicted proteins | sample KBSCornC72_FD_184303 | JGI IMG/M metagenome (GOLD analysis project Ga0207674, IMG submission 184303) | Corn rhizosphere microbial communities from Kellogg Biological Station, Michigan, USA - KBS Corn C7-2 (SPAdes) (version 2) | ecosystem: Host-associated > Plants > Roots > Rhizosphere > Soil ... | reverse complement strand
GGCGAAGTCGATGTACTTCCGCGTGTTCGCCGTCGTCGCGCCATGCTTGGGGCCCGACGACCAGGTCATCGTGTTGAGGTGCATCCCCCACCAGATCCCGACGTACTTCTGCGGCACGATCCACGACGGATCACCGAGCTTGTTCGGCGGGTTGAGGTTGAGCGTGAGCAGCTGCGGTTGCAGATCCTCGATGCGGTCGGCGAGCTGGATCGTGCGCCAGGGGGTGACGAGCGGCGTGTGGCCACGCACCTTCACGCCATCCGCCCACGGGGCGAGCGCCGCGCGCAGCGTGCGGCTCTCCATGCGTGGGCCGGCGAGGAACATGCGCGGATAGTCGACGAGGTTCGCCTCGTGGATCACCACGTACATGCCGTTCGAGAACTTCATCGTCAGCGGCGTCTGCACGCTGTCGAGCGTGCTCACCGGCCCCTCGGAATAGAGCTGCTCCGACCGATCGAGCCGCGGACGATTCGACGCGATCCACCACGCGCTGGCGTTGTCGGCCATGGTGAACTCGGTGAGCTCGTCCGAGACCTCGTAGTCGGTGATCGCCGGCTGATCGGGGAGCTCGTAGCGGAAGCCGAGTCCGTCGTTGAACACCCGGAACGCGACCGTGAATCGGCGAGCAGGCGCCTTCGTCTCGGCGACGTCCACGCGCAGCTCGTTGTGATGATCGCGCACGCGCGCGACCTCGCCCCAGGGCTGCGTCCACGTGGAATCGTACGTGGCGCGCTGGCTGCCGGTGATGCGCAGGCTGTCGACGAGCGACGGCGCGCCCTTGAAGGCGAAGCCGAGCCGCGACGGCGTGACGACGTTCGCGCCGTTGTGCCGGACACTGTAGCGCAGGACGCCACCCTCCACGCCGACGTTGACCTGCGTCTTCCCGTCGGGTGACGCTACCGTGAGAGGTGACTGCGCCGGGACCCTCGCCGACATGCTGCCGAGGAGGATCATCGTCGCCACTGCGCGAAGTCGTGCTGCTCTACTGCTCATCGTTTCCCGGGGCTGGTGTGAGGGTTCGCCCCAAGAAATACTGCGCGTCGCGACCACGCCAGCACTGGGTGCTCCGCAATCGTCTGCAGTACGGCACCGACCGCTCCGCAATCGTGTGCGGAGCTACAGGATGCGAAACTCCCGCGACTGTTCCGGATGGGCCATCGTGCCGTCCTTCGTGGCGTCGACCGCGCCGTTGAGGCGCGCCCACTCGACGAATCCTCGCGGCGCGGCACGAAGCTCGTCGACGTTCGCGTGGGCGACGGACACGATCTCGCGCCAGCCACGCACGTCGAAGAGATCGGCGCCGGCGAGGTTGACCGCCGACAGTCGCGCGCCCGTCAGGTCCGCACCGCGCAGGCTGGCGTTGATGAACGACGCCGCCGACAGGTTGGCGCCCCGGAAGCACGCGCCGTCGAGCCGTGCGCCGTCGAAGCGGGCGCCCTGCAGGTTGGTCTTCTCGAAGCTCGCCATCGGCAGCGCCGCGCGCCGCAGATCAATCGACTCCAGCCAGGCGCCGTCGAGGTTGATACCGGCAAGGGAGACGTCGTTGCGGACGAGGTCAGCGAGTGCGTCGACGCGTCCGCCCGAACCGCCCTTGCCCTGCGCGCTGTTGATCACCTGCCATGCCTGATAGTTCGCGTCCTTTCGCGCGCGACGGACCGCTTCCGCTTCGGCGGCGCGGAGCTCGTTCCGATTCGCCCAGAACTGATAGGCGCCGAATCCGAGCGCGGCGACCTCGAGCAGCCGGATCACGTTGACGGCATTCTGCAGCCATTGCGTCCAGACCGCCGCAGTTGCGGGCGACATCCGCGCGAAGACGATCGCCAGTGCGATGATCAGTGCGCCCGCAGCGAGCAACGCCACGCCGACCCACCTGCGGCCGGACATCTGCTGGAACGAGTGCGGCGACTTCGCCTGCATTGGACGATCCTCCTTCTTCGGAGCGGTGGGTTGGCTCCGCGAATCTGTCAGCGCCTGGAGGCGGACGCCACAGTCTTCATCGCTTCGTAATTGTCATCGTGCGTGACGAAATCGTGAGGATCGGAGCATCGCCGCGACGAGTCGGCGGGGGCGTCACAGCACGTCGAACTCGATCCTCACGCGAACCGTATCGCCGTGACCCTTGATGCCGCGTACCCGCCTGGGCACCGGCAGGAGCGTACGCCCCGACTTCTCGCGCCAGACGCTGGTCTCCCAGGTGACACCGTCCACCGTCGCACGCACGGGAGTGCGGCCCCACGCTTCCGTCGCGGGCGGCGCGTAGCGGTCCGGCACCGTCGCGAAGGTCCAGCCGCCCTTGCCAGGGTACGTGAACAGCTCGGACGGAAACTCGGCGCCGTAGCGCGGCGCGCGTCGGCCGGTGCGGGCAGCGGCGTCGCGGGCCCGCGCCGTCACCGGCGGATCGCCGTCGTGATCGACTGCACGCGTCCGTCGTGGCGCTGGAGCAGGTAGTTCACGAACGCGCCGACGATCGGGCTCGGCTTCCGCGACCCTCGCGTGACGACGCGCGCGCTGAGCACGGAGGACTGCGCGTCCCACTCCACGTTGAGCGCGCCGCGCATCTCCTCGGCGTGGAGCTTGAGCCAGCCCGGCGCGCGCCCGGGCTGCGCTTCCTTCGTCACCTGCAGCCCGTAACGCTCGATGCGTGGATCGTCGGCGATCGCCTGCCGGATGCTGCGGCCCTTCGTGCAGAGCACCTGGATGAGGATCTGCATTTTGCGGGAATGAGGAGATGAGGGAACGAGGTGATGCGGAAGGACTGGTCCGTACTCGCCCCTATGCAAATCTGCGTCTCGAACGCTCCTTGGCCTTCCGGATCTCCTCCTCGCGGTCGCGGGGCGGGGCGTTCGTCTGGAGGGAGTCGATGAGGCGTCGGGCCGCGGCGGTGACTTCCTCGACGGCACGGTCGAACGCCGCCTCGTTGGCGCGCGAGGGTCGGGTCGTGCCGCTCAGCTTGCGCACGAACTGGAGCGCCGAGGCGTGGACCTCGTCGTCGGTCGCGGGCGGCTCGAAGTTCGCCAGCGTCTTGATGTTCCTGCACATCGTCGTCCTCCTGGGATTCGCTAGGTCGTCGCGGGGGCGGCAGTGCCGCTCCGGTCGCGTAGGTAGTCGGCGATCGCGCTGCGCTCTCCATGCACCGCCCAGTCGAGCGGGGTCCCGTCGTAGGCCCGGTCGCGCAGGTCGAGCCGCGCGCCATGCTCGACGAGCAGACGCACGACGTCGAGATGATTGCCCCACACGGCCTGGTGTAGCGGCGTCGAGTGGGGATGATAACCGTCGGGGTTGTAACGATCGGGGTCGGAGCCCGTGTCGAGCAGCAGGCGGACGACGCGCGCGTGGCCATGCATGCACGCGAGCACGAGCGCCGCCTGCCGGCTCGGGTCGTCGGCGGTGGGGAGGAACCGGGCCGTCTCTCCGAGCTCCCCCAGTCCGGCGGCGACGCCGATGTCGCCGGCCTTGCCCGTGTGCGCGGCGATCGCGCGTGCGGTGTCGAGGAAGCCGAACGCCAGCGCGCAGCGCGCGGCCGCGTTCCACCTCGACCCCGGCGCGTCCGGCGCCGCGCCCCGCTCGAGCAGCAGCTCGGCGAGCGGAGCCTGCAGTCCTGCCTCGTGCGGGGGGGTGCTCGAGACGAGCATGCCGAGCGTGGTGCAGCGCTCGTCGTACATGTCGGCGAGTGCGTCGGGATCCGCGCCGGCATCGAGGAGGAGTCGCGCGATCTCGACGGCGTTCGGTGGCGTGCGCTGCCGGTGCCCCTCGACGCCGTTGGCGGCCAGGTAGTGGAGCAGCGTGGCGTGATGCGAGCGTGTCGACCGGGCACGGGGAAGCGCGGGGTCGTCCCGAAGCATCCGCTCGAGCGCCGCACGGTCGCCATCGATCACCGCTTCCACCGCCGACTCGAACCGGGCGACCGGACCGTCGCCGGCGGCGTCCGACGCGAAGCGAATGAGATCGTCCCAGTCCGCGAGGAAGTACTCGCGTGCGACGAGCAGCCTGGCGTCGTCGATCCCGAGGCTCGCGGCGCGCACCTCGGCGATCCCCGCTCCCCGGAAGCGCGGGTGCATCCACTTGAACCGCCACGCGGTGGCCTCGTCGCCGCGGAGAAGCGCGTCGAGCGTCTGCTCCGCCAGGCGGAGGTAGTCGCCGATGGGAGCGCGGAAGGGAAGCGGAGCGCGGGAAGGTGCGGACATCGGGCCACGGCCGGCGGCATGCCGGCTCCATGGCCGAAATCTGGGGGCGGAGACACCCCCGGCAAGCAGGGGGTTGACGGCGCGCCCGGTTTTCCATAACCTAATGGCTATGCAACCACTCGGTTATGGAAACCTGTCCGCGGCGCGGCTCGACGCGACCTTCGCCGCGCTGGCCGATCCGACCCGCCGTGCCATCCTGGCCCGCCTCGCCTCGGGGGAGGCGTCGGTTCGTGAGCTGGCCGAGCCGTTCACGATGAGCCAGGCGGCGATCTCCAAGCACCTCAAGGTGCTGGAGCGCGCGGGACTGATCTCGCATGGTCGCGACGCCCAGCGGCGGCCGCGCAAGCTCGAGGCAGCGCCACTCGCCGAGGCGAACGAATGGCTCGAGCGGTACCGACAGTTCTGGGAGGAGACGTACGGGCGGCTCGACCTGCTGCTCGACGAGATGAAGCAAACCGCGAAGCCGCGCACGAGCGGGCGACGCGCCACCGCGAAACGCAAAGGGAGACGCGAGCGATGACGACGACAAAAGCAGGGGGAGCGCTGCAGATCACGACGCCCAGCGACCGCGAGGTTCGCATCACGCGCGGCTTCGACGCACCGCGCCAGCTCGTGTGGGACGCGTACACGCGACCCGAGCTGCTCAAGCGCTGGCTGGGCGCGATGCCCGGCTGGTCGTGGGCCGTGTGCGAGATGGACGTCCGCCCGGGGGGCCGCTACCGCTGGGTGTGGAGCGGACCCGAAGGCGCCGAGCTCGCACTCGGCGGCGAGTACAAGGAAGTGGTGCCGATCGAGCGACTCGTCACCACCGAGAAATGGGACCAGGCGTGGTATCCCGGCGAGGCGGTCGGCACGGTGGAGCTCACGGAGCGCAATGGGCGCACCACGCTCGTCACGACGCTCCGCTACGAGTCGAAGGCGGCGCGCGACGTCGTGCTGCAGTCGCCGGCGACGGAAGGCATGGGAGCGGGCTTCAACGTGCTCGATGCGCTGCTCGCGTCCATCGCGACGGCGTGACCGCACATCACCTCAACCGCAGTCGAGGAGGACATCATGATCGACGCACCGACGATCGCCCAGACGGCCGAGCAGCCGACCGCGGTCGTGCACCTCACGATCCCGAAGGACGCGATCCAGCGCGAGATGGGACCGGCCCGCGACGAGGTCCTGCGCGCGCTGGCCGTGCAGGGCATGACGCCCGCGGGCCCGTGGTTCAGCCGGCACTTCCGGATCGATCCGGCGGAGTGGGACTTCGAGGTCGGCGTGCCGGTGACGGCACCGATCGCGCCCGCGGGACGCGTGAAGAATTCGGCGCTGCCGGCCGCGCAGGTGGCCCGCACGAACTACCGCGGCGGATTCGAGGGCCTGGGCGCGGGCTGGGGCGAGTTCGACGCCTGGATCGCCGGCAAGGGGCTACGCCACGACGGCAGCCTGTGGGAGAGCTACGCCGAGGGGCCGGAGTCGGGGTCGGATCCCGCGGGGTGGCGGACGGAGTTGAATCGCCCCCTGGTGGGGGCGAGGGAATGAGGGAATGAGGAACGACACGGCCTCGGGGAGCTCCTGCGTCCCGAGGCCGTGTCCCATTTCCCCATTTCCCAATTCCCTCATTTTCCCCTCGTCCCCACTTCCCGAATCGCTCAGCTCGCATTGATTCTCCCGCATGACGCCGAGCTTCCAGCGAACGCTGCGCGAACTGCGCCCGACGGCCTTCGCTGCGCTGTCGCTCGTCGTCATCGCGGCGCTCGTCCTGTCGACGCGCCGGATCGAGAAGAGTCGCCTTACGGCGCAGTCGATCCCGTCCGTGTGCGCGCGCTTCGTGGACGAAGCGTTCGGCCTCGACGGCGCGCGGACGCCCGATTCCGTGCTGCTGAAGCGACTCCTCGTGCATCGGTCGCGATGCGCTGGTGACGCGACCTACGTCGAGCAGACGCGGCGACTCCTGCTCGACCTGCAGCGCGTCGACGAGGCACGTGCACTGCTCGCGGACGCCGAGCGCAGTCGCGCGTTCACGAACGATCAGCTCGAGGCGCACCGGGCGTGGATCGACCTCGAGGCGTCGCGTCAGGCGCTCCAGCACGGCGATGCGCGAACAGCCGCGAAGCTTCGCGCGCGCCTGGCCACGACGACGCGGCGCCTGCGTGCGGCGTGGCCGGAGTGGGCGCCCCCGTACGTCATCCTGGCGGAGCTGGAGCGCAGCGCGCCGAACGAGCCGGCGCCGCACGCGGTCACCGAGAATGCCTACGCACTCGAGCGCGCGGCGCACCAGCGCCTGATGTCCGGCGCGGTCATTCGATCGCTCGGCGTCAGGCAGACGTATGCCGCGGTGATCGCCCTCGCCGCGCTCGGCATGCTGGGGCTCGGCCTGGCTTTGAGTGGAATCGTCGAGAGCCTCGGCATGCGTCGCATGCCGACGGTCTCGGTGGCCGAGGCGAAGGAGGGGTACGTCGAGCTGACGGGATCGCTGCACCTGCCCCCGCGCGCCGATGCCGTCGTCGCTCCGGTGAGCAAGGTGCCGAGCGTGTGGTACGCGCTCGAGACCAGCTTCGGCTCGAAGGGATCGCACACCTGGCGCGAGCGTTCGGCGCAGCGCTTCCTGCTGCGCGATGCGACCGGCGAGGTGACGATCGACCCGGCCGGCGCGGTGGTGCGCACGCGGCACGTGCAGTCGCCATCCGGCGGCGGCTTCCTGTCGCGCCGGCGGGAGACGGAGCGGACGCTTCGCGCGGGCGATGCGGCGTTCGTCGTCGGTGAGCTCGCGGTGTCGAAGAACAGGTCCGGCATCGTCGAGCGAACGGTCCGCGCACCGGAGGACGGACGCCGGCTGCTCGTCTCGAACTACACCGAGGCGGAGCTGATCGGACAGGAGCGCCTCTGGGTCTGGTGCGGCGTGCTCCTCTCCACGCTCGCCGTGGCGGCGTTGCTGTGGGGATACGTGCAACGGTACGAGGTGCGCGTGGCGCCCGGTCTACTGTGACCGCCTGGCGACGCGCGATGCGGCGTGCGCGCCTCGGCGTTCTCCCCGGCGCGATCCTCGGCGTCGCGTGCGGCGGTCACGAGGCGACGCGCCTGGTGGGCACGGCGATGGACGACGCGGCTGCGGATTCTTCGGCGCGGCTCACCCTCGTCCTGTGGCCCGTGACGGATTCCACCTTCGCCGGCCATCTGCAGGTCGACGCGCCGGTCGCCATCGCCGGAGGGGCCAGCGCGTGGCACGGCAAGGAAGGGCTCACGATCTACAACATCTCCGCCGACGGAGACACGACGATCTGGAAATCCCGCCTGTCCGGCGCCGAGATCGGAGGCGTGTACGAGGTGACGGGCGGCGGTCACAGTGGGCAGGGCGGCACCTGGCGTGCGCGGCTCGAGGATGGACCGCCGCCGACACCGCAGACGCTGCGGCGACACGCACGAATGGCGTGGATCCCCACGCTCGACGCCGTCTGGCCAGCGATCGTCGTGGCCCTCCTCCTCACCTCCGCCGTGCGCTGGATCCGCAGCGCGCCGGAGATCACGATCGATCCGCGGACCGATGCATTCGAGGATCACCGCGTCGTGGGATGGCTCGCGCTCTTCTCGGCCGGCCAGATCGTCGCCATCATCCTGGCGCTCGGACGGAGCACGAAATTCTTCGACTTCATCGAGCGCGGCTCGTGGTCGTCCGGCGCCGCCATCCCCGGGCTGCACGGGTTGCTGGTGGTCGAGAAGCTCGCGTTCCTCGTGCAGCTCACGGCACCGGCGGTGGGGCTGTATCTCATCGCCAGACGCAGTCGCTTCGCGCCGCGCTTCTGGTTCGCGTACTTCGCCATCATCGGTACGTATGCCGCCGTCGATCTCGGGATCGGCGCGTGGATCGAAGCCTCGGTCGACAGCCTGCTGCACGCCGACCGGAGTGGCGACGCGACGCGGCAGACCACGCACACGACGAACTTGCGCGCCGTGCTGGCGGCGCTGATCTGGTGCAGCTACTGGGCGCGCTCGACGAGAGTGCGCGCCCGGTTCGGGCAGCGCGCGCTCGACGAGCCGCCGCTGTCAGTTCCCCTCGCGACGGCGGCGACTCCCGGCGACTGACGCTGCCGCCGCGATCGCCGGCCCGTGCCAGCGCTTCGGCAGCAGGGTGACGCGCACGTACGCGTCGGTGCCGAGATACCTGGCGCAGGCATCGCGAAGCGCCGCCCTGGTGAGCGCGCGCGCCGAGTCCTGATGCGTGGCGATGCTCTCGAGCGGAATGCCGACGCGCGAGTGCCACTCCAGCTCGGATGCCCAATAGCTGTTGCTCTCGATCTTGTTGTCGAGATCGCGCGTCTGGGCAGCGCGGACCTTCCCCGTCTCGGCATCCGTCGGGCCCTCCGTGCGCAGTCGCGCGAGCTCGTCGAGCGCCGCCTGGGCGAGTGCATCGATCCGTTCGGGCTCGGCCTCGAACTCGATCGCGAGCTGGTACGTCGTCGGCGGCACGAGCTCGGCCGACACGGAGACACTCACGCCGTACGTGGCGCCGAGCGTCTCGCGCAGCCGGTTGTCGAGCGCGATGCTCGCGAGGTCGCGCGCGGCGGAGAGTCCCTCACTGGAGGCGCGCGTGTGCTCGTACGGCCCGGAGAGCACGATGCTCGTCTTCGCCTTCGGGCCGATGCCCGCACGAAGCGTGCGGCGCACGACGCCCGTCGGGAATCGTGTACCGTCGTCGCGCGGCTGCTCGTGCACGCCGCCGGGCAGCGGCGCGAGATAGCGCTCGGCGAGCGTTCGCACCCGATCGAGGGTGAAGTCGCCGCTCATCACGAGCGTGAAGTTGCCCGCGTTCGCCGTTCGCGCCTTCCAGAACTCGAGTGCGCGCTGTTGGCTCACGCGATCGAGGAAGGCGCGTGAGCTGCGGAGCGAGCGTCTGGAGTGGCTCGCGAGGGTCACGTCGAGCGTGTCCCAGAACGCCGTCTCGGCGTCGCGTGTCCGCTGGTTCGCGCTCTCGAGGGCGCGATCCGAGAAGCGGCGGAAGGCGAGCGTATCCGAGCGCGGTGCGGTGAAGTAGAGGTACAGCACCTGGAAGAGCAGCTCGAGATCGTCCGGCGCGACGGATCCGGTGAACTCGATCGACGCATCGCTCATCGACTGCGTCAGGCTGATCGACGACGCGTCGAGGCGACGCGCGAGCTTCCGGCCACTCAGCTGCCCGATGCCCGTCGTGCGGACCACTTCGTCGGACATCCAGGCAGACGGATAGTCGGCGTCGCTGGCCAGCGACGCGCCGCCGGGACCGACGAGTCGGAACTCCATCTCGTCGAAGGTGAAGCGGGTCGGTTTGAGGATCAGCCGCATCCCATTGGACAACCTCCAGTCGAACGCCTGCACCTGCGGCAGCGCGCGCTCGGCGCTGACGCGTCCTGGCGCGGGCGGATCGGCGACGAGCGTGACGGAGTCCCTCGACGTCTCCTCGATGCGGGCGACGGCACGGGCGTTGGCGTCGCGCAGGCGGCGCGTCAGCGCGGCGGCCGTGGGGAGGCTCGCGGGGCGGGAGGGCGACCCCGTCGCGAACAGGTACGCTCCGCTGTCCAGGGATGCGGCTCGTGCCGCGGCGAGCACATCGTCGACGCCGACCGTCGCGAGCGCGTCGGTCGCGAGGTCGAAGGCGGTCTGCCGCGTGAGCGCGCGGTCGCCGGTGAGAAACTCGTCGACGTAGGCGCTGGCGAGCTCGCGAGACGCGTCCGCCCATTGCGCCGCTTCGCGTTTGGCGCGCAGCATGGCCGCCGTCTCCTCGCGCAGCTCGGTCGGCGTCGGGCCGTCGCGTGCGAGCCGGTGTACCTCGTCGACCAGCAGATCGACGGCCACCGGCAGCTGGCCCTCGGCGACCGTCGCGCTGACGATGTCGACGTCGACGTCGCGTGCGATCGGGTCCCAGTCGACGCCCGCGCCGAGCAGTGGCGAGTCTGGTCGGTCCGAGGCGTCGTCGAGGCGCGCGTCGAGGATGCCGCGCCAGAGCGCGGTGATCATGCGCCGGCGAAAGTCGGCCCGCGTCACGCGTCGGACGGGCCGATGTGGCAGCCAGAGGGAGAGCCGGGTGCCCGTCGCCTCCGGATCGGAGAGCGGTGCCGCGTGCAATCCGCGCAGGCGACGCACGTCCACTCGCGGGCGCACGCGCGCCGCGCTGCTGCGCGGGATGACGCCGAACTCGCGAGCGACGACCCGTTCCACCGCGATCGGATCGAAGTCTCCCACGACGACGATGGCCATCAGCTCGGGACGATACCAATCCCGGTAGAAGCGTCGCATCGCCGCCAGATCGAAGCGACGGATGACGGCAGTGTCCCCGATGGGCCGCCGGTGAGCGTACCGCGAGTCGCCCAGGAGCATGGAATCGCGCGAGCGGCTGATGCGCTCGGCCGCGCCCTGGTCGGAGCGCCACTCGGCGAGGACGACGCCCGCTTCCGCGCGCGCTTCGGTCGAGTCGAAGGTCGCGTCGTGGGCCATGTCGGCGAGCATCGCGATCGCGGTGTCGAGCACACCCGGAGGATCCGTGGGAACAGTGAGCTCGTACGTCGTCTCGTCACGACGGGTGTGGCCGTTCAGGTCCTCGCCGTCGCGCATGCCGACCGTCTGGAAGTAGTCCTGGATCGCCCGCCCCGGAAAGCGGCGCGTGCCGCGAAAGCATTTAATCCCGATAAAATCGTGCTTTTGCCGCTCTATCCGCAATATTCCACCACCACCACCGCATCATCTCTGGTTGATTGGGACAAGACTGCGAAGAAGGTGGGTCTGACCGCGCCCACGTCGCGGGTCTGCTGCTATCCCTGGGAAGAGAGGTTTGTCGCCGCGGCGGCTGCCAAGATCAGCGCCGCCATGGCCGGGTCGTCGCCGGGTGTTTCCTATCGCCTGTTGCTGTCGGCGCATGGCTTGCCCAAGCGCACGATCCAACGGGGCGATCCCTATCAATGGCAGGTGGAGCAATCGGCGGCCGCCATCGTGAAAGCGCTCGGTGCGCCACAACTCGAGCCTGTGGTTTGCTACCAGAGCCGGGTGGGCCCGCTGGAATGGATCGGCCCCGCCACCGATGCCGAGATCCGGCGCGCCGGACAGGATAACAAAGGCGTCATCGTCGCACCCATCGCCTTTGTCAGCGAGCATTCCGAGACCCTGGTCGAACTGGATATCGAATATCGCCGCCTGGCCGCGGAAAGCGGCGTGCCGGACTATCGCCGCGCCGGCACTGTGGGCATTCATCCGGATTTCATCGCAGGGCTGGCGGGCCTTGTGCGCCGGGCGCTGGAAGGCAAGACTGTCACGTGCGGTGAGGGACGCATCTGCCCCGGCGTGCACAGGGCCTGTGGTTACGGAGAAACGTGATGGATACGCTGCGCAACGAACTTGCCAACTACATCCCCTGGATCATCGCCTTCCACATCATCGCGGTGATAGCCTGGATGTCGGCGATGCTCTACCTGCCGCGGCTGTTCGTCTATCACACCGAGACCGCGCCCGG
>Ga0207674_10008764_pt1 | contig 11646 bp, 10 predicted proteins | sample KBSCornC72_FD_184303 | JGI IMG/M metagenome (GOLD analysis project Ga0207674, IMG submission 184303) | Corn rhizosphere microbial communities from Kellogg Biological Station, Michigan, USA - KBS Corn C7-2 (SPAdes) (version 2) | ecosystem: Host-associated > Plants > Roots > Rhizosphere > Soil ... | reverse complement strand
CCATGCCGCGCTTCACCCTCTCCGTCGTGGGCCTGGCCCTGCTCCGCGTCCCGTCCGGCAGGCCGCGCCGTCAGGGCTTGCGTGCCAGTCTGCCATTGGCGGCACCCGCCTCGGCGGGCGTCCCTGGTGCCGGCCCCGGCATGAGCTCCAATGGTCCGGCTTGGGCGGGGAGCAGCAGCTCGAACTCGCTGCCCTGACCGGGGGTGCTCTGCGCCAGGACGTCACCGCCGTGCGCCCGGGCGACGGCGGTGACCAGCGCCAGCCCGAGGCCGGTGCCCCGGGACGGGCCGCTGTCGCCGCTGCGGAACCGGTCGAAGACGTGCCGCAGCAGTTCGGCCGGGATGCCCTGGCCGGTGTCTGCGACGATCAAGCGAACCGGCAGCCCGTATCCCACCGCCACCACGGACAGCTTGATGACGTCCCCGCTGGCGGTGTGCCGGACCGCGTTCTCCAGCAAGGCGTCGACGGCCAGGCCGAGCCGCTCCCGGTCGGCCTGCACGGTGACCTTGTCCAGCCGGCCGAGCTGCCAGCGGCGATCGGCGGTGGGTTGCCACCGGCGCAGGATCTCCATGGTGAAGCCGTCCAGCTCGACCGCTTCGGTCTGGAGGAACTCCGGTCCCTCGGCGGCCGCGATGACCAGCAGTCGTTCGGCGATCCGCCGAAGCCGGTTCAGTTCACCCAGTACGACCTCGATGTCGTGCGTCTCCTGGTAGCCGGTCAGGCCGTCGGCCAGCAGCTCGGCGTGGCCGAGAGCGATGGTGATCGGCGTGCGGAGCTGGTGCGAGGCGTCCTGCAGGAACCGCCGCTGGGTGGCGAGCAGCCGGGCGTTCTCCTCGCCGAACCGGCGCGACTCCTGCTCCGCGGTGAGCTTGCGCCGGGCGTGCCACACCATGGCCACGAACATGGCCGCCATCAGCGGCACCTCGGTCAGCTCCGCGGCCGGCTCGGAGCCGCGCGCCACGTCGTGGCCGATGGCCGCGGCGGTGGTCGCCATGACCACGCCCAGCACCACCAGCGTGGGCCGGGGTGCCCAGGTGCGGAACCCGTACACCAGCGTGAAGCTGATCCAGATGAAGTGGAAGGGGATGGTCTCCCAGCCGGCGACCGCGAAGATCGCAACGAGGTTGATGGCGGAGAACACCGCCCAGACGGTGTCGAGCAACGCCGGACGGAACGGCCAGTTCAGCCTGACGACGATCCCGCCGAGACCGGCGAGGCGCCCGGCGAGGCCGGCATCAGCCGTCGCCGAGCTGGTAACCCTCACCGCGCACCGTCTTGATCAGGCTGAAGCCGAGCTTGGACCTTAGCCGCCGCACGCACACGTCGACCACGTTGGAGCCCGGGTCGAAGTGGTACCCCCACACGCTGGCCAGCAGCCTGCCCTTGGGCACTGACTGGCCGAAATGTTCCGCCAGTTCGCGCAGCAGCAGGAACTCCAGCCGGGTCAGCGGCACCGGTCCGTGCCCGATGTCGGCGACCAGCCGTGCTACGTCCAGCGTCAGGTTCCCGGCCCGGATGATCTCGCCGGGCCGCGTCTCGCCGCGCAAGTGGGCGTCCTCGCGCAGCCGGACCCGGATCCGCACCAGCAGTTCAGCCAGCGAGAACGGCTTGGTCAGGTAGTCCCGGGCGCCGCGCTCCAGGCAGTCGACCTTGGTGGCCACGTCGGCCACGCAGGAAAGCACCATCACCGTCTGGTCGGGCCGGGCGTGGAGCAACTGGTCCAGCACGTTGCAGCCGTCCATGTCCGGCATCACCAGGTCGAGGATGACCAGGTCGTAGTGCTCGTCCAGGGCGTGCCGCAAACCTTCGGAGCCGCTGCCGGCGAAACCGATCCGGTAGCCGGCCGCGGCCAGGGCGCGTCCGATGAAGGAGCGGATGTTGGGCTCGTCGTCGACGACGAGGATCCGCCTGGGCCTCTCGGCCCCGGGAACCCCTTCAGCGGCATGGACCCCCCGGGCGGCCGGGCCTGTGCCCGCGGCCGGCGACGGATGAGCCGGGACCGGCCCGGTCCAGCGCGGCCCGGTCCGGATCACCAGTGCCGCTTCCTGGTGCGACGTCATGTCCGCCACCTCGGTCCTCGTCACACGGGCACGAGATCATGCGCCTCAGGCCGCGGGATGGCCCGCTGTCAGCCCGGATCCGCGCAAGGCCGCGTGAGGTCTTGGCAGTGATAGTCCTCGCGAACCATAAAGCCGGTCAAGTGGCACATTGTGGTCAGTCGGATTGTTACGGCTCTGTCACACAAACGATTGCAATCCTTTGCAGTCCGGTTACTTGCAGAACATGATCCCCATCCTTCACATATGTCACTGTATGACCGTGCATCCCCGGACGCCCGGCCGCCGGTCCGATCTGTATCTCCGCTCTCAGTGGCACCACCACACCCCTCACCTGGGCAGGTTCGGCGGTGCCACGTGAGCGGACAGCGAGGCACTGGCCGCCCCGATCAGCCGGTTGATCCGGGCGCGCTGCGCGTCGAGCGCGAGCTGATCCTTGCGCAGCTGAGCGGTCGCATGGGCGACCGCGTCCGGAGCCTTGGCCGTGACCAGGCTGGCGACGTCGGTCTGGACCCGCTGCGCCAGCGGGAAGCCCCACGTAACGAGGTCGTTGACGGCGGTCTGGACGTGGAAGGATGCCAGCGACCCGGGCGCCTGGTACTGGACCAGGTCCTCCATCGGCATGCTGTTGGCGGGCGAGCAGTTCGCCGCGGCCGTGTTGGCGATCGTGACCGCGGTCTTGACGTCGTTGCTCGTGCCGGCCTGGATGGCCCGCAGCGCGGTGATCGAATCGCTCACCCCGCCCGCGCACGACTCGATGTCGGTGGTCAGGTCGTGGACCATCCCGCGCAGGTCGGCAGCCCGCTGCTCGGTCGACGGCCGGTGCGGGACGGCGGCCAGCACCAGCCCGGCCACGAGCACCGCGCCGGCGGCGAACATCCACATCGGGGTGCGCAGCACCGGCCATCCCGAGGGCCGGGAGGCGATCCCTCCGCGCCACGTCTCCCCAGGTTCTCGCATCCCCATGGTCCCTCCTGGGATTCCGGCCGCCCCGCACGCCAGCCGTGACATCGAGCCACGCCAGAGCACGCCATACGACTCAAGCCATGCGGCGTCATCCTAAGGCCCCGCGTTCGCGGCGCACCGTCGCCTGGCTCCCGCAACTACGCTCAGTGATGATCCACCGCACGCGGCAAACGATTGTGACACCGGATGGAATTGCGCCAGGTCGCGCCAACTACACCGTTGCGATCGCAAAACCGCTGGTCACGCGGCTCTACCCGCGCGACGGCCCGAGGCTCACAATGACAATTTCGTCATGCGCGAGGCTAAGTGTTGCCTTGCGGCTCGTGTGACTGGAGTATCTACCCCGTAGGTGCGGCCTGCACCTGTCGCACGGCTGAGTATGCACGTGCATTACCACCTACACCGCGTGCGTACGCCGGTTATGAAGCGAGGTGGTGATCCGGTGTCCGTGACTGCCCGGGCGGCGTCTCTGCTCGTTGCCTTTCTCGTGGTGGCGGGGCTGGTGACCTTCGTTGCCATTTATTACATAGGGGGCACGAGTGCCCTGCCGAACGTGCACTACGCGGCCTCCGGTGGCCAGGTCAACGTGGTGTTGCAGGAAGATCCGCAGAACAACTCGTCGAGCAGACCCGACTGGGTGAGCTATTACGTGCAGGACCCGGCGACGAGTAAATGGGTCCACACCACTTTGTTTTCCGTCCCGGCCAATACCAAGGTCAACGTGACCCTTTACGGCTATGACGGCTGCACGCCGCTGCGGAACAACTATTTCAGCGCGGTGCAGGGCACGATCGGCAACACGGTGACCGTGTCCCAGTTCGATCAGCACGGCAAGGAATACGTGACCGACCAGACCACCCCGCTCATCGACTCCTGGGCCGACTGCAACGTGGGGCACACGTTTGCGATCCCGGGCCTGGGCGTGTTCGTGCCGGTCGCCTCGCCGAACGCCCAGCTCTCCGCGAACAACCTGTGCAGTTCCTCGCCGTGCGTCCCGAGCGGCAACCCGTACGCCAAGGAGACCTTCAGCTTCATGACCCCGGACCACGCCGGGGTGTTCCGCTGGCAGTGCCTGGTCCCCTGCGGTGGCGGCTTCCTCGACGGTAACAGCGGTCCGATGCAGACTCTCGGCTACATGATGGGCGAGATGGACGTGGTGAGCTCATGACGACGCAGCCCGGGGACCAGCCCGCCCAGCCCGGGGACCAGCCCGCCCAGCCCGCCACGAGTCCCCGTCACGGCCTGCGGCTCTTCCTGATCTGGCTGGTCCTGGCGCTGGCCGCCGACCTGGTCATCTGGTTCATCTGGAAGCCGCACCTGCCGCCCGGCGACATGTCCGACGCGGCCCGGCACCAGCAGTTCGACATCGCCGTGCTCGCCATATCCGGCGCCCCGGTCGTCATCTTCGTCCTGCTCTACTTCATCTACTCGATCGTGGTCTGGCGGGCCAGGCCCGGTGACGACACCGACGGCGAGCCCATATACGGCAACACCAAGATCCAGGCGACCTGGATCATCGGCACCACGGTTATCGTGCTATGGCTGTTCGTGTTCGGCACCGTCGAGCTCGTGGTGCCGGCCGGCGCGGGCGCCGGCGAGGGTCCGTCGCCCATCTGGAAGCTAGCGGGCACGACCTCGTCGACCTGGACGCCGAACACGAACACCACGCTCCAGGTCCAGGTGATCGGCCAGCAGTGGACCTGGACCTACCGGTACCCCCAGTTCGGCGGGATGGAATCCTCCGAGCTCATGCTGCCGGTGAACACCCCGGTGACGTTCCACGTGACGTCGCTGGACGTGATCCATAGCTTCTGGGCCTACCAGCTCGGCGTGAAGGCCGACGCGAACCCGCAGGTGGACAACGTGGCGTACGTGACGCCGAAGACGCTCGGCAGCGTCACGGTCCGCTGTAACGAGCTCTGCGGCATCTGGCACGGCGCCATGTTCAACTACGGCCACGTGGTGTCGCCGACCGCGTTCCAGACCTGGGCGAGCGGGGTGCAGGCCAAGGAGCAGAGCGACGGCGTGCTCGCCGCCCTGCCGCCGTACGCGCTCACCTATGACCCCACCGTGGTCCCGCAGCTCGGGAAGAACCTGCCGAAGATCGATCAGATCACCGGGGCCGCGGGCTACTACTACCCGCCTTCGGATCCGGTGACGCCGTGACGCCCGGCCCCGCCGTAACGCCCGTAACGTCCACCATGACCTGCCTGAAGGGGTGACGGGATGGCCATCGAGACACACCAGGACCGCGTCGAGCCCGCGGGCACCGGCCCTCCGCTCGGCGGGCCCGGCGGGGTCTTGCGGCCGTGGTGGCTGCGCCCGGGCGCCCACGTCGGCGTGATCGGTGCCGTGGTCGGCTACGTCCTCGGCCACCTGCTCGGCAACTTCCTGTCCAGCACGTACGCCCAGAACGCGCTGTCCGACTCCAACGACGTGCCGATCGTGCTCGGCTACGCGTTCGGCACCATCGGCTGGCTGGCCGGCCTCGGCGTGTTCAACGACCTGGGCCGGCAGATGCTGGGCAAGCCGCTGCTGGCCGAGGTCAGGCGGGGCGCCGGCGAGGTCGGCCTGTCGAAGTACTTCAGGTACACCCTCGACCACAAGGTGGTCGGCATCCAGTACCTGTACGGCATGATCGCGTACTTCCTGACCGGCGGCCTGTTCGCGATGGCCATCAGGAGCGAGCTGCTGTCGCCCTCCTACCACCTCCTCGGGCCGAACCAGTACCTGATGGTCGTGGGCGAGCACGGCACGATGATGATGATGATGATGTCCTCGGTCATCCTCGGCCCGTTCGGCCAGTACTTCGGCCCGCTGCTGATCGGGTCCAAGCGGGTCGCGTTCCCGCGGCTCGAGGCGCTCGGCTTCTGGCTCACCCCGGCCGCCTACGTGATCCTGCTGTCCGCCGTGCTGTTCGGCGGGTTCCCGACCGGCTGGACCGGCTACGAGCCGCTGGCCACCCAGGCCACGCAGGGCGAGGACGCGTACTTCTTCGCGTTCGGCCTGATGGGCATCTCGATGATCCTGGCCGGCTTCAACATGATCGTCACCATCATCAACTACCGGGCGCCCGGGATGCGGTGGAGCCGCCTCCCGATGTTCGTCTGGTCGATGTTCACGGTCTCGTTCCTGCAGGTCCTGGCGGTGCCGGTGCTGGTGGGCGCGTGCTACATGGCGCTGATGGACCGGACCTTCCAGACCGCCTTCTTCGCCAACCAGCTTGGCGGCTCCAGCTTCCTCTACGAGGACCTCTTCTGGTTCTTCGGCCATCCGGAGGTGTACATCCTGGCCCTGCCCGGCTTCGGTGTCGTCGCCGAGGTGATCGCGGTGTTCTGCCGCAAGCCGCTGTTCGGCTACAAGATCGCCGCCGCCGGAATGCTCGGCGTGGGCATATTGTCGTTCTTCGTCTGGCAGCACCACCTGTTCGTCAGCGGCATCAACCCGGACATGCGCCCGCTGTTCATGCTGACCACCGAGCTGATCTCGATCCCGACCGGCTTTATCTTCCTGGTCGCCATGGGTACCTTCTGGAAGGCGAAGATCAGGTTCAGCATCCCGATGCTGTTCGCGCTGGCCTTCTACTTCAACTTCCTGATCGGCGGCATCAGTGGCGTGTTCCTGTCGGACGTGCCCGCGGACACGACCGAGCACGGCTCCTTCTTCGTCATGGCGCACTTCCACTACACGATCATGGGCGGCCTGATCTTCGCGTTCTTCGCCGGTGTCTACTACTGGCTGCCGAAGATGACCGGTATCAAGCTGAACGAGAAGCTGGGCAAGCTGCACTTCTGGACCATGTTCATCTTCTTCAACACCACCTTCCTGCCGTTGTTCGCGCTCGGCCTGATGGGCATGCCGCGCCGCGTCTTCGAGTACGCGCGCAACCTGGAGACGCTCAACGACTGGGTGTCGATCTCCGCGTTCTGCCTGGGCGTCTCGATCCTCATCTTCCTGGTCAACTTCGTCTTGTCCATGCTCTTCTGGCGCGAGCCCGAGGTCGGCAACCCGTGGCGGGCGCGCAGCCTGGAATGGCAGGTGTCCACGCCGCCGCCGCCGGAGAACTTCAACCGGGTACCGGTGATCTTGTCCAGTCCCTATGACTACGGCGTCAAGGACGCGCTGCCGGTGGCCGACCTCGACCCGCCGCCCGGCGTCATCGCCGCCGCCTACGCGGGCGCGGCCGGAGAGGCGTGACGATGACCGACATGACGGCGTCGCCGATGCCATCGTCCCAGGAAGCGGCGCTCGCGGCCGAGGACGAGGGCTTCTACCACGAGTCGGCGCTGAACGCGACCTGGACCGGCTCGCGGCTGGCCATCGGCGGGCTGACGTTCCTGTTCGGCTGCTTCGCCTTCGCCTACTTCTACCTGCGCTCGCTGGACTCGGCCGGCCGCTGGCAGGGCTCGGGCTACACCCACCCGTCGCTGTGGATGGGCACCACGATCATGCTCCTCGCGCTGCTCAGCGCGGGCACGCACTACTTCGTGCTGCAGCGGATCAAGGCCGGGCACAAGCTGACCTGGCAGGTCGGCGGCCTGATCGCGCTCGGCTTCGGCCTGGCGGCGGTCGCGCTGCAGGTCTACCAGCTGGCGAACCTGCCGTTCCCGCCGGGCAGCTCCGGATACTCCAGCGTGTTCGCCGGTTTCTACCCGGTCTTCCTGGTCGTCCAGCTCGCCGCGCTGCTCTGGCTGGAGATGCTGCTCGCCAGGTCCAGGTATATCCCGGCCCTGTCGTTCGTCGAACAGCCGCCCACGTACACTGAGACCTACTTGGTACAGCGTTTCCAGGCCTCGCTGAGTGCCTTCTCCACCATCTGGAATTTCCTGGCCCTGATGGCGTTGCTGTTCTGGCTTCTGTTCTACGCTCTGTAGTACAGCGCTCTGTCGTTCGGGCCGGGCGCTCAGAGCTAAAGAGAAGGAAGGGATCCGGAGTGAACACTGTGATCGCCGACCCGGCGGGCAGCGCGTGGACCTTCGGCGGCTCGATACTGACCTTCGCGTTCCCGATGCTCCTTTTCATCGTCGTGGCCTGCGCGCTGTACATCGCGTACACCAAGCCCGAACTGGTCCCCGGCCACCGCAACCCGGCCGCCCAGCGCTCCGTGTCCTACACATCAGTCCCGGGGGAGCCAGCCAGCGCCCGTGACGGCGAGCAAGAGCCCGAGGGCGGCGAGTGACTTCTCCAGCAGCGGTCTCCGCGGGTAGGCCGGGGACAATCGGGAACCGTCCGGGCGGCCGCCGCCCGGCGGGCGTGGTGGTGCGCGCGCTGATCGCGCTGACCAAGCCGCGCATCATCGAGCTGCTCCTGGTCACCACGGTGCCGACCATGCTGCTCGCCCAGCGCGGCGTACCGTCCATCCGGCTCGTCCTGGTCACGCTGATCGGCGGCACGCTGGCCGCGGGCAGCGCGAACACGATCAACTGCTACATCGACCGCGACATCGACGCGGTGATGAAGCGGACCTCGCGGCGCCCGCTGGTGGTTAACGGCCACGGCACGATCAAGCCGTGGGAGGCCCTGGTCTGGGGCATCGCGCTCGGCGCCGGCGCCACGCTGCTGCTCGGGCTGATGGCCAACTGGCTGTCGGCGGCGCTAGCCGACGCGGCCATCTTGTTCTACATCTTCGTGTACACGCTGCTGCTCAAGCGGCGCAGCCCGGCCAACATCGTGATAGGCGGCGCCGCGGGCTGCTTCCCGGTGCTGGTCGGCTGGGCCGCGGTGACCGGCACGGTGAGCCTGCCCGCCGTCGTGCTCTTCGCGGTCATCTTCCTGTGGACGCCGCCGCACTTCTGGGCGCTGGCGATGAAGTTCCGCAAGGATTACGCGGCGGCGAACGTGCCGATGCTCCCGGTGGTGGCGTCGCCCGCCACGGTCGCGCGGAAGATCCTCTGGTACTCCTACGCCATGGTGGCGGCCACGCTGGCCCTAGCCCCGTACGCGGGCTGGATCTACGGCGTGCTGGCCGCCGCACTCGGCGCCTGGTTCGTAGCCGAGGCGCACCAGCTGAACACCCGCATCGCCGCCGCCGGCGCTGATGGCCAGGCAGGCTCCTCCGCGGCCAAGGGCGCACCGATGCGCCTGTTCCACCTGTCGATCGCGTACCTGACCCTGTTGTTCGCGGCGGTCGCGGTCACCGCCCTCCTCCCCTGGGGACACTGGTAGTCCCTGATCCCGCCGTTCGCGACGCGTTGTCCGCCTTGAACCAGGATGGCCGTTATCCCGTCTTAGCTGTGTCAGGATGTTTGCCGTGGCTGCGGGGGTGACTCCGCGTGTAACCGTTCCTTCATGTTGAGCCGGTAGACCATCAGCGGGGACTTCGCCGTCACGTCTAGGAGGTACGCGAGTGCAACGACCGGAACCCCGTCGCACTGGCCGGCGCGATGCCCCCGCGTACGGACCGCAGCCGTACGGACCGCAGCCGTACGATCCCCAGCCGCCGCGGCCCAGCTCGTACGAGCCCAACCCGCCAGAGCCCAGCCCGCCAGAGCCCAGCCCAGACGGGTCTTACTGGTATGAGCCGTCTCCCGACCCGTACGGCACCGCCCCATGGCCAGAACACGGCAGCAACGGGCCGGTCGACGCCGGACCGGGCCCGAACGGCGGCCGGCTCAAGCGCCAGCGCGGCCGCGGCCGGATCCGGAGGTTCTTCCGGCTCCGTACGGTCCGCGTCATCCTCGTTCTGATCGCGGTGTTCCTCTGCTGGGTCGGCTTCTCCGTCGGGCAGGCCCTGGCCGCGCCCGGCGGCGGATCGACAGCCGCCAAGCTGGCCGAATGGGCCCGGGACCACTACCTGGGCCCGGTGGTGACGTTCGGCGAGTGGATCTCGTACAACCCGCCCAAGACCGGCGGCAAGCCAGGCTTCTCGCTGGCCGCCCCGTCCGGCGAGGCACCCGCCAAGACCTACAGGCACGTGCACGGCTTCGTGCCGAACATCCCGCACAAGCTCGCCTCCCCGGCCGGCCATGCGCTGGCGGGCGAGGGCGCCTGGCGGGTGCTGGAGACGGTCAAGGGCTCCCCGGCCATCTTCGGCACGTTCCTGCGGCCGAGCGCGGTGTACAGCTCCTACGTGGCGGGCCTCGTCTCGATGGACCAGCGGCTGGTCAAGTTCCGGTTGCGGCCGGGCGCCGAAGACCCGGGCCCGGGTGACTGGAAGGCCTCGACGTGGATCCCGCCGGGCACCCGCAAGGGCCTGCTGGCCACCTTCAACGGCGGGTTCAAGCTGGACTCGGCGGGCGGCGGCTTCTACCTCAACGGCGCGCACAAGGGTGCCCTGGTGCGCGGGGCGGCGTCGGTGGTCTACTACCGCGACGGCACCATCAAGATCGGTTCCTGGGGCCACGAGCTGCGGATGACCCCGGACGTGGTCGGCGTCAGGCAGAACCTCAAGCTCCTGGTCGACCACGGGAAGGTCCCGGCCACGGTGGATCAGAACGTGAACACGACCTGGGGGGCAACGCTCGGCGGCGGCTACTACGTGTGGCGTTCCGGGCTCGGCATCACCCAGGACGGCCGGGTCATCTTCGTCTACGGCCCGGCGCTGAACGTCAGGGAGCTCGCGTCGCTGCTCCGCCGGGCGGGCGCGGTGGAGGCCCTGCAGCTGGACATCAACCCGGAGTGGATGTCCTACGACTACTACAAGGCGGCCGGGCACCCGGGGAACCCCACTCCGCACGCCCTGCTGCCCACCCAGCAGGGCAGCGTCTATCGCTACTACCAGGTCTACAGCCGCGATTTCACGGCGGTTTACTCACGGTGACCGCCGAATCGAGCGCCACCGAGGCGGTCCTGTCCCCGCCTGCCCGCGGCGTCCGCTGGGCGATGGCGGTGCTGCGCACCGCGCGGCCGCGGCAGTGGCCGAAAAACCTGCTGGTTTTCGCCGCGCCGCTGGCCGGCGCGTCGCTCGGCCGGCGCGACGGGCTGCTCTACGCTCTGGTGGCCGCGGCGGCCTTCGGCTTCGCCTCGGTCGCGGTGTACTTCGTCAACGACGTGGCCGACGCCGAGCATGATCGCCTGCATCCGCGCAAGCGGCACCGGCCGGTGGCCTCCGGCGAGCTGCCCAAGCGGGACGCGATCGTGCTCGGCGTGCTCTGCGCCCTGGCCGGGCTGGCCGGGGGCCTGCTCATCGCGGAGCCGCTGCTCACCGCGACGGTGGCCGCCTACCTGGGCCTGTCCTTCCTGTACTCGTGGAAGCTCAAGCAGGTCCCGGTGCTCGAGCTGCTGTTCGTGGCGTCCGGCTTCCTGCTCCGCGTGCTGGGCGGCGCCGCCGCCACGCACGTGCCGCCGTCCGGCTGGTTCCTGGCGGTGTGCAGCCTGGGCGCGCTCGGCGTGGTCCTGGCCAAGCGCTACACCGAGCTGACCAACCTCGGCGCCGAGGCGATCGAGCACCGGCCGGTGATGCGCTGGTACCGGCCCGCGGCGCTGCGGCTGAGCCAGCTCGCGGTCGGCGCCGGCATGATCGCGGCGTACCTGGCCTGGGCGGCCTCGGAGCACGCGGAGGCCAGGTCCTGGCACCTGGCCAGCGCGCTGCCGCTGGTCGCGGCGCTGGCCAGGTTCGCATTTCTCACCGGCCGCCGCACCACCGCGCCGGTGGAGGATCTGCTGACCAGGGACGGCCCGATGC
>Ga0207674_10008762_pt1 | contig 11647 bp, 8 predicted proteins | sample KBSCornC72_FD_184303 | JGI IMG/M metagenome (GOLD analysis project Ga0207674, IMG submission 184303) | Corn rhizosphere microbial communities from Kellogg Biological Station, Michigan, USA - KBS Corn C7-2 (SPAdes) (version 2) | ecosystem: Host-associated > Plants > Roots > Rhizosphere > Soil ... | reverse complement strand
TTTGGGATTTGATCGCTGCAAACCCAGAAAAATACTCACCAGAGCTAATAAGCAGTTGGATATTGCAAAATAGGATATTCAGCAAGCTGGTAAAAGGAATTATGGCAAAGCGTTTATAGCTCGTTGGGCTCTGTTGCCACTTTTGAGTAAGGACAGATTTTCCTGTTGTAGAACTGGATTAGCTGGCTTGTTGTTGGCAATGAGCGTTCATCATTTTCATGACTTCGGCCAAGGCGCAGTCTCCCATGGCGTTGTGTAATAAATCAAAAAAGGCACAGATCTCCCCCCTATGTATACTTTTGTTAAGCGATTTTCACAGAAATAGGCATGCCAAGCTGAGTCATCCGGTTTAAAGCCTCTTTGGCGCTCCAAACCTCGGCTTCCTGCTGAGGTAGTGCCCGAGATTTGAGCGTATTTCCGAAGATCCCTTTAAACCGTAGGACAGCCAGTTCGGCATAGTTTCTGAGATGGTAGCCCGTTCTTTTTTGCCAGTTCATGCGCCCATGAGCCTCAATCATTCGGATATGGCCGTCTCGCTGGATATCCCCTCGGGCTGACAGAATAGCGGTTTTGTGCGGGGGAATGACGATTTGAGCCTCTGGTTGGGGTAGTGACAGGATAGCTGCAAAAAGGGCCATCTGTGATTACCACTTGTTTTGAAACTCCTCGACAACGTGGCTGTCGGTGAGATTGAGGTAGATTTCGGTGGTGGCCAGCCGATCGTGGCCGAGCATTTTCTTGACGGCGGCCAGTGAAATGAGAGCATAAAAAAGCGGGGGAGATCAGGCCGCGATAGGCACCTCCTCCAAGTTGGATGAAGCTGGCTTGAGTGTCGGATACCAGTTGTTGAAAGTGGCTTGCCAATCGCCATTGAGCAGGGACTGTCGCAAAGTTTAAAAATCCCAAAAAACCAAAAAGCAAAATAATGAAATATTCAATCCTAGCTCAGTCAGAGATAGTTTCTTTCTAAATATTTAAGATATGTCTGTTTTTGGATTTTTAGACTTTGCGACAGTCCCCCTCTCCACTGGCCGCTCGTGTAAGGAAATATGATTTTACTGTGTCAACAAAATTTTGTATATTTATTGGCTTGCTGATTAAGCCATCGAATCCAGAGAGTTTTATTTTTTCTATATCATCTTTCACAACCATAGCGGTAAAAGCTAGGACTACTATGTTTTTTGTGTTGTCATTAGAGCGTAACTCTTTTAAAATTTCGTATCCGTCTTTATTCGGAAGACTTAAGTCCAATAGTATTACATCTGGAAAAATCTGATTTGCAATCTCCAGTCCAACTTCACCATTTTTAGCCTCAAACGTTTCAATGCCTTCATCAGTCAATAAATCTTTGACCATTTGAAGATTCATTTCATTATCTTCAATAATAAGGACATTACTTAAAGTGGACATTAATAGCTATACCTCTAAGCAAAGGGGAACCCATCAGCAATTAAAACATTAACCCAAGGGGGACTATTTTAGCCTAAATTGTTCGCATTCTGCACAATACAACCTAAATATAATATAGCAATACCTGCGTGCATATTGGTTAGTTAGGTAACCTCTAAAAGGAAGCCAGTTAATCCAATTTCTAACAAAAAGAAAATCCGTCTCTTTTTAAAATTTGCAGCTACCGCCTGCCAAGCTTCGGCTGTTCTACTTGATCGAATAAAACAACCACCCTTTCATCACACAAACAGAGCCATATTCCACTTTCTTTGCTTTTTAAAATGAGTTAATCTATAATAACTAGTCTGTTCTGTCAAGAATTGAATTAGGCAGTATACAGCATATAGTTGGACACCTACCAACTAATTAACTCAACTTTGTTAGTAATTATACATCATAAATAAGCTGGCACGATTGATTGACACCAAGCTATAACAATGAAATTAAGCTTCATGGATAAGATAGTCCCTGATTCTCAGACACTAGACTCAAAATTCGCAACTGAAATTCCATTACAAGGGAAGACAGGTTTTTTTATAGCCAATCCCGCTGGCCAATTGCTGGAAGCCAACAACTTTTTCTTGCATAGAACCGGGTATAATCAGCAGGAATTACTGGCCGGAAGCATCTATTGTGCCGACCTGATGGATGCAGACTCCTGGATTAGGATTCAACAATCGCTCCATTTATTGCATTGCCAAAGTTTTATTGAACCGTTTAGTATCCAGTTCAAGAGCAAGAGCGGCAAAACCAACTTCCCTGGTATAGTAAGCGTAACTAACGTCAGGGATGGTTCAGGCAGTGGTATATTTACCGTACAGATTTTGGAAAATATAGCAACACCTCAAGAAGCAACGGCCTTCAGCATCATCTCAAAAGAAATGCCAGAACTCATCGCGGCGCTGGATATGCAGGGCTACTATATTGCATTCAGCCCATCCTATCAGAATTACTTTCAAAATCACTTTGCCGTCTCGCTTCAGGTTGGCGACAGCTTGGCGGAAGCATTAGCTCATAGGCCAACGGAGCAGAAAAAGGCATTAACATCATGGAACCTCGCTCTTCAAGGGGAAACGCGGATTGAGCAGTTTAACGTGAACGTTACGTCTGGGGAACCTAGGCTTTTTGAGGCTACTTATAGCCCTCTCCTCGAGAATGGGAAGCAAAACGGTGCCTACATGGTTGCACGCGACATCAACCGGCAGCAAATTCTACAGAAGGCATTAAAAAGCGAGGAATTGCGTTTTTGTTCCGTGTTTGACACCAGCTTTCAAATGATCAGTATTTTGGCTCCGGATGGCACTCTGCTCAAACTAAACAATGCCGCTTTCAAAGTCTTCCATGTATTTCAGGAGGAAATCCTGGGCAAGCCATTCTGGGATTGCCAAATCTGGAATATCTCACAGGAGGCAAAGGAGCAGCTCAGGGTAGCCATTGAAAAAGCCGCCAAAGGTTTTATATCCAGCTATGAGTCTGAAATATGTAACGCCCAGAACTTACGCATCCCGATTGAGTTTTCCATCAAACCAGTGCTGGATGAGCAAGGGCAGATTCCGATGCTCATTGTGGAAATGCTGATAATTACGGAACAGCGCATGGCCCAGAGTGAAATCCTTCGACTGAACTATGAGTTAAACAGACGGTTTGATGCAGCCTTTGAGCAGGCTGTCGTCGGATTTGCCCATGTGGGAGCGAAAGGTGAACTTCTACGAATTAACCAAAAATATTGCAATATTTTGGGATATTCCCGTGAGGAAATAGTGGGCATCGATTTTACGTCACTATTGCTTGCTGAGAATAAGGAACACACTAAGGCCTTGCATCAACAGTTCTTTCAACGGGAGCAGAAGGAATTTTCCGTCGATACACAATTTGTCCATAAGAATGGCTCCATCATCTGGATTCATCTAACCGTGGTATCGATCACGAACGAACAAGGCATTATCGAATATAAGCTGATAGTCGCGGAAGATATTACCCAGCGAAAACAGATGGAGGACGCGCTAAGGGAAAGCGAAACCCATTGGCGGGAACTAGGCAATGCCCTTCCTATCATCATATGGGTGACCAATGACAAGGGAGTGCCCATCTTCACGAATGAGCAATGGTTCCAATACATCGGCCGCCCCTCACATTCTGTAGATCTGTCTTGGATAGAGTGGATACACCCTGACGATCAACAGAGAATACTGACGGAGTGGCAAGCTCAGGTAAAGGCTGGGGGGCGTCTTGAAATTGAGGTCCGGTATCGTAACTCGACCGGTCAATACAGATGGCACCTGGTGCGGGGCATACCATTCAGGAACAAGGATGGCATCGTGAGCTGGTATGGGACCTGTATCGACATCCATGATCGGCGTATGATGGAAGAGGATCTGGGCAAAGCACGTGATATCGCGGAACAAGCTAACCGGGAAAAAAGCCAGTTTCTGGCCAATATGTCCCACGAGTTGCGCACGCCACTCAATGCGGTCATTGGTTTTTCGGATATGCTAAAAGAAGGGATGGGCGGGCCTTTAACTGATAAACAGCAGGGTTATTTAGAATATATTGCCATCAGTGGTAAACATCTGTTGGCCATGGTGAACGACATTCTTGATGTTTCTAAACTGGAGGCCGGAAAAATTGAATTGATGCTGGAGTATATTGAGCTAGTACCCTTTATCAAACAACTCCAGGCGTTAATGCGCTTTAGCGCCAGCAAAAACTCGGTGTGGTTGGATTTTGATATACAGCAGGGCCTGAGTGGCTTTGTGGCCGATCCGGAACGTCTAAGGCAGATTTTTGTCAATCTGATTGAGAACGCCATCAAGTTTAACCACAAAGGCGGCAAAGTCCATGTATCTCTGGGATATTCACCCGATCAGCAGTGGGTAATCTGCGAGGTTCAAGATTCCGGGATTGGCATACCGGCGGATAAAATTCCTCAACTCTTTACCCAATTCTACCAAGTCGATAGCTCAGACACTCGCCGCTATGAGGGTACCGGTCTCGGCCTGGCACTGATTGCCGCCCAGAAAGGCTACTCGCTGATCCTGGTGGTGCCGGACAAAATGAGCCGCGAGAAGATTTTCCACCTGCGCGCGCTGGGTGCCCAGGTGGTGCTGACCCGCTCCGACGTTAACAAGGGCCACCCCGCCTATTACCAGGATTACGCCCAGCGCCTGGCCAACGAGCTGCCCGGCGCGTTTTACATCGACCAGTTCAATAATGAGGCCAACCCGCTGGCGCACCGCACCACCACGGCACCGGAACTGTACGAGCAGCTTGACGGGCGGATCGACGCCATCGTGGTGGGCGTCGGCTCAGGCGGTACGCTGGGCGGCCTGCAGGCGTGGTTCGCCGAGCACTCTCCGCACACGGAGTTTGTCCTGGCAGACCCGGCAGGATCGGTTCTGGCCGACCAGGTGGAAACTGGACGCTATCACGACGCGGGCTCCTGGCTGGTTGAGGGGATTGGCGAAGACTTTATTCCGCCGCTGGCCCACATTGAAGGGGTGAATCGCGCCTGGCGCATCACCGACCGCGAGGCCTTCACCACCGCGCGCGATCTGCTGAAAACGGAAGGCATTCTGGCGGGCTCCTCCAGCGGCACGCTGCTGGCGGCCGCGCTGAAGTATTGCCAGGCGCAGACCGCGCCGAAACGCGTGGTGACCTTCGCCTGCGACAGCGGCAATAAGTATCTCTCGAAGATGTTCAACGATGACTGGATGCGTCAGCAAGGGCTCATCACGCGCCCTCAGGCCGGCGATCTCTCCGACTATATCGCCCTGCGCCACGATGAAGGCGCCACCGTTACCGCCGCCCCGGACGACACGCTTTCCACCGTACTGGCACGCATGCGCCTGTATGACATCTCCCAGCTGCCGGTGCTGGAGAACGGCAAGGTGGTGGGCATTATCGACGAGTGGGATCTCCTGCGGCACATCGGCGGCGACGGCGACCGCTTCGCGCTTCCGGTGACGGCAGCCATGACGCGTCAGGTGGAGTTTCTTGATAAACACGCCCCGGAAAGCGCCCTTAACGCCATCTTCGACCGCGGTCTGGTGGCCGTGATTAATGACAACGACCGTTTTCTCGGTCTGATTACGCGCAGCGACGTTCTGACCGCCTGGCGCAACCGTCTTCAGCAATAAAGGAATCGATGATGAAAAACCTGGCTACCCTGAGCGTACACAGCGGCGAGTTCAACGACCAGCACGGCGCCGTCATGCCGCCGATATACGCCACCTCAACGTTTGCGCAACCGTCACCCGGCGAGCATACCGGCTATGAGTATTCCCGCAGCGGCAATCCTACCCGCCATGCGCTGGAAACCGCCATCGCCGAACTGGAAGGCGGCACGCGCGGCTACGCCTTCGCCTCCGGTCTGGCGGCCATCTCCACGGTGCTCGAACTGCTGGATAAAGACAGCCATATTGTCGCCATTGATGACGTTTACGGCGGGACGTACCGCCTGATTGAAAACGTGCGCAAGCGCAGCACCGGCCTGCAGGTCAGCTGGGTTAAACCGGACGACCTGGCCGGTCTCGAGGCCGCCATCCGCCCGGATACCCGCATGGTGTGGGTCGAAACGCCAACCAACCCGCTGCTGAAGCTGGCGGATCTGGCGGCCATTGCGGCGATCGCCCGCCGTCATAACGTCATCAGCGTGGCGGATAACACCTTCGCGTCACCGGTGATCCACCGTCCGCTGGAGTCAGGTTTCGATATCGTGGTGCACTCCGCCACCAAATACCTGAACGGCCACTCTGACGTGGTGGCCGGGCTGGCGATTGTCGGGGACAACAGGGAACTGGCGGATAAGCTGGGCTATCTGCAAAACGCGGTAGGCGGCGTACTGGATCCGTTCAGCAGCTTCCTGACGCTGCGCGGTATTCGCACGCTTGCTTTGAGGGTAGAAAAGCACAGCACCAACGCGCTGGCGATTGCGCAATGGCTGGATCAGCACCCTCTGGTCGAAAAGGTGTTCTATCCCGGCCTGGAATCGCATCCGCAATATCAACTTGCCCGTACGCAGATGGCCCTGCCCGGCGGGATGATTTCCGTGGTGGTAAAAGGCGATGCGCAACGCGCCACCGAGGTGATTCGCCACCTGAAGCTGTTCACCCTCGCGGAAAGCCTCGGCGGTGTGGAAAGTCTGGTGAGCCAGCCTTACAGCATGACCCACGCCTCGATTCCGCTGGAGCAACGCCTGGCAAACGGCATTGTGCCGCAGCTGATCCGTCTGTCAGTCGGGATTGAAGATCCGAAAGACCTGATTGCCGATCTCAGCCAGGCGCTGCAAAAATAAGCAAAACGCGGCAGGTCAATCACCTGCCGCCATAAGTTGTCATCATGGCTTAACGCCTTGATAACAATATTATGTGAAACTGCACAGATTATTTCTGAAACACCGTTTCCATTTTCCTTTTATCTTAAAATCAGCGTATAATGCGCGCCTAATCCCTGGTGAATGGTTTCAGCGCTTGGAATACAAAAAACAACGTACAACTTCTCCTCTCCTTCGTTGGGCTGTCACTCAGGCACACTTTCTTCTGCACGCTCATTTGATGTCTCCTATCCTTAGTGCGTGTCATATACTCTTTTGCAACACAGGTTTGACTCCGCGGCGGTGCGCCCCCGGAGCGAGATTTCCATATCCTTCCCAACTTAAAGACTAAGACTGTCATGAAAAAGACGAAAATTGTTTGTACTATCGGCCCGAAAACCGAATCTGAAGAGATGCTGACCAAAATGCTGGACGCCGGCATGAACGTGATGCGTCTGAACTTCTCCCACGGTGATTACGCAGAACACGGTCAGCGTATCCAGAACTTGCGCAACGTAATGAGCAAGACCGGTAAAAAAGCTGCGATCCTGCTGGATACCAAAGGTCCAGAAATCCGCACCATCAAACTGGAAGGCGGTAACGACGTCTCTCTGAAAGCGGGCCAGACCTTCACCTTCACCACCGACAAATCCGTTGTTGGCAACAGCGAAATCGTTGCAGTGACCTACGAAGGCTTCACCAACGACCTGTCCGTCGGTAACACCGTGCTGGTAGACGATGGTCTGATCGGTATGGAAGTCACCGCGATCGAAGGCAACAAGGTTATCTGTAAGGTGCTGAACAACGGCGACCTGGGCGAAAACAAAGGCGTTAACCTGCCGGGCGTCTCTATCGCACTGCCAGCACTGGCTGAAAAAGACAAACAGGACCTGATCTTCGGTTGCGAACAAGGCGTTGACTTTGTTGCGGCCTCCTTCATCCGTAAGCGTTCAGACGTGGTTGAAATTCGTGAGCACCTGAAAGCCCACGGCGGCGAGAAGATCCAGATCATCTCCAAAATTGAAAACCAGGAAGGCCTGAACAACTTCGACGAAATCCTTGAAGCGTCTGACGGCATCATGGTTGCACGTGGCGACCTGGGCGTAGAAATCCCGGTTGAAGAAGTGATCTTCGCGCAGAAGATGATGATCGAGAAATGTGTTCGCGCGCGCAAAGTGGTTATCACCGCAACGCAGATGCTGGACTCCATGATCAAAAACCCACGCCCTACCCGCGCAGAAGCAGGCGACGTGGCTAACGCCATCCTCGACGGTACTGATGCCGTTATGCTGTCCGGCGAATCCGCAAAAGGTAAATATCCGCTGGAAGCAGTGTCCATCATGGCCACAATCTGCGAACGTACCGACCGCGTAATGAAAAGCCGTCTGGACTACAACAACGACAGCCGCAAGCTGCGCATCACCGAAGCGGTATGCCGTGGTGCAGTAGAAACGGCTGAGAAGCTGGAAGCACCGCTGATCGTGGTTGCGACCCAGGGCGGTAAATCTGCTCGCGCGGTGCGTAAATACTTCCCGGATGCGACTATCCTGGCGCTGACCACCAACGAAACCACGGCTCGTCAGCTGGTGCTGAGCAAAGGCGTGATCCCTCACCTGGTGAAAGAGATCGCGTCTACGGATGATTTCTACCGTCTGGGTAAAGAAGTGGCTCTGGAGCTGGTTGATCGTGGTCTGGCACAGAAAGGTGACGTTGTGGTCATGGTTTCTGGCGCGCTGGTGCCAAGCGGAACCACCAATACCGCATCTGTTCACGTGCTGTAATAATTCCCGAACGAATTAATTTTGATAAAAAGCGCCCTCCGGGCGCTTTTTTTATTCCTGGCATTAGCTAAAGTCATTCAAATTGCAAATCGGGTTTTTCTATTTAATTGCGAATTATCTAAGATGAATCCGATGATAAATGCCTTTTTTTACTTAGATTTTTGCTCAAAAAGGGCCGATTCGATGCTTCTTTGAGCGAACGATCAAAAATAGGTGTATTCCCATCAAAAAAATATTCTCAACCCAAAAAACTTTGTGTAATACTTGTAACGCTACATGGAGATTAACTCAATCTAGAGGGTATTAATAATGAATCGTACTAAACTGGTACTGGGCGCGGTAATCCTGGGTTCTACTCTGCTGGCTGGTTGCTCCAGCAACGCTAAAATCGATCAGCTGTCTTCTGACGTTCAGACTCTGAACGCTAAAGTTGACCAGCTGAGCAACGACGTGAACGCAATCCGTTCCGACGTTCAGGCTGCTAAAGACGACGCAGCTCGCGCTAACCAGCGTCTGGACAACCAGGCTACTAAATACCGTAAGTAATAGTACCTGTTAATAAAATGGCGCACATTGTGCGCCATTTTTTTTGCCTGCGTCAAACGGCTACTGCGTCACCTTCTCCCCTTCATCTTCCGCTACCGCAGCGGACACCCGACTGTTCTGCACCGACAACACGCTATTGCTGGCCGACGGGCCGCTCCCTGACGACACGATAACCGGGATCCCGGCGCGGCGTGACAGAGCTTTCTCAATCAGAGCCTTATCGCTTCCCGCCTGAGAAACAAAGGTCGCAAAGTCTGCGGAATGGGTAATGGGCGAGACCTGCGGGTTTTCTCCCTCAGCCTGCGCCAGCGGGCGATGGACTTCAATATAGCGTTTGCCATCCGGCTCCACGGAGAACTTCACGGGTTCATTGATAATCTGTACCCGCGTGCCAACCCGCACCTGTTCGAACAGAGCTTTAATGTCCGGGGCGTTCATCCGCATACAGCCGGAGCTGACGCGCAGGCCAACGCTGTCCGGCGCGCTGGTGCCGTGGATGAGATACTCCCCGTTACCCACGCCTAAACGCAGTGCAAAGCGTCCCAGCGGGTTATTTGGCCCGGCAGGTACCACCGGCGGTAATTTAATTCCCTGCTCCAGAGAGCGTGCTCTGATGCCCGGCGTGGGTGTCCAGGTGGGATTCGGGATTTTCTGGCTTACGCGCGTGGTCGTGACCGGTGTTTCCAGCCCCAGCTGTCCGATGCCGAGCGGGAAGACCTGAACGATGTTTTCTCCCGGCGGGAAGTAGTAGAGCCGCAGCTCAGCGAGGTTCACCACAATCCCCTCGCGCGGCGTGTTCGGCAGCAGCATCTGCGACGGGATGGTAATGACGGTTCCCGGCGCCGGGTTGACTGGCGCAATGGTATTGTTCGTTTCCAGAATCACCTGCGCCGCGGTATTAAACCGGCGGGCGATGGTCTGCAGCTTATTATCCCCTTCCTGTATCGTGTAGGTTTGATTTTGCCCAATCAGGCGACTGCCTGCGGGCGGCAACGGATAGTCCATCGCGCGGGCCGAATTAAGTGCGCCGAGCGAACTGAGGAGTAATAGAGTTATGAGAGACGCGCGCTTCATGCTGAGATTCCTTATTCACTGGCAGGACGCCAGAAAGCTGAAAAACCAGCGAGGCGGGAACCACCTCGCGAAACAGAATGAATGCTGTTCTGTAAGTCTAGCTAAGGATTGCAGCTTTGGCGCGGATCGCGCGAATCATCGCTTCCAGTCCCTGGGAACGAGACGGGGTGAGGTGTTGTGTGAGGGCCATTTTTTCAAACCACGGGCGGACATCGAACGCGACAATATCCTGCGCCGACATCCGGTGGTAAAGAATAAAGACGACCGCAATAAGCCCTTTTACAATGGCCGCATCGCTATCGCCGTGTAGTGCTATCGTGCCGTCGTCAGACTGCTCCATCACAATCCACACCTGGCTCTGACAGCCCTGAATAATATTTTCCGGGTTATGCGCCTCTTCACCGAGCGGCGGCAGACGCTGTCCCAGCTCGATGATATACAGGTACTTCTCTTCCCAGTTTGCGCAACGCCCAAAGTTGCGCAGCAATTTGTCTCTGTCCGGCAGTTCTGCCATCTTTCGCCTCTCCGTTAGCCCAGCAGCTGGTGAATGCGCTTAAGCCCCGCCACCAGCCTGTCGACCTCTTCCGTTGTGTTGTACATCACCAGCGACGCGCGGCACATTGCCGGCACCTGGTAAAACGCCATCAGCGGCATGGCGCAGTGGTGCCCGGTACGGACCGCCACGCCGTAGTTATCGAGGAAACTGCCCACGTCATAGGCGTGATGTTGCCCGAGATTGAACGCAATCACCCCTTGCCGGTCGGCAGGCCCGTAGAGGGTCAGATCCGGCACGCTGGCAAGCTCGGCAAGCGCATAGTGCATCAGCAGCTGTTCGTACTCCTGAATGCTATCAAGGCCGATTGCGGAGACGTAGGAGACCGCCGCCCCCAGCCCGATAATCCCGCCGGTGTTGGGCGTACCCGCCTCAAAACGCCACGGTGCGCGCGCGTAGGTGGTGCCTTCCGTCAGGCTAACGGTGGCGATCATCGATCCGCCCCCTTCCCACGGCGGCATCGCCTGCAGGATATCTTCTTTCACGTACAGTACGCCAATCCCGGTCGGCCCATAGAGCTTGTGGCCTGAAAAGACGTAGAAATCACAGTCCAGCGCCTGAACGTCAACCGCGTGGTGCATCACCGCCTGAGCGCCGTCAATCAGAACCTTCGCGCCGGCCTGGTGGGCTTTTTCGACAATCTCTGCCACCGGGTTTTTAGTCCCGAGCACGTTAGAGACCTGAGTGACCGCCACCAGCCGCGTTTTATCATCCAGCAGTGCGTCGAGCTGCTCGAGCTGCAGCGTCCCGTCAAGGTTAAGCGGAATGACCCGCAGCTGCGCGCCAACGCGCTCACAGAGCATCTGCCACGGCACGATATTGGCGTGGTGCTCCATCTGGGTGATGATAATGTTATCCCCCGCGTGGACCTGCGCGTTGCCCCAGCTGTTAGCGACAAGGTTGATCCCTTCGGTGGTTCCGCGCACGAAGACC
>Ga0207674_10008760_pt1 | contig 11649 bp, 10 predicted proteins | sample KBSCornC72_FD_184303 | JGI IMG/M metagenome (GOLD analysis project Ga0207674, IMG submission 184303) | Corn rhizosphere microbial communities from Kellogg Biological Station, Michigan, USA - KBS Corn C7-2 (SPAdes) (version 2) | ecosystem: Host-associated > Plants > Roots > Rhizosphere > Soil ... | reverse complement strand
CGAACCCACCCAACCCGACGGCGTCGGGTCGCATCAGTTTTGAAGACTGAGGGGACCACCAGACCCCAGCCGCCCCCACGCGTCACCCGAGAACGATCGGTGTTCGACCTCGCGGCAGCACTTCGCCGATCTCAACGGCGCGCGGGACTTTCTCAAGATAGTCAAGCAGCCGCGACGGGGGGACCGCCACCACGAGGCCGCCCGATGTCTGCGGATCCGTGAGCAGCGCGCGTTCGACGTCCGTCGCCGACCCCCAGTCCACCATATCCTGTAGATAATCGAGATTGCGAGAGCCGCCACCTGGGCGCGCCCCCGACCGCCATGCATCGATGGCACGCGGCAAAATCGGCACGGACACAATCCGCAGCTGGATCGTGACGTCGCTCGCCCGCGCGATGTGGGAGAGGTGTCCGAGCAAGCCGAAGCCCGTGACGTCCGTGGCGCATCGGGCGCCCACGTCGACGGCCGCACGACTCGCCGTTGCGTTCAGCTCGCACATGAGAGCGATGACGGCCTCCACGGCATTAGCGTCGAGCGTCTGCTGTTTGAGCGCGGTCGCAAGAATGCCATTGCCGATGGGTTTCGTCAGCACGAGGCGATCGCCCGGCCTCGCGTTCGCGTTGGTGAGCATTGACGCCGGGTCGATGCGTCCCGTCACCGACAGGCCGTATTTGATCTCGTCGTCGATGACGGTGTGCCCGCCGACAATGTGCGCGCCGGCCTCATGGACCTTGTCCTGGCCGCCGCGCAGGATCTCGGTAAGGATCTCGAGCGGAAGCTTTCCCGTGGGAAAGGCAGCAATGTTCATCGCGGTGAGCGGCGTGCCGCCCATCGCGTAGATGTCGGAGAGCGCATTCGCTGCGGCGACCTGGCCAAACTCGTACGGGTCATCGACGATCGGCGCGAAGAAGTCGACGGTCTGCACGATCGCGACGTCATCGGACACGCGAAAGACCCCCGCGTCATCGAACGTTTCGTGGCCGATGAGGATTCGCGGATCGGACTTTCGCGCGAGCGGCGCGAGCGCGGTGGACAGGTCGCCCGGACCCATCTTGGACGCTCAACCCGCGCAGCGCGCGAACTGGGTCAGGCGGAAGATGTCCTCGCGCGTATGCGTCATATGCCGGCGATCTACCTAACGACTGCGACGGCGTCGATCTCCACGAGTACGCCGCGTGGAAGGCCCGCCACCTGCACGGTCGATCGTGCGGGACGCGCATCGCCCATCACGCGGCCGTACACCTCGTTCACGCGCGGGAAGTCTGCCATGTCCTGAAGGTACACGGTCGTCTTCACGACGTCGGACCAGCTGGCCCCGGCCTTCTCCAGCACGGCGGCCAGGTTGTGCATGACACGCTCCGTTTGCGCGGAGACGTCGCCCTGCACGATCTGACCCGTCGCCGGATCGATCGCGATCTGGCCGGCGGTGAACAGGAAGTTTCCCGCGACGACGGCCTGCGAGTACGGGCCGATGGCCGCGGGGGCATTCTCGGTGTGGACGATGCGAACGTTCACAGTGTCTCCTAGAACAGCCCGACTATCGAACCATCGGGGCGAATAGCCATTCGTTCGGCGGCAGGCTCTTTCGGCAGGCCGGGCATAGTCATGATGTCGCCCGCCTGCGCGACTACGAAGCCCGCACCGGCGGCGGGGTACACTTCGTTAACGGTAATGCGGAATCCGCGCGGGCGGCCAAGTCGCGACGCGTCGTCGGTGAGCGAATACTGCGTCTTTGCCATGCAGACCGGCGTGTTGCCGAGCCCGATCGACTCGAGATACTGGATCGAGCGATCCGCCTTGGCAGAGTAATCGGCACCTTCTCCGCCGTACACCTTCTGAACGATTGCGTCGATCTTCTGACGGATCGGCGCTTCGGCCGGGTAGATCGGAGCGAAACAGCTGCCACCGGCGGCAAGCATGCTCATGATCTCGCGCGCGAGCTCGACGCCGCCTTCTCCTCCCTTCTCCCAGACCTCGTTGAGCGCCACACGCGCGCCGGCCTTCGCCGCGCAGTCAGCGACCATCTCGAGCTCGCGGTCGCTGTCGGTCGTGAAGCGATTCGCCGCGACGACGACCGGCACACCGAACTGCCTAACGTTTTCAATGTGCCGCTCGAGGTTCGGCAGCCCGCGCTCGAGAGCTCCCAGGTCCTCTTTCTGGAGGCTGTTCTTGTGCGCGCCGCCGTTCAGCTTGAGAGCGCGCACCGTGGCCACCAGCACCGCGGCTTGCGGGTCGAGACCGCCGAAGCGGCACTTGATATCGAAGAACTTCTCGGCGCCGAGGTCGGACCCGAATCCCGCTTCGGTGATGACCACGTCCGAAAGCGACAGGGCCGAGCGTGTCGCGAGAATGCTATTGCAGCCGTGAGCAATGTTGCCGAACGGGCCAGCGTGTACGAACGCTGGTCCGCCTTCGAGCGTTTGCACGAGATTCGGACGGATCGCGTCCTTGAGCAGCAGCGCCATCGCGCCCGCCGCTTTCAGGTCCGACGCGAGTACGGGCTTACGGTCACTCCCCGTCGTGGAGCCGACGATGATGCGACCGAGTCGCCGCTCGAGATCTGCCGGTCCGGTGGCGAGGGCGACGATGGCCATCACCTCGCTCGCGGGAATGATGACGAAACGATCCTCGCGCACGACACCGTTCCCAACGCCGCCGAGGCCGATCACCATGTCGCGGAGCGCGCGATCGTTCATGTCGATCGTGCGCGGCCACGTTATGCGGCGCGGATCGATCTTGAGCGTGTTGCCCTGATGCAGGTGGTTGTCCAGCAGCGCGGCGAGCAGCGCATGCGCACTCGAGATCGCGTGGAAGTCACCCGTGAAATGGAGATTGATGTCCTCCATGGGGATGACCTGCGCGTACCCACCACCCGCGGCACCGCCTTTCATGCCGAACACCGGGCCAAGGCTCGGCTCGCGGATGCATAACGTGGCGTTCTGCCCGATCTTTTTGAGCGCCTGCGTGACGCCGACCGCCGTCGTCGTCTTGCCCTCGCCCGCGGCGGTCGGGTTGATCCCGGTAACGAGAACGAGCTTGCCGCGAGCCGGTCGCTCCGCGATATCGAGCCCGATCTTCGCCTTGTATTTCCCGTACAGGTCGAGGTCATCGGCGCCGAGACCGAGCTCCTTCGCGACGTCGACGATCGGGCGCAGTTTCGCGTTCTGTGCGATCTCGATGTCTGACGGTACGTGGGCCACGAATCCTCCAGTCGTACTGGTGAGGCGTGAATCGTCACGCGCAGCGGCAACGGCGCGCGCGATCGCGCGGCGCAGATACTACGAGCGAGGGTCAGCCATCGCCAGCCCAAAGAATCGCCGCGTGTTGTTCGCCGTCAGCTCGGCCAATGCATCCGATGTCGTACCACGCGCGCTGGCCAATCGCTCGATCGTGTAACGCACGAATGATGGCTCGTTCCGCTTTCCTCTGAACGGCACAGGCGCCAGGTACGGTGCATCCGACTCCACGAGCAGTCGGTCGTCGGGCACGAGTCGCAGCAGGGCAAGATCGTCCCATTTCTTGAATGTCACGATGCCGCTGAACGACACATACCAGCCGACCGACAATGCGGCCTCGGCGACGGCGTGCGGCCCCGTGAAGCAGTGCAGAACGCCGTGCGCACCGGCGCGTGCCGCCGTGTCGATCATCGCCGTGATGTCGGCGTCCGCCTCCCGCGAGTGCACGACGACCGGGCGGTCAAGCTCCGTCGCGAGTTGCAACTGCAATTCGAACGCATGTCGCTGTGCATCGCGTGGTGAATGATCGTAGTGGTAGTCGAGCCCGCACTCGCCCACCGCGACTGCACCGGCAGCCACATGGTGACGAATCGCCTCGGTGTCCCGCACGTCATCGAAATCCGCGGCGTCGTGGGGATGGATGCCGGCGGTATGATAGACGTACCGCGGGTGCTTCGCGGCAATGACGGCCGCTCGACCGGCAGCGGCGATAGACTCTCCGATCGATACAATCGCCGCCGCACCGGCATCGCGAGCGCGACCAATCACGTCGTCGCGGTCGGGATCGAACGCAACGTCCGCGAGGTGAGCGTGGCTATCGATGTAGTGCATACAAACGAACACCGCCGCGAATATCGCGGCGGTGTCGTGTGTCAGAGGTCAGCGGCTGGCGGCACGTTCGGGTTGTCGATCGCGCGTCGTGCGCTGCGTTGCCGGGATCTCGGTTCTCGAAGCACGAACCGCGGCTTTGCTCGCACCCGTATCGGAAGCCGTCCTGGGCCACCGGTGCTCGATCCACAGCAGCAGAGGCGACGCGACGTAGATGGAGCTGAACGTGGCAACGAAGATGCCGAACGCCATGACGATGGCGAACGGACGCAGCACCTCTCCCGCGAAGAAGAGCAGCGCGAGCGTCGCCGCGAGCGTCGTCGCGTGCGTCAGCACGGATCGCGGCAACGTTTCGTTGATCGACCGGTTCAGCACATCGTAGAGTGGTGACTTGCGGTCCTTCTTCAGGTTCTCACGAACGCGGTCGAAGATGATGATCGTGTCATTCCCCGAATAGCCGAGCAGCGTCAGGATGCCGGCGACGACCGTGAGCGACACCTCGATGTGGAACAGCTTGATGAACGCGAGCGTCACGAGAACGTCGTGCGCCGTGGAGAGCACGGCGGCCACGCCGAATCGCCACTCGAAGCGAATCGCCAGATACACGAGCGTCACGAGGGACGCGAGCAGCATCGCGATCGCGGCGTTCCGGCGAAGCTCGGCACCAACGCGAGGTCCGACGGCCTCGGTACGAACGACCCGGTAGGTGTTCGCGCCGAACTCCTGCGTGAGCGCGGCCTGCACACGCTGGGCGACGGTCTCGGCTCCGGCGGCCTGGGATGCAACTTCCTGTCGGTTCTGAGCGCGAATCGTAAATCCACTATCCGAGCCGAAGGTTTGAATTTCGGCGCCAGTGATCCCGGCGCGGTCCATGGTTGAGCGGATTCGACCGGCGTCCATTGCTCGAGTGAACTGGAGTTGCATGAGCGTGCCGCCCGTGAACTCGATGCTGTAGTTCGGCCCGCCGCGGATCGCGAAGGTGGCGAGACCGAGCAGGATGAACCCGGCCGTAAGGCCGGCCGCCCAGCGCCACCACTTGATGAAGTCGAATTTCGTGTCGTGTAGGATGCGCAGCATTAGATGCTCAAGGTCTGGGCGCCACGCGAGCGGCTGAGCCACAGGAGGTAGAACGTTCGGACGACGAAGATCGCCGTGAACAGGGACGCGACAATGCCGGCGATCAGCGTGACCGCAAAGCCCTGCACCGGCCCGGTCCCGTACTGATATAACACCGCCGCAGTGAGAATCGTCGTCACGCTCGTGTCGACGATGGCAGTGAGCGCGTGCCGGAATCCCTCGTCGATGGCGGTGCGAACGGTCTTGCCGCGATCGAGCTCCTCACGGATTCGCTCGAAGATCAGCACGTTCGCGTCGACAGCGATACCGACCGACAGGACGAAGCCTGCGAGCCCCGGCAGTGTCAGCACGGCGTTGAAGTAAGCGAGCATGGCCATCGTGTACAGCACGTACAGGCCTAACGCGACAACCGCCAGCACCCCGGAGAACCGGTAGTACACGATCATGATGAGGACCACGAGCCCGACAGCGATGAGCAGCGCGCGGATGCCGTTGCGAATCGAGTCGGCGCCGAGGCTCGCGCCAATGTTGCGGTAGTCGGCGACCTTGAGCGGCACGGGGAGCGCGCCCGCGCGGAGCACCAGCGCGAGGTCCTGCGCATCCTGCAGCGAGCGACCCTGGCCCATTGTGATCTGGCCACGAGTGCCGATCGCGCTCTGGATGACCGGTGGCCGGCCCATGACCCGCTGATCCAGCACGATCGCCATGTAGTCGCGAATGTGCTTGGCGGTCTCGGCGCGGAAGCGACGGCCGCCTTCGTTGCTGAGCGTGAACTCGACGACGGTGCCCTCGATCGGCACCTGGTTCGGCTTGGCGCCGATCAGCGACTCGCCGGTGATGATCGGACGCGAGTCGAGCATGTAGATGGGCCGATATGCAGTTGCGCCGAGCGACACGGTGTCACTACCCCATCGCATCACCTTGCCCGGGGGCATCGCGGCCTGGATCGCCGGGAGATCGAGATAGCTCTGCAGCGTCGCAACGTCGCGCTCGGCGACGAAGTACTCGCCGACAAACTGGCCCTGCTGGATGAGCTTCGAGAACGCTCCCCCGGCGGTCAGTGCGAGAGAATCCTTCTTCGTCGAGTCGTTCTTCGCCGCGGAGTCCTTTCGCGCGGAGTCCTTGCCCGACGTCAACAGCCCCTGCAGCCCCTTGTCCGCCTTGGCCGTATCGCCAAGGACGCCTGGCGACTTACCAGCCAGCCCGCTCTCCTTCACGATCGCATCGAATCGCGGGAGCACTTTTTCGAGCGCCTGCGTCTTGTCGGTGATCTGGAATTCGAGGAAGGCGCTCTTCTGTACGACGGCCATTGCGCGCTGCGGGTCGTCGATGCCCGGCAGCTCGACGATGATCTGGCTGTCACCGCTCTTCTGAACGACCGGCTCGGCGACACCGAACTCGTCGATGCGGGTGCGGACGACCTTGATGGCGCGATCGAGCGCCTCCGATCGATCCGGCACGACGCCCTTCGACGGATCGATCTCGAGCGCGAGGTGCATTCCGCCCTGGAGATCCAACCCTCGCTTCAGCGGGACTCGAGTAACGGTGTCGAAGACATATCGGTCGCCGCGCTTCACTCGCTCGATCACCTTGCGCGGGTACAGCGACCATGCGGACGCTGCGAGGAGCGCAATGATGAGCAGCACGCGGTACTTCAGGTTGGACATGCGACTGCGGGTGGGAGGGTTGGTTTCGGCAAGCTTTGAAGGTTACGGAACGGGTCGGACGGAGTCAACGGAAGCCGTGCGCGAAATGGTTGGGCCCTCGTCGCTTGCGCGCCCAGCAGGTAGTTGCGATCAGAGACGTCTTCATCTCGTGAGGCTCAGTGCGCGTCGCGCATCGTCTTCGTCGCGGCGCAGCTGTTCAACGAGCGCGGCGGCATTCTCGAACTTCTGCGTATCGCGAAGCCGCGCGATGAAGTCGACACGAACCCATGCGTCATACCAATCGCCGCTCGCATCGAACAGGTGGGCCTCGATCCCGACCGACGAGTCGCCGAAGGTCGGCCTCGCGCCCAGGTTGAGCATGCCACCGTGTGCTCCGCCGGGAGTCTGCACCCGAACGGCGTAGACCCCGTGAGGAGGCAGGAGCTTCCGTGGACTCGGCGGAGCGACGTTGATCGTGGGGAACCCCAGCCCGCGACCTCTCGCGGCTCCCCGTACCACCCTGCCACCAAGCGAATAGGGTCGACCGAGCGCGTGAGCCGCCCGCTCGAGATCGCCACCGGCGATCGCGCGACGGATCGACGTGGACGAGATCGGCCGGCCATCGCCGATCGACACGGGCGGAACGACCTCGACGTGAAAACCTACGCGCGCACCAAGGGCCTGCAGCACCTCGACGTCGCCCTCGCGATTTCGCCCGAACCCATGGTCGTACCCCATGAGGAGGTACTCCATACTGAAGCGGTCGCGAAGCACGCGCATGACGAAGTCCTGCGCCGCATAACGAGCGAGTGTCGGCGTAAAGGGCACGACCGCGAGGTAATCGATCCCCGACTCGGCCAGCACCTCACGCTTCTCCTCGCCGACAGTGAGCATGAGCGGCGCGGCCGCGGGATTCACTACCTCGAGCGGATGCGGCTCGAACGTCACGAGGACAGTTCGGTGCCCCAAGGCCTTGCCGCGAGCCACGAGGCGATCGAGCACATCGCGATGGCCGCGATGAACGCCGTCGAACGTGCCGACCGTGACTACGGTCGCGTGCACGTCAGGCGGAAGCCCGGAGTCGAAGCCGCCGTTCACCCGGTCACGCATCGGGAAGCACCACTCTCGGCTGCCAGCGTTCCCCCACGGACTCGGCTATCGCGACGAGCCCGCCGGCCGCGTCCACCAGTGCCGCGGTCGAATCGGTCACCGCAGCCGAGATGGCCCGTCCCTGCCTAACGTGGCGTACTTCGTCCGCTGACAACGTGATCGCCGGCAGATGGGGCACAGCCGCGCGAGGGGGTTCCGGACTGGCTATGCCCGCACGCAGGTCCTCGATCGACGTCGCGTTCGCGACGTCAAACGATCCGCTATGCGTCCGGCGCAGACTCGAGAGGTGTGCCGCGCTGTCGCACAGGCGCCCGAGGTCTCGGGCGAGCGCCCGGATGTACGTGCCGCCGCCACACGTAATGACCGCGTCGAGGCGCTCGTCCGACATCTCGCGAATTTCCCACGCGTGTACGCTCACGCGAACGGGCGCGAGCGCGAGCGCTTCACCGCGGCGCGCGGCGGCGTAGGCGCGACGCCCCCCGACCTGCTTCGCGGAGTACGCGGGCGGAACCTGGTCGATCGCGCCGGTGAGTGCGCTGATGGCTTCGCGCACGCGCGAGGCATCGGGCAACCGGGCGTTACGCGTGACGGACCCCGTCACGTCGTCGGTGTCGGTCTCTGTCCCGAACGAGATCGTCGCTCGATACACCTTGGGCTCGCCGTTCAGATGCGGAAGCAGGCGCGTCGCGTGACCCACGAGGAGCACCAGCAACCCAGTCGCGAAGGGATCGAGCGTGCCGGCGTGGCCGATTCGCCTGGTACGCAGCGCGCGTCGTGCATCGTTGACCACGTCGTGCGACGTGACGCCGGCTGGCTTGTCGACCAGCAAGAGCCCGTCAATCGGTCTTCCCTCCGGTCGAGGGCGGTGTCCCGTCCGAGTCAGTCGCGGTGTCGTCGACGGGCCGTTCATCGTGGATCTGCGCAAGCAGCGACTCGATCCTCGCCGCGTGCGCGACGCTCTGATCGAGCTTGAACGCGATCTCAGGAGCGAGACGAAGCCGGAGTGCGCGGCCGATGCGTGAGCGCAGATGGCTCGCGACGCTCGACAGGCCATCGAGCGTCGCGGCTCGCTCGGCATCGCTCCCGAGAATGCTCACGAACACTTTCGCGTGACGGAGGTCGCGGGTGACATCCACGCCCGTGACGGTTACGAGGCCGACGACGCGGGGATCCTTGACGCCTTCAGCGAGGAAGGTAGCCACTTCTTCTCGGATCGCTTCGGCAACGCGGTCCGGGCGACGGGTATCGTGCGGCATCGTTTGCGGAATCCTTCGCTCGATCAGCGGACACCACGTTCGCGAACCGCGGGACGGATCGGGCGTGCACGCGACGTCGTGAAAGACCGGGCGGCGTCGCGGGAAAGAGAAAGCAGGAGAACCGGGCCGTGGCGAGTGCCGGCGGCCCGGTATGGCGATCAGCTCGTGGTCTCGGTTTGCAGGGTGCGAGCGACTTCCTCGGTGCGGTAGCACTCGATGACGTCGCCGACTTTCACGTCGTTGAAGTTCTCGACGGAGATACCGCACTCGTAGCCTTCCTTCACCTCGCGGACGTCATCCTTGAAGCGGCGGAGCGACCCGATAGTACCGTCGTACACTTCGACGCCATTACGGACCACGCGGACGCGCGCCTGACGAGTGATCGTGCCGTGCCTAACGTAGCACCCGGCAACGACACCGACCTTCGGCGCCTTGAACGTCTGCCGCACCTCGGCTTCGCCGAGCACGACTTCGCGCTCTTCCGGACGGAGCATGCCTTCGAGTGCGGCACGCACGTCGTTCACGGCATCGTAAATGACCTTGTAGAGCTTGATGTCGACGCCTTCGCGTTCGGCCGCCGCGCGCGCGTTGTTATCCGGACGCACGTGGAAGCCGACGATGATCGCGCCCGCCGCCCGCGCGAGCAGAATGTCGCTCTCGGTGACGGCACCCACGCCGCGGTGAATGACCTCCACCGAGACCTCGGCGTTGGAGAGCTGCGCCAACGCGTCGGCCAGGGCTTCGGCCGGTCCACCCTGGTCGGCCTTGATGAGCACGCGCAGTGTGCGCTTCTCACCAGCCGACGCCTGCGACATGAAGTCCTCGAGCGTGACCGCGCTCTTGCTCGTGCGACGGCTCTTCGCTTCGCGGTCGAGCCGCTCCCGGCGTTGTGCAATCTCACGAGCCTGCGTGGCATCGTCGACGACGCGGAACTCGTCGCCCGCCATCGGGACACCCGTTAGGCCCAACACCTGAACCGGAATGGCAGGGCTGGCCTGTTTCACCTGCTTACCACGCTCGTCGAGCAGCGCGCGAACGCGACCCGAGTACAGGCCAACGATGAAGTCATCGCCAACCTTGAGCGTGCCGCCCTGCACGAGCACCGTAGCAACTGGTCCCTTGCCCGGGTCGAGCTGGGCTTCGACGACCGTGCCCTGTGCGTTCTTGTGCGCGTTCGCCTTCAGGTCGAGGATTTCGGCCTGCAGGAGAACCTGATCGAGCAGATCGTTGACGTTGGTGCCCTTCTTCGCCGAGATCGGCGTCGAGAGCACCTGGCCGCCGAACGCCTCGAGCACCACGCCGTGCTGCAGGAGGTCCTGCGACACACGCTGTGGGTTCGCGTCAGGCAGGTCGATCTTGTTGATCGCGACGATGAGGGGAACGCCCGCGTTCCTCGCGTGCGAGATTGCCTCGATCGTCTGCGGCATCACCGAATCGTTCGCGGCGACAACGAGGACGACGATGTCCGTGACCTGCGCACCGCGTGCGCGCATGGCCGTAAATGCTTCGTGGCCAGGCGTGTCGAGGAACGTGATCAGTCTTCCCGACGGCAGCGTCACATGGTACGCGCCGATGTGCTGCGTGATGCCGCCGGCTTCGCCGGCAACGACGTTCGCCTTGCGGATGTAGTCGAGGAGCGACGTTTTCCCGTGGTCGACGTGACCCATGATCGTGACGATCGGGGGTCTCGGCTCGAGGTCCTCGGGCTTGTCGGCCTCCGATTCCTGTCCGGCGTCGGCGGCGTACTCCTCCTCACGAACGGCCTGGAATCCGAATTCACCAGCAATCAACTCGATCTGGTCGAAGTCGAGTCGCTGATTGATCGTGACCATGAGGCCGAGGTTCTTGAACGCGAAGCCAACGATCTGCGTCGCGGGAACCTTCAGGATGTCGGCCAGCTCGCTGACGGTGATGAACTCATTGACGTGAACGGTCTTTCGTTCGCGTTCACGCTCCGCCTCGCGCTGCGCCTCCAACTCTTCGCGCGCTCCGATATCGTCCGATCGGCGCGGACCTCGGCGCTGAGCCGGGCCGCGGAGCGCGGACATGGTCTTGAAGATGTTGGCGGACACTGCTTCCTGATCGACAGCGCCGCGCTTGCCCTTCTTGCGACGGCCCTGCTGCTGCTGCTGTTGCTGCTGGTTCCCGCCACCGCCGCCTCCGCCGCCTCCGCCGCCGCCACCACCGGGTCGCTGCTGCTGGCGATCATCGCGCCGCGTCGGCGGGATGTTTCCACCGGGCGCGGCAGAAGCGACCGGACGCGGCGGAACGAAGGGCGTACCGCTCGCCACCGGGCGTGGGCGCGGCGCGCCGGGCACGATTGGCCGAGGGCGTGGGCGATCGGAACCGCCGGCGGATACTGGAACCGATGGCGGCGCAGACGGTCTCGCCGGCTGAGGAGGCTCGACGACAGCAAGGCTGCGATCGGTCGTGTCTGCACGTGGCGGTGCGGACGGCGCTGCCACGACCGGCGGCGCTGGCGGCGCCGGAGGTACA
>Ga0207674_10008759_pt1 | contig 11649 bp, 10 predicted proteins | sample KBSCornC72_FD_184303 | JGI IMG/M metagenome (GOLD analysis project Ga0207674, IMG submission 184303) | Corn rhizosphere microbial communities from Kellogg Biological Station, Michigan, USA - KBS Corn C7-2 (SPAdes) (version 2) | ecosystem: Host-associated > Plants > Roots > Rhizosphere > Soil ... | reverse complement strand
GCGGCGAACGGCAGGACGAACGACGGTGGTACGCGCGTGGCTCATGGCGTCTGCGCGAACCCGGTCAGCACCAGCACGCGTCGCCCGTCCGGCGTGCTCACGCTGACGTCGATGCGGCTGACCCCGGCCAGCGGCGAGCGGGTCACGTCCGTCGCCCAGCGCCAGCGTACCTGGCCCAGTTCCATCTCGCCCTGGCCGCTGTCCAGGCGATCTGCCGCACGCGACAACCGCGCATCGGCCAGCACGTTCGCGGCCACCCATTGCGCGTAGCTGAGTTCGCGCGCATCGACCAGGCCGCGCGTCTGCAGCGCAGCGGTGCGCACCAGGGCGGTCATCGCCAGCGCCAGCACGGCCAGCGCGACCAGCACCTCCAGCAGCGAGAAACCGTTACGGCGCGGCGACATCGCTGCGCGTCCGGCTCAGCTGGCCCGCCGCATCGCCACGGATCAGCCAGCGCCGCTGCGTGGGACCTTCGATGGCGAGCGTGAATGGCGTCATTTCCCCGCTGGCCAGGCACGCGACCGGGAAGCCGGTCGGGCCCGACGTGCCCGTCAGCGACAGCGCGTCGTCCACGCGCAATTCCAGCGCCAGACGTTCCGCCAGCACGCGCGGCCGCAGCGGCTCGCTGGGCGAATCGGCGAACGGTTGCCATCCCTCCGCGCGCAGGCTGGCGAACACCAGTCGGCGGCCCTGCACGCCCATGCCCACGTCGCGGCCGGTGAGTTCCGCGCGCTCGCACAGCAGCCCGATCAACGCCATCGCCTTTTCGGCGGCCAGGTCGGTGCGGCGCTCGCCGGTACGCGGAAACGCCATCATCGCGGCGCCGAGCAGCACGGACACGATGACCATCCCGACCAGCACTTCGATCAGCGTCATCCCGGCCGGCCTACGGCTGCCAATTGCCGACGTCGCCATTGGCGCGCTCCCCGCCCGGCTGGCCGTCCGCGCCGTAGGTCCACACATCGATCTCGCCGTGCTGTCCCGGGTTCTGGTACAGGTATTCGCGGTTCCACGGGTCTTTCGGCACCCGCGCCAGGTAGCCGCCGTCGCGCCAGTTGTCGGCGCCGAGCGGCTTCTCCGCCAGCGCGCGCAGGCCCTGTTCGGAACTCGGGTAGCTGTAGTTGTCGAGCCGGTACATGTTCAACGCCGAGACGATCGCGGCGACGTCCTGCGCCGCGCGCACCTTGCGCGCCTCGTCCGGGCGATCCATCACCCGCGGCACGATCACCGCGGCGAGCACGCCCAGGATGACCACGACGACCAGCACTTCGACCAGGGTGAAGCCGCGACTGACGCTTCGATGATGGATGACGGCATGCATGGGCTCGTACCTCAGTTGATCAGTTGGTTCATGGCGAAGATCGGCAGCAGGATGGCCAGCACGATGAACAGCACCAGGCCGCCGACCAGCAGGATGACGACCGGCCCGAGTCCGGCCATGGCCACCGACGCGACCGTGTCCAGCTCGCGTTCGAGCTGGCCGGCGGCTTCGTCGAGCATGCTGTGCAGGCGCCCGGCGCGTTCGCCGTTGGCGATTAGCCGCGCGGCGATCGGCGGAAAGCGCGCGTCCCGCGCCAGCGCCCGCGACAACGGTGCGCCGGCACGCACCTGCACCGCCGCGGCGTCCAGCGCCTCGCGGATCAGCCGGTTCTGCACCGCCTCGGCGGCCAGCTGCAAGGCTTCCAGCAGCGGCACCGCGCTCAGGCCCAGCATCGCCAGCGTGCGCGCGAAGCGCGCGATGTCGACCGCCGTGACCAGGCGCCCCAGCAGCGGCAGCTTGAGTACCGTCGCATGCCGCCAGCGGCGGAAACCCGGCCGCCGCCAGGCGAACGCCAGGCCCAGCGCCAGCGCAGCGGACAGCGCCAGCAGCCAGCCGATGTTGGCGCGCAAGCCGCCACTGACCGCCAGCAGCACCCGCGTCGGCCACGGCAGCGCCTGGCCGGTGCGGGTGAACACCGCGGTCACTTCGGGCACGACATAAAGCATCAGGCCGCCGACGACCAGCAGCGCCACCAGGCACAGCAGGGCCGGATAGGCCAGCGCGCCGATCAGACGACGGCGCATCGCATCGCGGCTCTCCAGGTAACCGGTGAGCCGCAACAACACTTCGTCGAGTCGGCCCGAGTGCTCGCCCGCAGCGACCGAGGCGCAATAGAGCTGATCGAACATGCGCGGGAATTCGCCCAGCGCTGCGGCCAGCGTGGCGCCTTCCATCACGCGTGCCCGCAACGCCGACACCAGCGCGCCGGTCTTCGGCTCGGAGCCTTCGGCCAGTGCCGCCAGCGCTTCTTCCAGCGGCAGGCCCGCGTGCACCAGCGTGGCGAGTTGCCGCGTCATCAGTGCCTGCGCGGCGATGCCCAGGTGCGGCCCGCCGCTGCGCGACGAAGCCGCCCCCACCTCGACCACGCCCAGCGAAGTCAGGCCGCGCTCGCGCAGCTGCGCGCGCACGCCGCGCGGCGAATCGGCCTGGACCGTTCCCGCGTGGGAGCGGCCGTGCGCATCCAGTGCCTCGAACTGGTAGGCAGGCATGGCGCTACGCCTCGCGGGTCACGCGAAGCACCTCCTGTACCGAGGTGATGCCGGCGCAGACCTTCTCCCAGCCATCCGCGATCAGCCCGCTGGTGCGCGTGCGCGCCTGGCTGGAAAGGTCTTCCTCGCTCACCTCGTCATGGATGCGCCGGCGCAGCGACTCGTCCATGATCGCCAGCTCGTACAGCCCGGTGCGGCCGCGATAACCCTCGTTGCGCTGCAACCCGGGGCGCGGCCGGCGGAAGCGCAGCGCAGCGTTCCACGGCATGCCGAACAGCGCGCATTCGGCCGGCTCGGGTGAGTATTCCTCGGACAGTTCCGGGTCCAGCACGCGCACCAGCCGTTGCGACAGCACGCCGATCAGCGAGGCGGAAACCAGGTACGACTCCACGCCCATGTCGCGCAGCCGGGTCACCGCGCCGACCGCCGAGTTGGTGTGCAACGTCGACAGCACCAGGTGACCGGTCAGCGACGACTGGATCGCGATCTGCGCGGTCTCCAGGTCGCGGATCTCGCCGATCATCACCACGTCCGGGTCCTGCCGCAGGATCGCGCGCAGGCCGCGCGCGAAACTCATGTCCACGCGCGGGTTGACCTGGGTCTGGCCGATCCCGTCCAGGTAGTACTCGATCGGATCCTCGATGGTGAGGATGTTGCGGGTGGTCACGTTGAGGCCCTGCAGCGCCGCGTACAGCGTGGTGGTCTTGCCCGAGCCGGTGGGACCGGTCACCAGGAAGATCCCGTGCGGCCGGTGGATCAGGTCCTCCAGCTGCGTGCGCAGCCCGGCGGACAACCCGAGCCGGTCGAAATCCAGCCGGCCCGCCTGCTTGTCCAGCAGGCGCAGCACCACGCGTTCCGCGCCGCTGCCGACCGGGATCGTGCTGACCCGCACGTCCACCGGCCGGCCGGCGACGCGCAGCGAGATGCGTCCGTCCTGCGGCAGGCGTCGTTCGGCGATGTCCAGCTTGGCCATCACCTTGATGCGCGAGACCAGCGCCGCCGCGATGGCCTTCTGCGGCGACAGCACCTCGACCAGCAGGCCGTCGACCCGGAAGCGGATCACCAGGCGCGACTCGAACGGCTCGATGTGGATGTCCGAGGCGTCGCGATTGATGGCCTCGGTGAACAGCGCGTTCAACAGCCGGATGATCGGCGCGTCGTCGTCGCTCTCCAGCAGGTCGCGTGGTTCCGGCAGCGCATCGACGACGCCGGCGAGGCCCGCTTCGTCGATGTCGATGGCGATCGTGCGCGCCGCATCGCCGTCGGCGTAGAGATCCTGCAGCAGCGCTTCGTAGTCGTCGCGGCTGTGGCCCACCAGCTTGACCGGCATGGCGCAATGCCGGCGCAACTCGGCCAGCGCCGCGATGGCCACGCCCGGACGATGCGCGATGACCGCCGCGCCGTTCTCCACGCCCATCAACGTGGCGCCGTGACGCGCGGCGAACGCGTACGACGGCCGCTCCGGGTGCGCCACGCTCATGGTCTGGCCTCGGGCTCGGCGGCCGGCGCCGTGCTGCCCGGCGGGTTCGCCGGCAACACCAGCGGGCCGCCGCCGCGGACCGGGCGGTCGTAGCGCTCGGCGCTCTGCAACTGCTCCATGCGCAGGAAGTTGTACTTGTCGTTCGACAGCAGCTCGCCGGCCGTGTCGTCGCGCAGGATCACCGGGCGCAGGAAGATCATCAGGTTGCGCTTGGTGCGCGTGGCCTGGCGCGACTTGAACAGGGCGCCGAACAACGGGATGCGCGACAACCCCGGCACGCCCTGCGTGGACTCGGTCACTTCCTCCGACGACAACCCGCCGAGCACCAGCAGCGAACCGTCGCCGACCTGCACGGTGGTGCGGATCTCGCGCTTGTTGGTGATCAGGTCGACCGCGCCGGATGACTGCGCCGGCGCCAGCGAGGAGACTTCCTGCACGATCTCCAGGCGCACGCTGTCGCCGGCGTTGACGTGCGGGGTCACCTTCAGGATCAGGCCGACGTCCTTGCGCTCGATCGTCTGGAACGGGCTGGCAAAGGCATTGCCCGCACCCGCGCCGGTGGCCGAGGTGTACGACCCGGTGAGGAACGGAACCTCCTGCGCCACCTTGAATTCCGCGACCTGGTTGTCGAGCGTGATGATGCTCGGCCGCGACAGGATATTGGCGCGACCGTCGCCGCGCAGCGCGCGCACCAGCGCGCCGATCTGCAGCACGTCGATCGAGGTGCCGTTGGGCCCGGGAATCCGCACCATGCCCCGCGCATAGCCGAGGTTGAGCCCCGGGCCCACGCTGGCCGGGTTGGCCATCACGCCAAGGATGCCGCCGACGCCGCCGCGCCCCGGGAAATTGGTGCCGCCGATGAGGCCGTGGCCCGGCGCGCCGTCCGCCGAAGTGGCCTGCCACTGCACGCCCAGTTCGTCGGCGAGGTCGTCGGACACTTCCGCGATCACCGCCTCGACCATCACCTGCGCGCGGCGCACGTCCAGTTGCCTGACCACCGAGGCCAGCCCGCGAAAGACCGCCGGCGGCGCGGTGACCACCAGCGCATTGGTGCCGGCGTGGAAGCCGATCGTGGCGACCTTGCCGCCGCCCTGCTTGGCATCGCCGCCGGTCAGGGTGGCCGCCACCGCCTCCAGCACCGGCGCCAGCTCGGCCGCCTTGGCGTTGTGCAGGTAGATCACCTGGGTGTAGTCGCCGTCGGTGAGCGGCGTGTCCAGCTGCGCCACCAGGGTGCGGATGCGCAGGCGCTGGCCGGGGCTGCCCGAGAGCAGGATCGAATTGCTGCGCGAGTCGGCGACCATGTGCGACACGTTGCCCACCGAACCCGCCGCCACGGTGCCCTCCAGTTGCTGCAGCGTGCGCACCACCTCCGCGGCGTTGGCGTGGTCGAGCGCGATCACTTCCACTTCGTTGCCGAACGTGGTGTCGATGCGGGCGATGATGCGCATCAGCCGCGCCACGTTCGCCGCACGCTCGGTGACGATCAGCCGGCTGCCCTGCGCGGAGATCCTGCCGTTCGGCGAGATCAGCCGCTGCAGCAGTGCGGACAGCTCGTTGGCCGGCACGTTGCGCAGCTCGACCACGCGCGTGACGATCGCGTCGGGTCCGTCCGCCGCTGCACCCTGGCCATCCAGCACCGCCGCCGCTTCCGGCAGCACCTTCCACGCCTTGCCCGCAGGCGTGACCGCGTAGCCGTGCACGCTCAGCACAGACGTGAACAAGGCCCAGATCTCGTCGGTGGTCATCGGCGTGCTCGAGATGACGGTGACGTTGCCGGTCACTTTCGGATCGACGATGAAGCTGCGCCCGGTCACTTCGCTGACCGTCTGGATCAGCACCGAGATATCCACGCCCTTCAGGTTGAGCTCGGTCTTGCCCGCGTCGGCAGGAGCCTGCGCCAGGCCGGGAGCGGCCCAGGCAAGGGCGAATACGAAGAGCATGGTGTGCAGGCGGTGGTTCATTGCGTTCTCATGGAGCGACACGGACGGTCCGTTCACGACCATCGCGGCGGACGACCAGGGTCATGGCGCTGCCCGCCAGCAGTCCCTTTTCGAGGGTTCGATTGATGGCCGGATCGGCGACCGCGGTGCCGTCGATCGAGACGATGACGTCGTCCCGCCGCAGCCCCAGGCGTTCGATCCGCGCCACGTCCGCCGTGGCCAGCCGTGCCCCTACCACCCGCCCGTTTTCAACCACCGGCAGGATGCTCAGGGCGCCGGCGGAGGACGCCATGCCTGGCGGCGGCGCCAGGCCCGTTGGCGCGACGGCAACGGACGACCGCGTCGGCGCGGGCTGCGGACGCGCAGTCGGCTCGATCAGGGCAAGCCGTTCCTGCGTCCCACCGTTGACGATGACCACGTGGTCCGCATGCACCGCCTGCAACACGCCGCCGCCGGGAAGCCGCTCGCCGACGTGGTAGCCCGCGTCTGGACGACCCTTTTCCGCCATGATCGCCAGCGCGCGGTTCTGCCGATCCGTCGCCACCGTGCCGCGCAGCACCAGCGACAGGGTCGTCGCCTTCAACACGACACCCGCGTTCGGGATGCCGAACAGATGCCACTTCGCCAGCGGGCCGTTATCGACCGCGCCCGGTGTCGCCGCATGCGTCGGCGTGAACGGAAGCTGCGGACCGGCAGCAATCAGCAAGCACAGCTGCGCCAGCGCAATCACCGCCACGGCGCCGCCGACCCGGGCCACCCAGCTGGCGGCGACGGGCGAACGCGAGAGGCGATACAGGTGATCGGTCAGGGACGGCATGCCTCACACCCCGCTGGGCGACGGCAGACGCGCGGGACGGATGCCGCGCGACCGCCCATGAACTGACCGGTGCGGCATCGGCGCTCGCCGATGCCGCACACAGGCGGCAACTACAGGGACTTGAGGTATTCCGCGAGGTCGTCGACATCCCCGGCGGACAACCCCAGCGACTTCTTCGTGTTGTAGGCAATCACCACGTCCTTCAGCGTGGCGGCCGAGCCGTTGTGGAAATACGGCGGGTGCTGCCAGACGCCCTTCAGCGGCGCGGTGCGGTACTGCTTGGTCGCCGTGCGCGAGGCATAGCTGGGCGCGCCGTTGGGCTCCGGTTCGCTGGCCACTTCGCTGGGGTCATGCAGGCGCTCATTGGCATCGGTGAACTCCGGACCGCTGTGGCAAGTCACGCAACCGGCGGCGCCGTTGAACAACGCCGCACCGCGCTGGGCAGCCACCGCATCGAAGCTGCCCGGCTTGGCCGGCGGCGGCAGCAGGGTCAACTGGTAGGCCTGCAGGGCCGGCAGCTTGCTGCTGATCAGGTCGTCGGTGCCGTTGGTGCGGCTGACGCCGGTGCGCGGCTCGGAGAACGAGCCATGGCCGCCCATCTGGGTCACGCCCACGTAGCGGTTCCAGTAGGCGATGTCGTCGCCGTCACCGGTGGCGGTGATCTTGTGGATGCCGGCCAGGCCGTAGGCCGGCGAGATCACCTGCGGCCCGTTGGCGCCGTCGAAGTTGTAGCGCGGATCGTATTTGCCCGCGCCCCAGGAGCTGTACACCGCCTTCTGCTCGGCGGTCAGGGCCGGCGACAGCGAGATGATCAGGCCCGGATTCAGGTCGCGATTGGGCCAACCGTCCAGGCGCTTGCCGATGCCCGGCGCGAACGAGTTGTCCACGGTCGAATGGCACAGCGCGCAGGTGATGCCGACGCGGGTCAGCGTGTCCTTGCCGTTCACGGTTTCGACCGTGCCCTTGACGCCCACCACGGCATCGAGCTTCAGCAGGGCGATCGTCGTGTCGGTACTGGTCAGGCTGATGCTGCCGTCTTGGATACCCGCCACCACGGAGGGCGGCAGCGCTTCGGCGTCGACCTTCAAGCCGACCTTCAACGCCGTGGTCGGGTCGACCGCGGCCGAGATCACGTCGTTCATGTGCAGCGCGTCGGTCCACTGCGTCTCGTCGCCGAAGGTGTCATAACGGAAGATCTGCATGCCCGAGGCGACCACGGCAGGGTCCACGGTGGTGCTGAACGACCAGGTAAAGGCACTGGCCAGGGCAACCCCCATGCTGTCCTTGACGCCGGTAGTGAGTGTGGCGGTACAGGACGTATCGGCCGGCAACATGGCAGCCGGGGTCAGCGTCGCCTTCCGGCTGGCCGCGTCGTAGGCGACAGCCCCGTCCACCGGGGTTCCCGCGGGGCATGCCAGGGTGAAGGTTCCCGTAGTGAGCGAAGCAGCATCCATGGCCCGCTCGAAGGTCGCCGAAACGGCTGCCGTATTGAGCGCGCTCGTGCTTCCGCTGGCCGGCACCGTGGAAGTGACGGTGGGGGGAGTGCTGACGGTCTTGTCCTTGCCGCCCCCGCCGCACCCGGCCAGCAGTCCTGCTGCCAGCACCAGTACGGTGAACCCGGCATGCCTTGCCGCACCTGCGCGCACCCCCTCTTTACGGGACCGGCGTGCGGATCCCCCCGGCGCCTCACCAAGCTGCAATCCGATCATGTCTGTATCCCCTCGCCACTCCGAATGGAGGCCCGAGCCTAAGGTACATACGGCAATTATGCAAGTTTTTTATGTCATAAATGATTTGACAGGGTTTTATGTTGTTTTGCAGCAAAATCGGCGCACACTATGTGTCCAATCCACGGCGACGGTTCCCAGGCCTGAGGAGGAAGCAGATGCTCGAAGTTCTTGGTGCCCGACAGCAGGAATTGCTCAAGCTGCTCTTGCGCAAGAAGAGCGGCATGACCATCGAGCGGCTCTCGGGAAAACTTGAAATCACGCGAACGGCCGTTCGCCAGCACCTGGTGTCGCTGGAGAACAGCGGACTCGTCGCCCTTGGCGCAAGCCGCCCTTCCGGCGGACGCCCGGAGCAGCTCTACGTACTTTCCGACGCGGGCCGGGAGCTGTTCCCCCGCCAGTATTCCTGGTTCGCCGAGTTGGTGATCGAATCCATCAAGCAGGAGTCGGGGGCCGAGAAGCTGCGTGAGCGCCTCAAGGCCATGGGCGAAAGGATCGCGGAGAAATTCCGCCGGCAGCACCCCGCACAACCCGATCCGAAGCAGCGCGTCCACGAACTGTCGGAGATCATGGAAGAGCTCGGCTACGACACCCGGCCGTCGGAAACCGAAGGCGACCCGCTGGTCATCGAGGCCGACAACTGCATTTTCCACAACCTGGCGATGAAGGACCCCGACATCTGCCAGTTCGACCTGGCCCTGTTGTCGAACTTCACCGGCGCCAAGGTGGACCACCAGGAATGCATGGCCAGGGGCGGCAACGTGTGCCGCTTCAAGTTCACGCCCCCGGACTGAGCCGGGCCGTCACAACCCCTTCGCCGCCTGCGCCACCGCACGGAACAGCGCGCGGCCCTTGTTCATCGTCTCCTCCCATTCGGTGGCGGGGTCGGAATCGAACACGATGCCGGCACCGGCCTGCACGTGCAGGCGGCCGCCGTGGATCACTGCGGTGCGAATCGCGATGGCGGTGTCGGCATCGCCCCACCAGCCGATCCAGCCGATCGCGCCGCCGTAGATGTTGCGCTTGTAAGGCTCCAGCTCCTGGATGATCTCCAGCGCGCGGACCTTAGGCGCGCCGCTGAGCGTGCCGGCCGGGAAGGTGGCCTTCAGCACGTCCATGTAGCTGAGCCCTTCGCGCACCGTACCCTGCACTTGCGACACGATGTGCATCACGTGCGAGTAGCGTTCGACCACGAAGGACTCGCTCACCTCCACGCTGCCGGTCTCGCTGATGCGGCCCAGGTCGTTGCGGCCGAGATCGATCAGCATCACGTGCTCGGCCCGCTCCTTCGGATCGGCCAGCAGTTCGGCCTCCAACGCGCGGTCTTCTTCCTCGGTAGCGCCGCGCTTGCGCGTGCCGGCGAGCGGGCGTACCACCACTTGACCGTCCTTGAGGCGCGCCAGGATCTCCGGCGAGGAGCCCACGATCTGGGTCTCGCCGAGGTCGACGAAGTACATGTACGGCGACGGGTTCAGCGCGCGCAACGCGCGATACACGTCGACCGGCCGCGCGTTGAAGCCCACGCTGAGCCGCTGCGACGGCACCACCTGGAAGATGTCGCCGGCGCGGATGTATTCCTTCGCCCGCTCGACCATCGCCTCGAATTCGGGCCGGGTGAACGAGGACTTGAAGTCGCCTTCGTCCAGCGCCACCGAATGGACCAGTTGCGGATACGACGCGCCGCCCTGGCGCAGCCGGTACACCAGTGCATCGAGCCGGCGCTGCGCCTCGGCATAGGCCTGCGGCTGTGCCGGGTCGGCATGCACGATCAGGTACAGCCGCCCCTTGAGGTTGTCGAATACCGCGACCTCCTCGGCCAGCATCAACAGCACGTCGGGCGTGCCCAGCTCGTCGGTGCGACCCCATTGCGCCAGGCGCGGCTCGATGTAGCCGATCGTCTCGAAACCGAAATAGCCGACCAGGCCGCCGCTGAACGCCGGCAGTTGCGGCAGCCGCGGCACGTCGTACTGCTGGCGCAGCTTTTCGATTTCAGCCAGCGGGTCGTCGAGATGGCGGCGCTCGGTGACCTCGCCGGAATCCTCCACCTCGAGTTCGTGCCCGCGCAGGCGGAACACCCGCTTCGCCGGCAGGCCGATGATCGAATAGCGTCCCCAGGTGGCGCCGCCATCGACCGATTCGAACAAAAAGGTGTATGGGCCGTCGGCCAGTTTCAGGTACACCGACAGTGGTGTGTCGAGGTCGGAAAACACCTCGCGCACCAGCGGAATGCGCGTATGCCCCTGGGCAACCAGCGCGTCGAATTCGTCTCGGGAGATCACGTGGGAAAATCCGGATGGCCAAACGAGGAAGCGGCCATTGTAGGCGAAGCGTAGCCTCAGCCACTCAAGCGCTGCCGCGGCATGCCATGCAGTCGCAGCGAGAACGCCGCGCCGCTGCCGTCGTCGAGATTGCGCGCCACGGCGACGCCGCCGTGGCGCTCGGCGACCAGGCGCACCACGTAGAGGCCCAGGCCCAGGTGCGGGGCATCGCCGGGGGTGGCCTTGTCGCGCAGGCTGACCAGTGAATCGAACAGTCGGCCCTGCATCGCCGCAGGCAGCAGCGGGCCCTGGTTGGCCAGCTCGATCTCGGCACCGTCCGGCGTGCTGCGCAAGGCGAGCCGCAGCCAGCCGTCGGACGGAGTGAACGACAGCGCATTGTCGAGCAGCTTGTCCAGCGCCTGGGCAATCAGCTCGGGTGCGCAGTGCAGGTGCAGTGGCGCGTCGGGCAGCATGCAGTCGAGCCGGCGCGCGCCGATCAACGGACGGTAGGCGTCGGCGCAGCCGCGCACCACTTCGCGCAGGTCGACGTCCTCGGGTTCGGCCGCGGCGATCGCGCGTTCCATCCGGCTCGACTCGCTCATCGCGCGCACCAGCGCACCGAGTCGAGCCACGCCGTCGCGGGCACGGGCCAGGTACGGCTGCGCCTCGGCCGGCAGCGCGGCATGCTCCAGGTTGTCCAGCGAGGACTTCACGATCGCCAGCGGCGTGTTCAGTTCGTGCGACAGTTTCGAGGCCAAGGTGCGCAGGTAGTCGGTGTAGCTGCCGACCACCTCGAACAGCCGCTCGAAGCTGCGCGCCAGGTCGCCGATCTCGTCCGGCGCGTCGGTCATCGGGAATTTCCCTTGCTCGAACAAGACGTCCAGACGTCCATCGTTGA
>Ga0207674_10008757_pt1 | contig 11650 bp, 13 predicted proteins | sample KBSCornC72_FD_184303 | JGI IMG/M metagenome (GOLD analysis project Ga0207674, IMG submission 184303) | Corn rhizosphere microbial communities from Kellogg Biological Station, Michigan, USA - KBS Corn C7-2 (SPAdes) (version 2) | ecosystem: Host-associated > Plants > Roots > Rhizosphere > Soil ... | reverse complement strand
ATGGATCTCGACGCGTGCCTTGACCGTTTCGTCCTCGACCGCGAGCGTTTGGTTGCTCGGCTGGAGACGCTCAGCCCGACGGAATGGACGCAGACCGCCAAGCACGGCGAGTATCGGACCTATTCGGTGGTCATCATGTTCCGGCACCTGGCGCTTCACGATTTCTTGCACGCCTATCGCATCGAGGAACTGTTGCTTCGTCCCGACTGGCCGGCGACGTCCGATGCGCCGGCGGCCTAACGCCCACTGGTCGGTGTCATTCGCGGCCCCCCGGCGCTTTGCGGAGAACGGAATGAAGTGCTGCTAGACATCGCGGGACTTCAATACATTCCGACATACCTGGATGGGGCGACTCACGACCGCCTGTTGGCTGCCGTTGACGAGCAGCCGTGGCTGCGGTCCGCCGACCGCGGGGTGCAGGTTTACGGATATTCCTATCACCGAGCGAGCGACACGGCCTTTCCGGTCGGCCCGCTCCCCGCGTGGGCGACGGACCTCGCGGTGCGTCTCTGCCACGACGGCCTCATGCCGAGCGTGCCCGATCAACTGGTGGTCAACGACTATCCGGAAGGTGCCGGGATCTTCTCGCACGTGGATCAGTCTGTGTTTGGCGCGACCATCGCCTCGGTCAGCCTCGGCTCCACGTGCGTGATGCAGTTTGTACACATCGCGGCACGCCGTCGTTTCACTCAGGCGTTGTCGTGGCATCCGGGAACGGGCTCCTGTCCACATCGATCGCGGAGGCACGCTTGCGAACCGGAGCCGGAAGCACTCGGATCGACCGCCCTTCGCCGGCGGCGGGAGCGCGTGGCCGGGTAGGGACCGTTGTTGCCTTGTGTCTCGCCCTGGCGCTCGCGTGCACGCACAGGCAAGGCCCGACCGACCTCCCGAGGGACGACCTGACCAAAGCGCTGGGCGCGTTGGAACGAAAGGTCTGCCTCACCATCGGCGACCGAACCAATGGTCCGAGGGATCAGTGTGAACCGCAGGTGGATCGCTCCACGTACCTCCGGCCTCTTCGGGACGTCTTTGTCGCGGCTCCCCCGATCCTCAGGGCCTATCTCTGCTCGATGGATCGCATCTATTTCGACTACCACTCACCGTGGAACGCGAGTTTCTCCGCCTTCCCCGACAGCCAGACGGGAAGAGAGTACCGGACCATCGCCGTTCGAAGAGGTGTGCTCGAGAATAGGGTGCGCTACGTCGATTGGGCCACCGCCTGGACCCAGCATTGGTGGACCGGCGGACCTAACGACCATCCCAGCAACGATCCCGCCCTGCCCCGCGTGGAGATAGAATCGAGTCTCAGCGGGCCGGGCGGCACCCTGTATCATCTGGTGGCGCATGAAGTGGGTCACCTACTGGATCGGGACTACGGTGGCGGACTGGGTCGCCGGCCTCAAAACAAACCGTTTGAGCCTGGCGAGTTTGGCTACCTCAGCTGGACCTTGCCCCGGTACGTGGACGCGAACGGCGTCGTGCACCAGGCCGTAGCCAAGGATTCGGCCCTCGAAGCGGCGCGTGAGCTTGACTTCGACGGGAACCTCAACGCGCGCATCGTGATGATGGCCGCCGCGGGGAACGCCCGGTCCTTTGATCCGGGTGCACTCGCGGTTCAGAACTGGCAGCCCGCCTCGCGGGACCGCATCGCGACATTCCTCGACCGGCTCGATCATTCCCCTTTCACCACGGTCTTCTCGACCTGGCGCCCTGAGGACGATTGGACGGAGTCGTTCGCGGCGATGATGCTGCCATCGATTACCCGACGGTTCGACATTATCACCGCCGAGGGGACGCGGGTTCGGGTGCTGACGAAGGTGCTGGATGACGCCTCGCCGTTCGCGCCGAAGCGGCGGTTCATTCAGCAGGCCATCGACCGCGCGCTGACGGACTTTCGTGCCCGACAGGCTGCGTCACCGAGCCCCTGTCTCGCCGTGGCGCTTGCCGAGTCGCTGCCGCGCTAGGCTTCGTTCTCTTGGCCGAGACTGAAAGCTACCGCGCCGCCTAACCAGGCAGCCACCGAGGTTGTGCGATGATTCCGAGGAGCATCATGGCGTTCGTCCTCTCCCTCGCATTCGTCGCCGGCATTGCCAGCCGTTACCGCACGCGTCGATCGGCGCCCGTGGGCCTGTTGCTTCTATCTGCGCTGTGCTTTGTCGGCGTCGCAACGATGCACGTCTTCGAGGCCCTCGGGATATTCCCTGCAGCCGGTTGGGGCCAGCCGCATAGCCTCGGGCACTACCTTGATCTCAGCACCGCAATGCTCGGAGCGACACTGCTTGTCACTGCAACGCTCCTGTTCCTCATCCGCCGACGCACATTCTAATTCCGTGCGGACGCTACGTAACGAACGGTGCAGCTGTCAAACGAGCTGTGGATTGCGCGGCCTGCGGCCGCGCTGCTATCTGACTCGCGTGCCGCTCAACGAAAGGCGTTAGGCGGCCACACCATTGAGAGTCCCATGTTCGCAATCGCCGTCGTCGCTTTGCTTGCCATAGCGCCTCACCCGTTGGACCAGGGCCTCGGTGACCCGGATACCGTCGTCGTGCAGAGCGGCGAGCTCAGACTCCACGCATTGCTCTGGCGGCCGCAGGGCAAGGGGCCATTCCCGGCGGTGCTGTTCAACCATGGGAGCTCGCCGGACAGCGCGAGCTCGGCAAACGGTCGTCGCGACGCACGTAATCGTGAGCAAGGAGCTGCGGCGCTCGGACCGATTTTCGCGCGTCACGGGTATGTGTTCCTCTTTTTGTTCAGGCGAGGAGCTGGCCTTTCGGCTGGTCAGGGTAGCTACAGCGGAGATCTACGTGCCGCCGAGCTGGCGGCAAATGGCCGAGACGCACACGACCGCCTGCAGATGCGGCTCCTGGTGGGCGACGAGCTGAGCGACGCTCTGGCCGGTCTCGCATACCTGCGCTCCCGACCGGAGGTTGACCCGCGTCGGGTAGCGGTCGCAGGGCATTCGTTCGGCGGTTCCCTGACGTTGCTTATCGCCGAGCACGACAGCACGCTGCGCGCGGCGATCGATTTCGCGAGCGCGGCCGGCAGTTGGCGCTCGGCGGCCCTGCGCGCGCGCCTGGGGGCCGCGGTGTCCCAGACGAAGATCCCAGTCTTCTTTATTCACGCCTCGAACGACTACTCCATCGAGCCCGGGCAGTCCCTCGCTGCCGACATGGCACGGCTCGCCAAGCCACATCGCCTGCGAATCTACCCGGCCTTCGGCCAGACTCCCGAGGAAGGGCACAGCATTGTGTACCTGAGCACGGCGACCTGGGAGGCGGACGTGTTCACGTTCCTGGACGCTTACATGCGGCCTTGACTCCGTTCGACGATACCGTGTGGCGGCCTAACAAGCGCTTGAAGCTGCCGGCGCGCGTAGGATATTGAATGACGACGCGTTCACCGGCGCGCCGCAGCTTCAGCGCGATCCGTTATGCGGCTGCCGCTTCGAGCCTCTGGTGTCGCGGTCAGTCAGCTGACACGTCCGAAATGCGGAGGGTGTTCTGATGCATGGCAAGATCTGCTATCTGGAGATCCCGGCCAACACTGCGGCCGACGCGGCGAACTTCTACTCAAGCATCTTTGGCTGGACGGTTCGCGAGCGGGGGGACGGGAATCTCGCATTTGACGACACCGGCGGCGTGAGTGGCACCTGGATAAAAGAGAGCGACCGGACGCCGGATGAGCGCACGCGCGTCTACATCATGGTGGATAGCATCACCGACGCGCTGAAACAGATCACCAAGAATGGCGGGAAGGTCCTGACGCCGCGAACGGAAATCGCGCCACAGATGGGCGCGTTCGCGGCGTTCACCGACCCTGTAGGCAACGAGTTTGGCCTGTACGAGGAACCAACTCGGTAGCGCCAGGTCAACGCCGGTTGCGGCAACCGCATAACGCCTATTCGTTAGGTGGCACCACTGATGACATTTGACTCCAGCACCGTGAGAAGTTGCATTTGAGTTGGGTGCCGCAAGGTGTCTCGGTTGGCGGCATTCCGATTCCGTCGCGCCAACCGCTCTTTCTCGCGACCGTCGCGGTTCACGTCGTCGCTGGCCTGGTTGCGGTCGTCGCTGGTGCGGCGGCGATGCTGAGTCGCAAGGCAGCTGGCAGACATCCGCGCAACGGTAGGGTGTATTTCTGGGCGCTGGGCATCGTGACCCTCACGATGGGAGGACTCGCCGTCGCGCGCTGGCCTGACGACAATCACCTTGCAGTACTCGGCATCCTTGCATTCGTGACCGCGTTCGTCGGCCGTCGCGCGCGGCGCCTCCAGTGGCCACGATGGCCGTTGGTGCACATTCCCGGGATGGGTGTGTCCTACGTCCTGATGCTTACCGCCTTCTATGTCGACAATGGGCCGCATCTGCCGGGTTGGCGACTCCTGCCCGTCCCCGCATTTTGGCTCCTCCCCGCCGCGATCGGCGTGCCCCTGATTGTCTACGCGACCCGGAAGTATCGAAACGCCGACGAGCGATCCGTTGACGTGCCGTGAGCAACCGGGAAGATAGGTGACACCGTTAACCGGGATGATGGGTGACACTCGTTAGGTGGGGACCGGCCGCCAGCCGTCGGAAGGTGCCCACCAAACTGGTCGTGGCCGCGCATACTCGCACCTGCTTCACCAGGGAGGTGGACCAAGCCGGGGCGTGCAACGCCTGAGGCTCGCACGGCATCCCATCGGTAGGAGCGTTCCAGGAGGCAGCGTGTCGAGAGTCGCCAGCGCGTGCGCGGTGTGTGGGGCCATCCTGTGGCTCCTGTCCGGCACCGGCAATGCCGCGCCGGAACCCCAGCCGTTCCCTGCGGACTCCGCGCGGATCGCATTCGGGTCGCACCGCGACGGCCACTGGGAGGTCTACGTCACCGATGCGGACGGACGGAACCAGGCGCGGCTCACGACACGCAACGGCCACACGCGATTCCCCCTTTGGTCCCCCGATCGCATCCGAATCGCCTTCGCGACGCAGGTGGGCGAGCCGGGTGACGGCTGGGACTTCTGGGTCATGAACGCCGACGGCACGGGCGCGCGACGCCTGTGCTCCGGGCTTGTGGCCAAGTCGGGGCGGGAGTGGTCCCCCGACGGCAGCCGCATCGCGCTCACCCGCACGGACGGCGGCAACATGGACGTGTACGTCGTCGAAGTCGCCACGGGACAACTGACCCGGCTCACGACGGCGGCCGGCGAGGATCGCGATCCCACCTGGTCGCCCGACGGCGCGCACATCGCCTTCACCTCGGAGCGCGACGGCAACCGCGAGGTCTACGTGGCGCGCTCAGATGGCGGCAACGTCCGTCGCCTCACCAACGATCCGGCAAAGGACGCCAGCCCGGCGTGGTCCCCCGACGGTTCCCGCATCCTCTTCGTCTCGGCACGCACCGGGACGCCGGAACTCCATCTAATGAAGGCCGATGGCCTCCAGGTCGAGAAGCTCACGAGTGGCGCCCACTCGTCGAGCGACGTGCCGCGCTGGTCCCCCGACGGGGCGCGCATCGCCTTCCAGATCGCCGAGGGGAGCAGGTACGACATCGGCGTGCTGCGACTGCGCGACCGACAGCAGAAGGTGCTCGTGGGAACGCCCCACAACGACGGCAGCTACACCTGGTCGCCGGACGGCACACGGCTGGCCTACATCTCGGGGCCCGGTGGCGCCGAGACGCTCCACGTCGTGGACGTGGAGAGTTCCCGGTCCACTCGGATCACCACGACGTGGTCGCTCACCCCAAGCTGGACGCGCTAGCGGCAGGGCGTATCCTCGCGCGGGCGGGCCTGCGATCGCCATGATCCGGGCCCGGTCATTCAGCGTGACCACGATGGGATTCGCGGACACGCTGCTCCCGGAATTTCGATCAGGTGTTATTGGGGCGCCTAACGGTCAGATCGCGTCCTGGATGAACATCACGGAACGGGACGGCACGCTCGTCGTCCGGGACACGCCAGGGTGCCTCTGGCTCTTCGGCGCCGTGCAAGCGGCGGCTGGCGTCCGCTGGAACCAACGAAGCGACCGGCGCTACCGAACGGTTGCAGCAGGCAGTCCATCGGTGACCATGCGCATGCTGGACGCGCGGCCGGGTGCGCGATAGCGTTCACGGCCGCACGTTCTCCGCCGCTCTCCCTCCTACCGATGTGCCCCACTGAGCCAATCAACGGCAGGTGAATTGAGGGAGCGCCTCTCCGCCACTCTCGCCGACCGATATCGAGTCGAGCGTGAGGTGGGGCGCGGCGGCATGGCCACGGTGTTTCTGGCGCGCGATCTCCGGCACGAGCGCGCCGTCGCAGTGAAGGTCCTCGAGCGGAACGTAGCGCCGGCGGGCGCCGAGCGATTCCTGCACGAGATCCGGATCGCCGCCCGCCTAACGCATCCGCACGTGCTCGGCGTCCACGACTCGGGCGAGGCTGACGGGCTTCTCTATTATGTCATGCCGTACGTGGACGGCGAGACGCTGCGGGCGCGGCTGGCGCGCGAAGGCGCGCTTCCGCTCGTGGACGCCGTGCGTCTCCTCCGCGAGCTCGCCGACGCGCTCGCGTACGCGCACGCACAAGGCGTGGTGCATCGCGACCTGAAGCCCGAGAACGTGCTCCTTTCGGAAGGCCACGCCGTGGTCGCCGACTTCGGAATCGCCAAAGCGGTGGCGGCCGCAACACAAGACGGGGCCGCAGAAGCGTTCGCGCGTACGGCGACCGGCGTCTCCGTGGGGACACCCGCCTACATGGCGCCCGAGCAGGCGGTCGGCGACAGGAACGCCGACCACCGCGCCGACTTGTACGCGTTAGGCGTGATCGCCTACGAGGCGCTCGCGGGCGCGCATCCGTTCGGAGCGCGCACGGCGCAGGCGCTCGTGACGGCCCATCTCACTGAAGCGCCGGCGCCGCTCGCCGCACGTCGCCCGGACGTGCCGCCCCCGCTGGCCGCGCTCGTGACTCAGCTCCTGGCCAAGGAGCCGGCGGCTCGGCCCCGGAGCGCCGAGGAGGTGGTGCGGACGCTGGACGCCGTGTCCGCGTCGCCCGCGCGGATAGCCTCGCGGCCGAGGCGCACCGTGCTCGCGGTTGGGGTAGCGCTCGTCGTTGTCGCAAGCGCCGTGTCGTATGCGGCACTGCACCGGCCATCGACCGCCGCGACCGGCCTCGCGACGATTCACACCGTGGCCGTGCTGCCGTTCGTGAACACCGGCGGCAACGCGGCCGACGATTACTTCAGCGACGGGATGACCGACGAGCTGGCGCACGCGCTCGCACGGCTTCCGGGACTGCGCATCGCCGGACGCACGTCGAGCTATTCGTTCAAGGGAAAGACGGCGACAGCGCAGGAGATCGGACGCGCGCTCGACGTCGCTGCCCTCGTCGAGGGGACGGTGAGAACGGCCGGCGGCCGGCTGCGCGTGACGACGCAGCTCGTTGGTACGGCCGACGGAAAGGTGCTGTGGGACTCCGTGTTCGAGAGCCAGTCGAACGACGTGTTCGGCGTGCAGGATCAATTCACGCGCGCCGTGGTGGCTGCGGTCGCGCCGTCGCTGGGGAATCGTCCGGCCGACACGTCGTTGGTCGACGTCGGACGGGGGACGACGGATCTCCTCGCGTTCGACCTCTACCTCAAGGGCCGCTACTACTGGCTCGCCCGCGGCGCCGCGAACGTCACGCGATCGATTGACTACTTCCATCAGGCGATCGCACGCGACCCGAAGTTCGCGCGCGCGCACGCCGGGCTGTCGCTGGCCTACAACGTTCTGACGGTGTACGTCCCCGATCCGAAAGACTCGGTGCCGACCCTCGCCGCCGCCAGCGCCGAGGCTGCGGTGGCGCTCGACTCTACGCTCGCTGATGCGCAGTTAGCGGAGGCGCTCAGCCAGGAGCGGCGACTGGTCAACCTTCCAGAGGCAATGGCGCGCTATCGCCGCGCGATCGCTCTCGAGCCATCGAGCTCATACACGCACCACGCGTTCGGATTCTTCCTTGCCGGAATTGGACACACCGACGAAGCGATACGCGAGTTGGCGCAGGCCGTCCAGCTCGATCCGCTCGCCAAGTCGGCGGGAACCGCGTCGTCATTGGCGCTCGCGTTCGCTCGACGGGCCCCAGAGGCGGTCGCCGCGTCGCGTCGTGTGCTGGCAGTCGACTCCAACTTTGCGCTCGCCTTCCAAACGCTCGGCGTCGCGCAGGGCATCAGCGGACAGCCGGACAGCGCGGTGCGCTCGCTCGAGCGAGCCAGACAGCTGTCCCCCGCGATGCCCGGGTGGTTCGCCAAGCTGATCTTCGCTTACGCCGCCGCAGGGCGTTGGGCTGACGCAGAGCGGATCCGCGCGGAGCTGCATGGTCCGGACGGTGATCTCTCCGGGGGCATCGACGTCGCCTTTGCCGACTACGTCCTCGGCGATCGCGAGCCGCTCGTCCGCCTGCTGACGACCGAAGCAGGGCAACGGCGCTGGCACGAGCAGTATCTGTTCGGCTGCAACCCGCTGATCGATCCGCTCTGGTCCGACGAGCGTTTCGTCGCCGCGATGCGGAAATTGACGATCGAACCCTGTCGCCTCGCGCGCCCGTGGCCGATTCCGCCCCGGCCCCGAGACTCGAGACCGTAGCTGCGGCTGGCCCTTCGCCAGGCACGGGACGCCCAGTGCGGTGCCTAGGTGCGCATCTCGATGATCATGCGGGGGGGGACCTAACGATTCGAATCCTTCATGCGTCTGTCCACCGCGACCCAGTTCAATTCCCACGTCTTGCCGCCATCGTCCGAGTATGACTGCTCGAAGCGGATCGAGTCAGGGGTGATTGGGAGGATGACGAACCGAACGAAGATGGCTCGGCCGTTCAGCGGCTCCTGATCGTAGAACTCGCCGCGCCCATTCCTGAACTCGCCGATCGTCGGCTGAGCCAACGTGCCACTCGCGCTGTTGGAAAAGTTGAGGCTCCACTGACGCGACTGCGGGTTATAGAGACGCAAGCTCAGCCCCTCGAAGTGGCCGGCCGGCCCTTCGGCAACCAGCTCCACGAGATTTGCACGCCCGTTCCACACCTTTCTGACGACCGTTGTGCCCTCGTACTCGACCCACGTCGTTGATCCCGTCAACGGGCGCAGCAGACGACGGAGGTGAGTCTTCCAGGTACCGATGTGGAAGTCGAAATCGGCTTGCCCATCGCGCGTCCCGGGCGTTTGTTGAACGGTCGCGCTCGACGACTGCGCGCACGCTGGCGTGGCCTGAACGGTGAGTCCCAGGCTGCACAACCAGATACACGCCCGAGCATTCCTTCGTGCATTCATCCCAGTGTCCGTGCTGTTTGCGGCGATTCAACGTTCCAATTACATCCCTGACCCTAGCTATCGGACGCGATGCCTGACAAGAAGGAACCTGCGGGTAACCAGTCAACGTGGAGTCGGCCGCATGTACCGCGTTCGTCAGGAAGATCTACCGTTCAAGGGCAGCTCGCATCAATTCGTCGGAGCCGACAACGGCGACGTGGGCATTTCAGTGTTCCTCCTGAGTGCACTGCCTGGACGTGGCCCCGGACCACATCGCCATCCATATGATGAAGTGCAGTTCGTGCGAGAAGGTCGCGGCTTGTACAAGGTCAATGGCGAAGAGTTCGAGGCCGGTGCCGGTGACATCTTCGTCATCAAGGCGGGCGAGATCCACGAGTTCAAATGCATCGGCGATGCGCCGCTCGTGCAGGTCGATGTCCACCTGAGTCCGCGGTTCATCCAGGAGAACCTGTAACCAGACGCATGACCGACCTCGCCCTCACGCTCGATGCCGCTCAGAGGCGCGGCGTCATCTGCTGAAATACGATCTCCCAGCTCCCGCCGCGCTTTTCCACCACCCACGTGACGCGGGTTCGCACGACTCCGCCGCTGGACGGCAGCCCAGGCGGGAGAAACGCGTACCCGGTGAGTGACACATCCTGGTGAACGATCGCGATCGTTCCAGTCAGGAACTGGATGTCGCGCACCTCGATCGTCTGCGTGCTGCCGGCGAATGGACCACCGTAGAGAAACACGTGCTGCGCGCGAAAGGCGTCCCTGCCGGCGATGAGGTCACCGCGCGGGCTGACTGCCTGCACGTCGGCGGCATAGGGTGCCGCGTAGGCCGCCGCGTCCTTCGCAGTCCAGGCCGCCGTCACGGCGTTCACAATGTCCAGAATTGGATCGGTCGAGATGCTGTTGGAAACCGGTTGAGCGGACACTTCGACCGGACGGACCCCAATCGGAGCCGTGGCTTCGGGCCGGTCGCCGCACGCCGAGCTCAATAGGGCCACGAACGGCATGGCGGCAAAGCTCGCCGCGCGCAAAGTTCCTGCGGGCATGAGACGCATCGAACCTCCCTGGTGGGTGACAGGTGGATTTCGTTCCGGGGCAACCAACGTGAGGTCTTTCCCCATCAGGTCACGCGCAGAAAAGCGCCAGAAGATGCCAACGGCGCATGGGCGTTGAGCCGAATCCGGAGGACCCGGAGGCGATCACGGAGGCACTGTGCGCGTTGCGCAACGGCGCGCCCGACGCGATGGACCGTCTCACGCCCCTCGTCTACGAGCAGTTGAGACGCATCGCGCACCGGCAGCTTCGCGCGGAACCCGTGGGGCACACGCTCTCTACGACCGCGCTCGTGCACGAAGCGTATCTGAAGCTGGTCGATCAGACGCGGGCAGAGTGGCAGGACCGCGGGCACTTTTTTGCCGTGGCCTCGGGCGCGATGCGGCGCATTCTGGTGGACTACGCGCGCCGGTACCGCGCTGCGCGCCGGGGCGGTGGGGACGACGGCGCGCCGGTGCGCCCGATTTCGCTGGACAACACCGAAATTCCGGCGGCCGAGCGCGCTGACGCGCTGGTCGCGCTGGATGAGGCGCTGGAGCGGCTCGGTCGGCTCGATGAGCGCCAGGCCCGCGTGGTGGAATGCCGCTTCTTCGGAGGCCTGTCAGAAGCGGAAACGGCTGCAGCGCTCGGCATCTCGCAGCGCACCGTTGCGCGCGAGTGGGTCACCGCGAGGGGCTGGCTCTATCAGGAGCTCCGACGTGACTGATATCGAACGCTGGCATGAGGTGAAGCGCATCGCGGCCGATGCCCTCGAGCGCCCCGAGCGCGAGCGCGCCGCGTTCCTCGAGCAGGCTTGCAGCGACCCGGACCTGCGGACGCAAGTCGAGCAGCTGCTGATCAGCTGCGAGCAGGCGGACGCCGCGGAAGGGTTTCTGAGCGAGCCCGCACCAGTCTTCGCCGCACCGCTGCTGGCGCATGTCGATGAGGCCCACTTCGGCACAACCCACGAGGCGCCCGCTGAGCTGCAGGCCGCGTTAGCCGGTCGGTACACCATCGAGCGGGAGCTCGGACGCGGCGGCATGGCCACCGTATACCTCGCCCGTGACGAACGACATCGCCGCGACGTCGCGCTCAAGGTCGTGCATCCTGAGCTCACATCCGTCGTCGGTGAGTCGTTAGGTGCGCGCCGATTTCAGCGCGAGATCGAGATCGCCGCACAGCTCAACCATCCGCACATCCTGCCGCTGTACGACTCCGGCGCGGCCTCCGGGCATCTGTACTACATCATGCCCTTCGTGGATGGCGAGAGCTTACGCGCTCGTCTCTCCCGCGCCGGGCCGCTGGCGATTGGCGATGCCGTTCGCTTGCTGCGCGATCTGGCACGCGCCCTGGCCCACGCACACAGACACGGC
>Ga0207674_10008756_pt1 | contig 11651 bp, 8 predicted proteins | sample KBSCornC72_FD_184303 | JGI IMG/M metagenome (GOLD analysis project Ga0207674, IMG submission 184303) | Corn rhizosphere microbial communities from Kellogg Biological Station, Michigan, USA - KBS Corn C7-2 (SPAdes) (version 2) | ecosystem: Host-associated > Plants > Roots > Rhizosphere > Soil ... | reverse complement strand
CCCGCGCTTTCCCCAGGACGTACTGCTGGCGTTGGAGGAGGGCCACCTGCTGCGCGCCGCCGGACACAATCAGGAGGCTGCGGTGGTTTATCGAAGAATCTGGCAGGCGGGGAGGGAAGGACACTATCCCGGCCTGCACTATGAAATCGCCGCCCTCAGCCTGGGAGACTTGCTGCGTAGTCAGAAGGACTACAGCGCCGCCGCGGCCGCGTACGAACAGGTAGGGCAGGCCCCGCAGCCGGAAGAGGAGGCGTTGCAGAAGGCCAACCTGGGGGCCGGGGAGATGTACGATCTGCTGCAGAAGCGCGATCTGGCGCTGGCGAAATATCAGGCTGTGTTAGCCAAGGACTCCAACTCCCTGCCGGCCGAGACAGCGCGCAAGCGGATCAAAGAGGCTTATCGGGAGAACTAGATCTGGGAACCTTCACGTGTCATGGTACGTATTGTTGAGTAGATATGTTGAGTGTGGGACGGAGGAGCCATGTACTGCAACTACTGTGGCAAGGTGATTCAGGATGATGCCAGCCATTGCGCCTATTGCGGCAAGCGAATCGGGAGCGCGGTTTCACGCCGGCGTCTGGTGCGACCTCGTGGCGACCGCAAGATTGCGGGAGTCTGTGCCGGCTTCGCCGAATACTTTGACCTCGATGTGACCCTGGTCCGGCTGGTGTGGTTGATTACGGCGGTGATGACGGGCATCGGGTTGCTCTCGTATCCCATCGCCTGGGTGGTGATGCCGGAAGAGCCGCTGCGGGCTGAAGCGCCTGCTGGGCACCAGGCTGTGGTTTCGTAATTTGGATATGGAGTGTCCGACCCACACAATCCCGAATGATTCACATCACCAGTGGCGACGCCGAGATTGCATACCATGTCCTGGGGACGGGACCGCCGCTGGTTTTGCTCCATCCTTTTCCTGCTCATCATGAATTCTGGCTGCCCGCCGCCCAGGCCCTGACCTCGCGCTATCAGCTCATTCTTCCCGACCTGCGCGGACATGGTGAATCATCCGTCGGAGAAGGGCCGGCCACCATGGCGAAGCATGCGGCCGATATCGCCAGAATTCTTGACCATGCGGAACTGGGGCGGGTGCCGCTGGCGGGAGTCTCAATTGGCGGCTATGTGCTGTTCGAGTTCTGGCGGCGTTATCGCGGGCGGGTGGCGGCGCTGGCGCTGTGCAACACCAAAGCCCCGCCCGACTCTCCCGAAGCCAGGGCCGGACGCCTGCAGGCTGCCGCCGACGTGCTGGAGCGGGGCACGGAGCCGTTTTTCGCGAGTATGGTCCCTAAATTGATTGGCAATACGACCCGGGACAGCCGTCCCGACCTGGTGGATGGCGCCCTGCGCATGATGCGAAAAATGTCAGCCCGAAATGTTGCCGAGGTGCAGCGCGGCATGGCGGAGCGGCCGGATTCGCTGCCTGACTTGAAGACGATCAACATCCCCACTTTGATTGTGACCGGGGATGAAGATACGCTCACCGGGCCTTCGGAAGCGGAGTTGATGCGGCAAAATATTGCCGGCAGCGAGTTGAAGATCATCCAGCATGCGGGACACTATTCACCCTGGGAGCAGCCCGCTGAAGTGGGCAAGCTGCTGCGCCAGTTCTTCGAGGGAACCTGAACACGTGGGGACAGCCGCCCTCGGCTGTCCAGTCGAGCGAAGCTCGACACATTTTGGGGGACGGACGGAAAAGCATAGCGGAGCTCCGCTCCGCCGGACAGCCGGGGGCGGCTGTCCCCACGTGTTCTGGCTTCGGGAGTGATCTCGGAGCTGACAAGTATCCTGCCGGGCTTTGCTACAATTCTCTCGCCATGTCCTCACAGACGATCAACACTTTCCTGGTTCCCGAGAAAACTCTGGCCAACGCCAAAGGCGACGGGCCGGCGCTAGAGATCGGAGCAGCCGCCAGCCGCGTCTTCCTGCTGACTCTGGACATTACCAACATGGTTGAGCAGGAAGCTTTGGACGTGAGCGTCTATGGCTCGGCCGACGGGGCGGCCTGGGGGGCGAAGCCGCTCATCGCATTTCCCCAGAAGTTTTACCGGGGGCAGCATCCCATGCTGCTGGATGTGAGCGGGCACGCGGAGGTGAAGTTCATCCGCGCTCATTGGGAAGTAAACCGCTGGGGACGAGGCACGGAAACGCCGATGTTCGAATTCCACCTCACCATCCGGGAGGTGCCGCCGGACATTCTGAAGGAAGCCACGGCCGAAGCCAAGGCGTTGGCCTAACGATTGCAGAAGTGTGATCGTAGATTTCTGATTTCAGATCAGTAGCGCCTGCCGGCGCCTCAAGACTTGCTCATCAAGCGATGAATTTGACTTCCACCGTCATCATGCGTCCCGCTCGCAGTGTCGCCGGAGCGCTGCGGCTGCCCGGCGACAAATCAATTTCCCACCGCTATGCCATGCTGGGCGCGATCGCGGAAGGCGATACGCGGCTGGAGAATTTTTCCACCGGCGCGGACTGCGCCAGCACACTGGGCTGCGTGCGCGCCCTGGGCGTCGAAGTGCAGCGCACCGGAAACAGCATCGTCATTCACGGCCGCGGCCCGAAATTGCGGGCGCCGGAATCGCCGCTGGATTGCGGCAACTCGGGTTCCACCATGCGGATGTTGAGCGGCATCCTGGCGGGACAGGATTTCGAGAGCGAGCTTACCGGCGACGACTCCCTTTCCCGCCGTCCCATGGCGCGAATTATCACGCCGCTGGAAATGATGGGAGCGACGATCACCTCTCAGGCCGGTGGCCGGCCGCCTCTCCGGGTGTGCGGCGGAAAGCTGAAAGCAATCCGCTACAACCTGCCGGTGGCCAGCGCGCAGGTGAAATCATGTGTGCTGTTTGCCGGCCTGTTGGCCAGCGGAGAAACGGCAGTCAGCGAGCCCGTGCGTACTCGCGATCACAGCGAGCTGGCGCTGCGCGGGTTTGGCGCGGAACTCACGCAGATGGAGAACGAAACCCGGATTGCCGGCGGGCAAAAATTGCGGGCAATTGAAGCGGTGATTCCCGGCGATATTTCAAGCGCGGCTTTCTTCCTCTGTGCTGCGGCACTGTTTCCGGGCGCGGAACTGACCATTGAGGACCTGCTGATGAATCCGACCCGGGCCCGGCTGCTGGATATCCTGATCCTGATGGGCGTGGGAATTTCCGTTACCCAGCTGCAAGAGCAGCACGGGGAATTGCGGGGAACGGTGAATGTGGAAGGGCGCGGACTGAAAGGGGCCACGATTGCCGGAGCCGATACCGCCGCCCTGATCGACGAAATCCCGGTTTTGGCTGCGATCGCGCCCTACACCGAGGGCGGGATCGAGATTCGGGATGCGCGCGAGTTGCGGGTGAAGGAGTCCGATCGCATTGCCGCCATCGCCACCAATCTGCGCGCCATGGGAGCGCAGGTGGAAGAACGCGAAGATGGATTGAGAATTCCCGGGAGGCAGAAGCTGCGCGGAGCGGAACTTGACTCGCTCGGCGATCACCGAATCGCGATGGCGTTCGCGGTAGCTGCGCTGCGGGCGGAAGGGGAGACGCGGATTCGCGGGGCGGAAGCGGCGGTCATTTCCTACCCTGGATTCTTCGATGCGCTGGAGAGCGTAGCGCAACGCTGAAATCAACAGGGAGCCCAGTCAGGTGTCCGCTTTCACTGAAGAGTGTCCGTGAATGAACAGGAGCGGCGGCGATAGCGGCACGCGCCGCCACGGCCGCGCTCCGCAATGCATCTCAAGCAGGCCTAGTTTGCGTGTTCCAGCTGGACACGAAACTTGATCCGGCCATTGGTGTCGTTGACACTGGCAACGTCCTGGTTGGTATAGACCCTTTTCGCTTTCCCCCGAGAAATCGTACTCGCCAGTTGGGCGACGCCGTAGCTGCTCTGAAACATGGCGGCCCCGAGTTCAATTCCGCGACCAGCGACTCCAGCGGTGATTGGCGCAGCCGAGGCTGACGGTTCGTCCACTGGCGCGGTAAACCGCGCTCCCGGCTCATACCAGACCGGCTGGTTGACGTACACGGAGAGCCGGCCGCACTCAGTGTGCCCGTGCTTGCGCCGACGGTAAGATGCGGTGTGTGCAGAGTCAGAGTCGGCGTCGCCAGGGCTTCAGGGGAAGCCGAAGGTGTGGCGAGCCGCGGGGCGAATGGCTGAGCGTACGCTCCTGGAAGGACCTGATCGTTCTGAGCTGCAGCGAAGCCGCAGCCGCAGATTACGACTAAGAGACCGACTAGCTGACGCATAGTGTTCTCCTCCATCAAACAATACCTCAGATTCCGTGCTGGGCGGGCAAGATGCCCGCCCGACAGCCGGCGGGACGCCGGCGCTACCTAATTTCCTACGTATCTGGCGTACAGGCTGCGGGCCACGGCCGTGTCCGTTGTGCCCTTGATGATGGCCCGTCCGTCGGGGAAGAGCGTCATCTCATAGGGCTGGGGCCAGAACTTCAGGACGAAATCGTTATGCCGCACCGGGCCGTGGGGCTGGAGCCGGGCGCTTACTTCCAGGAAATCAACCGGCCGGTGGCGCTCGTGGATCTGCACCGAGTTTCGTCCGCACAGCGTAATGTGAGGGCGGCCTTCGCCGGCCAGATGAACAAAGTCATGCTCGCCGCAGACATGGCATCCCGGGCGGGGGCTCGCGGCATTGACTTCGGCGCGCTGGTTGCGCCACACGTCGAACGATAGCAGCGTACGCCGCACTTGCGCATCGGCTCCTACCAGCAACTTGATGGCTTCGGTCGCGGCGATGGACGCAGCCAGGCTCACGGCTGAGTTGAGGATTCCGGCGGTCTCACAAGTCTCGAACGCTCCCCGCGGCTGATCGGGGAAAAGACAGGCCAGGCAGGCGGTCTTCCCCGGCAGCACGTTCATGGTGATGCCATAGCTGCCGACCGCAGCAGTATAGATCCAGGGGAGGGAAGTCTTCACCGCAAAGTCATTGATGAGGTAGCGGGTCTCGAAGTTGTCGGTGCCGTCAAGGACTAACTGCATGCCCCCGAGCAGGGCCTCAATGTTGGTGGGCACGAGGTCACTGACCTGCGGTTCAATCACAATCTGGGAGTTAAAGGCGGAAATCTGGCGCGCGGCCGCGATCGCGTTGGGCAGCGCATCGGAGGCATCGGCTTCATCGAACAGGGACTGGCGCTGCAAGTTGCTGGGCTCGACGTAGTCGCGGTCGATGATGCGGATGCCGCCCACGCCGGCGCGGGCCAGCAGGGAAGCCAGCGCGGAACCGGTGGCGCCGCATCCCACCAGGGCTAGGCGCGCAGCGGCCAGCCGGCTTTGTCCCTCCCGCCCGATTCCGGGAAAGAGCACTTGCCGCGAGTATCTTTCCTCCAGTTCCAAAGAGGTCACCAGTTCCCAGCCTGCAAACCTTTATTATAGTTGCCGCGCGGTATCCCGAGCCAAATGCAACACTGTCTGATCGCCATTCATCGAACCAACATCGCCTGCACTTGCGAGGAGCCGGTTTGCGTCTAGAGGGAGCGATGGGGAGGACTCTGACAGGGCTGGCGCTCGTGGTCTCCCTCTGCCTGAGCGCGGCGGCACAATCGTCTTTCCCGCAAGGACTCTCCCCGGCGCCGTCCGCGCAGCCGTCCCCGGGCCAGGAAGGGGCTCCGCCCGTGCCGATGGTGGGAGGGATGGCCTCCTATGAGGGGCTTATCGTTCAGAAGATTGACTTTGCCGACCTGCCCTCAGCCAATACCACGGGTCTGCTCGATCTGATTCCGCAACAGTCTGGTGCCCCTTTGGAACGCGAGAAGGTGCGGCAAAGCATTCAGGCCCTGCACGCCACCGGGCGTTTTGCCGATATTCAAGCCGAAGCGGAGCGAACGCCGGAGGGCCAAGTCCGGTTGACGTTTCGTATGAGGCCCAACTTTTTTGTGGGCCAGCTCTTTGTGGAAGGGGCCCCCAATCCTCCGGCGGCCAATCAGATCGTGAATGCGTCCAAGCTCCAGCTGGGAGAATTATTCACCCGGGAAAAACTGGAGCGCGGGCTGAACGGCATCAAACAACTGATGGAGCAGAACGGATACTATCGCTCGTCGGTCACGGACGAGGAGCAGCCGCAAGTCGAGACCCAGGAGATGAATGTGCTGTTCCGGCTCGTTCCGGGGGACCACGCCCGGGTCGGCCGCGTTACGGTAAACGGTCCGGCGGGATTTTCCGTGGGACAGATTCAGGACATTGCCAAGATGCACACCGGGGACTATGTGACCGTGCAACGGGTCAGCCGCGCCCTGGATCGGCTGCGCAAAAAGTATCAAAAGCAGAATCGTCTCTTGTCCCAGGTGGCGATCGCAGGCCGGGTCTATCTTCCGGCAAGCAATACGGTGGACTATACCTTTGACATCGACCCTGGACCGAAGGTTGAAATCGTGGTCGAAGGACTCAAGATCAGCCGTGGCCAGATCAAGAAAAATGTCCCGGTGTACGAAGAAAATGCCCTCGACGATGACTTGCTGAACGAGGGCCGGCGCAACCTGCTCAACTACGTCCAGGGGTTGGGCTACTTCGATGCCAAGGTGACGGTGAAGAAAAACCCGGTCTCGACCGGCGAGATGCGGGTGACCTACAACATTGACGCCGGCCAACGGCACAAGCTGGTGAGGCTGGCGATCACGGGAAACCACATCTTCAGCGAAGACCTGCTGCGGGCCCGCATGCAGATTCAGCCGGCGGGGCGCTTTCTGGCGCATGGGCGCTACAGCCAGTCGCTTCTGAGCGCGGATGTGCGCAACCTCATCGCTAATCCTTATCGCGCCAATGGGTTTCTGGATGCCACGATTACCCCCAAGGTGGAAGACAACTATCAAGGCAGGGAGAACGATCTGGGAATCACGCTGCAGATAGACGAAGGTCCTCAGACCCGGGTGGGGACCCTACAGATTGTGGGCAATGAAACCGCCCTGACCAGTCCACTCCCCGATCTCAATATTTCTCCCGGACAGGGGTTTTCCTATTCCAAGATCAACGAGGACCGCGAAATCATTCTCAATTACTATTTCAACAACGGATTTCCCAATGCCACCTTCGAGGCCTCGGCCAAGCGTTCGCCCACCGACCCTCATTCCCGGGATGTCACTTACACCGTTCACCCCGGGGAACAGGTCATCGTGGACCATGTGTTCACGGCTGGACTGGATCACACCCGCCCGTTTGTGGTGCAGCGCGAAATCCAGATCAAGCCGGGAGATCCGCTGAGCCAGGTCGATATGCTGAATACCCAGAAGCGGCTTTACGATCTGGGTATTTTCAGCCAGGTGGATACCGCGGTGCAGAACCCGGAGAGCAGCGAGCGGAAAAAGAACGTGCTGGTGAACGTGCAGGAAGCCAGACGCTATACCTTTAATTACGGCCTGGGAGTGGAATTCCAGACGGGACAGCCGAGTTCGAGCGGTACGCAACCGCTGGGAGAGACGGGATTCAGCCCGCGCGTCTCATTCGGCGTGACCCGGCTCAACTTTCGCGGCCGCAACCATACCGTGAACCTGAAGGCCAATGTCGGCGGCCTGCAGCAGCGGGGCCTGATGAGCTACGACGCTCCGCGCCTGTTCAACAATCCCAACTGGCGGCTCACATTTACCGCTTTCTACGACAACACGGTGGACGTGACCACGTTTACTTCCCAGCGTCTGGAGGGATCGGTGCAGGCGGAACAGATCATCAACAAGGCCAGCATCATGACCTATCGTCTTACCTACCGTCGGGTGCGGGCGAACGACATTAGTAATACTGTCAGTCCTGACCAGATTCCTCTGCTGTCCCTGCCCACCCGGGTTGCCATTCCCAACTTTACCTATATTCGCAACCTGCGCGACAACGATCTGGAAACTACCAAGGGAAACTACACCACGGTGGACGGGGGCGTGGCCGATAGTCATTTTGGTTCGGAGACTGACTTCGGCAGGTTGCTGATCCAGAATTCCAGCTACTATTCCATCGGGAGAAAAAGGAACTCGGACCAGAAATTTGTTCTGGCCCGCTCCACCCGCATTGGAATTGAAATCCCTTATGGAAATACACTCATGCCCCAACCCGGAGAAGACTGCCCGGCGCCACAAATTTGTTTGCCGCTGGCCGAGCGTTTTTTCGCGGGTGGCGGAAACTCGCACCGCGGCTTCGGATTGAATCAGGCGGGGCCCCGCGATCCCAATACCGGATTTCCGCTGGGGGGCACTGCCCTGTTTGTGAACAACATTGAGCTGCGCATGCCTCCCCCGACTCTGCCTTTCTTTCAGGACAACATCAGCTTCGCGATTTTCCACGACGCCGGGAACGTATTCACCAATGGACATGACCTGTTCCACAACCTGCTGCGCTGGAGTCAAAAGAATCCGGAATTATGCATGAATCTGACTACCTCAAAGCAGTGCGACTACAGTTATATTTCGCACGCCATCGGGGTGGGAGTGCGTTACAAGACGCCGGTGGGGCCGGTGCGCTTCGATTTCGGATACAATCTAAACCCGCCAGCGTTCCCGCGTTGCAATAAGGTGCTCGCCCAGGGAGAGTCCTGCCCGGCGAGTGAATTCGCTCCGCAGCATGTGGGCCGTTTCAACGTATATTTCAGCATCGGACAGACTTTCTGATGGCGAAAAGGATCTCCATCCTGATCTGCATGGGAGCGCTTCTCGGGCTCACTTGCCGGGCCGGCGCGGCCGAAGTGATCGACCGCATTGTGGCCACCGTGAACGGGCACGTCATCCTGCTGAGCGACTGGGAAGATTCGCTGCGCTACGAAGCCTTCAGCGCGGGACGTCCCCTGGCTGGCACAACCGCAGAGAATCGCAAGGCCGCGCTCGATCGCCTGATTGATCAGGAGTTGCTGCGCGAACAACAGCCCGCTGCGGACGCCCCGCAGGCCTCTCCGGAAGAAGTCGCCCAGCGTGTCGCGGAGATTCGCAAGCAGTACCCCGAGGCGGAAACCGAGCTGGCCTGGAGAGCGCTGCTCGACAAATACCGGCTCAGCGAAGACACCCTGAAGAGCCATGTGGCGCTGGAACTTGATTTGATGCGTCTGGTGGACGCGCGCCTGCGGCCATCGGTCACGGTAGATTCCAAAAGTATAGAGAGCTACTACAACCAGGAGCTCCTGCCCCAGCTTCGTCAATCCGGGGGGCAGAGCGTTCCCCTGGCCCAAGTCACGGGGAAAATCAAGGAACTTCTCACCCAGAAGAAAATCAGCCAGCTGCTGACCGCCTGGCTGCACAACCTGCGGGCTGGAAGCCAAATCCGCGCCGAGGCGTTTGCGCCCGCCTCCGGAGGCCGCAGCCAATGAGCGAAACCGGCGCCAAGCCGGCACGGAGCAGAATCTGGAAGTATCTGCTCTGGCTCATGCTGGCAGGCGCGCTGGTGCTGCTGGCCGTGGGTTGGTACAGCACTACGGAGTCCTTCCGGGCGCTGGTGCGGCAGCGTTTGATCGCTACCCTGGAGCACAGCACAGGCGGCCGAGTTGAGCTGGGCAGCATCCACGTTGTCCCCTTCCATTTCCAGGTGGAGGTCCGCGAACTGACCATCCATGGCCGGGAAGGGCCGCGAGAGATTCCGTATGCCCACGTCAACAGCCTGATGGCGCAAGTCAAACCCTGGTCCCTCCTGCGTAGTGAGTTGGGGCTCAACTACGTCGTGCTCGATCATCCCGTCGTGCACATTATTCTTTACTCCGACGGCACCACCAACCAGCCGGAGCCGAAGGTGAAGGCGACGTCGCCTAAGCAGACAATGGAGCAGCTTTTTGCGCTGTCCATCAGCCGCTTTGAAGTACGCCGTGGCGAATTGATCTGGGGAAACCAGAGAATGCCGCTGGATTTTGCCCTGCGCGATGTGTCGGCCGATATGAGTTATTCGCTGTTTCGCGGCGTCTATGAAGGAAACGTTCTGCTGGGGAAGGCGGACAGTGCGTTCGGTGGATATCGTCCCTTTGCCTGGACCGCGGAAGCCCACTTCACCCTGGGCAGGAGCCGGATCCAACTGCGATCGCTGAAAGCGACCTCGGGGCGCTCGCGCCTCCAGGCCACCGGCCAGGTGGAGAATTTCAGGCAGCCTAAAGTCGTTGCCGACTACGACCTCAGCCTCGATCTGGCCGAGGCGGCCGCGATCGTCAGGCATCCGGAGGTGCGGCGCGGCGTCCTGCAGTTGACCGGGCACGGTTCCTGGTCGGCGAATGATTTTTCGTCCATCGGCAAGGCCCTGTTGTCGAATCTGGATTGGCGGGATGCTCCGATCGGCGTGCACAACGCCAGCGTTAGCGCGCAATTTGCCCTGGATCCGAGGCGGCTGGCACTCTCCCAGATACAGGGTCACGTATTGGGTGGAAGCGTTACGGGTGATGCTGATGTAGCGCAATGGCTCAGCTCCCAACCCGCGGGCCTCAATGCCAGAGAAAAGCAGACCAACCGGCAGAGCGGGAGCGTCCGGCTTCGCTTTAAGGACTTGTCCGCGGCGGAAATTGCGGCCGCACTGGCCACGGCCTCACGTCCCTTTCAGACGATCAAACCCGCCGGCCTAGTCAGCGGGAAGGTGGACGCCAGCTGGAAGGACAGCATTCGCCACACAGAAGCCCAATTCGTCGCCGATGTGCTGCCGCCGGCGGCGTCAACGAAAGCGCAATTTCCGCTCACCGGGCACGCCCAGGGCACATACCGTTTCGGTCTGGGCGAACTGGAGCTTGCGGAATTCACGGCCGCAACCCGCGCCACCCAGGTGCGTGCTTCCGGCACACTCTCCTCCACCGCAGCGCTCAAGCTCGCGGTCACGACCACGAACCTGGGCGAATGGCAGCCGGTTTTCAGCGCCGCGGGATACGCGGGAGAAATCCCGGTGAAGCTCAAAGGGCATGCCTCGTTCAACGGTACAGCCACGGGAAAGCTCAGCCAGATCGCCATCGCGGGCAACTTGCAGTCGCAGGACTTCGAGACCACGATTCCGGCCACCGCTTACACCCCCGAGAAAACCATCAACTGGAATTCCCTGCAGGCCGACATTCAACTGTCACCTTCAGTGTTCGCGGTGCGCAACGGCACGCTGAGCCGCGACCCCGATTCGCTCAAATTCGATTTCCGCGCTCAACTTTCCAACAGGCAGTTCACCGATAGCAGTCCCTTGCAGGCGCACCTGGATACGCAGAATGCGGATTTGAGCGGCATCCTTGCCCTGGCGGGTTACTCCTATCCGGTGACGGGGATCGTGGACCTTCACATGCAGCTGTCCGGAACACGCTCCGTCCCGCAAGGAGAAGGCAGCATGCAGCTGCGCGACGGCAGTATTTACGGCGAACCCGTCCAGCGCCTGACTTCGAACTTGAACTTCAGAGGAGAGGAAGTCGAGCTCAAAAATATTCAGATGGCCTACCGCGAGTCCAACGTCGCCGGCGGGGCCACCTACAATCTATCGAGTCATGCCTATCGCTTCAATCTGAACGGGAACAACTTTGACCTGGCGCGTGTCACCACGCTGCAGAGCGCGCGCATCGCAGTGACCGGCCGCGCCGACTTCACTGCCGAAGGATCCGGCACTCTGGAAGCTCCCCGGCTCAACGCGGCCATTCATCTCCATGATCTTACGTTCGACCAGGAACGCGCCGGTGACTTCACCATCAATGCAGTGTCGCAGGGGCCGGAACTGCGGATCACGGGACAATCCCAGTTCGAACAGGCAGACCTC
>Ga0207674_10008753_pt1 | contig 11651 bp, 8 predicted proteins | sample KBSCornC72_FD_184303 | JGI IMG/M metagenome (GOLD analysis project Ga0207674, IMG submission 184303) | Corn rhizosphere microbial communities from Kellogg Biological Station, Michigan, USA - KBS Corn C7-2 (SPAdes) (version 2) | ecosystem: Host-associated > Plants > Roots > Rhizosphere > Soil ... | reverse complement strand
TCCAACCGCGTTCGTACATCATCCGGCCCGTAGAGACGATGTCTTCGCGGAGCTGTTGCTCGCCGGAGGGCATAAACCTTTATAGTCTATCAAGCGGGGTGGCGTGGTGCGGTGGGCCCCTTTCGTTCTCCGGGTCAAGTTTGATATCGTCAAAGCCGGCATGAAAATCAACCTCACCATCAACGGCAAAAAATATTCTGACGACGTCGAACCCAGGCTGCTGCTGATCCACTATTTGCGGGATGTGGCCGGGCTCACTGGCTCGCACGTGGGGTGCGAAACGTCGCTGTGCGGGGCCTGTACCATTGAGTTCGACGGCAAGGCCGTGAAGAGTTGCAGCATGTTCGCGGTGCAGGCGGACGGCGCGAATCTGACTACCATCGAGGGCCTGGCGCAGGACGGGAAGCTGCATGGGATGCAAGAAGCCTTCTGGAACCAGCATGGCGCGCAGTGCGGTTTTTGCACGCCGGGCATGATCATGGCATCGAAGCAGATTCTGGATCGCAACGCGAATCCGACCGACGCGGAGATCCGTCATGGCATCGAAGGTAACTTGTGCCGGTGTACTGGATATCAGCACATCGTGAATGCGGTTCGAGCAGCGGCCGCGGCGGCGGGGAAGTAGGAGACGGCTATGGCGAGCACCATCACACAGGTTGAAAAACTGGTTGGCAAGCGCATCCGCAGGCGCGAGGACCCGCGGTTGATCACGGGCACGGCAACTTACGTCGACGACATTCAGATGCCGGGGATGCACTATGCGGCAATTGTCCGCAGCCCGCACGCCGCGGCGCGGATTCGTTCGATCGACACCAAGGCGGCCGCTGAAACGCCGAGCGTTGCCGCGATTTATACCGGCAAGGACACGGCGAAGGTGGGTCCAGTGCCGTGCGGCGGGTCGCTGCCGGGGCTGCGCGTGCCGCATCATTACATACTGGCCACGGACCGCGTGTATTTTGTCGGCCATCCCGTAGCGGTGGTGGTCGCGACTGACAAGTATCTGGCGCGCGACGCGGCGGAGAAGATCGAAATCGACTGGGACGTGCTGCCGGCGGTGGCCGATCCGGAGAAGGCGATCACGGCAGGAGCGCCGCCGGTGCATCCGGAATGGCCCGATAACGTTGCGTTCAACTATCACCAAGAAGGCGGGGATGTCGACAAAGCGTTCGCCGAAGCGGACGTGGTGGTGAAGCAGCGCATCACCAGCCAGCGCTTGATTCCATCGGCGATGGAGACGCGCGGTGTGGTGGCGGAGTGGCGCGCGGCGGACCGGCAGTTGAACCTCTATACGTCGACACAGGTGCCACACTTGGTGCGCACGCTGGTGGCGGGCATGCTGGGCCTGGAAGAAAATCGCATGCGCGTGATCACGCCAGAGGTCGGCGGCGGCTTCGGCAGCAAGCTGAACATCTACGCGGAAGAAGCGCTGATGGGTTTCGTGGCGATGCAGATTGGCAAGCCGGTGAAATGGATCGAATCGCGTCGCGAGAATTTCCTGTGTACCATTCAGGGGCGCGGGCACGTGGACTATTTCGAGCTGGCCGCCAAGAAAGACGGGACCATCCTGGGTATCAAGCTGAAGCTGATTCAGGATCTGGGCGCCTATCATCAGTTGCTGACGCCGGTGATCCCGACGTTGAGCGTGTTGATGATGCCGGGGCTGTATCGAACTCAGAACGTGCGCGCCGATATCGTGGGCGCGTTCACCAACTGTGTTCCTACGGACGCGTATCGTGGGGCGGGGCGTCCGGAGGCGACCCATGGGATCGAGCGCATGGTGGATATTCTGTCAGACGAACTGAAGATCGATCCGGCGGAGATTCGCTTGAAGAATTTCGTGCACAAGGAAGAGTTCCCGTTCCCGACGGCCACTGGGTTGATGTATGACTCGGGGAACTATGCAGCCCCGCTCGAGAAAGCGCTGGCGACCGTCGATTATCAAAAGCTGCGCGTGGAGCAAACGGAAGCACGCAAGCAGGGCAAGCTGATGGGTATCGGCATTTGTACCTATGGCGAAATTTGTGGCATCGGACCGTCGCCGGCGACTCCCGCCGGAGGTTGGGAGAGCGCCACGGTGAAGATCGAGCCGTCGGGCAAAGTAACTGTGCTGACTGGAATCTGCCATCACGGCCAGGGAGAAGAGACCACCTTTGCGCAGATTGCGGCGGATGAACTGGGCGTGGATATCGACGACATCCTGGTGCTGCGCGGCGATACGGCGATTGTGCAATACGGCATCGGCACCTTCGGCAGCCGCGGCACGGCGATCGGCGGGACGGCGCTGTATTTCGCGCTGCAGGAGCTGCGGACCAAGATCAAGAAGTTCGGTGCGATGCTGCTCGAATCCGACGATGTCTCTTTCGCGAACGGGCAGGTGACTTGCAACAAGACCGGCAAATCCAAATCGCTGGTGGAGATCGCGGGCGCTTCCTATCGTGCGTTGAAGCTGCCGCCGAATACCGAGCCTGGATTGAATTCGACGCACTTCTGGGAGCCGCCGAACTTCACCTTCGGCTTCGGCGCGCATCTGGTGGTGACGGACATCGACACCGATACCGGGCAAGTAAAAGTGCGGCGCTACCTGGCGGTGGACGATTGCGGCAACATTTTGAATCCGCTGATCGTCGACGGGCAGGTCCACGGCGGCGTGGCGCAAGGGTTAGGGCAGGCTCTGTGGGAGGAGGCTGTCTACGACGAGAACGGCCAGTTGCTCACGGGCGAGTTCATGGACTACGCCATGCCGCGCGCACATATGATGCCGTGGATTGAGAGCGACCACACCATTACGCCTTCGCCGGTGAATCCGCTGGGCGTGAAGGGCGTAGGTGAGGCGGGTACTATCGGCTGTTCACCGGCGGTGGTGAACTCGGTGGTCGACGCGCTGTCGCACTTGGGTGTGCGGCACATCGATATGCCGCTGACGCCGGAGAAAATCTGGAAGCTCGTGGCGGGAGGCAAGAACTAACATGATTCCGCAATCATTCGATTATGCGGCGCCGAAGACGCTCGATGAGGCAGTGGCGCTGGCTGGGGGCGGAGCGAAAGTGCTGGCCGGCGGCATGAGCCTGATCCCGATGATGAAGCTGCGGCTGGCGGCTCCCGAGCACGTGGTCGACCTCGGCCGCATCAAAGATCTGAACTACATTCGCGAAGAGGGCGGGGCATTGCACATCGGCGCGACTACCACGCACTATGCTGTCGAAAGCTCGGCGCTGGTGCGTGCAAAGTGCCCGCTGCTGTCGGCTGCCGCGGCGGCCATCGGAGACGTGCAGGTACGCAACATGGGTACCATGGGCGGGAGCGTGGCACACGCTGATCCATCCGCCGACTATCCGGCGGCGTTGCAGGCGCTCGAAGCGAAGATTGTGATTCGCGGCGCGAAGGGCGAGCGCACGGTGAGCGCTGCGGATTTCTTCGTCGATTCGTTCGCGACGGCGCTGGAAGCGGGCGAGATCATTCGCGAGATCGTGGTCCCAGTGGAAGAGACGGGGACCGGGACGAGTTACCAAAAAATGGCGCACCCGGCCAGTGGATTCGCCATCGTGGGCATCGCAGCGCGAGTGCGGCGTAGCGGCGGTAAGGTCACGTTTGCGCGGATCGGCGTGACGGGGTTGTCGAACATTGGGTATCGGGCGGCGGCGGCGGAGAAGGCGCTCGAAGGATCGGCGGGTTCGCCCGAGGATATCGCAAAGGCGGCGGCTCTGGTGACTCAGGGCGCAGATGCGAATGCAGACCTGCACGCTTCGGCGGATTATCGCAAACATCTGGCTGTTGTCCACGCGGGGCGCGCGCTCGCGGCGGCGTTGAAGGCATAGCGGGTGAAGATTTCCGGAACTTACACCTTGCCGCTTCCGCAGGAGCGCGCGTATGCGGTGATGCAGGACCCCGAAGTTCTGGCGCGCGTCATCCCGGGCTGCGAGAGTCTCGAGAAGATCGGGCCCGATGAATACCGCATGAAGATGAAGATGGCGCTGGCGAGTTTGTCGGGCGCTTTCGAGGGGAAGGTGCGGATCACGGAGCAGACGCCTCCTACAAGTTTTCGTCTGGTGGTGGAAGGGACCGGGCGGATTGGCTTCGTCAAAGGGGACGGGTTGCTCAAGTTGACGGCCGTTGATGCCGGCACTGAGGTCGCTTACGAGGGCGATGCGCAGGTGGGTGGGACGATCGCGGCGGTGGGTCAGCGGCTGATCGACGGCACCGCCAAGACCATGATCAAGAAGTTTTTCGAAAAGTTGGCGGCGGAAGCGGGCACGTCATAGCGGGATGTTGCCGTGCTTTTTCCGCGGCATGGTGTCGACCTTGGTTTCGAGCATGCGCAGGGCGCGAATTACGCGCGGGCGGGTCTGGCGGGGCTCGATCACATCGTCCACGAAACCGTTTTCCGCGGCGCTGAAGGGGCTGGCGAAGCGCTCGCGGAACTCTTCAAGTTTCGCGGTGCGGACAACCTCAGGATTTTCTGCTGACGCGATTTCGCGGCGATAGACGATGTTCACCGCGCCTTCGGCTCCCATGACGGCGATTTCGGCGGTGGGCCAGGCCAGGTTCCCGTCGGTGCGCAGGTGCTTCGAACCCATCACGCAATAGGCGCCTCCGTAGGCCTTGCGCGTGATCACGGTGATTTTGGGAACGGTGGCTTCGGCGTAGGCGTAGAGAAGTTTCGCGCCGTGGCGGATGATGCCGCCGAATTCCTGCGCGGTGCCGGGCAGGAAGCCGGGGACGTCTTCGAAAGTCAGAAGCGGAATGTTAAAGGCGTCGCAGAAGCGCACGAAACGCGCACCCTTGACGGAGGAATCAATGTCCAGGCAGCCGGCCAGGTGCGCGGGCTGATTCGCCACCACGCCCACGCTGCGGCCATCCATGCGCACAAATCCAATCACGATATTGCGCGCCCAATGTTCGTGGACTTCAAAAAATTGACCGTGGTCGGCTACGCGGCGGATCACGTCCTTGATATCGTACGGCTGATTGGACGCGGCGGGGACGATGGAATCGAGCTCGGGGTCCTGCCGGTCGGCGGAGTCGTCCGTGTCACCGCGCGGCGCCTCGTCGCGATTGTTTTGCGGCAGGTAACTCAGCAATTCGCGAATGCTGCGCAGGCATTCGGCGTCGTCTTGAGATTGGAAATGCGCCACGCCGCTGACGGCGTTGTGTGTGGCGGCGCCGCCCAGCGCTTCTTTGGTTACGTCTTCGTGTGTCACGGTTTTGATGACGTCGGGTCCGGTGACGAACATGTAGCTGGTTGTGTCCACCATGAAGACGAAATCGGTGAGCGCGGGAGAGTAGACGGCACCGCCTGCGCACGGGCCCATGATAGCGGAGATCTGCGGGATGACGCCGCTCGACAGCGTGTTGCGCAAAAAAATGTCGGCGTAGCCGGCGAGTGAACGCACACCTTCCTGGATGCGTGCGCCGCCGGAATCGTTCAAGCCGATGACGGGCGCACCGGTCTTGAGCGCGAGGTCCATGATTTTGACAATTTTTCGGGCGTTCGACTCGGAGAGCGAGCCGCCGAACACCGTGAAATCCTGCGCGAAAACATAGGCGGGACGGCCGTGGATCAGGCCGTAACCGGTGACGAAACCATCGCCTTCGATCACTTGTTCGTCCATCCCAAAGTCATGGCTTTGATGACGCACCAGCTTGTCGGTTTCTTCGAAAGTGGCTTCGTCGAGCAGCAGGTCGATGCGTTCGCGTGCGGAGAGTTTGCCTTCGGCGTGCTGGCGCGCGCGGCGCTCTTCTCCACCGCCCGCTTCGGCGGCGGCGTGGCGGCGCCGCAGTTCATCTAGTCGGTCTGACATTACAAGTTGTAGACTAGCAAAATGACTGCGTGGAAATATGCCATGTTGATTCTGGTGGCGGCGACAGCTGTGGCGCAACCACTATCGATCGCGAAGCAGGGATTTTTCTACGCCGGCGGACGGGAAGTCGACACGACGCTTGTGGATGCCATGTTCGTCGAATATCAGATTCCCGTTAAAGTCACGGCGCCGTATCCGATCGTCATGATTCACGGGCAATTTCAGAACGGCAGCAATTTTCTGGGGACGCCGGATGATCGCGAGGGTTGGGCGCAGTATTTCGTGCGGCGAGGGTTTGCGGTTTATGTGGTGGATCAAGCAGCGCGTGGCCGGTCGGCGTACAACGCGGCGGCGGACGGACCGCTCACGACGGCGCCCGTGGAGACGATCGAGCGTCAATTCACCGGGATTGAAAAGTACAACCTGTGGCCGCAGGCGCACCTGCACACGCAATGGCCGGGGACCGGTATGCACGGCGACCCTACGTTCGAACAATTCCGAGCGTCGCAAAACGCCTCGATGACGGACAACGCAGCCATGGATGCGGCCAACCGTGCGGCGGGTGCGGCGCTGCTGCGGCGCATCGGACCGGCGATTCTGTTAACCCATTCGCGCTCGGGAACCTTTGGTTGGGAGATCGCGGACGACGTACCGGAACTGGTAAAAGGGATCGTCGCGGTGGAACCGAACGGACCTCCGTTTTATGGCGCGGTACCGGCGGTAACGGGAACGCTGGTGCGGCGTTGGGGCATCGGCGACGCGCCTCTCACTTATGAACCCCGGGTGCAGGACGCTACAGATCTGGCGCCGAAGCGTGAAGAAAAGCCGCAGGGCGACGGTCTTGAAGCATGCTGGTTCGCCAGTGTGCCGCATAAATTGCCGCGCCTGGCGGGCATTCCGGTCATGATCGTGACGGCGGAGGCTTCCTATCACGCGCTCTACGATCACTGCACTTCGCAGTACCTGATGCAGGCCGGGGTTACCAATGACTTTGTCCCGCTGGCGAGTCGCGGGATTCACGGCAACGGCCACATGATGATGCTGGAGAAAAATAGTCTGCAGATAGCAGGTGTGATCGCCGATTGGATTAGCAGGAATGTAAGGGAGAAAAGAAAATGAAGTCGTCGATCACACGGCGGCGGGCGCTGGCAGCTACGGCGGGGATGCCGCTGGCGATGGTTTCGCCCCTGCGCGCTGCCGACCCCAAGCCGAACATCGTCTATATGATGGCGGACGATATGGGCTACGCCGATCTTTCCTGTTATGGACGTCGCGAATATCGGACACCCAATATTGATGGCTTGGCGGCGGGAGGCGTTCGGTTTCTGCAGGCTTACGCGAATTCGTCAGTGTGCTCGGCCACGCGTACCGCTCTGATCACGGGACGCTATCAGTACCGGCTCGCGGTGGGCCTGGAAGAACCGATCGCGAGCGCCGCCCGTAAGGCGGGATTGCCTGCAAGTCATCCGACGCTGCCGTCGTTGTTGAAGAAATCGGGATATGGCACGACGCTCATCGGGAAATGGCACCTGGGGTATTTGCCGGACTACAGTCCGCTCAAGTCCGGCTATGATCATTTCTGGGGTTTTCAAGGCGGCGCACTGGATTACTTTTCCCACAAGGCCAACCCCAGCGCCGACACCGACGATCTGTGGGACGATAACGCAAAAGTTCACGAGGCTGGTTATCTGACGAATCTGCTGGGAGACCGCGCAGTGAAAGTAATCGACGATTATGCGAAATCCAAGCAGCCGTTTTTCCTCAGCTTGCATTTCAATGCGCCGCACTGGCCATGGGAGGGTCCCGAAGATGAAACCGAATCGCGCCGCGTCAAATCTTTGTTCGATTTCGACGGCGGTTCACTGAAGACCTATGGGAGCATGGTCACGCAATTGGATCTGCAGGTGGGTCGCGTCCTGAAGGCGCTCGACAGCAACGGCATCGCGAAGGACACCATCGTCATCTTCACGAGCGACAACGGCGGCGAACGTTTCTCAGACACCTGGCCGTTCACGGGTAAGAAACTGGATCTGCTCGAAGGCGGACTGCGCATCCCGGCAATCGCGCGCTGGCCGGGACGTATCAAGGCGCGCAGCACCACCGATCAAGTCGCCATCACCATGGATTGGGTGCCGACGTTGCTGGCGGCCGGCGGCGCGCAGGCCGATCCCGCATACCCGCTGGATGGAATGAATCTGCTGCCAGCGCTGACGCAAAACGCGGCGCTGGTTTCTCGCAAACTATACTGGCGCTACCGCTACAATGCGCAGCGGGCCACGCGCGATGGCGACATGAAATGGCTCAAGATCAACGAGAACACATTCCTGTTTAACGTGGCGGACGATCCGCTGGAACGCGCCAATCTGAAGGACCGGCAACCGGAGGTGTATCACAGGCTTGTGTCCGCCTACGAGGCCTGGAGCAAGACCATGCTGCCAGAGGATCCCAATGCCAACACCACCGCCTTTTACGATGATGAGTTGGCGGATCACCCGGGCAATAAGCGGAAGTGATGTCGCGCAACGTAACGGTTGGGCGCACGGGGGCGTCCCATAAATACGTGCTCCGCCCGTTTTCCGTTCTCGCTGCAGCGGCTTTGTTTTTCCCGTTGCTTGCCCAGGAACCGGACAACTCCACCATTCGCGCCAACGTGCCGCTGGTGCTGGCGCCGGTCACGGTAACCGACAAGAAGGGAAATTTCATCGACGGACTTTCGGTGAACGATTTCCGCCTGACTGACGATGGCGTGCCGCAGAAAATCAGGATGGACACGTCCGACACGGTCCTGGCGCCCGTGTCGCTGATGGTGCTGATCCAGGCCAGCGGAATTTCGGCCCCCGCATTAGCGCGGATTCAGCGCGTGGGCGGAATGATCAAGCCGTTGGTGATCGGGCAGCGCGGCCAGGCGGCGGTGATTGAGTTCGATGATGAAATCCGCGTACGGGCTGAATTTACGTCGGATGCGGACCTGATCAGCGCTGCGTTCCAGCGAACCCGCAACCGAAGTATTCGCACTGCACGCTTGATCGACGCCGTGGCTGACGGCGTGAAGATGCTGGACACGCGCTCGCCCAACAACCGACGTGTGATGTTGATCCTGAGCGAATCGCGCGACCGCGGCAGCAAGAGCAAACTCAGCGAAGTCATCGAACAAGCGCAACGCGCGGGTGTTGTGGTGTATGCGGCGACGTATTCGGTGCAGGGTTCGACGTTTTTGTCGAGTCCTCCCACTAGTCCGTCGATGCCGGGCGGCGATAATAACTTGGATATCCTGGGAGGCGCAATCGAACTGGCGCGCATCGGCAAAGCCAACGTGGCCGATGCGCTGGCGCGCACCACTGGGGGACGGCATCTGTCGTTTCTTACACTCGAGTCATTGGAGAACGTGATCTCGCGCGCGGGCGAAGAGATTCACAGCCAGTACTTGTTAAGTTTCACCCCGACGCCCAGCGGGAAGGATGGATTCCACCAAATTCAGGTGGCGATCCCATCGCATCCCGACGCCGTGATTCGCGTGCGCCTGGGATATTGGCCGCAAAAGTAATCTAATCGAACAAGTACAGCGCGGTGCCGGGCATCGGAAGCGGAGCTTCGGCGACGCCGCCTTCGGAGACGCCTACCGGCTCCTCTTGCAACTGGCGCACGTAGATGCCGCCTTCACCGAGGTAAACTTCGAGCTCGGACGGGCGCGGCAGCGAGCCTTGAATCAGCGCTTCGCTGAGCGGGTCCTCGATGTACTTCTGCAGCGCGCGGCGCAGGGGACGGGCGCCATAGCTGCGGTCCGTCAGCGTCTTGTCGATAATGTATTTCGCCGCGTCGTCGTTGAGGCGCAGCTTGATCTGCTTGGCAACCAGGTTTTTATTGAGCTGGTCGGACAGCAGGTGCATGATCTTCAGCAGATCCTCGTCGGTGAGCGACGTGAACAGGATGGTTTCGTCCAAGCGGTTCAGGAATTCCGGGTTGAAGGCCTTCTTCACTTCGCTCATCACCTGATCTTCCACCTTGGCCGGCACGCCGCTGCCCGGGGCGGAGAAGCCCATGGGGCTGCGCTTGTCAAGGAAACGCGCGCCCAGGTTCGAAGTCATGATGATGATGGTGTTCTTGAAGTCCACCGTATTGCCGAGCCCGTCGGTCAACTGGCCGTCTTCAAATACCTGCAGCAGAATGTTGTAAACATCCGGATGCGCCTTCTCGATTTCATCCAGCAGGATGATGGAGTAAGGCGCGCGCTTCACGCGCTCCGTCAACTGGCCGCCTTCTTCGTAACCTACGTATCCGGGAGGCGAGCCGATCAACTTCGAGACCGAGTGCTTTTCCATGAACTCGGACATATCGAAGCGGATCAGCGATTTCTCGCTGCCGAACAGGAACTCCGCCAGAGCGCGGGCGACTTCGGTCTTGCCGACGCCCGTCGGTCCCAGGAACAGGAATGAACCGGCCGGGCGTTTGGGCGATTTTAGGCCCGCACGCGAGCGGCGGATGGCGCGGGCCAGCGCGGAGATGGCTTTCTCCTGGCTGATCACGCGATGGTGCAACTCTTCTTCAATGCGCAGGAGCTTCGAAACTTCCTCTTCCTTAATGGCGGTCATGGGCACGCCGGTCCAGCGCGCGACGACGTCTTCGATGTCGTCTTTGGTCACGACACCTGTCGAGGTATCGTCCAGGTTGTACTTTTCGCGCAGCAGCCGCAGGTTCTCGCGTTCCTTGCGCTCTTCGTCGGAATAGAAGCGCGCTTTCTCGAACTCATGGTTTGCGATGGCGTTCTCCATGCGGTGCACGATGAACTTGATGCGCTTCTGGATGTCGGCCACTTCGCCGGGAAGCGTTGTCTGGCGCAGCTTTACGCGCGCGCCGGCTTCGTCGATCAGATCGATGGCTTTGTCGGGCAGGAAGCGGTCGGGAATAAAGCGCACCGAGGCGTGCACAGCGTTCTCGATGGCTTCATCGGTATAAGCCACTGCGTGGAACTTTTCGTAACGTTCTTTGATGCCGAACAGAATGCGCGTGGCATCTTCCTCATTCGGAGGCGGAACTTTCACGGCCTGGAAGCGGCGTTCGAGCGAGCGGTCTTTTTCGATTGACTTGCGGTATTCAGAAGGCGTCGTTGCGCCGATGCACTGAATCTCGCCGCGCGATAGAGCCGGTTTTAAGATGTTGGCGGCGTCGAGCGAGCCTTCGGCCGAGCCCGCACCCACCAGCGTGTGCAGCTCATCGATGAAGATGATGGCGTTCTGATTCTCCATCAACTCCTTCATGATGGTTTTCAAACGCTCTTCAAACTGTCCGCGATATTTGGTGCCGGCGACGATCAGCGAAAGATCCAAAGCCAGAATGCGTTTGTCGGCCAGGAACGATGGCACATCGCCATCCGCTACTTTTTGGGCCAAGCCTTCCACGATGGCGGTCTTGCCGACTCCCGGTTCTCCGATCAAAACCGGGTTGTTCTTCGTCCGGCGGCAGAGGATTTGGATGACGCGGTCGAGTTCTGTATCACGGCCGATCAAGGGATCGAGCAGCCCGTCCATAGCCGCCTGCGTGAGGTCGCGGCTGAACTCGCTCAGCAGAGAACTTTCCTTGGGGCGATTCGAGGACACCTTTTCCGAACTTGACCGCTGGATCTCATCGCGCACCTGGGTCAGCCGCAGGCCGCGCTCATGCAGAATGTCGGCGGCGAAGCACTTCTCTTCGCGCAACAGGCCCAATAGCAGATGCTCCGTACCGATGTGCTTGTGATTGAGGCGCTCGGCTTCTTCAGCGGCGTAAGCCAATACACGTTTACACTCATGACTTAAGGGCAGATCGACCGAGGTGGAAACCTTCTCGCGCAGCGTGGTATGCGCCTCGATCTGCTTG
>Ga0207674_10008752_pt1 | contig 11651 bp, 10 predicted proteins | sample KBSCornC72_FD_184303 | JGI IMG/M metagenome (GOLD analysis project Ga0207674, IMG submission 184303) | Corn rhizosphere microbial communities from Kellogg Biological Station, Michigan, USA - KBS Corn C7-2 (SPAdes) (version 2) | ecosystem: Host-associated > Plants > Roots > Rhizosphere > Soil ... | reverse complement strand
AAAGCTAAACGTCAATTATCAAAACATTCTGAAAATAAATGGATGATTCTGGCGCTGTTGGTATTGGCACAGTTCATGGTCGTCCTGGACGTAGCCATCGTAAATGTGGCGCTGCCGTCTATTAATAGAGAACTGCACTTTGGAGCCGGCGGCTTACAGTGGGTTATAACCGCCTATACGATTACCTTCGGCGGTTTCTTGCTGCTCGGCGGCCGGGCGGCCGACCTATTCGGGCGTCGCCGTCTATTCATCGGTGCCGTTTCGGTCTTTGGGCTGGCGTCGCTGGCTTGCGGTTTAGCCCAGTCGGATACCATGCTGATTGTCACGAGAGCCATACAGGGCTTAGCAGGCGCCTTTATGTCGCCGGCGGCTTTGTCGATCGTTCTTTCTGAGTTTGAGGAAGGTAAGGACCGCAATACCGCGATGGGTGTTTGGGCCGCGGTATCAGCCGGCGGCGCAGCTGCCGGGGTACTATTGGGCGGAGTCCTAACCCAATACCTAAGCTGGCGCTGGAATTTCTTCGTTAACGTGCCGGTTGGTGTCATCGTGGTGTTCGCCGCTTTGAGGATGCTTCCTCACCACATTGGCGAGGAGAATAAGAAGATTGACCTCGACTTGCCTGGCGCTATTACCGCGACCGGCGGCTTGATGGCTATTGTCTATGGCCTATCTAAAGCGCCCAATGACGGCTGGAACTCGACCACTGTTTGGGGATTCATCGCAGCCGGTGTAGTGCTTCTTTTGACCTTTGTGATAAACGAGCGGCGGGCTAAACAGCCGCTGATGCCTTTGGAAATCTTCAGGATCCGTAACTTGGCTGGGGCTAACGCCGCCTTTCTAGTCATAGCCTGCACCCTGTTCTCGATGTTCTTTTTCCTAACGCTGTACGTGCAGACCGTACTGCACTATTCACCGGTTAAAACCGGGATCAGTTTTCTGCCGACAACCTTCATCATCGCTATTATGTCGGGAATCATATCGAATATAGTCGGAAAGATCGGCTATAAACCGCCGTTGAACCTCGGGCCACTGGTCTTGGCTCTGGGCTTGTTCCTGCTAGGCCACTACATGAAAGTCGGCGGTAACTACTGGCATAACGTCTTTCCCGGCCTGGCTGTATTCGCCGTCGGTATGGGCCTGACTTTTGTCTCCGGTACTCTAGCGGCGACTTCGGGTGTGCCTAAGCACTTCTCGGGACTGGCTTCGGGAATTCTTAACACTTCCCAGCAGGTCGGCGGAGCGATAGGCTTGGCCGTTCTGTCAGCAGTGGCGTTCTCGACCTTTAAAGCCGAAACTTCAGCTGGCGGGCCGGCTATCTACGCCCAGGTACACGGCTATCAAGCTGGTATAGACGTCGGTATAATCCTGGCTTTAGCCGCGGCGGTCGTAGTCTTCTTAGTCGTCAAAAACCACAAGGTAGATGCTAAAGAAGCCATGATGGCCGGCTAAGTTTTAGAACAGTTTACGCACAAACCGAAGACTTCCAGCTGGTGGCCGCGCGGCGAAAATCCGGACTTAGCCGCTACGGTGTCTATCATGGTCTCGAGCATCGGATTTTCCGGCAAGGGATACATCCGGCCGCAGTTAGTGCAGTACATATGGTGATGATGGCCGGAAAAGACGTCGGCCAGCTCGATCTTATATTTCCAGCCGATATTTAAGCGGCGGGCGATGCCCAGGCGCTCGAATAAGTCTACCGTCCGGTAAACCGTAGCCCGGTCAACTTTACCTTTGGCCCGCTGGGCCAGTACCTGCATGCTTTGGGGGTCCTGGTTAAGCAGAAGGTCGAAAACGACTTTGCGCGGCTGGGTCAAGCTGGCGCCGCTGTTCCTTAGTATTTCCTTCAGCGTGTCGTAATGCATATCTGTAATTTTAAGTAAATTGCGACAAATTTGCAATTTATAAACGCACAAATATAGAATCGACCTATGATCGTTTTTCTTCTCACCGTAGCCGCGTCAATCGCCGCCCTTCTAGGCGGTTATACGGCGATACGCGGCCGCCGCTGGCTCCACTACGCTTTGGCACTGACTTCCGGCTTGGTGCTGGGCCTGGTAACTTTTGACCTGTTGCCGGAAATCTTTGATATCTCCCAAACCCAAAAACTTGACCCCATCTGGCCGATGATAACCATGACCGCCGGCTTTTTGCTGTTCCATCTGTTCGAGAAGTTCGTACCGTTGCACCAGGGCAGCGAGGAGCAATACGGCCCGCACCGCCACCCCAGGCTGGGCACGGCCCGGGCGGTTGCCCTTTCCGGGCATAGTTTTTTGGACGGGCTGAGCATCGGCGTCGGATTTCAGGTCAGCACCGCTGTCGGCACCGCAGTGTCGATCGCTGTTATCGGGCACCGTTTTGCCGACGGTTTCGATACGACCACTTTCATGCTGTTCCACCGCAACAAGTTGGCGCATATCAAAAAGTGGCTGGCAGTCGTCATATTGATGCCGGTGCTCGGCGGTTTATCGAGCCTGGTATTCGATTTATCCGAAAAAACTTTAGCCGTCTACCTGGGCTTCTTCGCCGGATTTATGCTTTATATAGCCGCCAGCAACCTGCTGCCGCAGGCCCACAGCAAAAATGCGCCACGCTGGACCTTACCTCTGACACTTCTTGGTGTGGTTTTCATATTCATAGTCACCCGCTTCGCTTAAAGGTATAATTAGAACATGCTTATCGGGGTGATAATCGGGGCGGTAATCTTAGGCGTGCTGCTGATAGCCGCGGCTTTTTATTTCTTGGGCCAAAAGTTTATTTTACAGCTGACCAATTTAAATAGTGAACAGCGCAAAGGTAATAAAGACGAGATTGAGACCGGCGTCAAAGATATCCTGAATAACCATGAAAAGTTATTAGGTGAAATCACCCGGAACCTGCAGAAAGAACTCAAACAGAGCCAGGAAGGCGTAATCGATTTAAAGACACAAAATGCCGCTATCCGAGAACAGCTGGCCAACACCGCTAAAATAACCGAAGGCCTGCAAATCTCTACCGAAGGTCTGCGCAATCTGCTGGCCAACAATCGGCTGCGCGGCGAATGGGGGGAGCAGGTCGCTGAAGATCTGCTGATGGCTGCCGGCTTCGTGGAAAAAGTAAATTACCTGAAACAGTCGACGACTACCGAGGGCCGGCCCGATTTTACAATCCTGCTTCCAGACGGCTTCAGGCTGAACGTTGATGCCAAATTCCCATTCGATGACTTAATCACCTATCAAGAAGCTAAGTCACCGGCCGAAAAGAAGCGGGCACTGGCATCGTTCAATACTTCCATCCGCAACAAGATCAAGGGGATAACTTCGAAAGATTACATCGACGCGGAGAACCAGACGCTGGATTTTGTCGTGATGTTCATACCAAACGAGATGATTTTCAGCTTCGTCTACGAGATGCTGCCGGATATCAACCAATACGCCAGTGAGCGCAAAGTGGTGCTGGCCGGACCTTTCGGCTTTACGGCTGTTTTGAGAATGATTATGCAGGCCCATAAGAACTTCCATCACGAGAAAAGCCTCATGCAAATACTGGGCTTAATATCTAAATTCCAGGAAGAGTATGAAAAATTCGGCGACAGTATGGACCGACTTGGGAAACAAATCGATACTGCCCAAAGGACATTTATGGAGGTGGAAGGCACCCGCAGCCGCCAGCTGACACGGGTGGTAGAACAGATATCCAGCCGTTCGCACAACTCCATAGACGATGGTAAAAAATCGACTCGATTAAGATTAGAAGACTAGCTTTTGAGCAGGTCGATCGTCAGGGCGGCGGTCCAGGAGAAATCGGGGGCGCCGGCGCCTTTGGCGTTCTGCGGATTGAAGTATTCGTACATACCACTTTTGGTGACCATCTTTAGCGTCCTGTCTTTCAGCACGGCAGCCTCGGCTTCGTAGCCGTAGCTCTTCAGGCCGGCGATTATCAGCCAGTTGGTATTCGCCCAGGATGGGCCCTGCCAGTATTTATACGGATCAAAATACGAAGAGTTGAGCGGCACGCTCGGCACTGGCCAGCCGGCGCTGAAGACTCGCTCGCGCTTCAGTAAATCCACCAGCCTGGCGACCCGCTCATGAGAAATGGTGCCGGCGTATAGCGGCAGCAGCGTGGCGATCGACGGCTCCTCGATTAGTTTGTGGCTGACAAAACTCCGGCTGTAGTACTGACCGGAGGTCTCGTCCCACAGCTGTTCCAAAGCCGTTTCGCTCCGCCGCATGGCTTCGTCCAGTCCTTCCGGTAAGCTGCTATGGCCGGCAGTTTTAGCGATTTGCCGCAACAGCGAATTAGCCCGGATTAGGATGGCGTTGAAGTTCAGGTCCTCGACCGCGAATAAGGCCCGCGGCAGCAAAGCCTCGGAATTATAAGCTTTGCGCCGAAGGCGTCGCAGGGCTGACCAATAGGCCAGCGCCTCGATATTGCTCATCCGCTGGCCGGGCGGCACGTGTTTGGTATCCCGCCGGAAAAGATTAATTAATCCATCTAATCTGAGCTTCTCTATCAGGCCGATCCACCATGGCAGGCTGTGTTTGCGCAGCTCGCTGATCCATGGCGGTGTGTTATCAAGGCCGCATTCATACGGATGAAGCAGCAGCACTAAGCCCTGTTTGTGGGGGTCGCGGTCAGCGTAAAGCCATTCATGATATCTGATGAGTGCCGGCAGCATCTCCTTATACCAGCTGCGCCGCTCGGCGGTTTTAAGCTTCTGGCCGATCTGATAAACGGCTTCGGCTAGCATCGGCGGCTGGGTGATACCGCTGGTCGCCACGTTATCCGGTGCGTACGGGCTGACCCAGCTGCGCCAGAGGTCTATGTGCCGCCGTTCGCCGCCGCTGAAGATGATATTCGGCAGCATGCCGTTGCTCCATTGGCCGCGCAGCAGACTGCGCAACTCGACCTTAGCCCGCTCGATATCGATATGACGCAGCCCGATCGATATGAAGCAGCTGTCCCATAGCCATTGGTGAGGGTACAGATCAGCCGCCGGCACGGTCCATAGCTCGCGGTCATTACGTGCTAAAACCTCTTGGGCTTCCTGCTGAAGCTTTGCGGCCGCCTGCTCATCCATATCGCTTAAGTATATAGCTTCGCGCCGGGCAAGCTTAGTTTTTTAATGAGGGCTTGCTCGGGCTCGTCATATAACGCTCCTTAACCAGTCGCATTATAGCAAGAACTGCGGGCTTCCAATCTGTTATACTTGATAAGACAATGGCTTACGAGCAAGAGGAGATAGCCAAGGCTGCAGTGCAGCTAAAGGAGAAGTTTGAGCAGCTTGATGACAAGCGGCAGATTCTGCGCGCGCCGGAACTGACGGCGCTTTACGACCGTATCAAAGAGATGCCGGCTGACAAACGGGCGGCTTTTGGCAAAGAGGTCAACCGGCTCAAGGCTGAGATGGAAAAACTGGCCAAAGACTATCAGGCTGAGGCCGTACAGCTAGAGCCTATCGACGTCACCGCGCCATTTGATATAAACATCAAGCCTCAAGACCGTCCCGGCTTGCTGCCGGCCAAGAACGGCACCAAACACCCGCTGACGTCCGAGCTGGAAAAGGTGTTGGATATCTTTTATCGCATGGGCTTCACAGTGGTTGAGTCGCGCGAGATCGATGATGATTACCACATGTTCACCAGCCTTAACTTCCCGCCCGGCCATCCCGCCCGCGACGAATACGACACCTTCTTGGCCGAAGACGGGCTTATCGCCCCGGCCCATACCTCCATAATGCAGAACCGGGTGCTTAAAGCCGGCAAACCGCCTATCCGCGCGGTTATTCCCGGCCGGGTTTTTCGCAACGAAGATCTGGATGCCCGACATGAGCATACTTTTTATCAATTGGAGGGAGTCTATGTCGACGAGGGCATCAACGCCGGGCATTTGATAGCCACGCTAAAAACTTTTTTGGAAGAATACTTCGGCCAGGACCTTGAGATTAAAACCCAGCCGTTTTATTTTCCGTTCACCGAGCCGAGCTTTGAGCTGGTCGTGTCTTGCCCGTTCTGTCAAAAGAAAGGCTGCAATATTTGCAGCTATGTCGGCTGGATCGAACTGCTGGGCTGCGGCATGATCCACCCCAACGTCTTAAAAGAAGGCGGCATTGATCCGGCCAAATTCACCGGGTTTGCCTGGGGCATGGGCATCGACCGGCTGGTTATGATGAAATACGGCATCGAAGACGTCCGCCATTTCCACTCTGCCAACTTAAAATTCCTGAGGCAGTTCCCATGAAAGTCAGTCTGAACTGGATCAAGCAACTCACATCGGTTAATCTGCCAATAGATAGGCTGGTAGAGAAAATTGGCGCCCAGCTGGGAGCCATAGAAGAAGTCATTGACACCTCTAAAAGGTATGAAGGACTGCTGGTGGTAAGGGTTGTTAGCTGTATTAAACATCCTAATGCCGATAAGCTCAGTTTGTGCCTGGTTGATGACGGCGGCAGAAAAAAAGACGTCAAAAGGAACGAAGACGGATTGATACAGATCGTCTGCGGCGCACCGAACGTCAAAGCCGGCATGCTGGCGGTATGGATTCCGCCGGGCAGCACGGTACCATCCACTTTCGATAAAGACCCATTTGTTATTGAGGCCAGATCCATCAGGAATAAAACCAGCCAAGGCATGCTTGCCAGCGCTAAAGAGTTGGATATCGGTGACGACCACAGCGGAATCGTTGTGGTTGATAAAGACGCCAAAGCCGGCGATAGCTTCGCAGAGCTGTACCGCATGAATGACTATATAATCGACATCGAAAATAAGATGTTTACCCATCGGCCGGACTGTTTCGGCATGCTCGGCTTGGCCCGCGAGCTGGCCGGCATCCAACAGCAGGCTTTCAAGAGCCCGGACTGGTATCGGGAAAATGCCAGCCTGCCGGCCGACGGACGCAAAAACGTCCTTAAATTATCCATAAATAATGAATTGCCTGAATTGGTACAGCGGTTTTGCGCCGTGGCCGTTAAGGACGTCAAAGTCGGTCCTAGCCCAGTCTGGCTGCAGGCTAGCCTCAGCCGCGTAGGCGTCAAATCGATCAATAACATAGTAGACCTGACCAATTTCTACATGCTTTTGACTGGCCAGCCGCTGCATGCTTACGATTACGACAAGGTAAAGACCGGCATCTTAGGCGTGCGGCTCAGCAAAAAGGGCGAAAAACTGGCGCTGCTGAACGGCAAAGAGGTCACACTGGATAAAAGCGCGGTAGTCATTACTGACGGCGAGCGGCCAATCGGCCTGGGCGGCATCATGGGCGGCTCTGGCACCGAAGTCGATGAAAATACCAGAAGCATTATCTTAGAATGCGCCAATTTCGACATGAACCAAACCCGCAAAACAGCGATGGAATACGGTTTATTCACCGACGCCGCTACCCGTTTTACCAAGAACCAGAGTCCGCGGCAGAACATGGCTGTGATAGTAAAAGTCGCAGAAGATATTCTGCGGCTGGGTGGCGGACGCGTCGCCAGTGCGGTATTGGATGATAAGCATTATGGAGTTGACTCTACTCCAGTAGACGTCAGTCCGGAGTTTATCAACGCCCGGCTAGGTCTGGATCTGAGCCCAGCCGAGATCAAAAAGCTCCTGGAGAACGTCGAGTTTAAAGTTGAGACGGCCGGCAAGCTTAAAATTACCCCGCCTTTTTGGCGTACTGATATTGAGATTCCTGAGGATATCGTCGAGGAGGTAGGACGTCTGTACGGGTATGACAAGTTGCCGGTAGTCCTGCCGGAACGGAAGCTGGCGCCGGCCGAGAGGAATCAGCTGGCCGACTTCAAGGATGACCTGAGAGATATCCTGGCTTCGGCCGGCGCCAACGAAGTTCTGACATACAGCTTCGTCCACGGCTCGCTGATGGAAAAAACCGGCCAGGATCCGGCCCAGGCTTACAGAATCATCAACGCCCTAAGTCCCGACCTCCAGTTTTATCGCCTCAGCCTGACGCCTAGCTTGCTGTCTAAAATCTATCCCAACTACCGGGCCGGCTATAAGGAATTCGCTATATTCGAACTTGGTAAGGGCCACAATAAGCTGATGAAGGAAAAGGCGGTTAAGCACCTGCCTAGGGAGTTTGAAATGCTGTCATTGGTTTTTACTTCCGGCGAGAAATCTCCCAGGCGCCGCGGAGCCCCTTTTTACCAGGCCAAAAATATCTTGCAATATGTCGCCGAGCGGCTAGAAATAGAGCTTAGTTTCAGACCGATTCCTAAGGAAGAACCGTTTGCCGCGGCTAAGCCTTTTGACCATGAGCGCTCGGCCCAGGTCTGGGACGCCGCCGGTAAGGTGCCCTTAGGAATGGTCGGTGAGTACAGGCAATCGGTTCTGGCCAACCTGAAACTGCCTGAATATAGCGCTGGGTTTGAGATAGGCATTGAGGAACTGATGTCGATACTGCCGGAGCATAGCGCTTACCTTCCACTCAGCCGTTTCCCAGAGGTTGAGCAGGACTTTTGCCTGCAGGCGCCCGCAGATTCAAATTACGCCGAGCTAAGCTCGTTCGTACATGCTAACCTGGAGAAGCTTAGTCAGCCGGCTGGTTATAATTATCAGTTGCAGCCGTTGGATATCTACCAGCGCCAATCTGATGAAAAGCATAAGCAGACTACTTGGCGGATAATGCTGTGGCACCCGCAGCGAACCCTAACGGTCAAAGAAACTAATCTGCTGCTGGATGAACTGGCTGCCAGCGCCAAAAAAGAACTAAAGGCGGAAAGGATTTAAATGAAAAAAGAGCACATTCATAGATTTATATGGGGTTTTATGGCGGCTTTATTCGTTGTCACGGCCTTGGGCGTGGGAATATATGCTTTCTGGGTGAATACGCATGGCAATAATCAGTCAGGTGATTATATTAATTGTCCGGTAAAGCCGGTGACGGCCAAGCAGCAGAAGAAGAGCGGCAAGCTGCAAGGAGCCAAGCTGGCGGGCTTTACGCCTGTAAAACACATTGATTTCGTAAAATGCCAGGATCTTAAAGTCGGTACCGGCGCCACGGCCACGGCCAACTCTACGGTCACAGCTACCTATACCGGCGCGCTGGCCAGCGACGGTACGATTTTTCAAAGTTCAGAAGACACGGGCACACCATTCACCGCCGCGCTTAACAGCGGTGTCATCCAGGGCTGGAGCGCCGGCGTGCCCGGCATGAAAGTCGGTGGAACAAGGCGTATCTTTATCCCGGCGCAATACGCGTACGGTGTTTCCGGTTCGCCGCAGGGCGGGATCCCGCCGAACGCCGACCTGGTGTTCGACATAACGCTGCTGGCCGTCAAATAGGTTGTAAATAATGCAAAAAACACAATATATAGCGGTGTTGACTTAGTCTCCTACACCATTTAAACTATTCAGAAGACACCAAAATTAACATTTAAAGAGGGTAAATCATGGCTAAAGACATCACTATATTCACTACTAACACCTGCTCTTACTGCGGTATGGTCAAGCGGTTTTTAGATATGAAGGGCCAAAGCTACCAGGTGGTCAATTTGGACGAACACCCGGAGCGCAACCAGGAGGCCTATGAACTCAGCAATGGCGCCCTGACCGTACCTATCACGGTCATAACTAAGCAAGATGACACTAAAGAGGTAGTTGTCGGCTATAACCTGGGAAAGCTGGCTCCAGCTCTAGCTTGATATGGAGTTAGAAAAAAAAGACTACGACCTGGTTATTGTCGGTGCCGGGCCGGCGGCCCTGAGCGCCGCGCTTTATACCTCCCGCGAGGATATAGGCACTTTATTATTCGAAAAAGGCGCTATCGGCGGCTTGGCAGCGGTAACTGATTGGGTCGATAATTACCCGGGTTTCGCTAAAGGTGTGGCTGGTCTGGAGCTGGCCGATGCCATGCGGGCCCAGGCCGAGCGGTTCGGCGCCAAGATTGAGCTTGGCGAAGTCATGAAAGTTTCTAAAGAAGGAAATATGGTCAAGCTGGAAACCACCAGCGGTGAAGTGAATGCTAAAGCTGTACTGATCGCTACCGGCAGTGAATACCGTAAGATCGGCGTACCGGGCGAGATGGATTATTACGCTCGCGGCGTACATTACTGCGCCACCTGCGACGGAGCTTTTTACCGCAACAAACGACTGGTAGTGGTCGGCGGTGGCAACTCGGCTGTCCAGGAAGGCATGTTCCTGACCCGGTTCGCAAGCCATATCGATATGCTGGTCCGCAGCAACCTAAAGGCCAGCGACGTATTGGTTAAAGAGCTGGAGAAGCATAAGGATAAAATCACTGTCCATCTTGGGGTGACTACTGATGAGATTGTCGGTGAAGACAAACATGTCACCAAAGTTGTCGGCACCAAAGACGGCCAAAAAGTAGAGTTCCCGACTGACGGCGTCTTCGTCTTCGTAGGCTTGGATCCCAATACAAAATTCTTAGACGGTAGCGGAGTTGAGCTTGATGAGCGCCGATTGATCAGGTCGGACACGAGATTGATGACTAACGTGCCTGGGATTTTCGTGGCTGGCGACGTCCGTTCGGGAGCAACTCTTCAGATCGCCAGCGCCACCGGCGAGGGTGCCACCGCGGCCCTGATGATCCGCGAATATCTCGAGAATCATGAAAAAACTTCTACGGCGACCGTGGCCACGCTTTACGGCGAAGGCTAGTCCGTTTAAAATTAACAAAGACAAGGAGCACTATGGCACACCAAGAAGTCACGACTGGATCCGACGCGCCTAATGAGGTAAATCTGATTATTGAAATCCAAAAAGGCGGCGGCAAAAATAAGTATGAATTCGATAAGGATACGGGCCGGCTGACTCTGGACAGAGTTAATGGCACGACCGCCGGTTATCCGGCTGATTATGGTTACGTCCCGGGTACCTTATGCGAGGACGGCGACCCGCTGGACGCTCTTTTGATAATTGATGAGCCGGTAGTCCATGGCGCGGTAGTGCCAGCCCGCCCAATCGGAGTTTTATACATGATTGACGACGGTGAAGGTGACGAAAAATTGATCTGCGTGCCGGCTAAGGACATCAGCAAGGACCACATCAAAGATTTAGCCGATTTGGGCCAGAATTTCCAAAAACAGGTCGAGCAATTCTATACCCATTACAAAGACTGGAAGAATGATTGGACCGGCGTGAAGGTTGAATTCAAGGGCTGGGGCGACGCTGAAGCCGCCAAGCGAGTCATTACTGATTCGGTATCCAGAGCCCAGGCTAAATAGTTGCTTTAACTTCTTGCAAAACGTACAATAAAAACATAAAACGCTTACGCTAAACAGGTGGGAGAACATGAAAACTAAAATCGCTATCAATGGTTTCGGACGCATCGGCCGCAATGCTTTTAAGATTGCTTTTGAGCGGCCCGACCTTGAGATTGTGGCCGTCAATGACTTAACTGATACCAAAACTTTGGCGCACCTGCTTAAGCACGATAGCAACTACGGCGCCTACCAGCACGAAGTCGCGTCGGATGAGCAAAATATCATCGTCGACGGTAAGCCTATCCGGGTGCTGGCCGAGAAGGACCCGGCGGCACTGCCGTGGAAAGACCTGGGCGTAGAAGTAGTCATTGAGTCAACCGGCTTCTTTGTAGACCCGGCTAAGGCGAGGGCGCATATTGATGCCGGAGCTAAAAAAGTAGTTATCAGCGCGCCGGCCAAGGGAGAAGGCGCCGAGACGATCGTCATCGGAGTTAACGAGGATAAGCTCAAAGAC
>Ga0207674_10008751_pt1 | contig 11654 bp, 12 predicted proteins | sample KBSCornC72_FD_184303 | JGI IMG/M metagenome (GOLD analysis project Ga0207674, IMG submission 184303) | Corn rhizosphere microbial communities from Kellogg Biological Station, Michigan, USA - KBS Corn C7-2 (SPAdes) (version 2) | ecosystem: Host-associated > Plants > Roots > Rhizosphere > Soil ... | reverse complement strand
GTATCCAATGATCGACGTGAAGGCTACTCTCTATGATGGGTCATATCACGATGTTGACTCAAGCGAAATGGCGTTTAAGATCGCCGGTTCGCTGGGCGTCAAAGCAGCGGTCAATAAAGCGGCTCCGATTATCCTCGAACCGATTATGCTGGTCGAAGTAACCACTTCTGATGAATACTACGGTGATGTTATTGGCGACCTCAACCGCCGCCGTGGCACCATTCTAGGTATGGACAATCGTGGAAATGTGGCTGTGGTGAAGGGACATGTTCCCCTGGCCGAAATGTTCGGCTATGTGAATGATCTCCGTTCAATGACCAGTGGCCGCGCGAGCTATTCGATGGAATTTGCACACTACGATCCGGTGCCGCGTAACGTCGCAGAGACGATTGTCGCGAAAGCCGTGAGGTAGTTTCCCGCAATACATTTCTTGAAGGGCTTACCATCCGGTAAGCTCTGGGGCAAGAGCTTGAAGCACGCGAGTAGGGCTATAACTAACTTGCGTGCTTCATGGCCCACCAGCTTCGGAGCCAAACTCAGGGGAGAGGCCTACCGAAAAAGCTATTGCTCTTTTTCGTTTGTCAGCACGGGGTGCTGGCGAAACGCTTAATTTATAACGAGTGCATCGCAAAGGTGCAGCCCCTGATGTACATTATTTGCACTGAGCACTCTGGAGGATGAGGAATACTCATGGCTAAGAAGAAGTTTGAGCGAACAAAACCCCACGTGAATGTGGGCACGATTGGACACATCGACCACGGCAAAACGACCCTGACCGCCGCGATCACCAAAACCCTGGCAACCTTAAGCCCGGAGAACAAGTATAAGGCGTTCGACCAGATCGACAACGCGCCCGAAGAGCGTGAGCGCGGCATCACGATCGCGATTTCTCACGTGGAGTACGAGACGGAACATCGTCACTACGCCCACGTGGACTGCCCCGGTCACGCCGACTACATCAAGAACATGATCACCGGTGCCGCTCAGATGGACGGCGCGATCCTGGTGGTCAGCGCCCCTGATGGCCCGATGCCCCAGACTCGCGAGCACATCCTGCTGGCCCGCCAGGTGGAAGTGCCGGCGATGGTGGTCTTCCTGAACAAAGTCGATATGATGGACGACGAAGAGCTGCTGGAACTGGTCGAGCTGGAAGTGCGCGAACTGTTGAGCAGCTACAACTTCCCCGGTGACGATGTGCCGGTCATTCGTGGCTCGGCCCTCAAGGCGCTGGAGAGCAAAGGCGATCTATCGCGCAACGATCCCGATGCCAAGTGCATCTGGGATCTGATGGACCAGGTGGATAGCTACATTCCGACCCCGGAGCGTCCGACCGACAAGCCGTTCCTGATGCCAATTGAAGATGTCTTCGGCATTAAAGGTCGTGGCACGGTGGGCACGGGTCGTATCGAGCGCGGGATCGTGAAGACGGGCGAGAACGTCGAGATCATCGGCATGCGCGAGGAGACTCGCACGGTGGTGGTGACTGGCGTCGAGATGTTCCAGAAGACGCTGGATCAGGGCATGGCGGGCGATAATGTCGGGCTGCTGCTGCGTGGCGTTGAGCGCACGGACATCGAGCGCGGACAGGTGCTGGCCAAGCCGGGATCGATCAAGCCGCACAAGACGTTCCAGGCGCAGGTATATGTGCTTTCCAAAGAAGAGGGTGGACGTCACACGCCGTTCTTCAACGGGTATCGTCCGCAGTTCTACATCCGCACGACCGACGTGACCGGAGCGATCAAGCTGCCGGAAGGCGTGGAGATGGTGATGCCTGGGGATAACATCGAGATGACGGTCGAGTTGATCCAGCCGGTGGCCATGGAAATCGGGTCGACCTTCGCCATTCGTGAAGGTGGCCGCACCGTTGGCGCAGGCAAGTGCATCAAGATCAACTAAGGAAAAAGGGAGTTTCGTTGCGCGCAAAAGAGGTTGGGGACATTTGCCGGTTTTGCGCGCGACGAAAGCCTATTTGGCGGCGTTTTAGTGGGAGAGGGTGTGCTGGTCGTCACACACAAGCATAAGGCTTTTTGGTCATTTCTTACCCATACCCCTTGTAGGGAATGGGGAAAACCGATATAATGCGTTATGCTGTAATCATATCCCCCTATTGAGGAGAAAAAAATGGCCGGTAAAGGTAAAGAGAACCGCATTGTCGCGATGCTCGCGTGTACTGAATGCAAGCACCGCAATTATGCGACCTCGAAAAACAAGAAAAACAACCCGGAGCGTCTCGAACTGAGAAAGTTCTGCCCGACCTGTCGCGTACACACGCCTCATCGTGAAACCAAATAAGTAGTAGCGCGGTCACTACTGTACAGAATTCCTGCTGAGGATTCACTGATCGAGAAAGGTTGAACGTGGCAAATAAAATGTCCGAGAAAAAGAAGAGCGCCAGCCAGAGCGAAGTAGAAGAGCCAAAGGTGCGCGAGTCAAAGAGCGCCAGGGCTTCTGTTCGCGAGGAGCGTCAGAGCAAAGCTACACGCCGTGAAACGCCGAAACCGGTAGCCGCACCGGCGAAAAAGTCCGGTGGTTTCCGCAATAACGTGGCAGTGCGCTTTGTAATGGAGTCGTACCGCGAACTTCGCTACAAAGTAACCTGGCCAACCTGGCACGAGGCCCGCAACATGACCATCATCTGCATTTTGCTGTCAGCGGCTGTGGGTGTTTTGCTGGGCGCGGTAGACTTCGGTCTTCTCCAGCTCTTCAAACTTATCACCGGCAGGTAGTGCATCAAACCCAGGGAATGAATGAGGGGAAATGCTGTGGTTACTGAACATACCGATGAATCAGGGCTGACAGAGTCTGAGTCGCACGAGAGCGTCAGTACAGGGGCGGGAGAGCCTGCCTGGTACGCGATCCATACTTATTCCGGTTACGAGAATAAGGTCAAGAGCCACCTTGAGGCGCGCATCGCTTCGATGGATATGCGCAACAAGATCTTCCGCATCATTGTACCGATGGAAGAAGAGGTGGAGATCAAGCAGGGTCAGCGCCGCACCGTGCAACGCAAAGTCTTTCCCGGCTATGTGCTGGTTGAGATGGTTATGAGTGATGAAGCCTGGTATGTTGTCCGTAACACGCCCGGTGTCACGAGCTTTGTCGGCTCTGGAACCAAACCGATCCCGCTGATGGAGGACGAGATTCGTTCGATTCTGAAGCAGGTCACGAAGGAGACAGAGAAACCCAAAGCGAAGGTCAGTTTCTCTAAAGGTCAGAGTGTACGTGTGATTGATGGGCCGTTCACCGAGTTTATCGGGTCGGTGAGCGAGATCAATATGGATAAGAACAAGGTCACGGTCCTTGTCTCTTTCTTCGGTCGAGAAACACCCGTCGTCCTGGATTTCCTCCAGGTCGAGAAAATCTAACGCTCTTCTCTCCGCCAGAACAATTGCGCCGTTTCTGAACTGGTTTGGCACGATAAGCCAGATCAGCGGGGATACGCCGCGCTTTATTGGGTCAAAAAGGAAGAAGAAGAAACCGTAATCTTGAGGAGTAATTAAAAACAATGGCAAAACGTGTCAAGGCTGTAGTCAAACTACAGATCCCGGCAGGGAAGGCAAATCCGGCACCGCCAATCGGTACCGCGCTCGGCCCTCAGGGTGTCAATATTATGGCATTCTGCAAGGAGTATAACGAGCGCACAGCCAGTCAGGCTGGCATGGTCATTCCTGCGGAAATCACCATTTACGAAGATCGTTCATTCACCTTCATTACGAAGACGCCGCCTGTGCCGGATCTGCTGAAAAAAGCAGCTGGCATCGCTAAAGGCTCGACGGAGCCGAATAAGACGAAGGTGGGAGCAATCGATCGCGCCAAACTGCGCGAAATTGCCGAACTGAAGATGAAAGACCTCAATGCAATCAACATTGAGGGCGCTGAGAGCATGGTCGCTGGGACCGCTCGTAGCATGGGTATCACGGTCAACGACTAGCGATCAGTGGATACCGCCCGAAAGTCACTGCGGTTATTTGCCACAAGGAGGGCATAAAAACAGATGGCACAACACGGAAAGAAATACCTGGAGGCTTTGAAGCTTATCGAGCCGGAGAAGCTGTACGAGCCCCAGGAAGCAATCTCACTCCTCAAGAAGATGAACTATGTCAAGTTCGATTCGACGCTTGAGATCCACATGAAGCTGGGGGTTGACCCTCGTCATGCTGACCAGATGGTGCGCGGCGTTGCGATGCTGCCTGCTGGTACCGGTAAAGAGGTCAAGGTGCTGGTCTTCGCTCAAGGCGAAAAGGCCAACGAGGCCACAGCAGCCGGTGCGGATTTCGTCGGATTGGACGACCTGATCAAGCAGATCGAGGCCGATTGGCTCGGTTTTGATGTGGCGATCGCCACGCCCGATGTCATGGGTAAAGTTGGACGTCTCGGTAAGAAGCTCGGCCCGCGCGGCCTGATGCCCAGCCCGAAGGCGGGAACGATTACGTTCGACGTCGCACGCACGGTGCAGGATGTCAAAGCCGGACGTGTCGAATTCAAAGTCGACAAAACCGCGCTCCTGCATATTCCAGCGGGCAAGATGTCATTCAGTGAAGACGCGCTGATGTCCAATGTCGCTTCGGTGATGGATGCAGTAATGCGCGCCAAACCATCCGGGGCCAAGGGCACGTATGTGAAGAGTGTTGTCCTCTCTTCCACAATGTCGCCCAGCTTGCGCCTGGATGTCCCGACGGCGACGGCGCTTAAACCTATGTAACAAGAAATTCCTGTACTTCCAGCTTGCGAAAGGTGGAAGGACCGAAGATAGCAAGTATGCCAGTTGGCATGTAAATGATGCGTGTTCACCGCGCGTCGGCTTGCCGAGGTCAGATGTAATTGATATCGCCTCCACTCAGGCACAAGAGCGACAATCCCCGCTCCGCCTGGGTCTGATGCGCGCGATACGCAAGAGCAGATGAACTCGCCAGGGTCTTCGGTAGCAATGCCGAAGACCTTTTTTATTCTGGAGAAAGGCCCTTGCAGGCTTATTTCTCGGAAAGGAGTAACGCGAGATGCCAACACAGGCCAAATCAGAGAAGATCACTGAATTGACCGACAAGCTGAATCGTGCATCTGTCACCATCCTGGTGCAGACACAGGGTTTGACGGTTAAGGATATGAACGAACTGCGCGCCAAGATGCGCGCGGCCAAGGTTGAATTCCAGATCACGAAGAATACGTTGCTGCGCATCGCTTCAGAGCGCAATAACATGGATGAGCTGGATAAAAGCATCTTCAACGGCCAGACTGCGGTAGCGTTTGGCTACGAAGATGAAGTCGCGGCGGCTAAAGCTGTGAACGACTACATCGCGACCTCGAAGGTTGCGGTGTTGAAATCTGGCATTCTGGGTGGGCGCAATCTCTCGGCCACACAGGTTGAGAGCCTGGCCAAGATGCCCGGCGGCAAAAATCAGGTCAAGGCCCAGGTGGTTGGAACCATCCAGGGACCGGCAGCCAGCCTCGTCGGTTTGTTTACCGCGCCTTTGCGCGATCTCTGTTATGTTCTTCAAGCGCGTGCCGATCAAATGCAGAGCGGCGCTGCCGAATAATTTTAGGAGGAAAATACCATGTCTGTTGACACCATCATTGCTGATATCGAGAAGTTGAACGTCCTTGAGCTGGTTGAGCTGTCCAAGACCCTGCAAGACAAATGGGGTGTGAGCGCTGCTCCCGTTGCTGCTGCTGCCGCTCCCGTTGCTGCTGGTGAGGCCGCGCCTGCTGCTGCTGTTGAGGAGCAGACCGAGTTCGATGCCATCCTGTCCGAGGTCGGCGCGGAGAAAATCAAAGTCATCAAAGTGGTGCGCGAACTGACCGGCCTGGGCCTGAAAGAGGCCAAAGAGGTTGTGGACGGCGCTCCGAAGGCGATCAAAGAGGGCGTCTCCAAAGAAGAGGCTCAGAAAATCGCTGAGAAGATGGCCGAGGTCGGCGCGAAAGTTACCATTAAGTAATAGTGCTCGGATCTCTGCGTGATTGAAAGATCCAACCCAAACCAACCTGTGAATGGAGGGCGGCCCCGTGCGTGCCGTCCGTGGGGCCACGCACCGATAGCGGGCTATCGTGGCGGAACCGGGGCAGCGCGCTAAGGTCGCCCTCCATTCACAAAGGGGTCTGGTGAAACGGGTTTCTCAATCGCCAGCGAGAGGAAGGCAAGGGCTTGAATATCGTTCGCGGTTGAACTATAATGCGAACAGAGCGTTTCCCTTGCTGACCTGGCACCACAGGAGGTAGAAAAAGCTGTGCCGTTTACATTAGAAGAGAAAGCGGAAATTATCGAGAATTCCCGCGTCCATGAGACCGACACCGGCTCGCCGGAGGTGCAGGTTTCGATTTTAACTCACCGGATCAATCAGATCACCGAGCATCTAAAAGTACATAAACACGATGTACATTCGCGCCGGGGTTTGCTGATGCTGGTCGGCCAGCGCCGACGGCTTCTCAAATATCTGAGCAGAAAAAGCCCGGAGCGCTATCGCGCGCTGATTGCCAAACTTGGCTTGCGCCATTAATCCAGATGGTTGTGTTGGGTGCGGTCGGCGCACTTCTGGCCTGCGCCGCGTTCATGGCCGACCGCGACTCCACTTTTCTCCCACCGTAGCAAACAATTGCTGTGTTGAAGAAGAGATTACGATGATTTCCAGATGAGACCCGCGTGTCCCCCGCGCATTCGTTGAGAAAAAGGTTTACGCACATAGCACCAGAGATTGCACGTAAGAAGAAGTACAGACGGGGCAGAGAAGAAGAGAAGAACCGAAATAAACATATCCAGGGTAAAGAGAAGATCACAGAAAAGCCTGAAACACGCTGAGAAAACAAAACCAGGCAGGGGAAGCTCGTTGTAAGCAATCCAGGAAGCAAAGATCCCCTTGAAGCAATGACAGGAATGGTAATTGGAGGCTCCAGGGGTTAGCTAATAGTCGGAGGAACTATGATTCATCGTCAAGAGGCCGTCATCGGTGGCCGCGTCATGAGTATTGAGACAGGCCGGGTGGCCGAACAGGCCAATGGGGCCGTGCTAGTGCGCTATGGTGATACGGTGTTGCTGGCCACAGCAGTAGGCAGCGACGAGCCGCGCGAAGGCATTGATTTTTTCCCGTTAACTGTAGATGTTGAAGAACGTATGTATGCTGCCGGTAAAATTCCGGGTGGCTTTATCAAACGCGAGGGCCGCGCGTCCGAACACGCAATTCTGGCCTGTCGCCTCACCGATCGTCCTCTGCGCCCGCTCTTTCCCAAAGGTTATCGCAACGATGTGCAGATTGTGATTACGGTCCTCTCGGCTGATCAGGAGAACGATTCTGATATTCTGGGTATCGTGGGCGCTTCCGCCGCGTTGAGCCTGTCTGATATCCCATTCGCTGGCCCGGTGGGCGGCGTGCGCGTCGGCTATGTCGATGGGCAACTGGTCATCAATCCGCTGGAGTCTCAGATGGAGGAATCGCGTCTGGACCTGGCCATCGCTGGCACGTCTGACGCGGTGATGATGGTTGAGGCCGGAGCCAAAGAGCTGCCGGAAGAGACCATGCTTGAGGCGGTACGCTTCGGCCATGAGGCCATGCAAGACATCATCAAGATGCAGGAGAAACTGGTCCAGGCGGTCAACGTAGAGAAGCGCGCGTTTACCGCGCCCACGGTGGACGAGGAACTCAAAGCCAAAGTTTCCGCCTTTGTCCTGCCGCGTTTCGAGGCAGCGGTGCATAGCGCGAACAAAGCTGAACGCGCGGCTGCACTGAGCCAGGTACGCGAAGCATTAATCGAAGCGTTGGGCGAAGAGTACGCCGAGCGTCTGAAAGAGGTCATCGGCTTCTACGAAAAAGAGCTGAAAGCCTACGTTCGCAACAAAATTCTGGACGAGGGGATGCGCGTCGATGGGCGCGATCTCAAGACGATCCGCCCGGTTTCGTGCGAGGTTGGCTTGCTGCCACGTACACATGGTTCGGCGATCTTTACACGCGGTCAGACTCAGATTTTGAGCGTTATCACGCTTGGCTCGCCCGGCGATGAGCAGATCCTTGATGGTCTGGGCGTTGCTGAAAGCAAGCGCTTCCTACATCACTACAACTTCCCGCCATTCTCGACCGGTGAGAGCAAGCCGATGCGCGGCCCCGGTCGACGCGAAATCGGGCATGGCGCGCTGGCCGAACGAGCCATTGCTGCGGTCCTGCCCTCACAAGATGAGTTCCCCTACACGATCCGCGCGGTCTCGGATGTGCTTTCCTCGAACGGTTCCAGCTCGATGGGTTCAGTCTGCGGCACTACCCTCTCGCTGATGGATGCCGGAGTGCCAATCCACGCGCCGGTTGCTGGCGTCGCGATGGGCCTGGTCACAGGCGAAGGCGAACGCGCCGGCAAATGGGCAGTGATGAGCGATATTCAGGGCATCGAGGACGCGCTCGGCGACATGGACTTCAAGGTTGCTGGCACCGCCGATGGCGTGACGGCCCTGCAAATGGATATCAAGGTCAAGGGCATCACCTACGAAATCATGGCGAAGGCGATGGAGCAGGCGCGCGAAGGCCGCATGTTCATCATGGAGAAGATGCTCGACACCATCGACGCACCCCGCGAGGAGCTTTCGGAGTACGCGCCACGTATCCAGACGATCAAGATCAATCCCGACAAGATCGGCGCGGTCATTGGCCCCGGCGGCAAGACGATCCGCAAGATTCAGGACGATAGCGGCGCGAAGCTGGACATCGATGATGATGGTTCGGTGCATATCTCAGCCACTTCCGGCGAGGCGATGCAGATTGCGATGGATGCTGTGCGCGCGTTGACCGAAGAGGTCGAGGTCGGACGCATCTACACCGGCACGGTACGCCGCCTGGTCGATTTCGGCTGCTTCGTGGAAATTCTGCCCGGCAAAGAAGGCCTGGTGCGCACCTCGCAGCTCGCCGATTATCAGGTAATGCGTCCCGAAGACGTGGTTTCGATCGGTGATGAGATCACGGTGATGGTGATTGAGGTCGATCCCCAGGGTCGCGTCAATCTCTCGCGGCGCGCGGCGTTGAGCGGTGAGATGCCGAGCGCGGCTGAGTTGGAGAGCGAGCGCGGCGGTCGTGGCGGTGGTCGCCCCGGTGGCGGTGGCCGCCCTGGCGGTTACGGCGATCGTGGCCCGCGCCCGCGTGAAGGCTCTATGTCCAGTGGCCGACCTGGTGGCGGCTACGGCGATCGCGGTGGCAGCGGCTACGGCGATCGTGGTCCACGTCCTGGTGGCGGCTATGGTGATCGCGGCCCACGTCCTGGTGGTGGTGGTTATGGCGATCGTGGCGGGAGCTATGGCGGTGGTCAGCGTCGTCCGATGAGCGGTCCTGGAGATCAGGGTCACGGGCCGCGCCGCGATAGCGGCTTCGGGCGCACCCCCGATCGTCGCTGGTAGCGCTCCAGCGCGTTGACCGTTTCGCGTGCAAGCGCAAAGAATACGACATGCAGGGGTACTCGTCCGCCGAGTACCCCTTTTTGATCCAGTCGAGCTTCACGCCACGTGAAAGCTCGACGACCACATGGCCAGCTATTTTAGGCATGAAGCGAGGAAATAAGTGTCGTCCGAAGAAATTTTGCAAGAGATCGCAAGCGAAATCTCAGTGTGTGAAAAGTGTCGCCTGTGCAAAGGGCGCAAGCGCGCCGTACCCGGAGAGGGCAATCCACAGACGAAAATTTTATTTATCGGCGAAGGCCCGGGCTTTAACGAGGATCAGCAAGGTCGGCCATTCGTCGGGAAAGCTGGTCATTTGCTGGAAGAGGCGCTGGCCAGCATCAATCTCACCCGTTCTGATGTGTTTATCACCAACGTCGTCAAATGTCGCCCGCCCGAAAACCGCGATCCCAACCCTGACGAAATCGCCGCCTGCAACGACTATCTCGACCGCCAGATCGAGGCACTTGATCCCCAGGTCATTGTCACCCTGGGCCGTTTCTCGATGGCCAAATACTTCCCCGGCCAGAAAATCAGCCTGATTCACGGACGAGCCAAAGCCGGACGCAAGCGCCTGTACATCGCCATGTACCATCCAGCCGCCGCGCTGCGTAGCGAAAAAACGCTGGCCGAATTTCGCGCCGATTTCAGCAAAATCCCGTTGATTATCGCCGAAGCCGAGCGCCGAGCCGCCGCCGGAACGCTCATAGCCGCGCCAGCCAAGCCCAAAGAGGAGCCGCCAGAGCAACTCTCACTCTTCTAAAAGACGTTTCCTTGCTGAAAAAGGACGAGCAGGAGAAAGCGGGTAGCGATACCCATTTTCCCTGCTCGTTCTCTTTTTTTCAGCCAACCATAAAGGTGTGCAACATTTTGGCCGCCAACGCGACTGTTGAGGATGAAATCTTCAACAGGAAGGGAGATGAATGTTATCCAACAGAAGTTACAAAGACCTCTTTGGGAACCAGAGATGCAGCGTATGAAGCTTGATGAGCCAACCCCAACCAATGCGCGGGGCGAACTGGATGTGGAAGCCACAACCGAACTCTTTCAGCGTTACGCGCCATCCCTGTTCGCTTATTTGCGCCAGCATACCGCCTCGCGAGAGGACGCGGAAGATCTCTTGCACGAGGTCTTCGCGGTCGCGATGGAGCGGTCAGGTTTTGGCTTATTGACCGCTAAGGAGCAGGAACGCTGGCTCTGGCGGGTCACGCGCAATAAAGCCGTTGATACGTATCGGCACAAAACGCGCCGTCCATCACTCGCACTGGATTATGTCGCTGAGCAGCTTTATGCCGAGGACGAGCAGTCCCCGGAATATGTCGTATTGCGCCGCGAAGAGTACGCGCGCCTGCGCACCGCGCTCGAACGGCTGCCAGCAGTCCAGCAGGAGGCGCTGCGGTTGCGTTTTGTGAACAACCTGCCCTGCGCGGAGGTGGCAAAAGCACTGGGCAAACGCGAGGGAGCCGTGAGAAGTATACTTTCGCGGGCGATCGGTCGCCTGCGTACCATCTACACCAACAAAAAGGAGGACGGAGCACGATGAAACCCGATGATTTCTCACGGCCAGCTAAGCTTGACGAGCAAATTGGAGAGCTTACGAACGAGCTAGAGCGCCGCCAGCAGGCCCAGAGCGGCCTGGCAGACACGCCCGATCTGCGTCTGACACTGGATATCCGTCATGCCTACCAGGCCGAAACTGACGAAGATCAACGCTCGCTGGAGCGTGTGCTCGCCAGGCTGGTTGGCAACGAGACGGCGGATCAGCCAAAAGTCATCTTCCTTCCACAAGCAAGTAAAACTCAGAAAAGGATGTCTACGATGCAAAACAATACAATGAATTCTTCGCCTCAACTCAGGGTCAATGGTGGCTGGAAAAAGCGCGTAGGGCTGATTGCCGCCGTTCTCTGTGTAGCCCTACTTATGGGTGGCTTTCTGACCGTGTTGAACGCGACGTACGCGGGCCGCACAACCGGCGCTGGCTCTCGCACGTCAGTCACGCCTACGCCCCAACCCACTGCTCCACAGGTCATTCAAAAAGCTATTCTGACGGATTCACGGGCGGGAAATGGCGAAGGGATTGGCCCAAACCTGGCTGGCATTTCCTCCAAAACACACTTCACAGTTGGTCAGCAATTCTGGATCTTTTTTCTCGCAAAAGCTCCTAGCAAGGGTACCGCTACGGTGAAATGGTACGAGAATAACACTCTCTATAAAACCTCTTCTCAAGAATTGAATTCCGTACCAGCGAATTCATCGG
>Ga0207674_10008750_pt1 | contig 11655 bp, 11 predicted proteins | sample KBSCornC72_FD_184303 | JGI IMG/M metagenome (GOLD analysis project Ga0207674, IMG submission 184303) | Corn rhizosphere microbial communities from Kellogg Biological Station, Michigan, USA - KBS Corn C7-2 (SPAdes) (version 2) | ecosystem: Host-associated > Plants > Roots > Rhizosphere > Soil ... | reverse complement strand
GCTCGCTGCGCGGACAGACTGGTATCGTGCCGCAAGAGCCGTTTTTGTTTTCAGGGACGATCGCCGACAACATCTGCTTTGGCCGCCTTGACGCGACGGCGCATGAGATCGAAGATGCGGCCAAAACGGATTGTGTCATCGAAGAAGCGATCGCCACGCTCGCGCATCTCTAGAATGATGTTTTCGACTTCGCCCAGGCGCAGGTTGAAGTCGCGTTCCATGTCCTCGCGATAGAGTTGCATCTGGTGCTCGATCGTGTCAATCGTGAGCGCGTCTTCGGCGAGCAGCCTGGCGCGCTGCTCCACAACATGGCGTGTTTCGGTAAGCAGCCGTTGCATGACGCCCAGCGGCGTGAGCAATTTGAGACGCACGCGCTCGGCCTCGTCGAGTGTGTCAAAGAGGAAGTGTTCTAACGGGCCGAAACGGCTCTTTTCCCAGATCTGAATGGCGTCGGGGCCGTTCTCTGTGCGAGCTTTTTGCGCGATTTGCGCCGAGACAGGGAAAATTTCTGGCTCGAAACCAAGCAATGTTCGGCAGTTTTCGCCAACAAAATTCGTCACAGATTTGAGTTCATCGGAGGTGTGCAGGAGATCGATTTTGTTGAGGACAATCACGATTTTTTTGCCCCAGGCACGCATCTTTTCGAGGAAAGCTCGCTCACTTTCGGTGAAGGGGCGATCGACGGAGGTGATGAAAAGCACAAGATCGCAGCGCGGGATAAATTCTTCAGTCAATTGCTCATGGTGGCGCAAGACGGCGTTGACGCCAGGCGTATCGACGATCGTGATATCGCGGAGAAAGTCTGCCGGGTACGTGATATCCAGCATATCGCGCTCGGTCGCCTTCTGTCCCTGTTGCTCACCATAGCGCAGGAGAGTGATTTTCGCGGTTGTCGGGATCACACCTTCTTCCAGCACCTGAGCGTGTAGCAGCGCGTTGATCGTGGCCGATTTGCCCGCGTTAAATTCGCCGACGACGACCAGCAGAAAAAGTTCGTCCAGCGCCACCAGCACCTGGCGCAAGGTTTTGACGTGGGCAGGATCGATCTCGGCAAATTGCTCAAGACTGAGTTGTAATTCGCTGACCAGCTCGCGTTCCTGCTGTAAGATGTCGCGTTGTGTATCCTCTAAAAGCGCGCCCTTGCTCGCCATGTTTGACCCTCCCGCTCTCGCGAAAAGCACTACTGCCGCAAAATTCTTCGATACTTCTATAGTAACAGAGACAAGCAAGCGGCATGAGAGCGCGGCGTGAACTCATGGCTATTTCCTTCTTCGTGAGTGTAGAGTGGCTCCTCGCGCGCCGCTCGGACCCCTGCAACCATTCTCGGCTTTTCTGTGTCTTAGAAGGTAGATTATCGACAGAGGAGCACGTATGAATCAACGCGAGGAACCGCTGGCTGCGCGCTTACGGGACGATCTCGATAACCACTTTCAGCAGTTGGTTGAGACGTATCAACACCAGTTGTACCGCCTGATGCTTCGCCAGGTTGGCAGCGTGCCGGACGCGGAAGACCTTGTTCAAGAAACCTTTTTACGGGCCTATTACGCGCTCCGCAACTACGCGGCGCAGGGCGTGACGGTGCAAAATATGCGCTCCTGGCTCTTTAAGATTGCCTTCAATCTCTCCTATAACCGTTTTCGCGGATTGAAGCCGCCGCTCGTGCCGCTGGACGCGCCAGAGGACGAGCAATGGTTTGATCTGGAATATCTCGGTCCTGGTCCCGAAGAACTGGCCGGGCGAGAAGAAAGTATGCGCGAGGTCGCGGCGGCCATCGCGGCCTTGCCTGAGCATTATCGCGTCGTACTGAACCTCTATTATTTCCAGCAATTGAGTTATCAGGAGATTGCCGATCAGCTCCAGCAGCCGTTGGGGACGATCAAATCGAAGGTGTATCGTAGTTTGGGCCTGGTGCGTGCCACGCTCGCTCAGAGCGACGGACGACGTTCGGTATAGAGAGGAAGTGTAAAGCATGAACGAGAATCAGAACCAGCCTTTTTCCGAGCAGCCCATGCCCATTGAGCAGGCTCCGGCCTCACTCATGCCCGCGCTACTCGCCCTCCTGGGACTCGACGGTTCCGCGCCAACGTCACCCACCGATCCCTCTGTATCCGCCTTGCGCAAAGCTCTGGCCGATCCAGATTGGGCCACGCGCGCGGCTGCTGTCGAACAGTTAGAGGATCTGGGCGATTGGGTGTCGTTCGATCTCCTGCTCTCCGCGTTACACGACGAGGACGAGATGGTGCGCGCAGTGGCTGTGCGCGTGCTTGGCAAACGCGGCGACCCGGCAGATCGCTCGATCCGCGCCCATCTGGAAGAGGCACTGCACGATCCCGCCTGGCACGTGCGCGAAACCGCCATCTACGCGCTGAGCGAATTGGGCGCGAGCGCGTCAATCCTCGCGCTCAGCGAGGCCCTGCGCGACGATGACGACGACGTGCGCCGCGCCGCCATGCACGCCATCGACCAGCTCCATCACGACGCGGCAACGGAACCAACCTTGAATGAGTCCCTTGAGAGCGATCAGGACATGCTAAGCGAGCCAGCAGAGGTTCCTCAGCTATTCCATCCAGAAGAGAAAAGCGTGTGGACGCGGCGTGCTATGTCACGTTTCAGGCCGCGCGGATCATCGACGAGCGAAAGGGAATTAGCCATGCTCGAAGAACAAGACGAAAAACAAGCAGTACAGGCAGAGCAAGAAACGTTTGAGAATAAAGAACCAATTGAAGCTGAGGCAATCAGCGCCACCGGTAAAAATATATCGATCCATCCTGTAAGGCCGCGTCGCCGCTGGTCGAGAACGCTAGAGCAAGCCGTGGCCGCAGTGCTGGTGTTGGGCATCATTTGCGGCTGGATCATCCTCACCCATCTGCCACGCGCGACCAGTTTCAGCGACGCGGGCGTACCTTCGCTCGGTGCGCCAACCGTCACCTATCAAGGCAACGCCACCTATGTCTATGGCTGGTCGCCAGACAATCGTACTCTATCGATCCTGCAAGTCAATACCCAGCAAAACACGCTTGATGTACGCATGACCAACGTCGCCACCGGCAAGGTCACTGTTTATTCAGTGCTCGACGGCTCCTGGATAGCGCCGTTGGAGAAGTATGATGACTTCCAGATTTTGCAAGGGCGTTATCTCGTGGTCGAGCGTCCACTAAACAAAAGTCAGGCGACACTGGAAATCTGGGATATTATCGGGCAGCGACCCGTGACTATCCAGACCGTCCCTGGCTACGCACCCGCTACCCAGCTTCTTGCACCTTACTTCTTCCCCTCGGAGAACCAGCAAAAGTTCGCTTTATATACACCCGACGGAAAAGTTTCGATCTGGGATGTTGTCACTGGACAGCACATTGCTTGCGACGGCTCTATCTCCTGGCTCTGGCCTGGCCATTTGCAAGGCCAATGGTACGACCATGATCAGTTTATCATGTTCTCAAATCGTGATGTGAATTTTCCAGGTGCGCATGGAAATTCGAGCGACCCTGCTCAACTTAGCATCTGGAACGCCACGACTGGGAAGCAGATTATCAATCTGAGTGATCCCGATAAAGCATACGGCATGCCAAACGTTTCGCCCGATGGCAGGATGCTGGCTCTGCCAGTTGGTACCTGGCAAACGACGTCCGAACCAAACGGTGGTTCCAGTGGGCATGTACATGTAGATACGCTGGAAATCCTCAATGCGCGATCTGGTCAGGTGCTACATACATATCCTTTGCATACGCCAAATAATATCGGAGCAGATTTTGTTTGGCAGCCCGATAGCCGCCATCTGTTAGCGACGTACACGACGTCTGTAACAACGTACACCAGTAATGGGACATCATTAGATGGATCTATGAAGTTTTACAACTGGGATACACTCACTGGTCAACAAACGCTTATCACCTCTGAAGCGCGGATGGGACGCTTCTTGCCAACGTCGGATGGTCGCTACTTGCTTGTGTACCGCTCGGATAATAGTACCGTGGACATCTGGCAAACGAGTAATGAGAGCAAGGTTGCAACGTTTGTGACGCCGAATGAGCCAACCTCCCCATATGTGTTCACTTACAATAACAATCAGGAGTTGCTTATTGTCCAGAAAAATACCGCCGACATTTGGGATATAGCGACCGGGAAGCTGATCTACCAATATCACGGTCCGACACCATTCTCCAGTTATGGCGCGGGGGGAAGCATCATCTTCTGGTCGCCGGATAACAAGTACCTGGTCATGCTGGCCTGGAAACAGACCTCATCAATCGGCGATGCCAGCCTTGCCATCTGGCGCAACCCGTAAAAATGCGTTTCTCCAGCGGGTAGAACGAGCGCGGCGGATCAGCGATCGATGCTGATCCGCCGCGCTTTTGTTGACGAACGAATATTTCAACTGGTTGTAAATATCCATGAATACGAATGAGAATCTGAGGTCAGCTAGAAAATTGAATAGTGTATACTCATATATCAAGACACGCAGGAAAGAATGCACTTTTCTGTGACGTTTCTTTTTGCGAATGAAATATGTTATACTTGGCACAACGATGGAAGTGTCTGGTCAGGAAGGCGGACGGCTATGCCAACTCAAGAAGAACGGCTTACTATTGTGGAACAATCTGTCACCATTCTACAAAAAGGTATGCGAGACATCAACCATAATTCAACGATCCTGCTGGGAGTCGTCTCTGAGCAGGGGAAAGATATTCGCGAAATCAAGGCGCGCCTGGTCGATATGAGCGAGCGCCTCGACATATTCGAGCAAAGCACCAACGCTCACTTTGAGATGCAAGGCAAACAGATCGAAGCGAATAGCAAGCAAATCGAAGCCAACACCAGGCAGCTTGAAGCGAATAGCAAGCAAATCGAAGCCAACACCAAATTGCTTGCAGAGCATAGCGAGATTCTCGCCGAGCATGGCAAGATACTTGCGAAGCATAGTGAGATGCTTGCCGAACACGGTGAGATTCTCGCAAAGCATAGCGAGATGCTTGCGGAGCATGGTCGAAAACTCGATCAAATTTTGCTCATCCTCAATACGTTGGTGAGCAGATTGGATCAGGGTCAGGCATAGGCTTTTACCACAGGTTGTGATAATACGAGTCAGAGGGTATCTTTGCTCATCGCAAGGCTACCCTTTTTTGGTGAAATCCTTATCTACTTGCGCTCGTCAACATCTTCAATCAGCTCAGCAGTGGATACCCCTAACGCCCTGGCCATTTTCTCGTCAAAGAGGAGAATGAGAAGGTGTTCCCAGAGAGATACGCTTCCAGAAATCGGACAACCCATGTATCAAGGGATGGGTCTTCCGTTCCCCCGGAATGTCGTCGATCGTATCCGCGCAGCGTTTTGGCGCTGGCAACAGAATCGGGCGTCAAAGACGGAGTAGAACCAGAAGAGTAGGAGCAGCCAGTTGCCCACCCTGGCCGCTTTTTCTTGTTCAGAGACGTGTTAGAAAGTCAGATGAAACAGCACGACAACGCCGACCATCACCAACAGGAAAAGCAGACCCCACAGGACACTCTTTCCCCAATTGCTTCTGGTTTCTTTGATCTTTTCTCTGCGATAGCGAGCTTGATCTTTCATAAACTCAGGAGGAGGCAGTGGTCTTTGATACTGATACATTTCTTTTTCCTTTGCGTCACGGGACGCGAGGCAAAACTCTATTCGAGCAATGCCACAGAGGAGATACAACAGCCTGCTTATCTAGAAGGACGAATGGGAATTCATTTTATCAAAAGTGTTCTTTGGCTGGACCCTGTTTATCGATCTTTACGAATTTTAGCTACCTATCAACGTGAAACCAGTAGTATCGAACCCTTAGAGGGATGAAAGCATCGGTCAAATTGCAGGTTGCTACAGCGCGGTGTTTTTAAGGGGAGGTGCAAGGAAGTGAGGCATTAATAAAACAAGGCGGGAAGCTCTTTTATGGGAGTTCTTCCTGCCTTGAGGATTGGTAGCGGCGACAAGAATCGAACTTGTGACACAGGGCTTATGAGTCCCTTGCTCTACCGACTGAGCTACGCCGCCAGGAAACGTTGGTTGAGCCACCGTTTTCTTACTTCCCTATACTATCACAGCCTGTCAAGAGGGCTGCGCGTCCCTTTTAGCTGCGTTTCTTCGCTCTGACGTGCCTGCTCGGATAGTAGTGGAGCGCGTTGACGAGCAGGGCGCAGAGCCAGGCGTAGATGATGATACGTAAACCACTGAGCGTCGGCGCGATCAGGGTGGTGAGCGCAACCAGGATCAGCAAACAGAGTCCAGCCAGCACGGGTCGAGCCGCGAGGTGTTTGCTGAAACGGCTAATATGATGGTTGCCCGCCATGAGCGCGAAGAGCAGGTTGGCCAGCAACACACTGACGATTTTCCAGATCGGCCAGTCGTCCGTCGCGCCCGTTTGCAGTTGTTCTCCCAGCAGAGCCGCTTCGGCGACGAAAAGCGCCAGGTAGAAGACGGCGTGTTTCGCGTAGGGATGGTAGCGCGTCGGCCTGTTGTCGGACATCCAGTCGTTGTGCTGAACATGATGGTCAAACGGTTGTACGTGGTGTCTGGGCTGATCTGGCCGTACACGATATTTCTCTGTTTGTACGCTACGCGCATGTGACTGTTGACGCGGCTGCATAACCTCTGCCTCCCATGATAGCGGCGATCTTGCGCAATCCTCTATCCATCTGGAATAGACGCAGAATAGCCGACTAGATCAAATACTTGCGCCCGAGTACATACAAAAGATAAGATACAAAGATTGATGGATATTTTCTCGTCTTTGATGAGCAGAAAGTTGGTATCATGACACTTCTCAATGCCTTGCTGCTGTTTGGCGCGGCCATTCTGGGCGGAACGCTCAATAGCGTGGCTGGCGGCGGCAGCTTTATCACGTTTCCTACGCTGGTTTCTGTGGGCGTGCCCTCTATTCCCGCAAATGCGACCAACTCAGTCGCGCTCTGGCCTGGCTCGCTCGCGGCTGCCTGGGCGCTCCGTCGCGAATTATTGCGCCAGAATCGCGCGTTGCTGCTCGTCCTGGGTGTGACCAGCCTGGTTGGCGGCGTCGGTGGCGCGATATTGTTGCTCAACACGCCGCCAGCAACGTTCGTACGGCTGGTGCCTTTCTTCCTGCTGGCCGCGACCGCGCTTTTTGCCTTCAGCCCTACGATCAATGTTCGTCTTAAACAGCGCGCACTGGCCAGACGTAAGGCTCTGGAGCTGAGCGGGACACCTGAAACTGAGCAACGTGTCTCCTGGTTTCCACTGGCACGCGCGGCTGTGCTGCAAATCATCATCGCGGTCTACGGCGGCTATTTTGGTGGTGGCATCGGGATTCTCATGCTGGCCGCGCTCGGTCTGCTCGGCATGGAGGATGTTCACGAGATGAACGCGGTCAAGAACACGCTGGCCGTATGCATCAACGGAGCGGCGGTCGTGACGTTCATTGTGCGCGCGGCGGTCGTCTGGCCATACGCGCTCTTAATGATTGTTGGGGCGGTCGCAGGCGGCTTTGGTGGCGCATCCCTGGCCCGCAAGCTTGACCCTCGTATCGTGCGCGGCTTCGTGATCGCGGTTGGCTGTATCGTGGCTGTGTACTTTTTTGTGTTTGTGAAAAAATAGGAGCGCGTGGCTGGGCATGAATTGCGTTCGCCGGTTGTTACGTATTAGGTAGAAATATCTATTCTTAGTTAGAAATCATGGGTTAAGCATGCGACAGGAAAAAGCGCGGGCGGGTATACAGCCCGACATCAACCAGGCGGGAGCGCGAGCAGATTTGGGGCACGTCGGACAGGCCGGGCAGACCGGAAATGTGGAGCAACAACCCAACAAATGGGCAGTGCTGGCAATCCTGGCCATCGGTATTTTCATGGCCACACTCGACTCTTCCATCGTGAATATCAGCTTGCCGAACATTGCAACATTTTTTGGCGTGCCGCTCAACGGCGAGGTTGAATGGGTAATTATCGCCTATCTGGTTGTGATCGCGGGTGTGCTGTTGACTGTCGGACGGCTCGCAGATATGACCGGGCGTAAGATCCTCTGGATTGCCGGGCTGGTGGTTTTCACGCTCGGTTCGGCGATCTGTGGGGCCTCGCCCTCGCTGCTCGTGCTAATTGCCGCGCGCGCTTTCCAGGGCCTTGGCGGCGCGTTGATTATGTCGGTCAGTCCCGCCATGTTGACCGCTGCTTTTCCGCCAGAAGAACGCGGGCGTGCGCTGGGCATGAACGCGGTCTTTGTCGCGCTGGGCACAAGCGTCGGACCAACTCTGGGCGGTCTGATTACCGCGAATTTTTCCTGGCGCTGGATTTTCTATGTCAATGTCCCCCTGGGCATCATCGGCGTGATCGCGACATTGGCGGTGCTGAAAGAGCGCCAGGCGCGCACGCAGGGGCGTTTCGATCCTCTCGGCGCGCTGCTGCTTGCAATCGGCCTGGTCGCGATCACCCTTGGCCTCTCGTTCGGTCAGGAATGGGGCTGGACCTCGCTCGGACTGATCCTGACGCTGGCTGGCGGCGGCGTGGCGCTGATCCTGCTGGTCATCGTTGAGTTGCGATTAAACGATCCGATTATCGATTTTCGCCTCATGCGCAATCGCGTCTTCGTTTCGGCGAATGTCAGCCTGGTGATGAGCTTCCTGGCCCTGTTTGCCGTGAGCTTTATGTTGCCCTTCTACCTTGAAGAATTGCACGGCTTTTCCATCATTGACGCGGGCCTGCTCCTCACGCCGCTGCCGTTGACCATCGCAGTGATCGCGCCTTTTAGCGGTGCGCTGGCCGACCGTATCGGGACGCGCTGGTTGGCGGCGATTGGGCTGGCCATTGCCTGTATCGGTCTCGCCCTGCTCAGCCAGCTCGACGCTCAGAGTTCCATCTGGGACATCGTCTGGCGGCTCGTCGTCACCGGCGTCGGTCAGGCGATCTTCCAATCCCCGAACAATAGCGCGCTGATGGGATCAGCTCCAAGCAGTCGTCAGGGGGTCGCGGCAGGCTTTCTCGCCACCGGGCGCGTCATCGGCCAGAGTGTCAGCGTGGCCCTGGCAGGCGCAATCTTCGTCAGCCTGGGTGGCGCACTGGCCGGGGCAATTCTCGCGAGCCAGCCACATCTCCCGCTGGCCGTCAAAGTTGCGCAACAGAACACCTTCGATAGCGCTTTCCACTCCGCCTTCATCGTCTGTGCAGCCATCGCCGCCGTTGGGGTATTCACCTCGCTGGTGCGTGGAAAAGAAGAGATCGAACGCGATAGAGGGCACACTTTCTCTGGTGAGTGATTTTCAAGCCATTGAATAGCAGGGAAAATGGAATTTATGGATTGATTCCGGTGAAAAAGACAAAAAATCGTTGACTTTGTATCCTGTTGTAATATATAGTTAGTAGGGAGGTTTGTGATATGTACGACCTTGATAGAACAAACCGAACATACAGCACCTACGAAATTGCAGAAATGAGCGGCTTCTCAATCCGCCAGGTTGGGTATTGGGCTAAGCAAGGTATTGTTATCCCAAGCATTCAACAGGCACATGGGTCAGGTACGCGCAGATGCTATAGCCTTGATGATTTATTACAACTACGTTTTATCCGCCAACTGAAAAATCACGGATGGTCTACTCAGAAGATTCGTGAGGCTATTATCAAACTGCGAGAAATAATGGATGATCCACAGATTTTACAACGCGCAATTCTGATTCCCAGTGCTCGAACTATTCTTGCGATTTGTAAAACGCAGGATGGTGAGCGCATATTACTTGACTGTCTTGACTCTGGAGGGCAACAGGTAATGTGGATTTATCTCTGGACGCTACAAGAGGAAGCGCTCTTAGCTACTGCAAATTCAAAGGAAAAGGTGAAGCTTACAAGTATTGAGTAGTAAATAGTGAAAAGGTCAGTAGAATGATCTCATCGCAAAGGAGTGTGGCACGATGCTAAATCCCGAAGCCTTTTCTTCTACTGATTTCGTGTACTCCGAATTGCCGGAAAATGCGCGGAATGCGGCATTTGATTGTTTATCCAGGCGGGGATTTTATCCACTAGAAAAGTACGATATTTTTTCATTAAATGAAAAAAAAACGGTGAAAGCAAATATGCTTGCTTTTACTCATCAGGTTCATCGTACACTTGAGTATTCGGGTGTAACAGTTTTCAACGCAACAAATGGACATGATGATGGAGAACTAGTAAAGCTTTTTGCGAGATCAACCGCTCCATTCCACTTGCTTCATCGAGACAATGCATTCTCTTTTTGGTCTTCTCCCCTAATAGATGAACCTCGTGCGAGACAAGAACATATTGCTTATGACCAACTTGAGCGATTTTTTAGAGAGAATGAAGCTGATTTAAACCCTCAACAAATTATTGATGTGAAGCAAGGGAATGCTACTTTTAGCATTTTTCGTGACGCGAATCCCCTACAAATGTTACAATTGTCGTTCTGGCCCACAGATGTGACAAATAAGTTATTAATAGAACATTTTGGAGCGGCAGTAACATCTTTGCGTTATCATGTAAATTCTCAGACCTCTATTGCCTCCATAGCTAAAGATAGGCTGAGTACAACCCTCTCCATTCAACTTCTCGGAGCTATTATTCTTGGCGATACAGGGGCCTTAGGCAATGATATGCGCCTGGACAAACCTTCTCTTGATGCGCTGATGAAGAGGGCAAGCGAAATCTGAACCATCTTAAAATCATTTTGCTGATAAGTTTTGTCTGGGTCAATTTAATTGCAGTTGCAATAGGATATTTTTTCTCAAAAATATTATTAAACCCCATTAAAAAAATTGCGGATGAAGTAAATGATATTTCTGCGCAAAATTTAGAGCACCGTATAAAATCGGGAAATGTAAAAGATGAATGGAACTATCTTATAGAAACTTTAAATGAACTCATAAATCGTTTGCAGCAAAGTTTTGAAATGCAACGGCGCTTTATTTCTTCTGCATCGCACGAATTATCTACGCCGCTCACTTCCATTTCAAGCCAGTTGGAAGTATCGCTGCAACGAAACAGGGAGGCTAAAGAGTACCAGGGTGTAATGCAATCCGTTTACCAGGACGTGCAAAATTTGAGCAAGCTTACACAAACATTATTAGAGTTTGCAACATTATCGGGCATTAAAGGCGGCATTGAAATTAATTCAGTAAGAATTGATGAAATATTGATGCAGTTGCCGCGAGAGATTACAAAAATCAATAAAAAGTATTCTGTAAAACTCGAGTTTGAGCAGTTGCCCGAAAACGAAGAGCGATTATTGGTATTTGGCAATGCCGAGCTATTGTTTACAGCCATAAAAAATGTTGTCTCAAATGCCTGTAAATATTCAGCCAACCATCTTGCTAAAATAAAATTAACGGTTGAGACAAAGGAAATAAGTATTTCTATCGAAGACAACGGTAAGGGTATTTCTGAGAATGATTTGAAGAATATCTTTCAGCCATTTTACCGAACCGAAGATAGCAAATCGATTACTGGTTTTGGTGTAGGCTTACCCTTAGTTTATCGCATAATAAACTTACACAAGGGCCAGATAAAAGTCAGTTCCACTGTTGGAAAAGGAACTACCGTTTCAATACAACTCCCCATTGCCGAAAATGTGCGGCCAAAATGATTTTAATTGCTTTCTAATTTGTTCTTAATCTCCTTCTAATATGGGCGGCTTAGTTTTGACGAAATAAACCATTGGAAATTTTCACGAACA
>Ga0207674_10008748_pt1 | contig 11656 bp, 20 predicted proteins | sample KBSCornC72_FD_184303 | JGI IMG/M metagenome (GOLD analysis project Ga0207674, IMG submission 184303) | Corn rhizosphere microbial communities from Kellogg Biological Station, Michigan, USA - KBS Corn C7-2 (SPAdes) (version 2) | ecosystem: Host-associated > Plants > Roots > Rhizosphere > Soil ... | reverse complement strand
CCTTCTGTGATGCAAAGTTGAAGTTGTCCGTGCGCAGTCCCACCACCTTGCAGCCCAGTGTGTCGAAGGCATGGCCGAGAAGCAGGATCTTGCACGCGGTATTGACATGGCTGCGTTGCCAGCTCTTCGCGTAAAACGTGTAACCAATTTCGACGCGATCGATGGCTGCGACGATGTCATGATAGCGCGTACTTCCGACAATCTTTCCTTCCGATAACTCACGCACGACCCAGGGGAGCATGAAGCCGTCTTTCTGTCCCTGAAGCGCGGTGTCGATGTACGCGCGCACCTTGTCCGGCGACGGAATTGCCGTGAACCACAACTCCCACAGTCGCCCGTCCGATGCCGCGGCAGCAATGTCGGCTTCGTGATCGAGCGCCATGGGCTCGAGGCGAACGCCGTTTCCTTCGAGTGTGATGGGCTGGGGGTTGATCATGGTTATTTCCCGGCGCTCCGGCGGCTGAATCGGGTCAGCAGAAATTGGAACAAAAGCGTGTAGAGCACGGCGCACAGGGCAAGCATTCCGTACTGCACGATCATCTCTGATGGCTCATCCTGGTGGCGGTAGTCGCGGGCATCGAGGGGGCTGGGCATTTTGCCGATCAGGGCCAATGGAGCGAGGACGATGCGCGAAAAGAGTGACGGCGTTGCGATATACGCACCAACCACGAGGAGGCATGCGATGGTGGTCGCGGTCGCCCAAAACGGACGGCGTGATGACGTATGCGGGGGCATGTCGTCTAGACTACGCCGAAAGTTCCCAACGCATCAACCGACTTCGGGATCAGTGCGCCCGGCGGGCGGGGCGCTGCGGAAAGATGAAAACGCCGGCAGTCATGAGCGCGAGAATGATGAGTGACACGGTGTAGCGCGACAACTCGAACCCGCCCTTGCTGACGGGTTTGTCGAGCAGGTCGCCCACCGTGGCACCGAGCGGGCGTGTGAGAATGAAGGCGGCCCAGAAGAGCACCGTGTGCGAGACCCTGGCGCGGTAGTACAGAATCGCGACCACGAGCAGCGCGGCACAGAATATGACCGCGCTTCCCAGGTACCCGAAACCCGCCGAGTCTGCCATCCAATCGCCCAGCGCCGTGCCGAGGGTTTGCGAGAAGAGAATGGTCACCCAGTAGAACATCTCGGACTTGGGCGACGACACCGTGCTCACGGAGATGGAGCCCATGGTGCGATGCCAGGCGAACAGCGATAGCATGGGGAGCGCGAGCAGAATCGCCGATCCACCGGTGTAGCCGATCCCGAGCGAACGATCCGCGAAATCCGCCAGCGTCGTCCCCACGGTCGTGGTCGCGACGATGGTTGCCCAGTAGAGGAAGGGATTGAATTTCTTCGCCGATATCTGGGCGAAAACAGCGATCACAAAAATCACCGCGAATATCGCCGTACCGACGAGATAGCCGAGATTCATCGACATGGAGACGGCATCGCCGCCGGTTTCCCCGAGCGTCGTGGCCAGAATCTTCATGATCCAGAAAGTGAGCGTGACCTGCGGAACTTTGCCGGGAGCCTGGTCGCGGAAGTCGGTGGTCATCGTGTCAGGAATGTCGTGCGTCGCGCCAGTTCCGTGCAAGCTCAAGCTTGCAGTATTCGCTTGCAAACCCGCCGCTTCTCATCGAACTTTCATCAATTCACGAAAAGGACTTCACATGACACCGAACCAACACACGGTCGAAACATACATGGACGGCTTCCGCCACACGGACCGCGCGCGCATTCTTTCCTGCCTCACGGACGACGTGGAATGGCTGATCCCGGGCATGTTCCACACGCACGGCATCGACGCGTTCGCGGGGCACATTGTGGATGAAGGCTTCAGCGGAAAGCCGGAGATCACGCTCACGCGGCTTGTCGAAGAAGGCGACGTGGTGGTCGCAGAAGGCAAGGTGCGCGCCGGCCGCACGGATGGCGGCGTGATGAACCTGGTCTTCTGCGATGTGTTCGAGATGCGAAACGCGAAGATCAAGAAGCTCACGAGCTACTTGATGGAAATCAAGTAGTGCCCCCCGACTGCATCCGCTCCTGAATGGCGCGCATCTCCTCGCGATTGGGACCGTAGATTCCGGGCGGCGTGCCACCGGCCATCCGGCACAGGAGAACGAGCTGCGCTCGGTGGTGAATCATGTGATGGAGGAGCTTCTCCCACAGCACATCGTGGACGGTAAGCTTGTCACCGTCGAAATAGGTCATCTCGCGTTCGAGGTCTGCATCGGAAAGTGACGCGATGCGCTCCAACGCTTCCTGGTGGATGCGGCGATACCCGGGCGCGAGCAGCGCCACTTCGCGCGGGCGCTTGAGGTTGGGCGGCTCGTCCTCGAGCCGGAATTGGCCGGTCGCAATTCCAAAGGTCAGACACGCGTCGACTTCACTGAGGTGCCACGCCATTTCTCCGATGGAGCGCCCTTTTGGATCGGGCCGGAAGTCGTACTGATCCTCGGGCAGTGACTCCATTACCTTGATGGTGACGTCGGCTTCGGAATTCCAGACGTTACGAAAGCGTTCCAGGTCGTGGTGCTTGGACATGGCGTTCCTCCGCTTGAGTGGGTTGATCTAGTGCGTCTTCTCCCCACATCCCGCATAGGTCGTCTCGTTGAGTCGAACGGCGCTGGAGAGCGACCACTGGTTGTCGCTCATCCCGTCGCTGCATGAGCCCGGCCATATGCGCACGTTGATGCTGCCGCGGTCGGACGTGGAGACCCAGTGCAGGGTGTCGCCGCTGGCGACGGGTTGCACGGCGGGAAAGCGAACACCCGCGGAATCTTCCGGCGAGTCGAAGCGAAGTCCCTCCTGGCTGATGGTCACGGACCAGAAGGGTTCATTCCCGAATGCCCGGTACACCGCGGGTGCGGTACTTGCGGTGGATGAATCACGAGCGGATGACGATGCGTCGTCGGTCTTTTTCGCTTTGTCACCTTTGCTGCAGGCCGCGAGCAGGGTGAACGCAATGACGGCGCATATTCTGGAATTTCGGCCGAGCTCGAGCTGGAACATGGAATCCTCCGATCTCGTCGAACGGGCACCGCAAAGATCATAACCGCAGCGCCGCTAATGGGAGCTTAGGGAGAGTCACCGATGCTCGGCGGCAAAACCCTGTAGCTCACATTGAGTCAGCTCTGGTTTGTCCCGCGCTTGTCACTCCATGTCACCATCGTACCGACGAGCATGGCCACGGCAAACCCGGCGGCAAAGTCGGCGACATCTTCCGGGATGGTGATGCTGTGAATGAAGCGAAGCATGGTGACAACGAGGGCGATGCAGGCGAACAACAGGATCAACCGTGATTTCTTGCTCATCTCGATTCCTTTCGTCTCAACACGCTCCACAGGCCTTCTCCCGCCTTGCTTGTCACACCATCCCAGGTCCCGGGCAGCGCCTTCACGAGATCGTCGACGGGAAGATGAATGGGCGTGCACTCCCCACTGCTGTTGACCCAGACCACGACGCCGTCGGGGACGAGCACGCGCGCCACTTCGTCGGGAAAGAGAAACGCATTGATGAGCACGACGGCCGCCGCGGATTGGTCAGGCAGCGGGAGTCGTGAGCCGTCGGCAAGCACGCGATGCGCGGGTTTCTCGGGCGCGTGTTTCAACATCTCCATCGACAGCTCGACGGCCATTACCGGCGCAAAGTGCTGAGCGATCACCGGCGAGTAGGTGCCGATGCCACTGCCCACTTCGACGGCAAGTCCCGCCGGCGCGCCGACCTCGTTGAGCCCGCGCTTGAGCGCGTCCACGACGATCAGCGTTCGCTCGGGTGAGGTGCGCGTGTGCCAGTCAGCGGCCATGTCGTCGAAATACTTCGACACATCGCCCGCGATCTTGTCGTTCCAGCCACCCTTTTCGAGGCCGGCGGCCTGCCGCGTCACGATGCGCATGGGATGGTCGGGCGAACCCGTGGACGTGAGCTGATGCCCTTCGATTACAAGCGGAGGAAGCTCTTTGATTGCCATGCCGGGGAGCATAACAAAACGTCCGCAACCGCGCACGGCCCTGCCTTCCGCAGCGCCGGCGCGATCGCGGACGAGTGTGTAAGCGGGTGTCTAACGTCAGACGACGCGACGGCCCGTGATGAGGCGAATAACCAGCACGATCACGGCAAGGACGAGCAGAAGATGAATCAACCCGCCGCCGAAGCTGGTCGCCAATCCGAGAACCCACAACAGTAGCAGCACACCAATCAGGGTCCACAACATGTGATTTTTCCTTTCGGGAATCCGGCGCGTTGCCCCAGCGCCGTGCTGCGTCCCAAAGACGCAGGCCAAACTGATTGCGTCAGTCACTGTGGGAAACATCACAGTAAACGGGGGCCGGGAACATGAGTGGATCACCCCACTCGGGGGTAGGGATTCGCTCCAGATGGGGTTGGGGAAAAACTCAGCCCGGACGGCGTGGGCTACTTCTTCGTCGGGCATTCAGGCGGCCAGTTCTCTTCCGCTATGTGCCACACGAAAAACTCGCCCGATTCGGCACCGCCGGTGTCGCGCGCAAAGAGCAGCGACTTCCCGCTGGGCGAGAAGAGCGCGCCGACCTTCATGTTGGGCTGGTTGATCTCAGGAGCAAGCTTGGTGCGCGGCGACCAACCCGCGTCGGTCAGGTGCGACTCGAACAGATCGCCGCCGGCCATGATGATCATGCTGGTGCCGTCGGGTGATGGCAGCGGCTCGTACTCGTCGCCGGCGGTGTTGATGGCGTCACCCAGATTTTCGATGCTCCACGTGTCGTCCGCCATCCGTTTCGCGCGATAAATGTCCGTCGCGCCCTTGCCGCCCGGGCGGTCGGATCCAAAATAGAGCCAGCCGTCTTTGCTCGGCCGTGGAAACCACTCCGCGCCCGCGCTATTCACCGGCTCTGGAAGTTGCTGAGGCTCTCCCCACTTCCCATTCGCGCGATCGATGCGAAAGATGTCGAGATTGGTGCGCTTGACGCCGTTGACCGAACGCGTCGAGATGAAGTACATGCTGTTGCCATCGCCGGTGAAGAACGGATCCGCTTCGACACCGTCTCCCGCCAGCGACCACTTTTCGGGTTGTGACCATCCCTGGTCGGTGCAGTGACTGACCAGAATGCGCCAGCCCTGGAACTGCGGCGTGCTGCGCACGAAGTAGAGATCACCGGTCTTCGGATCAAACGCCGGATGCGACTCGAAGCGCGGGCTCGAGATGTTGGCGGGCTTCCACGCCTGCACGACGCTTTGCTGCGCCATGGCCGGCGCACTCACAAGCGTTGCGCACGTGGATATGATGAGGAGTCGTGGTGTGCTCATGCAACCAATGCTAGCACGCTAGCGGCCTTTGTTGCGCAGATGATTAACGCCGCGCGCCGAGACAAATACAAGTGTTCCCCGCCCGGGTTGCTGGCACTGCTCGATGAACCCGCGCTCGTTGGCCTCTTCCCACACGGGAAGGCGCGGACACGAGGTGCGCCAGGCGTCGAGGACCTCGGGGTACGGTCGCGGTTCGGGACCCAGCCATTCGAGCAGGTCGAGGATCAGATTCTCGACGGTCTCGTCGCTCACTTGCCGAGCTCCGCGATGCGCGCCTTCACCAGTTTCTCGAGGACTGCTTCCGGCAATGGTTTGGAGAACGGAAGTTGAATGGCGTCCTGGGTGGCGCGCAGGCCCTTGAGCTCGGCGCGGTCGATGGCGGATGGAATCGGCGAGAGCCTGGCGTGCCGTTTCATCGCTTCGTAACGAAACAGCGTTTCACCTTTGAGGCGAATTTCGGGAAGACCGTACGCGAACGAATCCGTGGCGCCGCGAGCGCAAGCCCGAATCAGATCACGCAGCTCATTGAGGAATTTGCGCGCCGAAGGCTCCAGCGAATCGAGGTAGTTCTTGAGCTGTGACTTGTTGAGCGCTTCCGCAAGCTCATCCGCCGACTTCGTGCTCGATGCTGTCTTGCGCGTCGCCATTGTCACTGGCCTTACTTCGTGGAGTCCACCACCGCGCTCGCCATCCCGCCTTCGTAAACAGGCTGCAGAACCGCCGCCGTCTTGATGGTCGTCGTGGCGGCACACGGGCTCCAGTACTGCTTGGCGGTCACCGTGATGTCCCCGGCCGGGTCGGCGGTGTAATCGAGCGGAGGAAATGTGGCGACATGCGTGCTGGGCGACGCGTACGGAAGTGTCGTCGCCGCGATCTCCGTGCTGAACGAGAACGAACCGTTCGCATCCGTGATCGGCGACGTGTTGAGCCGGCTGTGCCAGGCAGATGAGCTCGCGTTCGCGTACGGCAGTCCCGCGACCGTAATGCGGATCTTCTTGTTCGGCGCAAATCCAGCTCCGTTGACGACGAACACGCCATCCGCAGCGGGGCCCTTGTTCGGCGTTCGCGCCGCCGTGTGGACCGAGATCGTGCTTCCCGGCTGGGCGCACTCCCTGCTGCATCCAGTAAGCGCGAGAGAACCCAGTACAAATGACACCATCATCAACTGCGAGCGCCGGTTCATTGAGACTCCTGTTCTTCGATTACAACAGAGGTAAGGCCGGGTGCGGAGCCGCTCCCGGTCGGGTACTATAACGCAGGTTGCCAATTTCGTGAAAGGCTTAGCATGAAGCTCACCGTGCGCCCGCTTACCCCCGATTTGTGGCCGGAGTTCGCCGATCTCTTCGGCAAGCACGGGGCCTGTAATGGCTGCTGGTGCATGTATTGGCGGATCGGCGGCCAGTATTCCAGGCGCCCGCGCGAGAAGAATCGCACCGCGTTCCGGAAGATCGTGAAGGAAGGCCCGCCGCCCGGCCTCCTGGCCTTTGACGGCGACAAAGCGGTGGGATGGTGCCAGCTCACGCCGCGCCTGTCAGTGCCGTGGCTGGACATGGCGAAACGAACCAAGCCGGTGGACGATGTACCGGTGTGGTCGCTCTCATGTTTCTATGTGCGCCGGGGATATCGGCGGATGGGCGTTGCGCGCACGCTTATCAACGCGGCGCTCGCGGCCGCGAAACGCGCGAAGGCCGCCGCACTCGAAGCCTATCCGTACGACGCGGACCGCCATTTCACGGGCAGCCCGTCCATGTTCTCGGAAGCCGGATTCAAGACTGTCGCGCGCCGCGGACCGAAGCAGTCCGTCATGCGTCACGATCTCAAATGAATCCGTGCGCGCTCGATCACTTCCGATAGAGCGCTTTGATCTTGCCCCACGTCGACGGCTCGACAGGCAGCGCGACATCTCCGTCGATCACGAGCACCGCGTCGGTGATCTCGGCCGTCGGTGCGGCGGGATTCTCCCAGCACGGACCCTCCAGGAAATTGGGAGCGCCGAAGAGTTTGACCAGCGCGGAACCATCCATGAGAAATTCCCACGATGCGTCTTCGGGCGGCGACGGCTCCAACTGCACCGTCAGCGTGAACGATGCATCCGATGGTTTGTATTCCGCCAGCCACCAATGATCCTGATCCTGCTCCATCGACCCTTCGAAGAGCATCGGCCAATCCTGCCAGGTTCCCAGCGGACACACGAGGTGGCCCATGGCCTGCGTGCCGGAAATACGAAGCGACACACCGTGGATTACCGTGGGAATGGCCGGGAGCTTGACAGTCGTTGAGCGTGAGGATTCCGTCGAAGACGGCGGATAGTGGCCGAGCAGTTCGGGCACCGGGACCTCGATCACGGCCGCGAACGCGGAAGCGGCGCAAAGGAACAGCAATGCAATCGCAACCAGAGCAGTTCGTAGCATAACGGGCCTCCTGTTCCAGAGACCGGGCGAGAGAAATCGTAGACCCGCCGCAATTCGATTTTCAATAGGGTGTTTATACGGGTCTAGGGCTGCTTCTTCTCCAGCGGCGTTCCGTCCACCAGCGTGGGGCCGGGTTTGATCTGGTCGACGCGCCACATGAGCCATCCCGCGGTGGTCCAGATCCACGACTCCCGCTGCACCACGGACGTTCGTATCTCGTGCAGGGTTCCATCCGGAAGGCGTTGCTTGCGCACGGTGCGCTGGGCGACCACCGCGTGCGCCGTGTCGCCATTGACGGTGAGGGCGGTGATGTTCTCGAACAACGAATCGAACCTCTCGACGCGGTCGATGAAGCTTCGGGTGCGCTCGTACATCTCTTCGCGCGTATTGACCTTCCCATCCGGCAGGATGGTATGGAATTCGGGATGGCGCAGGCGCATCACGCGGTCCGCGTCGCGCGCAAAGAACGCGGCTTCATTCTGCCGGTAGCGCGCCTCGAGCTCGCGTCTGGTTGTGTCCACGGTGTGCGTGCGCGACGCCGCGGCGCTCTCGTCGGTACCTGGCTTCGGTTTGACCCCGGTCCGGCTACAGCTCGCCACGACGACGAGGATGAGTGCGGTCGCGATGGCGAAGGCCGCCGCGGGAGTAGATATGCGCGTTCTCATGCCCATTGGACGCGGATTGCCGGCGGCCGGTTGCGCATCTCCGGCAAAATTGTCGATCCGTCTCGAGCGTTCCCTAGTGCCCGGTGGCGCGGATGCGCAGCAACTCCACGAGCGGCCCGACCATGGCCGGTGACACCAGGTCCGTGCGCACGCGCGCGTCAGCTTCCACCGCCATCTTGTCCACCTTGTACGAATCCGGAAGGTTGACCGGGTTGTAAGTGGTTCCGTCGGTGGATTGAATCGTGAAGATGCCGCCCTCGACATCGACGTAGTGCACCTCTCCCGTGAGACGGAAGGTCGGCGCCTTGACGTCGACCTCGGGGTTGAGCTCGAGCCACTCGTGCGAACCGCACGCCACGACACTCGCGGCCGCGACAAGTGCGAGGGCAATGGGACGCAACCGATGTTTCGCGATCATCAGTGCTCCTTCCGACTCGAGAGATAATCCTCGATGCGGCTCATCTGGATTCCCCATCCCTCGTAGTTCAACCGGTACGCCGCGTCGCGACGCGCGGGTGGGATTTCGCGAAATCCGCTCTCGACCACGGTCAGGTGCGTGCCGCCGGGAGCATCTTCGAGCTTGAGCTCGACAAGCGTGGTCGGTTCGCGCGAGTAATCCACGTTGGGATTGATCGCGGCCGGATGCCAACGCCATGAGAACAGTTTCTGCCGGTCCATGCGGCCGATCTGCATTGTGACCGGCAACCCGTGAAGATCTTTTTCGGTCACACTGCCCATGACGGTTTCGCCCGGTTCGAAATCACCGCGCAAATGCACGTGAAACCACTCGCCGAATTTTTTTGCATCGGTGAGCGCATCCCACACGACCTCGCGCGGAGCCTGGATCAGAATAGAGCGCTGGATTTGATTGGGTGTGGTCTTGGCCATGCGGCGGACCTCCTTGTATTGCAAGTATGCAATCTGGAAGGAGGGGCGCCTCTCCGTACTTTTCCCGACGTGGGACGCGCCCGCGATTATTGTGGTCGCTGGAAAGTGATCAATTTGCCGGGATAGTCGAAGGTCACGATGTAGTTGCGCAAGAAGCCATAACCGATGTTGAGGTCGTGTCCCCAATTGTCGCCTTCGAGCTGCGCGGGCGCCATGATGACGCGTGGCGCGTCCACCGCAAACGGGCCGAGCTCGATGCGCCCTACTTTGGCGAATTGCATCTTCGCCTGTGCCATCTTGCCGTCACTCAACATGCCAATCCTGACGTTGGATGCACTGTCGGGCAATGCTTCCAGATGGGCCCGATCAATGAGCTGCCGCATGGCCATGAAACCGCCCGAGCCTCCGGTATCGAAAAGCGCACGCACAGGTTTCCCGTCGACGAGCACCGCGTCTGTGAACGGGAGTGCACCTGCCCGGGGAGAGAAGACCATGGGGACCGTTGCGCGCGTGCTCGCCTCTGCGGGCTGTAACGCTGCGATGGGAGCGCGTGCATAGAAGCGCACGATCCGCGCGGGATAATCCACCTGCAGCACGAGGTTCTTGAAGAACGCGGTACTGAGCACGCCGTCGTTGGGACCGATCAAGCCCTCGAGCTCCGCGGTCGGGAACACTTCGAACGAGGCGTTGCGTTGAATCGCCCCACCCACCGCCAGTGAGCCGACAGTCACGCGCGGGTAATCGCCCGGCGCACCCTCGGGATGAAGGTTCAACCGCTCCGCGGTCGTTGAGACCAGCGCGAGCGGTCCCCATCCCGTGTCGAGAAGAAGATGAACCTTCTCCTCACCGTTGATCGTGGCCTCCACGATGATCCCGTTCTGATGCAGTTTGAAGGGGACCTCGGCCAGAGGCTTGGTCGCGGCGCTGGCGATCGAAGCATCGCTCGCTACAAACGCGATCAGCGCCAGCATCGTCCAGCCAGGAAACGTGCGTACAGTAGGCATGGGGCACCCCGATGGGTTCGAGAGTGAAAGGACACCTGCTTGTACACACACCCGGCAAGCGAGTTTCCGACCGCGCCGGACCGGACCACGACCTTCGACAATTGGCCGAACAAAAAAAGAGGCCGCCCCACGGAGGGCGGCCTCTCAGCTTTGCCTTCGCCGGAAAAATCTTACAGTCCGAGCCCCGACAAAACGCTCGCTGCGTCTTCGCCGCCCGCGCTGCGGACGTAGTTCACAGCCGAGGACGTGAACTTCTGCTGCACATCGTCGTTCATGCCGAGCTTGTTGTACGCGGCCTGCAGGTCGAGAGCGGTCTTGATGTCGCCGCTGTTGATTCCCATGTCGCCCAGCGCGCTCATGTATTTGTCCGCCGACGGAATTCCGGCCGCGAGCTTGTCGAAATCCTCGGGTGTCACCTTCGACTTGGCGAGCGACAGGATCGCGCCGAGACCGCCGATGGCCTGGTTCGCCGTGACGCCGGCAGATTCCATCAATGATGTGACGGCCGGCTCGGTGGCCAGAGAAGAAATCTCGTTCTTACCTCCGGTGCTGGAGCAACCGACCAAAGACGAGAGCACAACGGTGACGAGCAGCAGCGAAAGAATGTGTTTCATGATTCCTCCCGGACGAATGAGCATTTAAATGAGAGTCCCCAGGGAATTCCAAGTCATGTCACTTATAGCATCCCGGCGAGCGCCTGTGCTCGCTATTTCCCCGCGCGCGATGGCAGGTGGCGGGCAAACATCAGGACCGGAATAATGGCCAGCACGAGAATAATGGCGGGAGCCACGCCCGCGACGACGATCGCCGTTTCCCCGGTGAGCGGACGAAACCGAATGATCAACCCGACAACGCTGATGATGACGCCGGCAACGGCGAGGAAGCGTCCACCGTAGGCGTTGATCGCATACCAGTTGTCGTCCGACACGAACGACTTCGGAATGCGTACTCCGTAGAAGTGGTTCATCGGAATGCGCCGAAGTATGAGCGGAATTGAAATGCCTGCCACAAGCAGCCCGGCCAGCACGATCACCAGTCCGGTGAGTTGTGCGTCGTCGATATTGTTCATGCCGTGATTCTACACCCGGCCTGAGGATATTCAAGCCAGCGAATCTGCACGAATCGTCCCGCGCGCGGTTCGTGGAGCGTCTGATTCTCGACCACAAAAAAAACTCTCTTGACAGAAATAGACACTTGTCTGTTTAATGGTTCCATGTCACCCAAAACACCGCCCGGGGAAACCCGGGAACAGATTTATCAGTTTATGCGCGACCGGCTGCTCGCGGGCAAACCGCCGACGGTACGTGAAGTGCAGGCGAGGTTCGGCTTCAAGGCTGTACAAACGGCCCAGGCGCACCTCGAGCAGCTGGTCGCCGAAGGCCGCCTGGAGAAATCGCTGGGCGATTACAAGGGA